>Ga0335072_10000638_pt1 | contig 64677 bp, 59 predicted proteins | sample Lox_Sample_21_FD_206725 | JGI IMG/M metagenome (GOLD analysis project Ga0335072, IMG submission 206725) | Soil microbial communities from Loxahatchee National Wildlife Refuge, Florida, United States - Lox_Sample_2.1 | ecosystem: Environmental > Terrestrial > Soil > Wetlands | place: USA...
GTGAAAGAAAGACCAACGTAATACGAGAGGAGATACCATGGCGAGATGAAGGGAAAAGACTAAACGAAATGCGCTGAACCTTCCACAGCCCCACGTGAAGAAATCAAGCCATCAGGAAGCTGGAAAGCGCATATATGTGAGAGAAAATGGGGGGGGCCGGGAGGGGCTGATTCAATAGCACGTTTTAGGCTCATTCAGTCCATTCGGCTCATGCCCACTTATTAAGCTCGTGTTAGTGGCGAGGCGAGATGAGCAGTCAAGCTTCGCTGCCAAGCGGGACTCGCGATCAGGTCTAATAGTGCATGGCAATAGGAGGGTCGAGGAACGGCGGAGAGTTGCCGTTCGCTCAATCTAGTCCAGAAGCGTGCTAAAGACACTGCCTAACGTTGCCGCGTAGATCATGTAGCGCCACCATTTTCGTCCGCGGGAAATAAAAAGGGGGCGCTCACGAACATTGGATTGTTCGAGCGCTATCTATTTTTTGGGATTAGTAATGATGCTAGGAGAATTTCCAAGGACGCCGAAGGCTTATACGCCTCCCACTCCCGTCCAAAAACCACAAGTGTCTCCATCTGCGCACCTTCCCTCTTTCATCCGCTTCAGGATCCAACAATCCAATAGACCAATCTCGTCTCCACCATTCAGAATTTGATTTACGGCTGGGACCGGAGCATTTTCACAAGCCGCTTTGCCCTCGTGAGCTCCATTGGGATCGCTTATTTCGGTGTCTTCGTGTTTGCGGCCATCGCAACGAGGGATTGTACTTTCCGATCTGGTGGGGAAGAAGTCTCTCGCATTGATCCAACCTAAGTGCCACTTCAATTATGTCAACCATCTCAGATCTAAGAAGAATTAATTGTAACCAAGGCCAGCGTCAAGACGCTTCCGGAGGCTGCCATCGCAATGGCAGACAGTTGGGGTTGGTGAGCGCTGTGATAGCACCAGTGCCAACTTGCTCCCTAAATCCTAGGTCCCAACCTGGCATCCAATCCATTTCGAAGGTCTAGAGGCTGCTGCCATACGCTTTGGACTGCCATTCCGGCCGAGCCTGCCCAAAATGATTCGCTAATCTAGGATGCTCTTGTCTAGGAACCCTACTCCATATTTGAGGCGGCATGGTGCAGCTGCATGCGCCTACAAAGGCGCCGGAAGCGCCTAGGCTTGAACCAGTTGAGACTGTAATCACCTAAACGCCTGACCAAACGAAGGGCATACCTTCCGATTGTTCACACGTGCCAGCAGCCGAGAGTTGTGTCCATCACTTGGAGTGTGCTAGGACCGGACTCACCTTTATTGTCGAAGATATTTCCGTTCAACCTACCCAGCTGGCCCAACTCCATGGAGACTTCACCGATAAGCTCCTGCGGTGCGCGAGAAGTGTCTTTTCAGCGAACATGAAGTACACGTGTGTGTCGACGATAACAGGATTTGATGCCTTGCCTTTGACGCTATTCTTTGACCGGGCACATACCAGCGCGCGCCTGGGATCCCGGCCGTCACTGATATAAACAGGAAGAGGTGGATCAATTGCTCCAATCTTCGGGAGGGCATTTTCATAGAAGATATACATGCCTAGAGAATTCCATCGGTCCTCATTGACCATCTGGATCCCAATGACTCGTTTCATGCCAATAGCAACCTCCTGAGCCATGAAGCAAAGGCACCTGACCAAGAGACCGAGGTTGAGTTTGCTGACCCATAACTCGACCCTGGCGCTACTAGTTCCAGAGAGTGTGTCGCTGTTCGCCCCGCCGCACGCCGCATGCATGTCAAGGAGGAGACCTATGCCATGTGCAAAGCACCGAGCAACAAGCCTCTCAACTGCCGCCCAAGTGTTGCTATAGACTTCGCCTGGTTGTATGGCGAATGGAGTGTTGGTGCAGAAGTCTGGCCCAAGAGTGAAATAGCTGACTGGAAGTCTGATGGAGGTACATGAGCAGTTTCCGAAGAGCCAATGCAGCTCGTCATCCGATATTGCAGAGGATCAATGTGCCTCCCTTTTTTGCGTGAGTGCCACCGAGGCCGCATGTGACGATCGACGTGCAAACGTTTCAGTGCAGGCTAGCACTTCATCTTGGTAATGTTGGGAGGATCTTCCGAGACAACGGCATCGAGCTCACTGCTTCCTGCAGCACCGGCATCGTACGTCGAGCTATGCAGCTATTCTCAAGAACGAATATGCTGCCTATGTTCGGACCATGGTGATAACGATAATGCATGATTTCGTTTAGGCTAAAACGAGCCAGATAGTGTCCTAGGAGTAGGCGCTGTCAGTGTGAGAATAGGAATTTGAGACATCAAGTCTGTGGGTCAGAAAATCTTTCTAGTTGTTCCGTGCGGCAGATAGATGTTATACTTGCGGGTTTATTGACCGAAGTTGCTCCAGCTCTAAGCAGACAAGGTCGCGGGCACAGTTCTCGGGCGCTCGCTGTGACAGGTGTGGAAGGGGCTCGTCGGGTAAATTTGGACATGACCTCGCCAGGAAATGGTAAGGGGCTCAGCAGCAATGGTACGACCTCCTCTGATAGTCTCTATCCTACTTGATGGCATTCTTCACTTCGTGAAACGATGTCGCGCTACATAGTCTTGGTCCAGTGTAGGGCCTTCACGTCTCGGATGCGAATATGAATAATGTGACTCGTGGGGTCGTAAATATTTTGGCTTCCTGTTATTCCTGAAATGCGATTGCATACGCCCACTCTGATGCAGATCGCGTTGACTTTGACAGAGAAGGAAAGGCACGAAGGCGGAAATGTTAAGATGGCTACCAAGGATGATGATTATTACCTCTCCTGTCACCACGAGTTGAACGTTGTTCCCTGTCTACCTTCTTAGACTTGGGGCCTTGCGTCCGAGCCTCGGTCAGAAAAGCGGAGGCGGAGGCGGACAAGAAAACTGCTCTCTCCGCCCTAGAGAATGGTCTATGCTGCATCCCAAGGTTGATACTTCCAACCAACGATATCTGCTATTCTTCTAGAGGTCAAGATAGCAGCAATAACCAGGCAGCCAAAGCGGGACTGCCTTAATTGAGATATCTCTGGACTTTGTCTTAACTAATCATACGCGGCCCAGAATCGAGGGCTGCCTCGAAATCTCTGAACGTCGCCATTTGCAAGTCGCCGGCCAGAATCATATGAAGCAAGAAAGTTGACACTAGAGCTATGGCTCACTCCAGTCGACCTGTTCTGTAATTGGTGAACTTCCGTCATCCCTCGCATAGCTTATTTTCAGCCTCAATCGAAGCTTTGGGGGAAGTGCCTGTGCAAGGTTTTTGTCAGCCCAATGCATCGTACAAACCGGGAATGCGTGGGTGCTATCGCCAACGAGGAATGGGGGTGGGGGCTTACTCCCGTGGCGCCAACTACTTTCATGGCCTGAGTCGCCTCCTCTCCGCCTTCTAGCTTACTTCGATTGATAGCTTGCAGTGTCAATTTCTGGCTCTTTGGCACGGCCGCCTGTAGTCCGACACCAATTAGTCGATCGAAGTTGGAGGTGTTTCTGAATCGGGCTAATATTGAAGCTCCTTGCGCCACTCGCGAAATCTGGATGGTGACGGTAAGATTGTTTTTGCTGTAGACTGGAAGTGCTGCAGGCCCTGGTGGCTGTGCCGCCTGAGGTGGCGGTGATCCCATATTGGATAGCAAATCGGTAGATGCAGACGATGGTGCTGCCGTCTGTGGGGTGCCGTTGTTGAAGAGATCCACGATGGAATCTCTGCCTGGTTGTGGGGGAGCGGGACCTCTGGTTTGGGTTAGAGGACTCGAGATTGAGCTGCCTCCACCCAGTATATCTGCCAGTAGATCTGCATTATTCTGCTGGCCATTCGGGGTCGCACTGGCATCTCCTGCAGGCATGTCCGACCCACCCATCAAGTCCAGTAACATGTCAGACTCGCTCTTTTTAGCAACTTTCTTGCCGCTCTTGTCCTTAAGTAGCCTGCTCTGTCGTTTATCCTTCGCTGGCGTACTCTTCTCTCCTAAAACACGCTGTTCTTCCTTTATCTGGGGTGCCGGCATTTGTTCGAGCACGCCTCTTCGAATGGCGTCGTATCCAAACATATTGCCATACTCAACGGCCCGTTGTTGGATCTCAATGCTCAGATCTGCTGTACGTGACCCTAGGAGTTGTCTTATCCTCTCAATTTGCGCCGGGTCCGACATCCGAGTTGTCAGCTTCATGACGGCAGTTATGATGTACTCGGTCACCACTTGGTTTGCATATGTGGAGTTCAGTATGGTAGTGAAAAGGTCGACAAGATCGCTTTCTCGCACTTCCTTCACAAGCTCTTCCTCTTCGTATGAGCCGCCTTGGAGGAGTAAGTCGCCGTATTCGCCAATAACCCAGGTGCCGGCGAGAGTGAGTGCTTCTTGGGTGATGTCCGCCTTCAATGCCGCATATAGTTTCTGCACGGAATATGTCTGCAGATCCGGGGAAGTTGCGATCAGACGCACAAACGAAGAAAGAATTTGCTCCTTGACATAATTGCCAGCAAGTTTGACCACACGGAGCATTGTATCGATGTGCCAGCGTCGGTTAGGGGCATAACGATCAGCCGCAATGCCAATCTGAGTGGTCATGATAGGCTTGAACTCGTTGTCGGCAACCTCAAGGAAAGCAAGCAGTTCTCGTATCAGGACACGGACGTTATCTTCACGAATCAAAGTGAAGCTAAGGTCAAGGGCGCGTCGACGGATAGATATGTCGGGATCTCGAAGACATTCGAGGATCGTGTTTCGGTGTCTCTGAACCGCGTTCGGCTCGACAGCAACAACTTTGATGAGGGTATTGAGAGCCACGTATCGGATGTTGTTATCTTTGTTGGATAGAAACTTGCCGAGAATGTTGACCCCGAGGACTTTCAGGCCAGAGTCGGCTTTAATGTCGAGGATGGTGAGGACAGCCTCATACAGAATGGAATTCCCGACGTTCTTCGACGAATCGGTATTGGTAGCAACTTGTGCGAGAATGTCATTGATTTGTTCGCTTGTGGTAGCATCGTCTCTCCCCAACACCCGCAGGAGTCGCAGAATCTTGACCTGTAGAAAGGGATCGGTAATGCCGGATACATCATGCTCGGGGGCATATCCAGATGTGGTGAGGCCTTTCAACGTGCGGACCAGGTGTGGCACGACTGGCCTGAACACCTCCACCACACCTTCTTCGCCGCCTTCAGCTTCATCCGCCTCGCACATGCTTGCGGCTAGCGTCAAGCCACACAGCAGGACACCATGGTTGCGGTCTTGTAAAAGGGCCTTTGCCTTTTCGATAAAATTTTCTTGCAAATCGGGTACTTTTCGGCATATTCGCATAGCGCACAGCGCTGCTTTCCGCCGAATGTATGGGTTCGATGTGGATAAAAGGTTCTCTATTTCCGGGAAGAGATCTCGAGACATCTCAATGGAGGCGATATTACCGAGAGTGCAGAGGGCTAGTCCCACCACATATTGATTGGAGTGGTTGAGGTCACTATAAGGTCGTCAACAAAGATCAAGAAGACTTTGATCGTGTAGATGACGGACTTCTTCAACGAATTCGTGACGAGTGTCAACACCTCTTGATTCTCATCCAACAGCAGCATCGTCCCCAGGTATCCAAGTCTTTTATCAGCAAACCGCGGAGAAGCAAGGAGCTTGAGGCATTCTATTTGTCCGAAGTGAGTCCTTTCTCCCAGGGTGAAAAGGTATAAAAGCTTCGCAACATTGTTCCTCCTATACTAGATATCAGTACTGAGTTTCAACGGATTCACGAAGGTAGCACCTAATGTTCGAGTCCCCGCTCTCTTCTCGAAAGCTGGCTCGAATGGCTGCACTTTCTTTCTGAACAACAGCACGCTCGTCTGCGATGGTCTTGGATGCGCGCACATTGCGAATGAACTGCTTTACTGGACCATGTCAGAACAAATTCAGGACTGCGCTGCGGGCAGCATACGGGAGCTCATGATAGGCGTGGACTCCTCTGGCAAATGTTACTCCAATTGCGCGCCGAAAGTTCTCATCTGGGATTCATCTGGTTCATTGTTGACGCACGAAGAAGCGGTCATCTGATCGATGTGCGTCCGTATTCCGTATGAAATCGCGAATGTTTCAAAAGATCAGCCCTGAATTCGCTCCCAATAAGTGAGAGGGTGCCTAAACCGCAAGCGCCTTAGCTTGGGCCAATCCACGTATCCTGGCCTAAGCGGCGTGACGTATTTTGTTTTGCGCGGTGCGAGTTTTCCGCACCGAAAGCTTTGGAAGCTTGGCTTGAAGACGAAGCATTAATAGTACATTGCCTCCAGATCCGCCACCATGCCGCGGAACGACCGGAGTCTGGAAGAAGACGCTGTAAACATCGAGCACCCCGACTATCCATTCTTTTTGCTTCCTCGTTCGTATCCATCTCTGTAAACACGTGAATATATAGATTACGCGATGGTTGCCAGACAGGGCAACGGGAACCCCGAACACATCCTACTCCCCAGACCCATCAAATCCAAGAACCCAAGTGTACTCCGGGCCCAGCGGAGCGATGAGGCACTTCAAGTGCCCCAAGAAACTGCTTCGGGATTGTCAAGGTGAGCATAATCCGGAATGCTCAAGTCAGACTATTCACATCTCGACAGCGGTCGCTCAACCCCAATACCACAAGATGCTCCTCCATCTGTCCACTCTATTTCATCGGCGAGAAAGCAAGCTCGAGCGCAAGCGAAGCAACGCATGTTCCATACAATCAATTACGAGCCGAGACTATCTCATTTTGATCCACGCAGCGATTACCGCGATTTCCGCGGTTTCTTCATACTCTTCTGGATCAGCTTGAGTATCATGGTTATGACGACTGTTCTGCGGAATATCAAAGATACTGGGTACCCGTTAAGAGTACAGATGTGGAAGCTCTTGTCGGCAAATGTTATACAGCTTGGAATAAGCGACTTCGTTATGGTGTTCAGCACAGGTCTTAATCTGCCATTGCAAAGGTTGTACAGAAGCAGCAAAGGGCCTTTGCAATGGCGGAATGGGGGCATTTGGATCCAGAGCTTCTTTCAGGCGATATGGTTGGCAATCTGGGTCGAGTGGCCTTTCATGCTACGGTGGACTTGGACGGCACAGGTCTATTTCGCACTCCACACTCTGACCTTTCTGATGAAGATGCATTCGTATGCCTTTTATAATGGCCATCTAGGTGAAGCCGAAAGAAGACTTCGAGCCTTGGACGAGCCGGAAACAGCCTCCTTGGAAAGAGCAGTCAGATACCCGAGTTCTCCGTCTCGCTTGCAAGAGATTGACGCAGACGAGACGTTGGACGGAGCGCTGGAGCAGAAGGAGCAGCTGGCTCAATTGAGACAGGACCTGGCTACGGAATTGACGTCTCCGCTCGGACATGTGACATACCCACAAAACCTAACGTTATGGAACTACTGCGATTATGTCCTTTGTCCTACGCTTTGCTATGAGTTGGAGTACCCGAGGACGCCCAGGATTCGTTGGCTAGAGCTCTTTTGGAAAGCTCTGGCGGTATTTGGATGCATCTTTCTGTTAACGCTGATCAGCGATGAATTTATTGTCCCAGTATTGGATGAATCTGCAGTCCGCCTCCAGCATTCGTGGACTTTTACCGACAAAGCCTTGATCCTCGCCGAAACCATCAGCATGCTCCTATTCCCGTTCATGATGACCTTCCTCCTCGTTTTCTTGGTCATCTGGGAGTATCTACTGGGGGCATTTGCCGAAATCACCTGTTTTGCAGACCGACATTTTTACTCCGACTGGTGGAATTCAAGTGACTGGTTGGAGTTCTCAAAAGAGTGGAACATACCGGTACATCATTTCCTCCGTCGACATGTATATTTCTCTTCACGGACATACTTCTCCAATTCTACGGCCATGTTCATCACTTTCTTAGTCAGCTCCCTCGGTCATGAGCTCATCATGGGTTGCATCACAAAGAAGCTCCGTGGATATGGCTTTGTTGCTATGATGTCTCAGTTGCCCATTGTCGCTGTGCAAAGATCTAAGCTAGTGAGAGGACGATGGGTTTTCAACAACGCAGTCTTTTGGATATCGATGGTTCTTGGGCTTTCGATGATGTGTGCTTTATATGTTCTCGTTTAAGATACCTCAGCATTCGCGGCGAACCGATGCTAACAACCGTTATTGGACTGCTTCTGGCGCATATTTACATCGACAAGATTACGATGGGGAAAAGGTGAGACCTACGAGTTGAAGTATGTATAGGTGAGGGAGGTTGAGGACTAAAATCTCTACTTTGGCACAACAGGTAGATTGCATATTTCCTTCAAAAAGGACCAACAGATGCGTTAGAGGCTAAGATCGTCGTCTATTCAGACCACTCTCAGTTGGTGCTTGTCCTTAGTCTTGTGTGAATGGAAAATGGGGACGGCCTTCTTTGTCCGGTCTTGGCGCTGCCGTGGCACCCCAACCACGCGGACCACGTATTCCCGCCATCGGCAGACAACAGCTTATCCTGTGATCAGTACTAGATTTTGTTGAGCAAGAACATACATATCGGACTTCTCACGTGGTATCTGTTTCCTTAATCTACGACCAAGTCTTCAACTCCCGGTGGCAGGTGATTCGCCGACGTACAATAGGCCGGTATGAGCTGATCTGCTCGCGATTATTCTACGCTGCTCAGCAGCGCTCCTTACCATAACCCCAAGCTGTCAATAGCCACAATCATGGCGGTCAAGGCGGTCATTCCTTTTCTCGTCGTCATGATGCTGGTGACCGGCGTCTGTAATACGCTCCTCACCAAGTATCAGGATATGCGGTGCGTCCGCAACTGCAAAGATCCGGACATGCGGCTGCACAAGACCTTCGAGCAACCGGTCATCCAAACGTGAGTCCCATTGTTCCCCCACCTTGTACATACTGACCTCTACAGGGTCCAAATGTTCATCGGCGAATCTGGTTGTTGGCTTGTCGTCTTTGGCATCTACCTCTACCGAGTCATTGCCGCGAGAAACAAAGATACCCCCCTGCTCTACCAACCTATTCCCAACGACGAAGAAGGAGAAGAAGAAGAAGAAGATACATTACTGGGATCACACACCTCTCAAGAGGCTGCCAGCCCTGCAGCTAAGTCTACGGTACCAAACGCGGATGACAGAAGACCATTAGAAGGCTGGAAGGTCTCGTTACTGGCCTTACCCGCCTGCTGCGACATCACGGGAACGACTTTGATGAACGTTGGCCTGCTTTTCGTAGCAGCCTCGATATATCAGATGACACGTGGAGCCCTTGTCCTCTTTGTCGGACTGTTCAGCGTTCTGTTCCTCAAGCGAAAGCTCTACCTCTACCATTGGTTCTCCCTTTTCCTCGTTGTCATTGGAGTAGGACTTGTCGGACTTGCCGGAGCCCTTTTCAAGGGTGACAAGAATCCACATTCACTTCCTAAAGACAACGTGGACCTAGTCAAGACTCTTGTGAAGGTCGCTCGGGATGTGGTCTCACAGGCCGGAGCTCCCGCGGTGCTTCACACAGTACTCGGCATTTTCCTCATCGCATTTGCACAAATATTTACAGCAACACAGTTCTGCCTCGAGGAGTGGATTCTGGAACGCTACGCTCTTGAGCCTTTGAAAGTGGTTTGCTGGGAAGGCCTTTTTGGCTTCATTGTCACGGTTCTTGGACAAGTTATCCTGCACTTCACAGTGGGCATCTCCGAGAAGGGTAAGTATGGCTACTTTGACGCACAAGAAGGATACCGAGAAGTCTTCTCTAATCGCGCTATCGCTGTCTCGAGTGTCTTGATCATGATCTCCATCGGAGGATTCAACTTCTTCGGACTATCAGTTACACGCAGCATTTCTGCGACTTCAAGGTCAATCATCGATACGTGCCGGACGTTGTTTATCTGGATTGTGTCGCTTGGTCTTGGTTGGGAAAGTTTCAAATGGCTGCAAGTCGTGGGGTTTGTGCTACTTGTTTATGGTACCTTCATGTTTAATGATCTGGTCAGACCGCCGATCAAGGCTTGCTTGCCTAAGCGTGAGGAAATGGAGCATAGGGAGGCACTGTTACCTGAGGACCCCATCGAGCATATGTAGCTCCATTAGACAAAGAATCAAATCCGGGTTGTACTAGTCTAGCCTATATACTCTATCATTTCTTGAGCGCGCATCTTCAAACATCCTGTCATTTAACTATCCAGTCAGCTATTTCATCCTATACAATGTCCCGATCATCTTCTCAGTTGTCCCACCTTGGCTCATCAAGAATCATCAACCACATTGAGACTCCCTCCCCTCCGTCTCCGTTAGGACCCTCCCTTGGCCGACCTCCCATTTCCATCACACAATCTCATGTCGCTAACAAACATATCCCCAACCCTAAACCCAAGCACCACGTACAAGTCCCTCGCTCCGGCTCAGTGCCAGCTTCAAACCAGATCGGCCGCGCCACGGTCCGCGTCTTAGAATTGAATGGCTCCAGCGCCCACTCTCACACTGATTTTGTCACTTTGCAAGGGCTCATGAGCCACGCGCGAGAGATAGCAAGACCCTTTAGACAAGTCTTTGAGGCCAAGGTTTTTCAGCCTGGCGATGTTGGAGCGGCCGGCGAAACCATCAGTGTAACACCCCCTTGTTGACTTTGTAGGATCCGTGCCTTTCGTTTCTGAGTTATCGGTTAGGGTTGGAATCGAAACTGTACAATACGTGGTGCTACTAATCCACAGGGGGATCGTTGGCTCTCCATGCGTCTCCCTTACTACGCAGACGCAATCTTCAGGAACTTTCACCTCCTAGCAGAATGACCCTTGAGGGTTCCGGCTTGAAAATTTCGAACATCACATTTGATGATTGGAAAAAGTCGGTGGAGGAACCAGTACAAGTACTCCTTCGACGAAGCGGCAACGTGACAAAACTACACAACAAATCCACGTTTGCTGAGAGTGAATGAAACACAAAGATCGTATTTGGAAACCGCAGCAAATGGTAGAAGGGACGCATGGTCCATATTTAGTGGTGAAACTGAGCTCCTCAACCTCAGAACCTTAGCGCAGCTGATACACTAGGTGTCTTACGGTTTTCGGCGCTCAGTGCCAAACGTTGCTATAGTGCATGTATTCTAAGTGCTCAACCTAGTCTGCTTCAATAAGCGCGAATGCTACTGCGAGAGCCTTCGAGACAAGCGTGGAAGAAACACAACAACAATAGCGGAACTGACAGCGCACTGTGCATACCTCCTGCACGAGCAGATGTTATAAAGATGCCTTTGACTTACCGATTGCTGTCGGATGTCGAAGAAATACTCACTGTGCTCTCCAGGGGATGTTTGAAGCCAGCTTCGACAAAGGGTCTGCCGGGCATGTATAGAAATAACGAGACGGCCGAGTGTCAGCGAGCACAATGTTGCATCTGTCCGATACTTCCACTCTTCGACGCGTTATCGTGGCAGGTCTTCTTTTCCTGTTTTCTTTCACCGATTTGTAAATCCGTTCCTAGAGCCTTTTCGTCGTCAGTCTTGAAGGTCACCTTCGATCCCTTCGAAGAATACTTCTAGCCTATACAGCGTTCCGGATTCGTTAGAGCCAGAAACGCGGCGACTCAATTTCAAGCCATGGTAACAGCCCGCATGTCCAGAAATTGACAGATGAATTACTCTCCCAATATGGCCACCTCCACGCCCACGGCGGGTGAAAGTACACAAGAATCTCCCGCTATAGGCGAAGGCAATCAAGATACCGAGTACGGCGGTCAAGGCAAACAAGAGGGCGAGAGCATGGATGAAGACGACCAAGAACGATATGAGCGCGGCGCAGCAGAGGATGCGGTTGAACAGCCATATCGCGTTTCGGATGACAACGACTGTAATGCGGAGCCAGAGCGTCACAACAACCAGAGATATTGCTGATATGCGACGTCTGTATCGAGTCCCGGAAGGAGTTGAGCAGGAGACAAAGGTACTGACTCTAACAGATGTGCTAATGGCGGTCACGGTTCTGCGGCCACAGTTTCTGCTGGATATGTGGTGCGCCATGGGGATCTTGTTCATGTCAGATAAATTGTCCAGATGAACACTTCGTGTGCCAGCGTGATGGCTAGCAGTATTTCGTACTGAATGATGGGGATGAACCGGTCTGTCAACATCTGGCCCTGACATGTAACGGACCTGCCTGCATTACCTAGCGTAAGATGTCCGGGACGTTGTGGAGACTCTTTGTCGCAGAACCTCAATAATTGCACAATTGTGGAAGCCAGATTTTGCCATTGGCATATTCCTACACAGGCCTTCACTCCGATGGAAGCATTTGAAAACGAGGATGAAGGTGATGAAGCTTATTTGCCTGATGGGTTTAATGTATTTGAAGAATCTGAAGAAGGCGATGCAACTGACAGGGAAGACCCTGGAGACGCTGTCATTGCAATTGTTCTTGCTTCCTGGGTTTCTGAGGTAGACAGAAAATGTTCAAATAATTTCGTTGAAGTTGTCGTCTCTGACCATGATGACTCTCAGACGTGGACTCATTGACGTCAATTAGTCTAACTTCTCATACTGCTAAGACGGCGAGAGTTGCAGGACAACCGGAAGTAATATGTGCTCAGAGCGGATGTCGTGTAAACTGCAGAGATATCTGGCCCGTAAAATCGAGAGACGGTTCGAGATCGGAGAAGAGGAGCATCCCGGATAGAGTTTGGTTGCGGTCTATGCTTCGGCAGCAAGACCCGGGCATGCCACTACGCACAACACGTCTCTGCAAGTGTCCGACGATCCCTTGGTAATTGTTACTTTGGCGCAATGTGGAATTAGCCATCTTAAAACCTGGGTCTCCTGCCATCGTGAAGATTACCCTTCTTATCGTCAGCCCGAAGCAGCCGCTTGGGGCTGGCTAATGAATGGTTGGAATGCCTAATTCGCCGATGTGCAGTTCCGGCCCTTGTGCTGTGCCACCAGAGGACTTCCGTCATTCCCCACGCACTTTCGTGCATGACCTCCGCTGATGGAAGATGATGGAAATAGTAAGGCCTACGTCTCCCCGGAGGAGTTCCTCACCTGTTGATGACCTTTGTGAATATCTTCCCTGCACTGGATCCTACTGTCCCCTTAATGCTCCTTCTCGATTGAGCTTCATTCCAGCTCCGTAGCATTCGGTGCACCTACTACGCGAATCCTTACCTAAGCTGTACAGTCACAAACTATGCCCTCTTGCGATCTCCAATAAACCACAGGGTCAGACGCCAGAGCCTCACGTGCCCCCGTCTCGACCATTTTGTCTGTCCGCTGGCTCACACAAGATGTCCATCCAGAGGAGTCCCGAACAACCTCCGGGAGGCTCCTTTCCACTCGCGGCACAAATCCCCCTTCAATCATTCGTCTTCCCTACCTTTCCACCACAAGCGTCTCGCCTGCGTGAGCTCACCCTTACCGCGGACCTCAAGCTTGACGAATACCAAGAAATCCTCCAGAAACATTCGTTAGAACAACAGAAGGAAAAGCAGCTATCTCCTAACACGCATACCCGTCGGTCTTCATACACTGCAAGCAATAGCCTGGTATTCCATGCGCCAAACCTACCTCCTAGCGTCACAAGTGTCGCACTCGAGTTGTTTAACTTGGGATTTCCTGTGGGTTGGCTGAAGAGTGTTGCGAGGAGTCTGCCGAAGCTGAAAAGCTTGACCTTCTGTAGTTGTCTGATTGATGGCTTGGACGAAGGAAGCAGAGATGATGCCATAAACATGCTGGAGATGTTAAAGCTCAGAAATCTGCATATTATCGATACGTTCGCGAGACCAGGATTCTGGCGCGAAGCTGCAATCGGGCTTAGCGAAAAACATGAACGCGCCAAAGAAGCGCACACAATGGATGAAGATGGACAATGTCTACCTCCTGGACAGCGGCTGCAGGTTCTCGAGATGTCTTATACATATCGAGGGCATTCGGATCCAGAATTCATGTCAAGAATCGCTGGAGAAGAACTGCCACAGTTGCTGGGTAGCGGACTCCTCGCCGCAAGTTTCAATCTTTTGGCACCTCCAAGACCGCAGCCGCAAGATGATGGTGTGGAAAGCAACTTGCTCGAAGATCCTGCAAATCTCGATGAGAAAGGCGAGTCGATCGACAGCAAACGACCAGAAGGGATCGTACCATTCCCAGAATATGGACGTGCCACTTCGGCTTTGAGAAAGCGCTTTGAGGAGTTGAGTGCTGGCAACGACTTGACGAAATTAAGAATGTTGAATACGAGTCTGTGGACACTGAGACCAGAGGAAATCGGACACATTCTCTATTCATGCGCGGGCGGTGGGAGCGGAGTGCTGGAGGATCTGTGTGTCAGCGTGCTTCTGAAGCAGGGCTGGTGGGAAGAGCTATTGGAGAGCTTGACGGATAGAAGCCAGAATTTGGAAGGCCTCGAACTTGTGGGTGTGCCTGATGACGACCAGAAAGAGCAAGTCAGCACAAAGCTAGCAGAGGACGTCTTTGAAAAGACGAAGGATCTAGAAAGGTTGAGGCAGGCTTGTCCCAAGCTGGTGAGATTCGAAATGACTATCTTGCGGGCCAAGAGTTTTGGTCGTGTTGGGTGGAAGTTCGACAGTCACTCTGGGCAATGGACAGGAGGATATGTTCCTGGAAGAGGTCAGAATGGACATTGAATTGCTGTATATCACAACGAAGATATCAACATCTAGCAGGTTGTGACAAAAGACAGTCCTCAATTCGGCTTGGAGGACTGCTCAAGCTGGTGAACGCAGCATGGAAGCCTCCCTCAACCACTCTCGTTCCCCACCCGCACCTGCTTAAACTATTGAGAGGAGTGGATGTTGAACGCTTTGTTAACGTTTGCAAAGCGACGCCCGGCTCCGCTGGCCGAATTCAACAGGCACCGCAGCCCGAATTCTTTGTCCCATGCACGTTCTCGTTGCTACAAATATTTCACAAACAGAGAGCTGCAACGCCTGAAGCCACTCTTGCTGTTTCAGAACAACAACATTCTGACATTCTAACATTCTCCCACTAAAAGCTACTGCTGTCTTCGCGACTCAAGACATCCGCTTTCTGTTATCCTTTTCACCGATACCCTGTCAATCCTTTGTAAGAAGATAGAGTTTACCTGTCAGTAAGATGGAACGCTAGACGCTTCAACTCTCGACCCGCTTCCTCCTATTCTGAAACGAGGTCATATGGCCGTTTCCTTCCTCAGTTTCCTCTTCGGGGGTAAGTATTACGTATGGGCAGTGATGCTACATAGGATTTTCTGAAACAATCCTTTCGTGCCCCTCTTCTTTTGTTCTTCCGTTGTCGATCATGATCCACCAGTCTGGGTCAACATCATTGAGTATATGGATAACCGATGGTATGGTCTTCTTTGCCATGTTCGGCGCTGTAGGCCTCTATATCATCATGTACACTCTACCCTACGTCCAGAGTCCATGGCGTCAACCAGCAGTCTAGCGCCACTATCTTCTCGAGTCTCAGAACTAGACACAAGGAGCATCAGCTGAGCAGCCCGCTACACGATCATCTACCCTACCATCTACGTGCTATACACACTTCCTCTCGCTGCAGGCCGCACGGTTGCAATGACCGGCCAAGTCATCCCACATTGGTGTTATTGTATTGCTGGCGCGGCCGTCACGTCATACGGCAGGCTCGATGTGCTAATCGATGCCTTCACTCACCACGTGTTTGTCTTCTCCGACGCCCCTCCACCAATTGACGAATGCGGTATCGAAAGTTTTGGCATCTTCCATTCCCTGGAAGATTTCTGGAATGTGAGGACAGTCGTCGAGGGTGGAGTGTTGGTCGACCCCACCGTCAGCACACGTCGCAGAAAGCACGACCAGAAGATTGTCTCCGGGGATGGCCGTAGCCGTTATGAGCCTCGAAGTCAAGACGGGGTCATGGATGATACATTCGACCTTGCCAGGCCTGGCACCATTACCACGAAAACCACCGTCATTGTCACAACGGAACCGAGGACTCCAGGTTGAACGAACACGCCAAAAAAGTTCGCTTCCCCGCGAACAGACCAACAAGCAAAGCTGCTTCAAATCACGTCGGAATACAGTATTGCCAACGGAATACCCGGGAGCAGTAAGAACGCCTAGCACTCCACAAGAGTGTGACCGAAGTTCTCACATTCAATTTCTGCACCGTCTGTCTGTCGGTTTCCACGCCAACATCCACCCAAGCTCTAGAGCGTTGTTACTGAGCATTTTCGCATGTTGGCCCTGTACTCACTGTGGTCAGACTTCTTTGTGCTTTGCTGTGGATATTGCTGTTGAAATGTGTTACTCGTGCTTTGCAATTTAGAGATGGTGCTGATGTTCAGTTGATGTTGCTATACAAGAACCTTGCTTCTGGATGATCGATACATAGCTTCGCCTGCACAGTGCTTCAAGAACCATGCAGCCACCCAAATTTGTCTGGACCTTTCACACCGGTCTCCCTAGGCTTTAATGCTATGTTGCCGTGCGAATCTCAGTTCCGAAAGAAGCTCCTTAGCTGGTCGGCCATTTCGAGAGATAATTCCAACAGCTTAGGAAGACAAACCAAAGAAGAGAATCTAAAATGACCAGAAACATAAAGCAAACAGTCAAGACCATCTTGCATCTTGGAGGATGTCAGGACGACATTCCATTTGTGTTTTACATGCTCGGTGGCTGGTAACACGCATAGAAGTCCATACAACAGGCCAAGATCCAGCTAACGCCGTGTTCAATGACTTGCTTTTCAACCTTCGACACGTACCCCTGTCAAACAGAATGTCAGTTTCGTGGAATGAGTTTGGACTTTTGCGGCGACGCACAACCAAAGAAAGATGGCAGAATGTCCGGTATTCCAGCGCGCTAGGACGGGCCCTGGGATGGCACTGGCGGCAGGTGAGACGATCCGGTCGCATCGCTCTAGCTGTATGATGCACTGAGGAGGCTTTCTTGTGTCATCGAGGACTCGGACTTTGGCTTTGTCAAAAAGGAGGGTCATAGATCTAGAGACAAGGCTCGGCAGGAAGCTGGGAAGGGTAGGAGTTGCTCTGATCAGTAATTGATACGGCCATGCCGCAATTCCTGATGACTTTGTACTTCCAAGAGAGCTGTCTGCAGACAAGAACGTAGCTGGATCAATTTTGCGATTGAAGAGAAAACCTCGCCGTTATGGAGTCGCCAAACTGAGCTTATGCTTCACTTGAACTGCCGAACTGTGACCGCCGGGTTAACTCGTTTTTCGAAGCTGGAAATCCCCAATAAAATGCCATTGGCATCCCACTCTCTATGCCAGGTATAGCTATATTTGCATTTCGGAGGGTATTCGTTAATCTTCACTGCAGGAGCGTCATTTCTCGTCCCGTTGATCGTAACGTCCGTAAATAACGAAAGATGCCTCGACTGCGGATAGCCGACACGCGGCTTCATATGCTGTAACGCTGCGGTGTCTGGACAGTAAACTTTCTTCACCGGCTCTAGCCATGCGGTTGAAGAGGCTTGCCCTCACTGTCCGTCTCTTTGTTGGCCCTCCACTCTCCGCCACCCTCTTCATCATCAAAGATCTCCATTTTCCAAACCTCAACCCTCTCTTTACATTTCTCCAGTGCTTCTTCAGCGCCCTTCCACGCAGGGCCTCTATGTCCCGCACTTACCGCCACAGCAATCGACTCCTCTTCCACGGGTACGTGCCCCAATCGGTGTACAATGCACACCTTCTCCAGCTTATGTTCTCGTATCACTGCTTCAGCTATCGACTTGAATGACTTCAAGGCAAGGGCAGGGTATGCGCTGTAGGATAGCTTTGAGACAGGGCGGTTGTCGAAGGAGTTACGCGTCGTGCCTAGGAAGAAGACATTGGCACCACATGTAGGACTGCGCACGAATTGGACTACCGATGGGATGTCCAGAGGATCGTATCTTAGCTCGACACGTACGTTGTCAGTCGCAAGGCATTGCGGAAATTTCGTAGGATCGAGTAAGGTCAATGAAGGTGTTGTGGCACTATTCGGAGGCCCAGTCAACGCGGACATTCTCACAGACCAAGTTTCATGGCGTGATCAGACTGTGACTATTTTTGGCTCGTTCGTTGGTACCCTGTTTAGGGTCCTAAACTGTGTGGAGTGCCATATACATTCCGTGCGGGCGGATCTCGAGGCATTGACACTTGCTATCATTCCTTGGCACGCTGCAGACGTCATTTTTTGCTTTCGGATTGTTACGTTTCATTATGGTCTCAGAACCCAAAATAACATCTGTGTCGCTGTATCAAGTTTGCAACAAGCTGCAAGTCAGACTTCCCCCATATGCATACCTAAACCGAAGGTTCTCCACTTCCCAGGTCAAGATAGCTGCAAGTCAGACTTCCCCCATATGCACACCTAAACCGAAGGTTCTCCACTTCTCAGGTCAAGATAGCTGCAAAGCCTGTCAAGTTTGTAACCACCTTGCAGAAAGTTTGCCCTTCAGTTAGTTCGAGCATTCTCATTCCCCTGTGCCGAAGTGCTCCGCTTAATCCGTTTGCCTCGGTGACAAATACGCTCAATCTATGCAAATCGGCACCAGCTCTCACCTTTCCACTTCGTATGTTACAGTGACCGGGAATCAGAGATTTCGTTTCGATGAACCTCTGACACGACTACCTCTTCTTCACGATAGGCCTGCACCGCGGGCACATCGCCGGCAAGTTCCTTGCGCTCTGAACTCTTTGCCTTGTGGCCTTCGCTTGTGCTTCTTCCTTTGGCCAGGTTCTAACGCTTCATACCGCGATGATTGCGATCGAGCATCTCGCGGCAGAAGAGAACTGCTAACGACAGGTTAGGAAAGCTTGCAGATATTCGGCAGAATAATACTCACTCGCCGCAAGCTCGACAAAATACACATAAACGACATGCCGCCATTCGGGCTCACACTCAATTTTGCCCGAGTCCAATAGTATAGCGGTAATAAAGATCGTCATTGCTATGCTAAATGCAAATCGTTATGCAAGGACGTGGGAGGCCTCAGGGTGATCTTTGTACCTACCAATACGTCTTCCAGATTAATGGCCCAGCAATGACTTACCGAGTAAAGCAAATAGGCGTACCATACGCTTGAGTAAATTTGACATATCGCCTGAAGAAAGAGGTATACCTTGTACAAAAGACGTTGCTTGGACAGGTCTCCGCGGACAAAGATCTCGGGGGCTAACAAGCTAAGTAAGGATAGCTAGTTTGGCCGAAGCAAAGCCCGAAGCTCTATGTCTGTTCTAATCCAGTCAGCGTGGGGGAAATCCCTGGATAGAATCTGCCCAAGGTTAGATATGGTATAGGTAGATCTTAAGGCTCACCAATAAGTCTGTAGAAGTAGACCCAGAAACAGAAGACTATGGCGTCAACAAATCTCTGGCACGTCTTGTACACGACAAGGCTATAGAAGACCTTTGCCAACATTTCTGCGCTTTGAGGAAAGTAGTGCCCGTAGTTGCTGGAGAACAGAGGCGAGACTCGACCGGATTCTCCCAATAGGGGAGATGGCATACTAGCTTGAGCAAGAGAGGTGTTGTTGGAGAGTACTGAAAATGGGAAGCCGTAGAAGGAAGAGCTTTGCTGGAGCTCTTAGGGAAGCTGCTGGAGAAGATAGAGAGAAACTTGAATGAGCTGTTTAGTGAGAATCGAAGAGTCTCCTCAACGCAGGAGATGCATTCAATGTTTGACACGCGTGGAGATCGTAGGGACATCGATGGTAAGATCGGTTCCGGAATCAACATTCCTAACCTCGTCATTTGTGTTTAGAACCTGAAGAGCTGCTGGCACACGGCAAATGCAATTTCAGGGAGCAACTCTCCTCGCTTGGTCCAACGGTGCTGGGCGAATAGCGAATCACGGTACTGTGGAGGACATTGGTGGATAAACAAGACGTCTGTGTACCGCATTGATCTTGAGAGCCTAATATACAATTTCTATCATGACCATCTGCTTGTCTAACACTCTTTGAGTACAAAACCGGGCAAGGATACCTGTAAAGATGAGTGTCGTTGCGCTTGTTCCGGATATGAACCTGGAGGAGAGATACGACAGTTTTTGAAAGAGTCCCGATAAGACATAGCACCTACCATCGGACCTGTCTCGTACATTTTTTAAGTAGGGGCACGCATGCCCACTCCGCTACTACCTGAGCTCGCCGCTGGAGGCGGCTGTACTGGATTGAGGTAGGGCAAAGGAGTCGTATCAATCGGTGGCTTTGTTTTGTCCTTCCTCCAATCTCGGATATGCTGTAACACAATCCCAGCAGCACTTTCTGGTGTATCCTGGCGACCAATGCACTCCACGAAATCACCCTCTGGGTCCATTACGTAAAAGTATATGCTGTGATCGACCAGATAGTCCTCCTCGCCTGGCTTGAGCTCTGGTGGCGTGGAAAAGTATACTCGATATTGTTTGCAAACATCTTTGGTCTCTTGCCAGGTTCCAGTAAGGCCAATGAGAGACGGGTGGAACTCAGCGAGGTAGGAGCGTAGGACTTCGGGCGTATCTCGGGCAGGGTCACAGGAGATGAAGATGCTCCGTAGTGTGTTCGGTGCTTGTTTCTGGACTATGTCGATGGCTTCGGACATCTTATCAAGTTCGTCAGGGCAGATGTCAGGGCAGTGTGAGAAACCGAAATAGATCTGGGTGCATTGTTAGCTCTCGAGACACAGTTCCTACTTGGGACTTGAGCGGGAGATTGAGGCCGTGGCAGCCTCTGCGCAGAGCGTGCGTACCAATGAGTATTTGCCCAGCAGGTCCTTCTCTGTGAATTCCTTCCCGTTGAGATCTCGTAACTTGAACGGGCCTCCCACTTTCGGCTTTCCGTATCCTTTGCTCATCTCAACGATTCGTTTCCTTTCAAGCCGCGCTTTCTCGTATTGAAAGTAGAAGATCATGGCGCCGCCGGTGGCGACGAACAGGGCCGCTGACTTCATTGAGAATGGCTACGAGTCAACGTCAGAGGGGGATTAATTACCGCGGAGGAAGATACGCACGCCAGAGCGCGTGAAAGGGTTTCTGTTTGGGACTTTGGAAGCTCGTCGGAATGCTGAACTTGAGAAACTTCGGGAATGTATGCATTGCGAGGATAGCGAATGCTTTAGAGAGCGGGTAGAGAGACGTGGGAATTGCGAAAAGACAGATCTCGATGATGGCGCTGCAAGTCTCGGGGACGGCTTGGTCTCGCTGTGGCGAAGAGACAATCGAGTGAATCGCCGCATGGCTTGTCCAAGAGATGGGATTGCCGATGACATCTTGCTCGAGACACAATCGCAGCTGCAGATACTAAAGACGCTGGAGCAACGAGGTGTAAGCAATTTATTTGGAGAAAGAAATATGCTCTTCTCCATCAATCATTCTTGGCACCCACAGCCTTCTGCCCAAACATCCCCTCTGTCTCGAACTTGATGGAAAAGCGAAAAGTGCGACATTACACTCTATTGAGAATCATAGACGAGAACTTCGTTCGACCATAAGGGTCGTTTTTGACCATTCATTACGTGTAACATTATCGCTTTTGTGAATGTACATTTTTGTTTCATATATCCAATGGCAGCGCCCTGTCAACGCCAAGTCCTCGTTTTCTGGCCAAAACCCTCAGCCCAGCAGTTGTTCAATATGCCGCCTAATCACAGGCCATAACCCAGATCGCTCAGTCGTTGGACTCAACTCTGGCAGGTGCCTGGTAGTTTCAACTGGACGCTGATGCAAAATCTGCTTTTCAGGAAACCAATTTCCATGCAAGCCGTATGGGACTCTCTGCGGTAGGACCACTTTGCCAATCACTGTCTTCATATCCTTTGCGTCGATGATCCACAACTCGCTCTTCGCATCTTGTCGGCATTCGCCGCTCTCATCCAGTTGTGACTCGTCGAAGACATAGAATACAAGGAAGCCGTCATCCTCTGTCTTGGCATTAGCTCGCGGTACAAATCGTGATTCTTGTGCATAATAGCCTGGCGGCAACTTGAAGACTTGTATGGGGTCATCTAATCGATCTGACTGCAAGACCTCATCCATACTTCTTGTATCAACACAGCCGCTTACAGATTGCAAGCTTTCGTCCTTCTTGCCGAGTATAGTCAATGTCTCAGCGTCGATCTTCACCAGGCAATCAATCTTTACTGCTCGACCGAGAGCTAGACCAAACGAACCAGAGGATACCGAGCAACCGTAGACGTATTTTGCATTCGTCATTGATTTATCCTCGCGGATGGAGGGAAACTCGAACGGGACGGCGCTCAAAGCAAATTGGTGTTGAATTAAACTCTGCTGGCCAGAGTTGTCCAATGAGAACCTGTAGTAGTATAATCGGCATTGCTCTTCTTCTTGTGGTACTGCTGTGCATACGGGTGTCGGCACAGCAACATCACCAGTGGAGTAGATCAGAGAGGCGGATGTGAGTCGGCATGCCAGCATGTTAACCGCCACAGTCTCCGTGACACCTGTCCGCTTATTGACTGTTTTATCATCCCATGTGTTCGGGGTGTGGAAGATGCAGCAGGAGTCCGTCTCGTACCAGCGGACGCGCCCAGGGCTGTGTCTTGGGAAGATACCAAAGCGAGATCGAGCGCTTGGATCATAAGATATGACCGGCTTGTTCTTGACTAAGTTGAAAGGGTCTAGAGACAGTGGAAGGTCCATGATGACGGTATGATCAAATGATACACCAAAGTCGTGCATCATCTTCGCCGATGAAATTCCAGCTATTGGGGCATTGAGCAACCTTGACGGCGTCTCCAGCGGCGTCTGGGATACTGTTGGAGGGTGTTGTGCGGGGATTACTGAATAGTGTACATATGGCGGAGCGAACGTCGAATGAAACAAGACCAGCTCTCCTGTTTCGGGGTCAACACGAGGATGTGCAGTGGTCCATTCCTTCATGAAACTTAAGAGGCCATCGCCTCCAAAACCAGGTCCTTCTTCACCATTTTTCTCTCCTTCGGCTTTCTTGCCGTTGTACCAGCCGACAGTTTCAAGTCCAGGCAGAGCCACGCGCATCGGTGGCCCACTCTCACAGGTAGCCAACGCCCGGCCATCGTGATAGAGAATACCAGTATTTGCAACGCTAATCTTCTTGACTGCCTGGCTTGAACCGGGCAGGTGCGATAGGACAATGAGGAGGATTGTTCGAAAAATTCGCAGGAGTGTTGCGTAAAAGGTTGACAGTGGGTTGGCCAACGTCGCAATGCTCGGCAGGATTGGAGATCGTAGGAAACTTGAAGAAACGCTAGACAGGTAGACGTCTGTCAAGATGAATTGATTGACGAACTCCGGCCGGACGCCATGCTCGGTACGCCGAAAAGTCACGCCACTAAGCATGCCATCTCCATCGAACCAGTGAGCATCCCTGCCGAGGTCTTCGTTAGTTACCGGATTGCCTCCATTCCGAACATACTCCCCGCCGTAGAGCTCCCTAGGTATAGTGCCAGTGTATGTACAAGGCGTGAGGGGGAGGACTTCGTGTACAGGTGAGAAGTTTCCACTGAGATATGGATGTCTGCGGTCTCTCTTCCTCTTCTTCGGACTGACGAGAGTCATGGGTCTGGATGCACCAACGGACAGAGCATTTAGAAGAGGTAGCCGATGCTAGAGCTTCAACTGTAGCGAGGAGTGGCTGTGGACAAGGCACAAAGCTCCACGAGAAGTACCTGGTGATCTGAGCAGCCAACCAGATGGGCCTAGCATTGGCGTCGCCGTTGTGGAAAAGCTGTGACTTCACCTGACTCTCCATTTCCAGAGAGCGTTCGGCGTTCACTCCGACGATAATGACAGTTATAGTTTTTGCCTCATGTCTCCGTCATAGCCGCTGCCCATTGGTAGGACAAGGTCTGGCATCGTGTGAAGTTCAGATGTCATACCACATTCCTCCAAAAAGCGGAGAAAGCTGGTTACTATGACAAAAGGCTGGACGAGATCTCCACACCCAAGTCGTCAAGCTGTTCATCTGGCGTGCCGCTTTAATGACCCCTCACTTGAACGCAATGCTTCGAATTATCCCATGGTGAAATGTGGCTCGTCTGTGGCTAAAGCACCTTACTTTTCGGGCGACTCGTATTCCGCTTTGTTGGGTTTTTCCGATGAGTACTCCTTGGCAGCTTGGTTAGCCTGGCTTGGCTCCAAGAAAGCTGCGAGGATGGCGACGGCGAGGTTTCATTTGGATCACTCGTTTCTCGTGCGTTATTGCTATGGCTCATGTACAGCTCTATACACTCTCCTTCCCAGCGTTTCTGTCCAAGATCTTGAAGCTGCAAAAATTGTAGGGTTCCTGCATTGCCCGCAAATCGCAATCTCAATTGCGAGATGGGGCTTGACTATGCCTTGGTGTAAGCACAACAACTTACGAATGGAACGACCATCAATTTTGCTCATACGTCTCCAATCTAGTCATCTCGCCTTTACAATTCCGCCGGCCATCATCTTGACTGTGATCTTGCGCCCGTTGTTGACGCGTCTTGATCTCTACAAAATTTGGTTTCTAATTACGGTGAGCATTTGCTTTTGCCTTTCGGCCCATTCACTCATCTTATACAATTTAGGTTGCTGTGATATATACCATTCCCTGGGACGCATATTTGATATACGCCAAAGTATGGACCTATCCGCCAAATGCCATTCTTGGTCCAACGCTGTTGCGCATTCCCGTCGAGGAGCTGTTCTTCTTCGTTATTCAAACGTACATCACATCCTTACTGTACATACTTGCGAATAAGCCGACTTTCTTCGCAGCCTACCTCCAGGATGAGTCTGCGTTCCACGAGAGCGAGCAGGTCAAGCGCCCCGCTCAACCAGGGGTAGACCTCCGACGCATGAAATATCGGAAACTCATGGGGCAGGTATTCTTCGCCTCAATGGCCACGGTACCCCTATTTTCCAGCGGTGCCAGCAAGAAAGGAACGTACCTGCGGCTGATCAGTGCCTGGGCTGGCCCGTAAGCTTCTCTTGTCTTCTTCTCTTTCAAGTCCAAATGCTCAACTGACATTTTTTCAAGTGTCCTGCTTCTTCTCTGGAGCTTGTCTTGGCAACTCCTCCTCGGCCTTCCGCAATCGCGTACCAGGCTGCCGATCATACTTTCGACCGCCTATCTGTGGATCGTTGACACCATCGCGCTCCACCGAGGTACGTGGAGCATCGGATCTGGTACCAAACTCGGGGTCTATTTATGGCCTGGCCTTGAGGTCGAAGAGGCTGTCTTTTTCCTTGTTACTAATACAATGGTCGTATTCGGGCTTTGTGCGTTCGACAATGCCATTGCTATATTAGATGTCTTCCCCGACCTCTTCCCAACCGTTCTAAATCTTCCATCGCCAAAACGCCTTGTGGAGGCGCTACAAGTTCCGGAGTCCTCTTACGACTCTGCCCGTCTCGATGGGCTGCGCAATGCCCTGAACATTCTCTCAAAAAAGAGCCGCTCCTTTTATCTTGCATCCGGCGTCTTCTCGCGCCGACTCCGCATCGATCTTGTCATTCTTTACGGCTTCTGCCGTATCGCAGATGACCTCGTTGACCAAGCCGGTGATGCCAAAGACGCAGAAACCTGGATCAACCACTTGTCACACTTCCTAAAAATAGTATATTCGCCCCGACGAACCGACAAGCAATATGAAGCAGCACTCGCCCCGTTTTCGCCAGAAGCACGATCCGTCCTCGTTCTGCTTCCGACTGATCGACTGCCCGCACAACCTCTGCACGCACTCCTCGATGGATTCCGCTCCGATACCAAATTCATGAAGGACAGCAGGACAGAACCTTCTTCCGAGCCGACCCTTGTACGTACGGAACGTGACCTCGAACTGTACGCTTCCCGCGTTGCTGCCAGTGTTGCAGAGCTTTGCCTTCATCTGGTGTACTTCCACGATCCCGGCAGGTCGAGCAACGACAGATCCGTGGAAAAAGATTGCTTGGAAGCTGGCAAAAGAATGGGCATTGCGTTGCAGTATGTCAACATTGTTCGTGACGTTGCCACTGACGCAGTAGACGGACGTTGTTACATTCCAGCCGCGTGGTTCAAAGTCCCCGCCCCGACTTCTGTGCAAGCCTTCCAGGCCGAATTAATGACTCACCGAATCAGAATCTTGGACATGGCCTTTGCCCTGTATGCGAAGAATCGCAAGGAGATTGAGAAGTTGCCTGAGTATGCAAGAGGCGGGATCAGAGTGGCTGTGGAAAGCTATATGGAGATTGGAAGAGTAATGAGGGAGAAAATAGCAAAGGGCCAAAGATTAGATATGGTTGGGGGAGGGAAGGAAGGCAGGGCAAGCGTTCCAAGAGTCAGAAGATTGTGGGTTGGTTGGACCACTATGTCAGGCCCAAGGAAGCCGTGAGAAGAAGCGAAATGATCCCTATTGGCAGGCTCGCAACTTGTGTGGAGATATATGCCCTGAACAGAAGCCTGGAAAATCTCATTGGCAAAATCCTTCTATTCAAATCAAAGTATAAGCCGAGTGGATGAATTGCAGGCTTTTAATTCTCGACAACCTTCTGCAGCATCTTGAATGGTTCAAAGCGAGAAATAAGACACACCAATTCATAATGTGGTCGCTTAGAATGCGGGGACACAGGAAAACTTTCGGAGACGGCGAGAATTAGCCCTATATTCGGGGGGAGATTTAGGTGACTCGCTAAAGCATTAAAGATCATGCCTCAAGACGCCATGACAATCAATATTCAGTATCTCACGTCAGTCTGCCAAGTGAAGATGTTGTACCGTGGTAGTTCAACGCTGCCACGCCTGGCGCTGGACCAAACGGACCCCTACACCATGTTGATTCATTAAGCTTTACCAGTCTTTTCTTTCCGTGAGATCCTAGATCTACCAAAATCTTTGGCGAAACTCTCGGACGGGAACGGGTATGAGCAAGCAGAAGACGGCGATCGTAATCGGTAAGCATCACTGATCCAAGCCCCCGGCCACCCGGCCAATTGTCTGGCCTGGGCGCATGCGAGGATGCGCAGTGTCAATACAGCACCATCGCTAATGTAAAGCAGGCGCTGGAGTGGGTGGCATATCATCCGCTGCGAGACTCGCCAAGGCTGGTTTCAAAGTTATTGTTGTCGAGAAAAACGACTTCACTGGCGGACGCTGTTCCCTGATCCACGATGATGGCTACCGCTTCGACCAAGGTGAGACGCTGACCTGCTGCAATTCGATAATGCTAATTCAACTGACACCAATGAGGCCCTTCGCTGCTACTCCTCCCGCACCTCTTCGAAGAAGCCTTCAAAGACCTCGGTACCTCTCTGGCGTCCGAGGGCGTCAAGCTACTGAAATGCGAGCCCAACTACAATGTCTGGTTCAGCGATGGTGAGTCCTTCAAGTTGTCAACGGACGTCAGCTTCATGAAGAATGAGGTGGAGAAATGGGAAGGCAAGGATGGGTTTGAAAGATACCTCGGATTCTTGCAAGAAGCACATCGGCACTACGAATTGAGTGTCGCGCATGTGCTGCGCGCAAACTTCCCGTCATACTTCAGCCTATTAAGAGTTGGTTTCTTACGCCATATACTCTCATTACACCCCTTCGAGTCTATATACAGCAGAGCTTCGAGATATTTCTGGACAGAACGATTACAGAGAGTGTTCACATTTGGCAGCATGTATATGGGCATGTCACCATTCGATGCGCCAGGTCAGCCAAGCACCTCATCCTCAACCACCACCGGTGCTGAACAAGTTTCAATCTAGGCACGTACTCGCTGCTCCAGTACACTGAGCTTGCAGAAGGCATCTGGTACCCAATTGGAGGCTTCCATAAAGTCCTCGATGCCTTAGTTCATATTGGTAAGAGGCTGGGAGTAGAATATCGACTTTCTACAACGGTGTCTGAGGTCAAGCTTTCATCCGACCTAAGGCGGGCAGAGGGGGTCACTCTCTCTGGTGGGGAGACGCTGTATGCAGATGTTGTGCTTGTAAACGCAGATCTTGTCTATGCGTACAACAATTTATTACCACACACACCATACGCCGCATCGCTTTCGAAACGGCCCAGTAGCTGCAGCTCCATATCATTCTACTGGTGTGTGACCTCCTGCGCGTTCCTACCCGAGGGCCATATTTGCTGACTAGACTAAGGGCTATGGATAAAGTCATTCCGGAACTGGAAATGCATAATGTCTTCCTTGCGTCGAAGTACCAGGACAGCTTTGACGACATTTTCAAGAGACAGTTGATTCCCAAAGAGCCATCTTTCTACGTCAACGTCCCCTCGAGGATTGATCCATCAGCTGCCCCCTCTGGCAAAGATAGCGTCGTGGTCCTTGTTCCTGTGGGACACCTTCTCAAGGCCGCCGAACAAGGCCGACTTGCTGACGAGAAAGGGCTTGACGCTGAGAACAAGCAAGATTGGGAAGGCATGATCAACAGAGCCCGTGAAGCGGTCTTTGCCACCGTTGAGTCTCGCACTGGAGCTAACCTAAGGGAGAGCGTCGTAAAAGAGATCATCAATGAGCCATACAGCTGGGAATCAAAGTTTAATCTCGACAAGGGAGCAATTTTGGGCCTCAGTCACTCGTTCTTCAACGTTCTCTCGTTCCGGCCGAGCACGAAGCATGGCTCATACCAAAACCTATATTTCGTTGGCGCTTCTACGCATCCAGGCACTGGTGTACCTATTGTGTTGGCTGGGAGCAAGATCACTACAGAGCAGATACTGGACGACCTAGGGGTGGAAAAGCCATGGAGATCATCTCAAAAGGGACATGGCAGAGTCAGAGACATCGACCGCGTCCAGCGCCCGTTTGGTTTGCCGAGTCTTGTCCTCGTCTTATCGTTTATAGTGATGAGCCTGGCCATATGTAGGCATATTTACACTAGCAATGCGATCTGAGGCTTCTTTGTTAAAGCCTCACTTGAATAAAGCGGCAAGGCCTCAGTGCTGTTTCAGCTAACCTAGCAACAAGGGGGTTTTTAGTTCTCCTTTCTTGGAGCTTGGGCCGTGCATCACACCTAAGCAAAATGTCTTGTCATCAAAATACCTTATCACCTGCGCCGTTTCCGGGAGCTCCGGAGCCGCACTGATCACTCAAATCGCAATTCAGAATCACTAACACAGAACAAGCCCACGTGATTATGAACCCTCTTGGGATCCTTTCCTCGAAATTCCATGACCTTCTGCCTAGTCTCCACTAAAACATACAGCAGCTGACCAACGCGCCCTATACACCCCAATTCGAGCAAGCCAAGCCCCCCGCCCTACTTAGAGCATTTCGGGTCATGGGATCGCAAAAATCCAAAAAGGAATGGAGGAACCCTATGCAAAACCATGACTTTTGCTTTACAAGTTCAGTAATCCTTTGCACTGGCGGCAGAAGTCGATCAATGCGCTCAGACAGAAAGCCTCAGAGGCTCTACCATTAACTGAACTCGATATGGATTGAAACATTGCATCTCTTATCCGGACTGAACATCCGGAGTTTCCCGGAATTGCCCAGTGTTTTCCATGATGGCACCCCCGGCCAATAACTGGGGATGCACGAACAAAATGCCCATGACAAAAGGGCCGGGGGTCAGCACTAGCGCGTATCAGAACGCTAAATGCACATCGTCGTCGACTTGACTTCGCATGTTGACATCACACCACCTATCCCCTTGGTGTCTCTTCCAGTCATTCCGTCACTGAGTCACCAGACCAGGAGGGCGGCAATGTGTCCGATAATTGTTGGCCTGTGAGATCAAGCTGACATAGAGATCCACCGCACAATCCGCTCGGATCCGAGTGGAGACGGAGACAACCCCATGTTCTAACACGGGCCATGGCGGACTCCTCTTGGGAGTTGTAGAAGAGCATGTGAAGACAAGGAGGCCGGAGATGATGTAAATCGCGTTTTGGAAGTAATTCTGGTGTTGGGTATATTTTGCCTATCCCTTCGTCAAAGCGAAGTCCCTGCAGGTAGCCTCGCCCTCTTAACCACCACTGCCCCTTCTTCTATAATCTCATTTCTGTCCAACTCTCAGCTGCCCTCTAATCCGGCCCACGTTCCTCTTGATAGATACGCTCTTGCTTCAACCATACAATCCTCCCTCGAGAGACGTCAACAAAGATGGGTAACGGCGCGTTGAAGGAGAATGGCTTCACCAACACGGTGACGGTCAACAACCACATCACTGTACGTGGCAGTGATTGGTACTGGACAGTCTGCTCGGTGATGATCGTTGCAACTGGAATTTTCATGGGCCTTGCATTCACCAAGCCAAGGTAGGACTTGCTCCTTGACATCAGCAGTTCCTCTTTGGAGAGCTTGTCGACTGATGATGTCTTAGACATGCACGCATCTTTCACTACATCACCGCAGGCATGACAATGGTTTCCGCCATCGCCTACTTTTCCATGGCATCCAATCTTGGCTGGACGGGCATTGCCGTCGAGTTTCGGAGAAGCGACCCGAAGGAGGCCGGCATAATCCGACAGATCTTTTATGTGCGCCATATCGATTGTAAGTTTTTAGGTCCTTTACCTACTGTGTGATCGACCGTTAATCATTCATAGGGTTCCTCACATGGCCACTGTTGCTCCTCGACGTTTTGCTGACCGCCGGGCTTCCATGGCCAACCGTTTTGTATACTATCTTGGTCGATGAGATCGTGGCTGTCACTCTTCTGGTTGGCGCCCTAGTTAAAAGCACCTATAAATGGGGTTACTTCGTCTTCGGTGTTTCTGCCCTCTTCTTCGTCGCTTGGACTGTCATCTTCGATGCTCGTGGCCAAGCTCGTAATCTCGGTGCCGACATCAACAGGGTTTACACTATTTGCGGCCTTTGGACTGTCAGTCTCTGGCTCCTGTACCCTATCGCCTGGGGCGTGAGCGAAGGCGGGAACGTCATCGCACCTGATTCTGAAGCTATCTTCTATGGCATTCTCGACCTCCTCGCCAAGCCCGTCTTTGGCGCTCTCCTCCTCTGGGGCCATCGCAACATTGACGTTAGTCGCTTGGGCCTTGACCTTCGTATACCAGGTCCAGATGCTCCATCTGCAACCGAGAAGGAGGTTGCTCCGGCCACGTCCACAAGCGCCACTGTCTAAAAGACGTGGAGTACACGACCGACAATCGAGCTCCTATCTTGACGAATACCTGAGCACAAGAATCCCTGGTGCAGAATATGGATGCTTCTTGCAGATTGGCGGTCGAGTCGGGAATGCTTCGGCATTAGATACTGTCTCCGTTAATGAAATCTATGATTTTCTGCGGATACCACTCTCGCGCATGGCGATTAATTGTACACCAAATTTGCTCTAGCTAGTACTAATACCAATCCCACCGATCTTTAAAATGATCTCGTCTTGAGCTCTTTGCGTTGGTCGAAATTAATACGCCGCTGTTCACTGTGTGGGCCTTGAAGCAAAAACAGGGCGGTGTGACGTTCAGGCTATGCTGATACCATTCTCTGATCAACCGGCTATGATGTCTGATCATTTCCTAGAGAGTCAGCGTTCCTTGCACCGCTTACTAAGACTCGGCCGGATTGGATTTACATGGAGTGGCAGTCAAGGCCAAATCGACTCTTGGCACAAATCTAGGATGTTCTTGAGAACTTTCGCCTACATGACGTGAAGCGAATCTGGCATTTCGGCGCACAATGCATAGCGCATCCCTAATGGGCACTGATCTGCCTAGAGCCCGCAACAGTGAGGCGCGCATGTTCTCTAGCATGCAGCTTAGATGAGTCGTTGACTCGAACTTAGCTCGATATGTGTAATCGCGGAAGTTCGAGTGCTCTCGGCCTGGACCATGCCACGATCCCATGTCTGCATATCGGATGGAACTGACTGTGGGTACTAGATCTTCGACCTTCACGCCCTGACCTGGCAGATTGTGTCTTGAACGTACAGGCGTCTACATGTGCGCACACGGCGTTTGAGGTCGCGGACTTGGAAGCTCAAGCGAAATCCAGTCTTGAATTGACAGTATCTAGACTCGTTCGAAATACACTTCACGACTTCCGTTTCAAGCGCAGAATGGCATTTTGGTTGCAACAGATTTCTTACGTTGTGATGAGGCAGAATCGCGGCGCACGTGGTATTGGAACACTATATTCGCCATCCGTGAGACAAAGCCGCTCTGGATGAAGAGAAGGTCGGGAGGACGCTGCGATGTGCTCGCCCTAGAATGAGTATGTGTGCTGTTAATTGTAAATCGTCGGCGGAGGAGCAACAAGGCGGCAGAACGCCGGCATTTTCGCAGTCTGAGATCAGGGAATATGTTGATTGACGTAACTTGAAGCTTTTGGTGAAGAGATAGGGGGGAGCACGCCCTGATCTCCTACTTTCATGGCGAGAGAATTTGCGGTCGTGTCATTCATTTCGGTGCCAGCCTTCACTCACTCACCCACTCGCCCCACAAGTTCGTCCTTGAGCAACCGACCTCGGGGTTTCACGCTTCCACTATTTCTCTGACGCGGCTCGAATTCTCTTCCAGTTCTAGCCGTACCATCTGACCACCACGCAACGCCTGGCGTTTTGCGTTTTGTTTCAACTTCCTTATCGCAATCTCACCCCATTTACTGAAAACCCTTCATGATTGGCCTGTCAGTTGCCTGTTTGCTTGTCATTCTCTGTCTTCGAACATCTTGTAGCAGCCGTTCACTTAAGTCAACCCTTCTGCTGGCTAACGTTCCTCAGCCTGAGGGACGCCGCCTCCAACTCAATGGCCCCTCTCCTCGCTCGAGATACTACTCGACGTGATTCCGGCACGGGAAAGACATTCTCAATCGTCTTCGCAGTGATTGCTTTCCTTGTCGTGGCGGCCTGCATTCTCTGGGGATACTTCATACCAAAATGGCGCCACAAATACGGACCACCGTCTCGGACTCGCTTTAATTGCATTGGCGGTGCAGCAAAACACGGTCTCAGCACACCTCCAAAAGCTCCAAGATACGTACCTCGGTTTCCAAGTCATTCGGGCATGAGAGGCCTGCAAAAGGACTGCTCATTGCCTATTTACGATCCTCGAACCGAAACACCGTTTTCAAACAGCCCCCGAACCGGTGAAATTGTCAACTTACGCAGCCTTACGCCTACGCCTACGCCTACACCTGCAACAAAGCCCAAGATTCCATCGGCATTTAAGAGGCCAACGCACGACTACGAACTACCAAAGACTCCCAGCACTCTCAGCCAGTTGGCTTTGACTGACAGCCTTGGCGATCATGACATTGAAGAAGTTTGTGAGTCTCAGCCCGGAAGACTTATGGTGGCCCCGGTGGCAAGATCGACTGGACGACCACCTCTGCTGACCAAACAACTCGCCCTCCTTTCAACCCCAACCTCGAAGCCAAGCAAGCGTTTCGATACTCTAGCTCATCCGATTCTCTTATTCGAGAAACTTGATAAGCTCGACCCTCGGAAGGTTCCTCCCGTGTCGACAGCGTCATGTCTGTCTGGATCAACCTCCACACTAGAAAGCAAAAGACACGGTAATAGCAGGAGGAATTATATGCCACAAACCGCGGCTAATGTCAAGTCTGAGCTCCGCGAAATAGATGGAGCAGAGGTGGCTAGCGGGTGGGCCCACGAGCAGTCAAATACCAAGGATATCATTGAGTCGCCTGTTGCACTGCCAAAGCCAATGCACAAGTCAAAACCAAAGACGCCAGTGGTAAACATTCTCGATAGGTACGACAGTTGCGCAGCAGGGGTGAAATTCATAGTACCAAGGAACGCATCGCTTCGAAGGCGTTTGACTGTGTCAACAGAGCCATTGAATACAAGCGCTTCCGTCAATTCAAATTTTGATGGCTTGACTACGCCTCCAACGCCACCACCTCCTGCTACAAACAATACCATTTTGGTATCGACACCTCTTCATATGTGTGGCACAGCCGCACGTGCAGCCGTTGCCTCCCCTACACCACCTCAAGCTAGTGTAAGGCACACTTCTCCATCTGAAAGATCGAAGGCACTATCCTCTGGCAAGTCTGCACCATTCTCATTGCAAAAGAGCCTTAAAAGCAAACGGTACTTTAGAAAGAGTATTGGCTTTTATCATTGTAAGTCAGCTGTCCGAACCGCTGTTGCAATACCAAAGCAAACCCACATCAACAGAGGCAGCTGGAGGGGGAGTAGTATTTACAGTCGAGATACGAACGGCATGAGCATCCAACGAGACCATACATGCGCACCCGTCATCAGTTATGAAAGCGGCACAAGTCTACCACCCGATGAGCTTAACCTAAGGCGTGCAAATTCGACAGATCTGGTCAGGAGTAAGATCGGTGATTGGAGCCTGCATACTGGCGACCTCCAACTGCCCATCCTACCAGTAGCGGATCGGCCACGGTATGATGTTTGTCCTCGAAGCCCGCCATTACAAATCGATTTCGAAAATCTAGCACCGCTAGGATCACGTCCCCAGGAGAATGACCACATCTTAGTTGGTAGATACAGCGACGACGTCTTCGGCGATGGAGGGAGTGCACAAAGCCGTGGCCAAGTGTTGAGGAGGGTGCTGGATATTGGGATGGCAAGCACCGAATCCTGCATCTCCAGGTACTGCGGGAGGACTGCACCAGGTGGCGCGGAGTGGATATGATACCAGAAAGGAACCGTTTGAATGGAGGGTCTACACAATTATGATGTTTGTTGCTTCGTACGATGTTAAGCACGGTCACCAATTATACGTTGATTTGCTCTAGTGCAATCTGGGGGAAGGGTGCCTTGAGATTATGTGCTATGTGCGAAGCGAGTCTATCGGAGAATCCATGTCAGCATGATCAATATGTCAAGGTAGCCTTTGTGGTCGATGGAATGGCAGCTGCCCGACTGAAACCTTTGATTCGCTCTAGGCCATCAATCTCTTGCTTTCACCAAGCCATTGTTTTCGATTGACATTTTCGGGCACAGAAGAGAAAGCCTGAGGCTAGCTAGTATCTCAGACAGGAGAGAGGTGATTGATTGTGCCAGATCTATATCCAGAAGATCCTTGCCGACGATCAATCCTTGGCCATCAAATTTCAGCCTAATATCCAAACCAACAAACCCCGCATTTAATGGTGCCTCAATTGGCTCCGGACTTTCGACACTTAAAGCGACCAGGGTATGTCAGAGCCTGTGAGGACTGGCACTAACATTGGAATTTCGGCTTCAACCACACCGAGTCGAGCATCTTGAGTCGTGGCATGGCAGTTGCTTATAGATCTCGTGTCAGAAGGAAGCTTCGTACAGCCTGGTGGAGCTGCATCTTGGGCCTTCTCAGATGCCACACAGATTGCTCGCGTGACGCGTTTGAGGTGGTGCAATGGTGGACAATGAAGGTCGGGCGCTGTCTCAGTGCTCAGTCTGCAGCAGCACTTTCCGAAGGCCAGAACATCTGAGAAGACATTTACGAAGCCACACCGACGACAAGCCTTTCATCTGCCCAAGTTGCGGAAAAGGCTTTGCCAGATCAGATACGCTACATCGACACGAACTCAGTCATGAAGCAAACGGTGGCGGCCCAGTTCATCAAACCACCGATCGCTCCTTCAGGGCTTGCTTCCGCTGCGCCACGGCCCGCGTGAGGTGCTCGGGAGAAACAGTCTGTGCCCGGTGCCAAAATAGAGGCTTCGATTGCGAGTATCCAAGCAAGCGACGCAAAAAGTCCGCGGCTTCTAACGCTCAAGGCCTAGAAGGGGCCTCTCCAAGTGACGACGATGATCACTCCACCGCCGATTATTCAGATCCAGGTATGATGCGGCCGCACGCTGCGCAGGCGATTCCGCGCAGCACGGATGTGACGACTACGTCGCAACCGACAGAGTACAACAGCGAAGCCAATGCCAGACTTCGCACAAATGTCTTCAATGCCACCGCGGATTCGAATCTGAGTGCTTTACAGCATAACTCGGTAACAGTTGGGCCCCATCCGCCCAATTCAGTGTCGGGCCTTCAGCAACGCCATGACAGCATCGTATTTCCCATCGCGAATGGAGTAAACTCTGGTTGGTATGCTTCTGCTGGTTCTCAACCGATTCTGTCAGCAGGCCAACCAGGATCCGAGCCTGCGTATACTGGCCAGCTGGATGCTCACACACCAGGTTTTAATCAGGACTTTTTCGACCAATCGTTGAATTGGATACCGCTCAGTGTATTTCCCAGCCCTTACGGTCCAGACATGGAGGAAGCTTTCCAATATGTCTTCCCTCCATTTTCCACGCAACAGGAAGCTGCCGGACCTGGACTTCCTTCCAATGCCTCAGTTATCATGAGTCCACCCAAACACTATTCGCCAAGGAATTTTCCTCCTGAGCAAGCTGGAGCGACTCAAGTATCTATGCCGGCCACGTCACCGACCTCTACAGAACAAACGCTAGCCTCTGGGACAAGTGAGGCAAGTTCATCTAAGGCCTATCGCGATAGCATAGCCACCAGAGACCCCACTAACCGGAAATCGGGGCGAAAATCGTCGAAAATTTCGAAAGGAACTCCCCAGTTCTCTCGCAGATCTTGGCAGGAAACACGTGATACCTCCTCCTTTGCATTCCCGCACGTGGACGGTGTGGTCGATGCCTGGCGAGTCCCGGAGCATACGGTACCACTGAGTGCTGAGACGCACCAAATGATCAAGCGATACTTCATCCAGCTTTGCGCAGGGAGTTCACCTGTTTTCGAACCATTCGAGAGTGACTTCTTCCCCTCTGCGAGAACAGTCAATGCTTGTATTCAATTGTACTTCGAGCACTTCCACAAGGGATTTCCGTTAGTCCACAAGCCGACTTTCTTGCGCTTGGGTTTGTCTCAACCTCACTGGCTCCTCATACTGGCAGTAGCGGCCATTGGGAGCAATTACGCAGATGTTGCTGAAAGTGCCGACTTCCGTGAGGCCTTTCAAGAATTCTTACGAAGGGCAACGTCGTTGATGGCGGAGGTCTACCGGACGCAAGACTTGTTCATTCCCATTGCTCAAGCCCGCCTCCTCAACCTGGTTGCGCTTGCAACGTCTAGCACACAATTTGCGAGGGCTCATGTTCCTCGATACCACGTTGAGCTCGCACGGTCCTGTCTCGAAGCTGCCATCTTGCAAGACATTCGTGCTAGTCATATTACGCAGGTCAGTGGGCATCAAGACCCTGCCACGGAGACACCCGAGCACCAATGGTTTGTGTGGGTCCAACAAGAATCACGACATAGAACGGGGTATTTCATATGGTTGATCGATTGTTCCTTGGGATATTTGTCAGACTCTAGACCGCTTTGCACACTTGATGATGCCAGGGCCCCCCTGCCTTGCTTGGAGGCTTTGTGGGATGCCGAGTCCGCTGCGGCATGGTGGAAACTGTACAAAGGGTATCCAGTGCAGCCATCGTTGTGCTCTGCCGTGGAGACCTTGTATATGAAGAAAAGCATCGGATCAACCTTTAGCGACCTGAGCCACATCCTTCTCATCCATGCGCTCTACCAGAAGACATGGGATACCGGCAAGCACATCAAACAGCCGCTATCCGACTGGGTGCCCACGGCGAAAACACGAGGGTTCCAGGCCACCCCGTCAAAGGATACCTTCTGGCTGCCGTCCTACCCTCTCTACGAGAACTGGCGAAATAGCGCATGCGATTGCCTCGACGTCCTACACTGGCATGCGAGCAGTGTAGTTGCAAAAGCGTCCGGCTTGGAACACACAACCGTGCTCCACCTCCACCTGGCACGCGTCATACTCCTCACCCCATTCCAAGAAATCCACGACCTCGTCAGCTCCCTCATTGGCCACTACGGAAAGTCGCCCACCGCCACCTTCTTCGTCCACGACGGCAGCTACCAGACCCAGAACATCGCCAAGCTCCCCCAAGTGCGACAGATCACGTGGCGCTGGCTGCGCGAAGACCAGCACAAAGCTCGCCTGGCCATGATCCACGCCGGCTCCGTCTTCTGGCACGTGCGCCGCTACTCCACCAACAGCTTCTACGAACCCATCGCCATCTATCTCGCCAGCATCGCGCTCTGGGCCTACGGCTCCTACAAGACGGCCGCCCTGGGCGTACGCAGCGGCAACAACAGCAGCACGCACCCCCCCAAGACCGCCAACTCGAATGCAAACGGCGGTAGCAGCAGCCCAGCACAACAGAGGACTACCGACAACATGTCCCCTGCTCCTGCCTCTACATCACCTGCCTCTCAGCCTCCGCAGGACGCTGCCCCACAACCGTCCTCCCCCGCCTCCTCAACCTCCTCCTCCTCCTCCGACACACACCCGACATTCATCCACCTCGACCGGCCCTGTGACGACGAAATCGTCACCCACTTCGTGCGCCAGGGCCACGCCATGAGCGGCAACATGAGCAACGTCGGCGACATCTGTGCCGCGCCTGAGAAGGTGCTCAAGGAGGGCGCCAAGCTGCTCAAATCGCGCCTCGTGGCCTGGGGCGTCAGTAGGGAGTATTATGACGTTTTGATGGCGCTTAGTGAGGCGAAGAGGGGGTAGATAGGTGTACATCTTTGGCAGAGGGAGCAAATTGGTTTCAGGCTGGGGACCTGGGGGTCGTGGGGAAGATTTTTTGTCCAGATGTTTAGTCAGTTGTAAGCATACAATGTCTGTTTGTATGTCTGTCTGTCTGTCTGTCTGTTCTATCTGCAGAGCAGCGCTCATGAGCTCCTCTATTGATGTCGTGCGGGCTAGTCCATGAAATTGATTACCTGTGTGGCGCCTTCCAGATGCACATCTATAGATCCATAACCTGTCAGCTGGGCTACCACAAATACATGGCCCTCCAATCTTTCACACCAACCAAATCGAATCCCCTTATATCATACATGCCTGCACCGGCTCCGCTACTCCAGGGGGAGCGGCACCCCGCAGCAGCTTCGCCAGCATTCCCATCTCACCACCTAACCTCTTCCTCAGCCTTCGCTTATAGACCCACCCATCCTGCCAACACGCCTGAATGCCCACCAATATCAGCAGCCAGGCTAAGATTGTGTATCCAGACGTTATGAGAAACACAAGACTCTTGTCGCGGCTCAATTGTTTTCGGGCCGCGTAGGAGGTACTGACTGCGACTCCGACGATTGAGGCATGATATAGGCGGTGTAGCAGGCCCAGCGGAAGTCGAGGTTCGTTGTGATAGTGGCGGGCGGTGGAGGCGAATTCTTGTTGTCGGCATGGTGTTGGGCGCGTTAAGTATTGCGATACGAGGCAGGTTCAGTTTGTAAGTGCAGTGGTATCATGGATCTGTTTTATTTCGTGTTTAATTTTGTGGCACGCTTTGCTTGCGTGATGGACGATCGAGTCCCTTGGAGTCATATAATGGGAGCTAGAGCCTGGGGCGAGTGTGGAGGCTGTAGTTAGAAGTGCACGAATCATTGCTCGTTCGAGTCATTCATTGTGCGGTCACTGCGGCAGGGCTTCTTCTCTTCACTCGAACGTTGAAGTCGGTCACATTGACAAAGGTGCCGATGGCAAATCTCCAGTCTTTCCCGGGGTCTGCTAGTGACAGCTGAAATCATCACCGTGGTCAGTCAAGGCCGATTGAGATAGAGATTTTGTGTGCAGGACCTCACCTCGAAATGCCGAATCACGGCCGGTACGAATTTGTACATTTCCAGCAGTGCAATGTTCTTGCCGATGCAGGTGTAGTTGCCCGCTGAGCCAAAGTGAGATAGCATGCGGTCCATCTCTCGGACTTTCTCGATATTAGCGTCGAGCCATCTCTCTGGGCGAAATATTTCGACGTCATGACCGAAGATGTCAGTATTGCGGTGAAGAACCCAGGCGCTGACTCCAACGATGGTACCTCCTGGGATGTACTCGCCGCAAATCGTGTGGCCCGAAGCTGGGACTACACGCTCGGGGAACCAGCGTGTAGCTGGATGGAGACGAAATGCTTCTTTGATGCATGCGTTGAGGTATGGAAGCCGCTGAGCTTCGGCGAAGGACATGGTGGAGTAGGTCACGTTCTGCGCTGCTTTCGCGGGAAATGTCGCATCAACTTCCTCCATCAACTTGCGATAACATTCAGGATTCTTCAGTAGGTAGTAAAAGACAGCGCTCAGGCTGATTGCGGTCGTATCCGATCCAGCGGCTATGATTGAGAGTTCCAACCCAAGCACCTCGCTATTACCCATGACGTCCGGGTGGGTTTCAGCTGCGCGGATGAATTTATCTGTCAGCGTTTGCTCTTCTGCGTCACCATCCATCTTCTTCTCCGCCAAAAGCTGTCGACGTTCTTGTTGGCGCTTCATGGCGAACGGCACTGATTTTGAGGGCGAGGTATTGAACCAGCCATGTCTGTTCAGCCACATGTAGACAGGGTTTTTGCGGACCACATAGTCGAGGTCGGATACCTGCGAGACCAGGATGTGATATTTGGAGCTGGCGTACATAAATGCGAGTATGCCACTAACATCCTCCCCGGCTTCCAGATGCCCCATCATCTTTCCGTAAGTAACATTTGTGATTGCATCGTCGGTAAAGAAATGGAGCCACGTTGGAAAGTCAATAACTCCTCCTGGGCCCTCTTTGCCTGCGAAACGGGTTTCAATCTGCTCCAAGAATACCCTGATGGTGTCGTTTACATAAGCTTCATACTGCACCATTGTGGTCATTGAGAACGCAAAGTTTACACACCGCCGCACGCTATCATGCCACTTCGAATCCGTACTGGAAAACAATGTTGGAAATGCAACTCCTCTTGAAGTCTGCTGGGAGACCAAATGCAAATCAGACCTTTGGGTGAGGCCATTAGGACCGTAGATGTCTCGAATGGCTGCAGGTTGGGCGAAAGATAGCTTGTTAGGGCTCAGTCGCACGACATGTCCGTACTTCTTATGAAGATGGACGTAAGGTGGTCGATCAGCGGTTGCCCATACATGCCACATGCCCCATAAGCTTGTAAGCGATGCTAGGAATGGCCCGTTGAACCGTGAAAGGCCTCGGCCATAGCGATTGAAGAGCGCATAGAGGACTAAGGCTACACCGCAAATCATGAGGGGATGTCCCCTGAGGATGGCAAGGATATTGTTGATCATCTTAATCACGAGAAGGAAATGACTACTTGGAATCGCTGCAGACAGTCAATGCGAGGAGGGGTGAACTTGATTGGAACGATGTGGATTGTGAGAGTTAGGGAATATATGTGGGCACGTTCGGAACTCCCTTCAAGTTTGTTGTCAGACGCCTCACTTACTTTTCGGCAGAACCAATGCCCTGTCACCCTCTCCTCATTTGCGGGTAAGGCCCGGCACAGCTTTGACAAGATGCGTTAGACGGCCGTGGCTGGTGGAGGTGAATTGCCGGTTTCTCACTACCTAAACTTGAAAAATCGTACCTACCTCGTAAGGATGTAGCAAGCCCGCAAAAAGGGGATCTCACTTTAGATTTGCATAGGGTTATTTCTAAGGAAATTTTCTCTGTCTGGATGTAGATTTTGCGTTCTTTTGAAAAGTGTGTAGAGCACTGTAATTATTCTAGCGATGGTGGTATGAATCTTGACTGCCGGTCAGGGAAAGCCAAGCAGAAGGTCCGGGGATAAGCTGGGAGCTATCGCCGGCCCCTCGGCTCACTGTGTACGCTGAGTCGAGATTTCGAGCTCGATAGGCTGAGTCGTAGCTGCACCCATCAACAAAAGACGGTCTCACCAGATCGGATTGCACTTCACATTACAGAAGCCCACATAATGGCTCCGCGTACGACTACTACCCGAGATGACCGAGAAGGCCTCAGTCCACCGGGCCTGCCCTTTGCTTTGGCCGCCATCTGGGACGATGACGATGACGACATCGAATTTGAGCCTGCTTCCGAGCAGAGTGAGGATATGAGCCAAGGTGACACTGGGGAGGACGGTGAGAGTGATTATATGGGTATCGCGGCGTTTTCCTATGAATAGTTTGAGGAGGAAGCTGACCGGGGATAGATGCCCGAGATAACCTGAGCGGCGTGGAGATAGAGCTCTCCATTTCTTCTGCGAATGAAGAGGGCGAAACTGAAGAAGATGGCAATCAGACGGAAACAGAAGCTACGGCGAGGGCTGTGCCACAACGAGTCACAGCTCGTAGTAATGGCTCACACTTCCTCTCCAATTTTACTGCCTGCTAATTATATACGTTCAGTCACAATTGATCAGATCAATGCAGTCCTTGGAAACCATGGTCCACTACGAAGATTACTCCTCAACCATTATCGACGCGACCGAGGCCAGAGAGCGTCAGACGATGACGACGATGAGTATGTGTCAGGCTACGGAGGGTTCGCACGTCGGCGAGGAAGGCCAAAAGTAATTGGGGACAAGTTTCCCAAGATACCAAGTGAACAAGGGAAGACTCTGATGGATTCAGGGATATATGGATGCAACGAGCACTTTGTTGACAGACGGCGGAAGAGGAAGAATAATATCAGTGAGAGGCTGTTGTGGAGAAGACTTGGCCTGGATGCTCGTGGCAGCGCTCGTCGAGCCAACCGATTTATCGCCCAGGACATGGTGCCAGCTACCACTCCAGCAGACAAGGTCATCCATTATGACTCCCGAGCATACAGTGGACAATTCTCCGATGACGGCAATTTCTTCTTTTCGTGCACGCAAAACTTCAAAGTTCGAATGTATGATACGTCAAATCCTTACGAGTGGAAGTACTACAAGGCTGTCGACTACCCTTTCGGCCAATGGACCATCACAGACGCAACCCTGTCGCCGGATAACCGCTCTCTCGCCTATTCCTCTATCAGACATGTAGTGTGTCTCGCCCCAACGGACCCTTCGGATCACTCCGAACATACTTTACTCGACCTGACGAATTTTGCCCCAGGCTCTGGTGCAAGTCGCGCTGGTTTTGGTTACATGGGTCGCAATGGCTTCGGAATATGGTCGTTAAGATTTAGCGGCGATGGCAGGGAAATTGTAGCAGGAACTTCAGATCACAGTGTTGTAGTCTACGACGTCGAGCGCAAACAATCGGTCCTTAAGCTCCTCAACCACGACGACGACGTCAACGCCGTCTGCTTCGGCGACAAGTCAAGTCCGCACATTCTATACTCCGGCTCGGACGACCAAACTCTTCGCGTCTGGGACAGACGTTCTATGAGCGACGGTCGCGAAGCCGGCGTTTTCGTGGGACATACAGAAGGCTTGACCTATGTGGACAGTAAAGGCGACGGACGCTATGTCTTATCCAATGGCAAAGACCAGATGATGAAGCTCTGGGATCTGCGGAAGATGGTGTCACCTCATGACTTCAATGGAATGAATATCCGCCCCTACACCACCAACTTCGACTACCGCTTTACGCCATACGACGAGTCAGATTATGTACCCAACCCCAACGACTGCTCCGTTGTTACATTCCGAGGGCACAGTGTCCTGAAGACGTTGATTAGATGCCACTTCAGTCCACCAGGGAGCTCGAATTCGAGATATGTCTATTCCGGCAGTGAAGACGGAAAGGTCTGGATATGGAATATTGACGGTACAGTGAAAGGCAAGATTGATGTGGCAGAAGCCACACGTGGAAGCCGGCCAAGGCAGCCGGACGGGTTGACGCATGGCTATGAGCTACACAATCGACACGGCAGTGGTTGGAAGACCTGTGTACGAGATGCGAGCTGGAATCCAAATGCGTCGATTATTGCCGGTAAGTTATGATTCAACATATGCTCTATGGAGAAGCCGTCAAACTGACTACTTCTTTCCATAGCAACTTCATGGAATGGCTGGGGTATGGCTACCGGCACAGTGTCGCTACATTCTTGGAACGATGGAAACGATAATGATGAAGCTGACCCACCAATGGGTACGAATTACAACTACCGCCTGGATATCCGAGAAGACTATAACGAGACGAGGCGAAGAGGACCCAGAGGAGGTCTAAGAAGTAATCCGATCAGGCCACAGCGGCTAGTCCAGGATGACCCAGATGGCAATGGAGGTGGTGGTTGGTGACAATCAAGGTTCGGGGGAGTGATTGGCAGATTTCGCAGATCACTGTCCTCGCGGAATGGTGAATGACGAGAGCATGATTTGAAGACTGGCTTAAACAGGGCCATGTAGGACTCACGGTAATTAAAGTGTGCTACCTTGCACAAATCATTTGGACACTGGGCTTGAATTTGCTACACAGTGGTTGAAATTAGGACAAAGACTAAACGGCTTCTTGATGGATAGGAATGACTACAACGGCGCTATATAGCCCAAGGGAAGACTTTTTGGGACATAGCTCCTTTCCTCCGAAGCTCTAGAATGCGTCTTAATAGTAACCCCACTGCTAGAAAAACACGTTTCTGTATACTGAAAGAATTTGAAATTGACGTATGTCTCGCGTCGATGCTAATGCGAGAAACTTCCTTTGTAAGTGATAGTATCATACTATCCTGGTACACTTTAGTAGAGTTGATGTTAGGTCTATACATTCTCCTTTTTGGTATTCAGTTAGCCTTACATGGAAGATGGGAGAAGAATTGTTAGGTTGAACGAGGGCTTTTGCTATGCGATGGAAGAAAGAATAACTTTGTCGTATTGAAGGGGAGCCTGACTAAATAAGTCCTCAAACGCCTAAGTGGTGGCCGCAATAGATCAACTCAAGCCTTGTGTTTGCGACTAATGGGAGTGTTCGTCTTTGGCTAGCTGTTGTCACTGATGCAAGGCCTAAGACTGGACAGCAGCGAACGTATAAAAATGTGAAAGAGAAGTTGCATTGTAGGACGTAGATATGGACATTAATGGTCATCGCTGTAGACTGAACAGTCAACAGAATCCAGAAAAACCTGGAATGACAAGATGAATGGAAAGATTATGTCTAAGTTGATGATGTGAAGCGAGGCTGCCATTGTCATCGCTGCCCTTCATCCCTCGGATGACTGGATACCGCCATCTGTTCTTTGTTTTGCACGTATCCTACGTGCAGGGGTTTAGTCGCCCCGCGCTGAAGCATTTAGCGAGGCGAAGACCTAATACGCTTTGCACAGGATAGCGGCGCCAGCATTTCAGATGAACAGCCAGGAGAAATAACATATCGTAGTCTAGGCGCTGTCTATCTGAAAACGGAATTCCCCCCCCACTACTGGTCTAGATGTATGCTCGCTTGGTAATATCCTCGTTCATGGGCAGACTCTTTGCGAATAGACCTTATGTCGAGAATGTACGTTTTGTTGGCGCTCGCCGTATGCTTATAACAGTTATCCCTTTCCTTCATAGAGCTGGCTGCAACAGAATCCTGCTTAAGAAAAGGTGGCTCTTATCTGACGATAATAATTCTTGCACGTCACCTTGAGCACTTCTAGGCCACAGAGGGACTCTGCAAGTGATGCTCCAAAGACATGAAAATGTTGTGGGGGGTTCAAGGCCAAACGAGATGACCTTGCCCAGAAAGTTCTCTTGGCACTGCAGCTGCCTCCTTTAGCAGTGCAGGAGCATGCGGGTCTCAAATCCTCTTCCTGTTTGCTGCCTCATCGTCACCAGAGTACCAGCCACCGCGACGCCCGACCTCAGCGCCTGGTTCTGTCGAAACATTCCTTATGCAGCCTGTCTGCGCCTTCTAGCCACCTCCTTCATTCCCCCAATAGCTAGCGGACAGAAGGGTCGCTAGGACTGGCGACAAGGCTACAATAGCTCCTGAACGGGAATCTTCCTCTACCCTACCTGCGGAAAGTTGGCCGCTGCTACTAATGATCTCTGCTGTCTTTGTACACTGTCTCACTGGTAGACTCTCAGCTTTTTGTTTCTGAAACATTGGTCGGCGAACACTGGCGGACAATCGTACAGCGAGCCCATAGGCGGATTGTGTAACATTTTCCTGAACAACATTTCGCACCTGCACTTGCCATCGAAGGCAGTCAGGTTCCAGGTCAAATCGGAATAGCACGAAGCTTGAAAGCTCTGCTAGTACTCGCTGCCTTTGTACTGTGTGGGAAATTGATTGTACGTATGGTCTCTCCGTGCTGGCGATTATCAAGTTCACAATGGGCAATTCTACTGCGAAGCTCGAAGGACGGACCCGTGGACACACGACGGCATTTCTGATCTGTTCTCCATTTGCTAACACGTCATGTACATCTGACAGACCTGTCTTCTTCTCTTCAGCCACGCGCAGGTGTTGTGCATAAAAGCCATCAGACAGACAATTCACTCCTTGACACGGAAATTTCCGCCTTCCCGAGATGGCAGCTGAAGAGGACAATTTTGACATTGACATATATGGCGATGGGGAGGGCGAGTTAGGAACAGAGGAGTATAAGCAGGAAGAAGATCACAATCTCGCCACGGATACTCCGGCGGAGGAGCTGCGGAATGGCCACGATGAAGCCACAGTAGAGCCAGAAGAAGTACCAGGACCGGAATCATCGACAAATGGCGAATCGAAGATCCCAAATACCGAAGGTGTCACGAATAGCCAGATAGACTACCCCAAGCAAGCCCCACAACAACAAGGCGTTAAGCGGAAAGAGACCTCCGACGAACGACCAATTGACCCTGGAGCAACAAATGCCCTGCTTGTATCGGACCTGCACTGGTGGATCACTGAAGACGACATCAGAGGCTGGGCTAACCAGGCAGGCTGTGAAGACGAGCTGAAGGATGTGACCTTCAGTGAGCACAAAGTCAACGGGAAAAGCAAAGGGTACGTTCATTCTTCCCATACCACAGCGCACCTCCACTGATATTGATTGTTCCCATAGTCAAGTCTTTGTCGAGTTCTCTTCCCCACAAGCCTCTACTGCTATGAAGCACCAGATCGAGTCACTTGCCAGCAGTCAACCCAACGCCCGCAAACATACAATCGTATACACTAACCCTTCACAAAACCCATTCAAGACACTGCCAAAGGATGCGCCGATGCGGGGCAACAAGGATGACCGACCCCAGCGCAGCGGCTCGCAAGGCTCGTACAACAGCCCCGGCAGCGTACAGCAGAACAATTACGGCATGAACAACAGCGGAGGTTATCGTGGTGGGCGAGGCGGTGGGTATGGGAACCGGGCTGGAGGCTTCAATAACGCAGGATACAACAACAATCGCAACTTTTCCGGCCAAATGGGTGGGTATAACAATGGTGTGGGAAGAGGCGGCGGCGGCTATCAAAATACTAACATGGGGATGAACAATTTTGGGGCGGGATACAACCAAGGCGCAGTGATGATGGGGAACAACATGCGTGGAGGTATGGGTGGGATGAGAGGTGGCCGAGGTGGAATGGGTGGAGGGATGATGCCGATGGGTGGCATGGGTATGGGTATGGCTGGCATGGGGATGAATCCAATGATGGCTGGCATGGGTATGCAGGGTATGTTCTACGAGGGCTGGGTGTTTGTTGAGACGGTCTTACTAATGATCATTCACAGGGGCGGGAGGCTTCCAGGGCAATAATGCTCATTTCAACCCTGCCTTCTTTGCAGGCGCTAATCAAGGAACAGGAGGCGATGGCTCGTGGAACCCTCATGGCGCGAAGAGAACGAGGCAGGAATGAATGTCAATTTTGGTTTGTGAACGGCTTTCTCACAGAGCGCTCTGACGCGGCTATTGTATGGCGTTTGGCGCAGACGCGAAGGAGGCATTTTGGGCACAACGGGTCGGAAACTCAGATGGTATCCGGGGCATGGGCGCTGGTTCTACAAGGAAAATGATGGTGCAGAGGCATTTGCACCCTGGACGCTATAGATAGGCCGTCTTCCACGATATCATCGGAGGCCAGGACCATGTACGAACAGTATCATCTCAAGGCAGAAAAGTTTCAGCAGCAACCACCTTTATACTAGCAGTGATGTCTAGACTTTATCGGCAATCTGAGGTGATTGTGAATGTAGACGAGTTGAGTCACCATTCTCCAGCGCGCGAGGGATATCTCCGATCTCGCTGGTGTTCTACAAACGCGTCAATGACTCTGCGATGGAGCCATTTAAACAAGTCCCAGGAGAGTGCAATATCTTGAGCCGCTCAATGACGCAAGTTACACAGGAGCCATTACAGCTTAGGGTGCCTTAGGAACCCTGATCTGCATCACGGTAATCGAGGACAATTGCAAAGTCGCATGAGAAAGTTTCGGCAAAGTCCCAGGCCCAGCTCGCCAGGAACCAAATCACCATCGCGAAACACACCGGATTTGTTTACCGGCACTTTACGCTGGGCATTACCGACGATGTTTTTTCCCTGCGACTTCTTCTGGAAATGTCGATCCGCCTCTCGTTTTGTCGTCATCGACGAAACCACGTAGGAAAGTCATGAGCAGGACGCAAAGCGGAATGCGCTACTGAACGTGCATTTTGATACCGCCCCGCTGGAACCCTGGAAATGTCCACGCAGTCTCACACGCGACTATCGAATGAGTCGCCTCCACAATTATCAGTGCAAACGCCACTTCCATCGGTCGAACCGTCCACCTCTGCCTCTGCCTCTGCCACTCCTGACTCTTCTGCGCTCAATGCACAGCGCTCGCCTAACAGCACCTTTCCATCCAACACTCCCCACATTTTCCGTGTTCCACAGTCGCCGCGATCTACTCCGAGCGAAGGCCATCGTCCCAAGGCTGCCAAAATTGCTATACCAAGGCTGAAGAAGCCGGCGGGGACAGTGTCAAACCCAGCAAGATCCAGCGGCCGCCATCGTGTGAATCACGCTTGTGAGCCATGCAGGCAACGAAAGACGAAATGCAGTGGCGAGCGGCCAGTGTGCACGCACTGTCAGGATTTCAAGATCGCCTGCTTTTATGCGGACGGCAAGCGCGACAGAGCAAAGAAGTATGTTGCTACTACAGTGACCATTCGGATTGGAACTGATCGCCCGCAGGCAATTTGGGAGTATGGCTGAGAAAGTGTCTGATTTTGAAAAGCTCTTAAAGGATCTTTCAAGCAGAGTTGGTGAGGAAGACGCAACTCAGATACGGGCTTTGCTAGAACAAGTTCGTGCTCGAATCGGACCAACGCTGGATTGCAATGTTAACGTTTGCAGGATGTGTCAGCGGAGGCAGATGATGCGTCACCCGAAGTAGACTTGACGAACTCAATTGAACCTGAGGCCATCTCAGACGAGGGTGGTGCCGAGTCTGATGTCTCAGCAACAGTTGGCTCGACCGGTGCTCTGGACAAGACCTTGGAAGACTTTGCAGCGAATGACAAGTCGCGGAGCACAGGTTTCATGGGCAAAAACTCCGAAATCACTTGGCTGCAGAGGCTCAACCAGGAGAATAAGTTCGGCGAGTCTTCGAGCATCGACCTGACGCCGGATGCTGCCAAAAGAGCCGAGAGTGGCCATCGTAAGTCGTCATATGTGGTCGAGGACAACATCACCGTTAGTCAGGCCAGTTATCATCTCGATGACTTCGCCATGCCGTCTCTAGATGCCGTAGATGCTTACGAGCTTCCCACCTCGGAGACCGCAAACCATCTTTTCGATACCTACCTCTCTCGTGTACATCCTACTTTCCCGATCATTGGCAAATCCACATTCACCACCCAATTCCGACGGTTCATGGCAGGACAAGTGCCTGGCGAAAAATGGCTCGCTGTTCTCAATTTGATCTTTGCGATTAGTGCTCGTTATTCTCATCTCGTCAGGGCCGAATGGCGAGGAGATGACAGAGACCACCTTGTTTACTTTTCCAGGGCTCGCCTGTTGGGCTTGAACGGTGACACCATCTTCCAGCATGCTGATCTTCAGCAGATCCAAGTCACAGGCTTGATGGCCCTCTACCTCCTTTGCACCAATCAAGTCAACAGGTAAGGGGAAGTGGCTTCTTTACAACTTCGTACGCTTACGCATTTTAGATCGTGGACGATAATGGGAATCGCTATCCGCGCGGCGACTGGACTGGGTCTCAATATGCGTAACGAATGCCCGAGAACCCCAGATTCACTGAAGGAGATTCGATACAGAGTTTGGTGGTCACTTTACGTGCTGGAGCATCAGCTAGGCAACATGACCGGCAGGCAAACTTCAATATCTGACGAGTCTTGCACATCCCCACTCCCCGCACCTCTCGATGAAGAGCATTTCCAAAGCGAAGAAGGTACCAATCTTCTCAGTATGGAAATGCAGAAAAGAGGCCGAAATCCCTCCACATGTCCCCTCTCATCAAGTGTAATAGCGACACCATCGTCGGATAGATCGCGATCTGCATCAAGCAGCAAGCTGCCGAGCTCTCGATCGCCATCGTCCAAGCAGTTCCCGGGGTTGGATTGGACGAAAAGAGTAGCCCCGAATGCATCTCTTTATTTCTTGGAGTATGTTCAGCTAACACGGCTGACGCAACAAATCCTTGGAAAGCTGTACACCCCATTTGCGGCCCAGCATAGCTGGGGGCACATTCAATCGACCATTTCCCAGCTCGAGTCGGATCTTGAAAATTGGGCTAGAGATCTGCCACCGGCTTTCGACTTTAAGCGCAAGCGACGAGATAGAGAGTTTGAGGAAATTCGCTGGAGTCTTGGTTTCTTCTACTACTCGACCCGAATGAAGATCAACCGCCCATGCCTGTGCCGGTTGGACCGCAAGATTCCAGGCCAATCCGCCAAATCGAAAGAATTCAACCGCGATGCCGCGCAGAGGTGTGTCGATGCCGCGCAAGACATGTTGTCTCTGATCCCCGACGAACCGAATGCGGTGGGTTTGAACAGCGTTGGTCCTTGGTGGAATATCCTTCATTATCTGGTCCAAGCATGCACTGTGATAATGCTCGAAATGTCATTCCGCGTCACCCATATGCCAGGGGAAGCCGAGAATCTCGTCAAGGCCTCGAAAAAGGGAGTACGCTGGCTCTATCAGATGTCAGAAGACAGTGTTTCGGCCAGGAGAGCGTGGCAATTCTGCGACTCATTGCTTCGTGAGACGATACCGAAGGCCGGAGGAAATGTCGACGACATGCCAATCCAGCCTCCAGATCGAGTTAGTACTTCCTCGTACCAAGAACTCGCGACCGGCGCCTTACCACAGTTACCGTCGGCCAATATACAAGACGCTACGGCATATCAGGCCATGACAGACTTGAACGCCTATACCATGTTCGACCAGTATATGCCGTATCAACAAAATATGAACGGGGGCGTTGGTTTAGCACAAGATCAAGGCTGGCCAGTTATAACGTCCGCCGAGTTCGAGTTTATAAACAATGCATACGATGGCCATGGGCACTATGATATGGGGAACGATTTTGGTCATGACACTCAGCCAGGCTAGCAGGCCAATGCATGTACTATGTTACAACAAAAGTTTAAAAGAACTCTCATGCTATCACGATTGGCCAGCATACGCAAGGGGTACACCAGGAACTCCAGCCTCACCCCCTCGCTCCCGCATGTGCATTTCAGCATAATATACTCGTGGGCACCTTGATGCATTTCGTGGTTTCAACATTCTTCACGTGTGAGCGTGATTTTCCCGAAACTGCACCTATGATTGCCAGGCTTTGATCCCCGTTCTACCAGCTTGCTCAGTCTCTTTAGTTTCTCCATCCTTCCGTATTATCATGCAGAATTTCAGTGTCACTCCTTCATCCCATTAATATTCGGTTCATTTCAATGGAATCATTGCACCGCTCATTGATCATACTTGCTACTCTTTTGGTTTCCGTTTCTGATAGCATTGCACATCCGAGACATCACCAGCACAAGCATGCGCCGCGTCAAGGTGCTTTTGCTGGAACACAGATCATCTCGAGTCCAGATGGCCGAAATCCTACCAATGTGTTGCTCTCGATCTCTTTGGAGTCAGGAAGCCTGATGACGACTATTCACACGCCAGCTCCAACAACAGATCCATCGGTCAATCCTACAGAGGCAGACGCAACGACAAGAACCTTCCCAACAACCATCCTACAGGTGCCAGTCGCGACGATTTGTCCAACAAACGCCTCAATACCTGTGCCAATTCCGTACACAGTCTCTCCAATCAACCTCACTGGTCTGTTTAACAACACAAACTCGGCCCGTCCAATGCTCAACACGACTTCCTCCCCGACAAACGCTACAGAGTACCTCCCAATACCCGCCAATATCAGCATAGCATCTCCGACCGTGACACTACCGGATCCCAATGCACGCATCATCCTCGGCGACAATGGCTGTCAGACATTCTTCACACCCATCACGACTGCGATCTGCAGCACTGTGCTGTCGATTGGAGGACAGGTGCCCATCAGTGTGACGGACTGCGGGGAGTGGGTGACATTTTCTTCATCGCCGGATTGTGGAGCAGCCGGTACACCTGCGCCGGCTGAGGCGATGGTGTACTTTCTGGCGCCATGGTACGAGATTGCATCTGGAGCTGTGCCGGCCAAAGTCCAGGTCCAAACTTGCTCAACCGCCGTACCAAACGTAAGCGACAGTTGCGTGATAAGCAGTGAGAGCTGGAGCATGAGCACTAAAGCGATACCACACACAGCCGTGCAGACGGCGAGATTTGTCGGGGGAGCTGTGGGCGTAAGTTCCTTCCTTCTTCGGATCCAACCGGTCCTGTCCCATGCCGGAATCCACAAACTAACATGCCTGCTTCCCCATACAGCCGCTAAACCTAACCCTGATCCCCAACCTCCTTACCATTTCCGTTCCCTCCACCAACGGCTCCACCACCACCCTCTCAATCAACACCACCATCACAAGCGTTTATCCCCAAGCTGTTCCAACAATAATACGCATGGGTCTCAGCGAGCCAGCCAAGAATACCATCACTGCCACCCTTCAAACGCCAGTGACAATGACGTACCAGCTCGTAGCGGCGACATATCACACTACCGTGACGGTTACGGTTACGGTTACGGTAGCGAGGACGATGACGAGCCTGGTCGTCGTGCAAGGAGGGAATCCTCCACCCAGATCCGCGGTACAGATGGGGTGAATCCGAACCAGATCAAGGAGTGCTTTCACCGCGATAGGACGGTCCCACGAAAAGCGTTAGCCACCGAGTTGGAAGGTTCTGGGTTTACATTTTCTTTGCGTTTTTTACCAATGAGTCTGAATGAAGGAGTACATTACACTCTCGCTTATCCAATCCCTGTATCGTGCTCTACTCGCTCGAAAAATACGCCATACATATACCTACGCCTCTTACACTCTTACACTATCTACCCATCTCCCAGCCAAATGGACGCCGGTCACTAGCTAGCCCGGAAGTCGCGACTTGCAATACAGTCGGCCCTGACTTGCCTTGAAGCCGTTCTGCGTCAAGCTGCTCGTTAGCGTAGGAGTCCAGGCAAAAATTGCTTGCCTATGGTGGCTTTTACAATTTCCTTACCTCAGCCCTACGCAATCGAAGATATTTGTGCCTAGCCAGCTCCTGGTGCTTAGCACATGGTAGAAACGAACGTTGATTCGCTTTATGATCAAGTAGCTTTCCACACTGCGTATGGCTGGTGACACAATTTATAGCTCTAACTAGTATATTTCGCACAGCCCACTTGATGAGGGAAGCAGCAAACATTGCCAATGCATTAAGACCAGAATACGCATCGGGTATACCCTTAAACACCCATCCTAAAACCTGCTCTAGTGGCATTTTGAGGTGGATGACTTTCTTACATTATCGATTGGAGAAGCCTGGACACAGGAGAAAGGGTTCATATGCTTTGGCTATTATCCTATGTAGGTGGCTCATCGTTCAAGTCTCTACCCATGCTATGCATACGACGTGTACTCGCTCAATGGCTATCAGGTGAAAAGGACAAGAACATCAAGAAGTCAGAACGCTGTACAGGCTGTAAAAAGGATATCAAAGATGGAGCTCAGTGAGAGTAGAAGGTGTGGTGATGCTAAGTGGTAACCGTGATGGCCCCTCAACTATGCTTAGGCAAGTTCGTCACCTGGTCTGGTGGAGGATTGGCTGAACTTCTGGAATGTTGTTCAAAGTGTGCTCCCTCCCCAATGGCACCACTGGAGATCGTTCTGTCTCGTGACTCGGTACGGGCAGTTGGGGCTTCCGCATTTGGACTGATGACTGGTCGAGTAAGATCGACCTCTGGGTTGAAGGCGCTGGCTTCAAGGTCATCAAAATCCTGGCCAGGATTGGCAGTCTCGTATTCGCAGGATTTGATGAACCAAAAGAAGCCTGATGCAACCAAGGCTCCGAGAAGAGGGCCAACCCAATAGACCCAGTGATCTTTAGGGAATGACCGATTGGCAACACAAGGACCGAAGCTGCGTGCAGGGTTGAGGGAGCCACCAGTGTAATAGACGCCTAAGAAAAGATTAGAACCAGTTCCACTGGCACGCAAGTGGGGATATGGTTGTGGACTAGCGTACCAGCTAACTCTGCAATGAAGAGAGACAAGCCAATTCCAACAGGAGCAAGGAAGGTACCCTTGTGCTTTTCTGCAGCCAGCATAAAGATTGTGAACACAAGCTGAGCTGTGAGGAACATCTCGATGAAGACACCCTGAGCCTTGTTTGTTCCACCACTGAGGGTAGTTGTGACTGCCAATGGGCCTGGGAAGAGGGTATTGACGACCCCAGCAGCTGCCATGCCCCCGAGCATTTGGGAAATGAAGACGAGTCCGCCACGCGAGAAGGGTACGGCACCGATGAGACAGAGGCCAAGAGTGACCTGGAACGGTGAGTTAGAATATTTGGAAATTGTTCATGTTGTGGTCACGGCTTACAGCAGGGTTGAACAGTCCACCAGAGACTCTGAAAAAGATCCAGGCATTTACGGCGAGGGAGAAGCCGAAGCAAAGACTGATGTATAGCAGCTGTGCTGGGTTGGGGCCTTGAGGAAGGGTTGTGCTTTGACTACCGGTCGTTGTTTGAGGGGTGTTGGCGACCTGGGTACCTGCGAAGGCAAAGAACAGAAACAGGAAAGTTCCCACAAACTCGCCAGCCATGGCGATGAAGTGGTTGCGAGGTGCATTGGGTAGCCGCCTGAAGAAAGGTGTGGGTCGTGGGAGAGGCCTTTTTTCGGATTCAGAGGTTGTTTGTGAGATTCCTGTGCCTTTTCGTATATGTTTTCCAAATATTCCAGGAAGAAATCCCGACTTTGCATTTATCTTGTCCATTTTGGGTGGCAGGTGCAGGGCAGTCTCTTAAACGGAAGTGGCACTGTAGCAGGCGCAGGTCCCGCTTCAATGTAGCCAGTCACGGCGAAAACTAGGAGGTGCAAGAACGACGAGTATTACTCAAAGATTATGAGCATTATAGCAGAAGCACGAATGATGAGGAGGATTATGAGGAGGTAGATAGAGGAAAGCGCAAGGGAGTCGCTCAAAACGATTCCAGCCAAGACGAGGCTCTGGGCTTATGACGAACGGGTGCGGCATGCGCAAAGTGTGAAAGTCTATGACATTTGAGCAGAAGCGGGCGGACTCAGCATCCCTATCTGAATTGAAGCTTGATTCGTGCATTTGGACTGATCAACCGTCTGGGAAGACGATCATCTGCTTGGGTGGATGGGCTGAAGGTCCAAAAAGGCTGCACCCTGCACCACACATCAAACGATGCAGCTGTGACGTTGGCCCCGCAAAGTTGGCACGCCTAACCAAACACAGCAGTCTATCGACGTTGTGGCGTTCAGTGACGACCTTCCTTTTGTTCTCGGTGCAAATCTTCTTCCCCCAGTGGCTTAGTTACTCTCCAATGTCTGATGCCAGAATTCCCAGAACCCAAAAACTCACAAATGAGATCTGGCACACCTTTGAAGGATGGCCTTTCTTGCCAAGCATGAAATCATCGCAACAATCCCACATCCTTCCAATAGTCACTGTGGCCATCGCAAAGCAGAATGACTGCTTCTACGCGAGTGCAAGCATCTATGACGGCTTCTATTCCGTGCGCGATGGATTTACCATTGCTTCAGTGTCTACGATTATTGCCACAGATGAGTCGGAGATGAACACATAAAGGAAACAACGACGTCATGACTATGCGGCTGTAGGGTTTTGCACATGGTGATGGTGGCTGAGTACACTTTAAGGTAGGAAGGTTTACCAAAGTTGTTGAGTAGCAACCCGGAGTTCGTAATATTCTTCAGCGATCTCTAAGTCCCATAATTCGTCTTCAGAACAGCATTTCGGGACTATGTAACGGCATTAGTTGTTCAGTCGTATTCCCTCTCGCACGGTTACAAAAGCGCCCCAAAATTTGAAGAATAGCCTTCATTTCCGACACTTCCCTCCCAGCAAGCCTATTCACAAATGCATACCCAATACCATGCAAAGCAGGGTTTCGCCCACTGAAAAGATGGAGCCTTAGCACGGCTGCACGGCACTAATAATGTCCTGGCGTGTCAAGCGTGTTTCAAGTCTACTTGCTATGTTATTGACCAGATATTCGGCGTCAAAAATTCTCCATTCGAAGCGTGCGTGCAGTGAGCAGTCACTACCTCAAGACAACTAATTCCTCATGCTGTAGACGCAATCGCGTGTCTCCCTTCTCAGCGTGGACCCAGCATCAAAGCTTCATGCATCGCCAAGCTGGGCTATTGGGTACATGCTTGTAAAATGTGGCAAGGGCTGTTCGTGGAAATTGTCCCAATAGGTCTAGATCGTCATCGAGAAACTCGAGGCATAGCGCTTCAGGTCTTTGGCGCATCCCGTAGCTTGCAGGCTTGGCAGACCCGCGAACCATCGTGCTGGGAAAACGGGGGATGTGACTTGTTTGAAGCTTCACTTGTAATTCAACTTCAGCGCAACCCCTCGACTCTCCTCCCATTTGACCTACCACCCACGAAATCCCTCGCCAAAGCGCTGGCGTTGAGCTTTTCTACCTACTTTCGCGGCGGAGAATATTGTGTACCTTCACAGGCACATCTGGGCCGGTGTTGCCCCCGATGCGGCCCCCGCGACTCGTCCTCCTCGTCTTTTGCTTCATCGCCCTTCCGATCTTCCTTACCTTCCTCTCGCTACTATCGGCGCACCCAAGTCGCGCAGATGCTCTCACACCAAACTACAGATCGTCTCCAGGTCGCCTGCGTGCCTTCTTCTCCTTCAATACGCCAACCTCTCTATTCCCCCCTTCGGCGGTGATTAGCCTCACCAATGATAACTCTACATTCTTTCTTGCCAGGCCGGCCAGTTTCGGGCCTTTGCTGCCGGATGATGGACTAAGTGGTCAGCTCTGGGTAGGCAGGGGGTTCGCAGCTGGTTCAGAAGGAGAATTAGGCTGTTCGGATGTCCCTGGCTGGAACGAAGGAGATCAGAAACATTCCGACGAGCAGAGTGTCAAGACCAAAGCACAAAGAAAGAAGGTCGCCGATGCCAAAGGGATCCCTCCAACCAGAGATCCTAAGCTTGCCGGCAAGAATTCGCAAGATCTCAGCTCTCGGTCAACCTTCGAGACCGAAAATGTCCATGCTGATGCTGAAGCTCTATCAAGCGAGGACGACGGCACTGACGATTACCTGCATCACCCATTATTGGATTCGAACCCTGCTGAGGCGACGAAGCCCGGTCAGCCTGCTGAGCATGAAGGTATCAATGACAAGAAGAAGCCAACTCACGCGGACATTCAATCTCTCCAAGAAAGCGCCGAAATTGCCGGAAAGGTTGTCCTACTCAGTCGAGGAGGGTGTGGATTTCTGGAGAAGGTGAAGTGGGCGCAGCGACGTGGCGCTGTTGCTGTAATTGTTGGAGATGATGAGCCGGGCAGACCTCTACTTATCATGTACGCCCGTGGCGACACATCCAACGTGACTATCCCCGCACTTTTCACTTCCTACACCACTGCGCATCTCCTCTCGTCTCTAGTGCCGGCGGAGACTAGAGAAGATTTGTCCCAAGCCGTCTCCAAGGACCAAGTAGAAATGGAGACGGCAGGGAAGAAGAGCAAAGACAAGAGCAAACCAGATGGACCTACCTTCACATCATCCAAGGCGCTACCAGCATCTACAAGCACACTTCGACCGTCGATCATACCTGCGGCAAACTTGCGATCCAGCGTTACGAACAGACGGATTCGCCGAAGGAATTGGTTGTCGGGCCTCCTTTCGACTTTTGGAATCGGCGTTGACAGTGGATACCCCTGGCATATCGGAGAGGACAGCAGGCGGCCACCTAGCAGCGGAAATATCGACTGGGTCCTTCTTGAAGACTGGGATGAGGACGAGCTGACTCACAATCCTACCAAGTCATCCCTCTCGGGCACAACCGCTACAGCTACGGCAAAGCTTCCGTACACTAAATCGAAGTCCTCTCAATCTCATCAATCCACTAGCGACGAGTTCGTTATTGGAGTTCAGGATTGGCGAGACCCAGATCTGGTCGTCTCGGATACGAAAGGTTCATCGGACGCTGATTCAAAGAACGGCAAAGCTGGCAAAAATGCAGGCTCAGCAGCTAGCGAGAGCCCAGCGGCAACTGGGGTTTTCAAGGGTGGCAGCATTACCCCTGGCAGTGGTGAGTACGAGAACTCGCGTACTAGCCAGACCAATGGTCACGATAAAGTATCCAAGCTCCCAGGTGCCCAGAACCTTGACACGAAGGCTCCCCAGCCCATCGCTGGCGGTGACGGCTGGTTCAAACATTTCCGATGGGGCTCCCATGGCAAGACGGAGACTTCCCAAGGCGACAACGCCGAGAATGACAAAACCCGACTTGCGCAAGGCGAATCCTTACCTGAGGAATCCTCACATGTTGACAAAGACGGCGATGAAGAACATGAAGGGCTTTGGGTAACGTTGACTCCCACAACTGTGTCCACAAACCCGTTTTTCGATACGCTCCTTGTACTCGTCGTCAGCCCACTTGTGACATTAACTGTGGTATATGCTCTTTTACTGCTCCGGTCCCGTATCCGGAGACGTCGTTGGAGAGCACCGAAATCCGTGGTTGAAAGGCTCCCAGTACGCACGTATCATACTATGTCAAACTCATCATCCACAACTTCGTCGCAAATAGCCAGTCCAAACTCTTCGTCGCCCACTTCACCTTTATTACTGTCAGCGAACCAGACCATCACGTCAAGATCCCGTCCTAGATCCCAAACGGCTTCGGACGTCGCTCCTGGTATCCCATCAAGCACAGAGTGCTCATCTGCTTCATCTAGTCCCGCAAAAGAGAAGGGAGTTTCGGGATCAGTAACTAGAAAACGTTATACAGGACGGCAGGTTGAATGTGTCGTCTGTCTAGAGGAATATGTCGACGGCCAAAGTCGTGTCATGAGTCTGCCCTGCGGCCACGAATTTCACGCAGATTGCATGTGAGTAATCCCCTCCCCCTCCCCCACTGGGATGTTAATATCCTAACGGCTAACTTTGATAGCACTCCCTGGTTAGTCACAAGACGCAGAACATGTCCGATCTGCAAGGGCGACGTTGTCCGGTCAATGGCTCATGCTGATCATCAGAATGATCAGCGGCAGGAAGGCGAAATCAGATCTGATGACATTCAAGCTAGAGCTGCAGAGACAGTTAATGACTCCCCCAGTGCTGCAATTCCAATTCCACCCCGCATTGATGATAGCGATGACGATTCCGATGTTGAACGCGGTACAGACGTTGCTGAGCGTTCGACATCGAACTCACAACCTGCTTCTCGATCAGCTTGGCGAAACCTTGTCTCGGGAAACCTGTCAGCGCTGAGTGGGGATACGGTATGGCGGCAGACGCCTGCTGACAGAAGTCGATGATATGTTTGTAAACACCTTTTGTGACTGGGTGCATAGCGTGACCGTGGAGGTCAAGGGCAAGGATTATCCAAACTTTAGCGGTTACGATCATCATGAAGGAGCGAGCTGTCAGGCAGGCGTTTAGAAGTATGTGGTATTGACCCAATGGTCTTCCGCCTATTTCAGTCATCGACACAGCCGGGTGTGTATAATAGACTCAAATTCAGATCCAGGCCACCTCGTTAGGCTGGCGACGACTAATTAGGACGCCAATGCGCCGCACTTTCAGCCCCAATGCGCGTGGGGCATCTGTGATTGGACTTCAGATTTCTTCTAACTGCTTTTAGAAGCTCTCCGCCAAATAATTCATACTCTACTGCTCATGCAGAGCCAGGCCCCCACCCTTAGTAACGGGACGACGCCTCTCGGCGCTCTTACCGTTTTCTCCTTCAGTGCGCTAATCTCTGCAGGCCAACGCGCGGCCTGCAGGTGCTGCAATGCTGTGGACATCGGTGATTGGATTGAAACTTTGTTTCTGGCCATTCTCAGAGATCTAGTGGAGCTGCAGGATTTGGCTGGCCAACGATCAGCGAGTAACATGAATCTCTGTTGCACCCAGTGTGATCTTAGGCCTACTGGAGCTAGAGCTGAAAGCTACACAATGCATCTGGGGTGGTTCGTTGCCATGTCCCCCGCTTTCTAGAGCTAATATGCACCATGGGAGCAGCCACTGCCTACAAGCTCTAAGTGGGACTTCAAGAAGAGAAGCTCTTCCTACTTTTCAATCCGCGTATATAAGTATCTCGCCGGCATTCATCATGAGAGCTTACTCGTTCTTTAGCTTTACCTCCGGCTTTCTGCTGCTTGGGTGGCTAGCTACCAATGCACTCTGTGGAAATGCGCCTCTCGTTCTCAGCCTCGAGCGAAGCAAATATTCTCTTGCAACCAATCCAAACGGCGACCGACGCAGAGCCACACCGATCACCCAAATCATTGATAACGATGTGAGGCCTACACCCCGCATAAGCGAGACTGTGTTCGCGTGCTGACTCTTTATAGCAAGCAGAGGATCAGTACTATGCCAACGTCACCGTAGGTACCCCCGGTCAGGTCTTGCGATTGTCTGTCGCCACAAACACAGGCGACAGCTGGGTAAATGCCGCCAATTCCTCGCTCTGCTCGCAGAGCACGCTGCCATGCAAGAGCTTTGGAACATGTAAGGAGGTGCTGCTACGATCATTTGGCCAAGCTGACCGTGGGCTAGATGATCCCGCACTCTCCTCCACATATTCCTACTTATCCGGCGGATTCAATGACTCGTATACGACGACAGGATCTTGGTCTGGAGCTGCTGGCTCCTGGGCCCTAGATACTTTCAATATCGGTGGCGTTGACATCAGTCAAGTGCAGTTTGGCATTGGGTATAATTCTACATGGATAGGTCTGTTACCTACTTGTCTTCATTACCGTCGACATCCCAACATAATGAACCCCCTCAAAAGCTCCCGGTCCGTCTCTAACTCGACGATTTACACGCTGACTTTCATAGACGGTACACTCGCACTTGGGTATCTTCAATCCGAATCCAATGGCAATACCTTGAGTCAATACAATAATCTCCCCGCGCTCATGCTCAGCAATGGCCTGATCGAATGCGCAGCGTACAGCCTATGGCTAGACAAGATAAACACATTTCACGGTCAACTCATATTCGGCGGAGTCAATACGGACAAATTCCTGGGTACGCTAGAGAGCTTCTCGGCCACGTTGCCCAGTGTCGACAACTTCTACATTACGATTAGCCTCTCAAAAATATCCATTTCTTACAATGGTGGTAGTTTCATTCTACAAGACACAGCATTTCAAGTTAGTCCAGATGCCGGCTCTTCCTGGATGTATTTGCCATCCAACATCACGGATCCCTTGTTCGCGCAAATTGGAGCCACTTACGATCCCGATCTAGTCGTAACCTGGATTCCGTGTGATGCGAAGAAAAATACGTCCACTATCGACTTTACTTTCGGGGCGACAACCATTGCCGTGTCCATGGACGAGCTAGTCCAGGACTACAATGCCTCGATCTGCTATTTTGGCATCATTCCATCCAATTCGGGGCCCTTTTTAGGAGTGACCTTCCTCCGCAGTGCTTACATCGTGTTTGATCTGTCACATAATTTTGTCTGGCTGGCACCCACCAACTCCCAACCCTCAGGTGACAACATTGTCCCAATTGGTTCGGCCGGTGTCGAGACCCTGACTGGCATCCCTACCTCTACTCCACGTCCAACAGGAGCCAACACTACATTTCCGCCTTCCAGCCCAGCCCACCATCTTCTCTCTACAGGAGCCAAAGCCGGCATCGGAGTTGGTGTCGGCGTCGGTGCTCTGCTGCTTATACTATTGCTGGTGTACGGCATCATGTCCAGCCGGCGCCGAGCACGCCAGCAATCATCACATCTCCGGCCTGTTTCAGGACAGCCCATGCGTCAGACGTTCTCCGAGGTCGACCCTGACCAGTCAATTCGGCCCCTTCCAGTGACCAAACACATAAGCGAGGTTTCTGGCGAAGCCGACCACGGGCTGCCACGCTCTCCTCTTTCGGAAAACAGTACAGGTTCGGACTACACCCGAGTCGGCTACGATGCTCGTACACCGTACGAATTGGACGCTGCAACTCAGAATTTACAGGCGAGCAGGTATGTTGTGGATGAAGGAGTATACAGAATTTGACACTTCGGGCGGACAAGACAGAGCGGTTGGTTGGTCGACTAGTACGGGGCTGAGGCCTCTGCAGCTACAGACCTTTGGAAGATTCATCTTGGCAGGACTGATGGAAGGCCGCAGACTTTAAGAAGCTGAAATGCACTCCACTGGCGACTTCTAGGAGAGGATTGAAGTCTTTGATCAGGGCAAGGCGGTCCAAGAATCCAGCCAGGCATAATCGGCCACCACGTTGCACCATAGCCATTGAATCCGGGAACATGTTCTTTCCGACCAATTCTGGAATTGCATCGAACTTCAACGATTCTCCTTCTTGCGTTGCCCAACTGCTGTGACAAATCCATGCCTTCAATCTCCACTATTTTGACTCCCATGGCTGTGACAATTGGTCCTCCAGCATTTGTGATTCCCGGATGCGACTAGTCTACGTTTGTACAGCTTGACGCTGCTACATAGCACCCCCCCCCTCTCAGGGTATTGTTGGTGGTGTCAATTTGTAGCGGCAATGTGCAGAGCAGCAGTCATATGCCATTCAATTTGAAGTCAGGTCGTCTCCTAATCTGATGGACTCGAGGAGCTTATTCGGCCTCTGTAACATGGGATCGGTACTAAATATGTACCATCCGCGCCACGGTGGGTAATACCCAGTGCCCCTCGGCCTTTGCAAGCAAAGGGTGCCTCGATTTTTGAAATCTCTTTTACCGCATCCAGCGAAGAGCTCTACCCGTCCACACCGGGCTCGGATCCTTTGTACATTCTGGCTTTGTGGATGCCATCATAGTTAGTAGTGGGTCCGGGTAACGCTCACTGCAGAGGGTGTGGTGGTGAATAAAACTTCTCTTTGACTAGCCCAAACCAGGCGATTACTTCATCAAGTACGTAAGCTGGCTACCATTAGAGAAAAGAACAGTTCTTATGAAAGAAACGAAAAATGAGGGCCCTTCGACACGTCCGTGTCAAGGGGCGCGCACATGATCAGGTGGAGGCGCATAAGCAGTATAAACTGCTCCTCCACTCTGACTATATCCCGCTCCGACCTGACCATATGTCGGGTGCTGATGCTGCCCATACCACCTCGTCTCCTCTCTTCCCTCCACTTCCACAGGAGCCACATACTCCGCCCCGGACAACTCCGAATATCTCATCTGCCCGCCGATCTGCTGTCCGCCATATGCCGTCTGTATGGGCTGAAATTCTGTCCGCGGCGGCGGCATACGGACGTACTGTTGCTGCTGCTGCTGACTACTCGGAGACCACGGTCGCCCACCGCCCGGGCCCGGAATATGTTCTTCGTTGGTATAGCTCGTATATCCTTGCATCGGCGACCAAGTCGGATTGCTTATCGGTCCCGTTACCGTGGAGGACATGGCAGTCGACGTGCGGGCAGCGACGTCAGACCCATTAGACGTGCTTCCCACATGTCCATTCCTGTGATGCTTGCGGATGTAGAAGGCCAGCCAGACGATGAGCGTTATGGCAATGATAGCGCCCAAGCCACCACCGACGCCAATGCCGATTTTGGCGCCGAGGGACAGACCTCCTTCGGGCTGGGTAACGTGCTCGATGCCGTTTTTGAGCGGGAGGGGCAGGGCAAAGATTTCATCGATAATGACGTGTACTGAGACGGTTGGATTTGGGGCTGTTGCAGTGGCGGCGATTGCGCGACTGAGAGAAGAGATTTGTTTGGAAACAGCTTTGGGGATGGAGAGGGGTTGAGGGAGGATGGAGTAGCAAGGGGTTTGGCCGATGATTTGTTGGTTGTAGAGGGAGAAGCCGCTGGAGAAATAAGTCAGCGCCGGAAGCACCGGTAATAAATGAGGGAAGACTTACACAGGGCAGCAGCTTCTGGCAGTAGACCTGTAATCCGCGGGACAGAGAATGAGAGGATCAGCCTTTAAAGCAGACACGATAGCAGGATTCGCCTCGCTGAATGGAATGATGCTTGCTGTTAGGACTGCGGGTGCCTTTGAATCTTGAGATACGGAAGGGCAGCACTGTGGGTTCTGCTCTGCACAGCCGACAACTGGAGCGGCAAGATAGGACCCGTTACTCAGTGGAACTGCCGTATATAGCGGAATAGCGCAGGCGGCTGTAAGAAGTGCCTGGCCAGTATATGTTGAGGTCGGGAAGGAGACTATCGGATTCGGGACTGGAGCAGCCGAAGATGCAGCTAGCGCCATTGGAGCTACTGATACCGACGACGATATAGACAATGATAAGACTTTGCTGGGGGCTGATACCGCGGTTGGACTACCCGATGGTTCCGTTACTGATGGTCCAGTTCCAGTGTTAGTCTGGCTTGTAGATTGTTCTGTTCCTGGTGCAGCCGCGGGGGAAGTCGTGGAGGCAGCCGCGGAGGGAGTCGTGGAGGTAGCCGCGGAGGGAGTCGGGGAGGTAGCCGCGGGGGAAGTCGAGGAGGCAGCCGCGGAGGGAGTCGTGGAGGTAGCTGCGGAGGAAGTCGGGGAGGTAGCCGCGGAGGGAGTCGAGGAGGTAGCCGCGGGGGAAGTCGTGGAGGTAGCCGCGGAGGGAGTCGAGGAGGCAGCCGCGGGGGAAGTCGGGGAGGTAGCCGCGGAGGGAGTCGGGGAGGCAGCCGCGGGAGTCGTATCCAAATTACTCTGGCGTTTTGC
>Ga0335072_10000639_pt1 | contig 64597 bp, 44 predicted proteins | sample Lox_Sample_21_FD_206725 | JGI IMG/M metagenome (GOLD analysis project Ga0335072, IMG submission 206725) | Soil microbial communities from Loxahatchee National Wildlife Refuge, Florida, United States - Lox_Sample_2.1 | ecosystem: Environmental > Terrestrial > Soil > Wetlands | place: USA...
TGCGCGGGCCAGCGAGCACGGGCCGGCCAGCATCGTCGCCATGAGCCTCATCCTGCGCCTGGTCACGGACTCCGCGCGCGCCGCGAGCCAGCCGCCGCGATGGGTACAGCGCATGTCGACCCAGACGCCGCGGCGACGAACCTTCATCCTCTGAGCTAACAGGCGGATGCGCCCCCCCGGCCGGATCTGCGGGGCCAGACTCATCGCTAACGTCCTCCTAGGGACTCTGCGTCGTTGCGCCGCCTATGGCCACGAGCCAGGCCATAGGCGCGGCTGGATCGTGGCCGGACTCCGCCGCTGCAGCCAAGTCCGCCGCGAACATGCGCGTTTCGCCGCCACCCCGGCACGCCAGCTCATGATGCTTGAGGACGCCTGTTGCAGAAGACCCGTACAGTCGGGCGGCCGTACTCAGGGCAGTCGTTGTGGCGCGAGGCGATCTCGACCCGGACGCCTCTGGCGGTCGGCGCGCGAGGGTTAGGATCGCCTCCTAACTGGGCGGCGCGAGTAGTCGCTCCTGATGAGCGTGCGCAGCTCGTCCGCCGACGCGGCCTGCAGGGCCAAGCCGTTGTCCCGGCGAACACCACGGAACGCGCCAGACCAGTTGATCTCGTAGGCGTCGCCCCAGTGCCAGCGCAGGTCGGCCAGCTGCATCCCGCGCTGCACTGCTGAGTAGTCATCCGTGACATCGGCCACCGCCACACCGTACCATCACTCGTATCGAGTCGTATCGACTCGTAGGAGATTGTCGCTGGTCAGTTAGCCTCGTACGCGTGACCAAGATCGACCCGACCGGGCCGGTACCGCCCTACAAGCAGATCGCCGAGATCATCCGCCAGCGGATCGCCTCCGGCCAGTATTCCAAGGGCACCCGGATCCCCACCGAGTCAGAAATGGTCGAAACCTGGGAGGTAGCTCGCACTACCGCCCGCCGCGCAATCGCGCTGCTGCGCGACGAAGGCCTCGTGGACACGGTCCCCCAGCGCGGCACCTATGTGCGCTAACGGCCGCCTGGATAGGCGACCAGCGAGGTGTTGGGTAGGAGCCATGCGGCTTGCCGGCACGTTCCTCAGGTGAGTCGCGTGAGGTCGCCGCTGGCACGCAGGGCGTCGACGTGCTCGGCAGCGCGCAGGGGGGCGGTGCCGCCACGAATGAGCAGGCCGGCCTCGATGTTCTTGGCGACACCGGCCTGGGTGAGGTTGGCGCTGCTGACAAGCAGGGTGCGCCGGTCGGCCACGGCCAGCTTGGCGTGCATCTTCGCGCCAGGCTCTGTTCTGCGGGAGATTGGCCAGTGCCACAGCTCGATGCCGGTGATGCCGGTGAAGGCGCGGTAGGGCTCGTCGCCTGACAGGGCGCTGCCTGCGCCCTGGAGAGTCTCGACGACCACGCTCACGGCGACACCGCGAGCGATAGCGGCGCAGAGGGACTCGGTCAAAATCTGGTGCGGTTTCGCGGAGTAGGTCATAAGCAGCAGCTCGTGCTGCGCCTGACCCACGATGTCGGCGAGGACGACGGCAGTAGCGCGCACAGGTACGTGGTGGGAGGCGGGCCCGCTCCACACTGTTTCCACGCTGACCTCGCCGGCTCGCTGGGCGTATCCGGCAGCGAGTCCGGCGAGGTAGGCCAGGGCGGCGGAACGGTCGAGGCCGGACAGGGCGTCGAGCAGCGGTTCCGCGCCCGGTATGGCCCGCAGGATCGCCTCGCGCGGCCAGGCCGCGGCGGCGTGCTCAACGACCGCGCGGAGTGCGTCCGGCCCGAGGCTCCGAAGGATGTCTGCGCCTTCTTCTTCCATCACCTCCCAGGCCATGGCCGGGACTACCCGATGTCCGGCGTTAGCACCAGCGACGGGTCGTCAATCGGGACGACGAAGCGCCGGTCGAGGAACCGGTTGCCGCGCTCACAAGTGGTCTCGGAGACGAACAGGCAGGCATGGCATGCGGCACCGTGCAGGAAGTCGGCCGGGGCCTTGGGGAGCCGTTCAGCGCACAAGGGGTCCGATGAGCACCGGCGCGCGTCCCGCAGGGCTCGGCAGATGATCCGTGTCAGCGGCTCGGGCTCAGCGAGCGAGACCAGGCCACCGAGAGTGCCTTCGGCGTCAGGAACAGCGGTGTAGATGAGGATGCCGGCCCGGTCCGGTCCGGAGTAGATCCGCTCGGACAGGCTGGCGGAGTTGTAGCCGCACTCCAGTGCGATGGTGCGGATCAGCAGGTGCGACAGAGTGTGCAAGGCGATGTAGCGGGGCTCGGGCCAGCCGCGCTGCGGGTCGAAGTCGGCGGGCAGCCGGTCGGAGTAACGGTTAGTGCGGAACCGGATGAAGGCGTCCTTGTGCTCACGGATCACGTCGCAGTCGCGGACACGGTCCTCCCACGCCGATATCAGCGGCTCGGTGATGCGCAGGAAGATTCCCTCGCCGCGTACTTCGCTGGCCGGCACCCAGGTGGGACGGTCACGTGCCAGAGGCGCCCGCGTCACCAGGTCCGGGTCTTCCGGGTCGGGCGCGTCCAGCCGGGTGAAACCGGCGAGGGCGCGGACTTCCCGCAACCGCTCGGCCTGCACGACGTCGGAGAAGAACCCGGCAAGCGACGCCGGCACGCCCTCGGGGTCGCGGCGCAGCGTGAAATCGTCGGACGGCTCGGGCGGCACCGTGGAGGTGAAGACCTCCCATTCCGGCGTGCGCAAGTCAGGGTAACCTGCCGGTTCCTGGCCGGGCCCGGCCTGAAGTTCCTTGCGATGCTGTCCGATGGCGTCCAGCACCTCGCCTTTCGTCCACTGGTGGAGCACCTGGAACTGCGCCAGTCCCCAGGCGAACTCCAGCGTTTCTGCATTGGTCACGTTCTGCAGGTGCTCCCACAGCTGCTCCACCTTGGCCTGCAGCGCGCTGGCTCCGACCTGCGGGACGGCAAGCGCGGACAGGGTCTGGGCGAACCACTGGTTGGACGCACCAACGACGATCACGATCGGCTGCTCGTGACATTCTTCGAAGGTGCCCAGGTGCGGGTGACGGCCCCGGCAGGCGGGCAGCGACTCCAGGCCGCGACGGCCCATGGCCTGACGGATGTTCCGGTGCGCCGGGCAGTTCAGGCACCGGATGTCGACGTTGGCGCCCTGATTGCCGCCGTAGTCGGCCATCCGCAGCTGGGGATGGCTGACTTCGGGACACGCGCCGCCGTGGTGCACGAACCCGGCGTAGGGGAAATCGTCCAGGTGGCCGTGAACGCAGGCCAGCACGAACCTGGCGGCGACGGCCAGCGGCCGCCTGCGGCGGCGGGGGCAGTCCTCGTGGAAGAACTTGGCTTCGTCGGGGCGGCGTGCCTTGTCGTTGGCAAACCCCCAGATCCCCGAGTCCAGGGACGCCAGCCGACTGCACGCGGTGCAGCGCAGCCATTGCGGGAACGGGGTTACGGGGACGCCGACCCGGCCGGGCTGGCCGTTCGGGTCGGCGTCGAAGCCATCCAGCCACGGCGGCGGGCGCAGCTGGGTCACCGGGGCGCCGAGCAGCCTGCCGACGGCGGCCAGCAGCCGCGGCTCGGCCAGCGGCGTCCATTCGGGCACAGTGTCGTACCGCCAGTCGTCCAGGCCGCGCACGAGGACCGGGAAGTTCGGCAGGTCGACGAGAGCGCCGACCCCGCCGGTAAACATCAGGTGGCTCGGCCGGACCGTGCCGACTCGGCGGCGGTGCTGCGCTGCAGGCGGCATCAGCTGCTCCCTGCGGCGGAGTCGAATGCCGACTCGCCCAGCTCGTCGGCGACCGGCACGTCATCGGCCTCGTCCGGAGTCCCGCCCAGGTCATCGTCGCGGGCCGCGAAGGACCAGGCGGGCTGGCCGAGCACCGGCTCGAACAAGCCGGCGCCGGGCACCAGCAGGTTGATCTCGTTCTCCGTCTCCCGCATCGACATCGGCACGGTCAGGTCCGTCCATCCGCCGCCGCTCGCCGTGTCCAGCAGGCCGCGTAGCGGCTTGTTGCCGGGCCGGTCCCGGTAGCCGAGCCGGGCTGAGCCGGGGCTGGTCTTGGCCAATTCCCACCGGTCCCGCAGCACGCCGATCCGCTCGCCCAGGTACTCCCGGCCGCGCTGCCCGTCTGCCCTGGCCGCCCGGTCCAGCATCCGCTCGATGACCGCCTGGACCACGGGGCCGTCGAGCGGCACATCCTGGGCGTCCTCGTCCCGCGAGTACGCAATGTCGGTGTTCCGGACCGCGGCCACGAAGGTGGCCGCTGTTCCGCGGTCCAGCGCACGCCGGGTGTACGGGGTCACCGAGAGTGCCTCGACCTGCCGGTAGAACGTGGCGTGGTAGTGCTCGAAGTCCTCGTAGTGCGCCAGGTCGCGGGGCCGTGACCAGTTGTATAGCGTGACGACCAGGCCGGGCCGCGCAGCGGCCCGGCCTACCCTGGATGAGGCCTGGATGTACTCGGCGGTGTTCTTCGGCTGCCCGGTGACCACCATCAGCCCGAACCGCTGGACGTCCACGCCGACCTGCAGCATCGACGTTGCCAGCACGATGTCGACCGGGACGCGGCCGGCGGTCAGCCGCTCGTAGCTGCGGTCGGCGAGCGGGTGCCGGTCACGCTTGGTTTTAAAGGCGTCGGCGGTCTCGGCCAGGATGGCGCGCCGCCGGGCCGAGGTGTCCAGGTCTGCGGAGAAACCAGATTCCAGCCGCTTCAGCACGTTGCTGATCTCCGCTGAGGAGATCCGTGAGGTGAGCTCGTCGATTGCGAGCATCCCGGCGGTCGAGGCGATCCGGTCGGACAGGCCGCGCGGCCGCCCGTGCGACCGGACCCGGGTGGTCACGTCGTCGTCCAGGTACCGCCGCATGCCGGCGAGTTCCCTGGTGGCGTTGAAGTACCCGACGACGGTCATGTACGGGTCGGCTGGCGGGCCGTAGGCGTCGAACATCGTCTGCCCGGCGATCAGCAGGATCTCCGCCAGCCGGATCTCCGCTGACTTCAGCCGCACGCCATGCGCGCAGATGCCCAGGTAACGGCGGCCAGGTGTCTCGGGGGTGACCGGCACCTGCCGGGAGAAGAAAGTGTCAGAGACCTCCAGCACCGGCGGCGGGAACACCGCGAGGTCCCGTCCGAACACTGCGCGGACCTGCTCTCGCGCCCGCTTGGTCGTCGCCGTCGACGCGACGATCTTCGGCCCGGTCAGGATCCCGTCCGCGCGCCATGTGCACAGCTCGTCCACTGCGGCTTCGAACAGGCCGACCGCGGTGCCCAGTGCCCCGGAGATCAGGTGCAGTTCGTCCTGGATGATGAGGTCCGGCGGCCGGTACCGGCCGGCAGACTGGCTGGTCACGGGGGGCAGGCCGGTCTTACTGACGTTGTGCCGCTGCCCGCAGCCCGTCCGGACATCGAGGTCATCGTGTCGGCAGCCGTGCCGGGGACACCGCGACGTCACCCGGCCGAACAGCATGCCCGCATACCCGCGCCAGGGCAGCTGCGCGAGCTTGTCCACGGTGGCGATCAGCAGGCTGGGCACATACCGGTAGATCTCCTCATCCACAGTCAGGATCGGCAGGCCCTCGCCGGGCGCCTGCATCTCGGAAAACGGGCAGGCGTCCAGTCCCTCGCCGGCCGGGCAGTACAGCAGGATCCGCCGCCGGTCATCGTCGGCACGCAGGTCACGGTGGGGCAGCAGTTTCGTCCCGCACCACGGGCAGGCCAGCGTCTGCAGGACCCCGGTGCGTTTCGTGCCCCCCGATTCCCGCACGTCGGCGACCTGCTCGGCGGCGTCCTCGTACCAGTTCGGGGATACCGTGCCGCCGACCCACAGGCCGATGCGGAACGGCTCGGCTCCCCAGCGCGCATCTCCTGCGGCGGCCGCGTCGCGGCGCAGCTTCTCCGCCGCGCACACCAGCGCCGCCGCGCGCTGGAACTGCTGCGCGGTGAGCAGCCGCAGCGTGTACCGCATCAGCACCGCTACACCGGCCTCGCCGCTCCGCGACCCGGCCCCTGTTCCGATGACTCGCTGCAGCCGCCGGATCGCGAAAGTGTAGGCGGCCAGGCCCAGGTAGGCCTCCGTCTTGCCGCCGCCGGTCGGGAAGAACAGCAGGTCCACCAGCGCGCGGCCGCCGTCCGCGCCAGAGGACGAACCGGGGTGAGCGCGGTCGGGATGTGCCGGATCGGTGAGGGCCGGCAGGTTCAGCAGGACGAACGCGAGCTGGAACGGGTACCAGGACGCAGCCTCCGCCTGCTGGTCCCCGACCCTGACAACCGCGCCCGCGTAGGTCAGGTCATCGGATTCCCGCAGCGCGGCGATCGCAGTATGCCGGCGCTGCAGGGCCATCGCCTGATTGGCGAACCGGAATGCTGCCAGCGCCTGCTCGTGCCCGGCGACAGCGGGGTTGGTGAGCAGGGCGATCCCGGCCCGGATCCTGCTAGCGCACTGCCGGGCGGTGAAGACCGCAGCCTCTGCGGTCTCGCGCAACGCCTGCGGCAGGCTCGGGATCGCGACCTCCTGCTCAGCCAGCCATGTCTCGTAGCCGGCCGCCAGCGGCGCCAGGCCATCGGCGAGCCGACCGGTATCGGCGCTGGCCAGGGAATCCATGGACAGCTCGACACCGGCCAGGTGGGAGCCTGGACCGGCAGGCGGCGTGATCGTCGCCGGTACCTCGTAGCTGGGCAGCCACGTAGTCTCCAGCCGGTGTGCCCGCCGTTCTCCTTCGCGCACATGCGCGTGCACGGCCACGTTACGCCCGGCCGCGTGTCGCAGCTGGTTGCGGTACAGCAGCCTCAGGTGCCGCTCCTCCGGATCGGCGTCCAGCGCCCCCAGGTCCTCCAGTGGGTCATCAATCGGGCAGAACACCCCAGGCGCCAGCGCTCCAGGGGACGCGCCGTCACGGCTCTCGGCCGTTCCTCCAGGCCCTGCTGCGTCTCCGGTCTCAAGGGTCGCTGCCGTGACGGTGAGGCCGGGCTGGAACAGCCAGGCTGTATCCCTGTTGGCCTGCGGCTCCTCCAGGGCGTTCACTAGGCCGAGCTCCACCACGCGAGCCCCCGTGTCCGCGCCGCCGAGGTGGGGGCGAATCTCCACCGCCAGGTACACACCGGGCAACCGGACGTCGGTCCCGATCAAAGGGATCCGCTGCGACGCGGCGCCATCGAGGCGGACCCGCTGGACGTGCCGTACCGGTTCCCGGCTCCAGATCCGGCGCGAGTTGCCCGCGTCGTCCAGTACCTCGGACTTGGCGTACCGGCCCCAGGACGCATCCACCGCCAACTCGTCTGTGCCAGAGGTGACCACGAACGACAGGCCCATCGATGATGCCCACATCCGGCCCGCGTTCTGCATCGTCAGCAGGTCCGGCAGCTCCCCGTCAGCGGCATCGCCCCCGGCGGAGATTTCCGTGTCCACCGCGTCGCCGGCTGCGTCCTGCGATGACTTCGGGTCGTGCCGCGGCCCGAGCCGACCCACCAGGTAACGCTCGCACGGCCCTGCCGAGCGCGGCGGGAACGTCTCAAGTTCTCCGTCCCACGGACCGAGCAGATCCCGCTCGATCAGCGCGGCCAGCTCGTCGCGGACTTGGTAGGAGGACGCTTCAGCAAACTCCTGCTGCTCGTCCAGCGGCAGTGGCGGCTCGGACTGCCCCTGGGCGGGCGTCACGGCGCGAGCCGGCTCCGTCATCGCGCGCCCTCCTCGTCGTTCCGGTGCCTCTACGTCCGCGTACCCCCACCGTAATGGCGTTGCCTGACATTCCTGTCCTGCGTCCTGCAACACAGGGGCACGGCGGTTCAGAAGAGCGTCTCCCCCTCACGACGCTGGACGGCCCGCCTTCCTGCGCCATGGTTGTGCAGGCCTGCCCTTTGCTCCTCGGCATACCGTTCGTGGTTCAGCTCCAACAGCCGGTCAAGGATCTCCTGCCGCACCGTCGCACCGATCGTGTACCGCGGTCCTTGCCGCGTCTCATGGAACCCATGATCAAGGCCGGCCGCTAGCAGGTCGTCCCACCCATAAGCACGAACGACGGCTGCGTCGATCTTCCGGTGAATCTCTCGCAGTTCCGCGATGCCCACTTCCGTGCAGTTCGCGTCATGCACGAGGTTGTAGGTCACGGTCAGACCCGACTGCATGGCCAGCATCAACTCCCGCCGGACGGAATCGAGCTGACCACCTAGCTCCCGCATCCTGTCGGAGATCCGCGGCAACGGTAGCGTTCCAAAGACATCCGCCGGCGTGTACCGCAGATCCCCTTTCATGGTCGAGGCCCAACGGATCGCCCACCAGTAGTGCGGTGCGCTCGACACCAAGGCAAGCATCCCGGTGTCTTCTGTGGCAAATACCGCCAGAGCATTCGAGAAGACTTGCCTTGCCGGAACTATAGTCGGCATCACTGCCTTGCTAACCCTTGCAATCACGATCACTCGCTGGCGCCCGGAGATGGCGGCGTACAATTCAGGTCGACTTCTCCAGTACTTCCACCATGCCCACTTTCGAACGGCATCGCTCTTTGTAGCCCGGTCCGATCTGACATATCTGTTGACATGATCGAACGGCGCACGATAAGTCGCAGCCTCTTCTGCATCCCAGTCAAAGAAGTTAACTATCCAGCGGCTAGCTGACGAGTCCGACTTGGAGTTGACGTCCTCACCATTAAGGAATGGTGATAGAACCTTTGCGTTACGAGAATCCTCGCGAATCATCTCTTGGGCGACACGTTCAGTGAGAGTGAAGCCCATACCATATGGGTCTGATCCGTAGTGGCACATACCTTGATTGGCTGCGATCTGAAAAGGCTGACCAGCAACTCGTGATTCCGCATCAAGAGTCGATGTGATTCCCTTGACCACCATGCCATCGAGTCGATGGATCGAATCCTGCGCGATTGGTGCACGGCTTGTCCAGACTGCGCAGTACTGGACAGCGGCGCTGCGAGACGGCCACGGAGCGCTCTTAATCGCTTGCCGAATCCTAACGCCTTGTGCGGTTATCTGATCCAGACCGGCCTCGCGTGTATCACCCTGGGCAAGCGAATTAGTGCCAATTAGACCGGCTTGGCCAGATCCATTTAGGAGTTGATGGGCCCGCAGCGCGAAGAATGCGATCAAGTCAGCGTTGGTAGCCCTGACTCCCTCACCAAGAGTTGTTACAAGTACTTCCCGGTATGCCGAACCGAGCGTGGGTCGAATTTTTGGCCCGCCGAGGAAGGGCGGATTGCCGACGATGGCGTCGAAGCCGGGGCCGTGCGGGCTGGCCGGATCGAAGACTTCAGGGAAGATTAGCGGCCAGTGCAGGGGTTGGCGGTCGAAGCCGCCGGCGGGCTGGTCAGTGGCGAGCCACTCGCGTGCCTGCATCACTGCGTCCTCGATGGCACCGTCGGCGGCCGCTTTGCTGGCCGTCTGGGCGGCGGTCATCCAGAGGTTCCCCCGCCGCGCACCGGCCAGTGCGGCACCGGCGATCAGGTCGGCGTAGCGTGCCAGGTCTTCGGTTCTCGCCTGGACGCTGGCGAGGATCTGGCGCTTCTTGTTGAGCGCCTCGATGTCGCTACCAACGATGTCCACCAGGCCGAGGCGGTCCGCAGCGACCTCGGCCAGTAGCTCGCGGACTCCCGCCGTCCAGTCGAACAGCACCGCAGTCTCGTGGAGCTTACGGCCCTCACTTGGGTGGAGGTGCATCCACTCGAGCTGCTCGGCCGAGGTGATGCCGAGCAAGGAGTCCCCCGTTACGAGCCGGTCGTCGAGGAAAGTGAACGGTCGGCGCGGGTCCATAGAGACCAGCCAGAGCGACAGCTTGGCCATCTCGACTGCCATCGGGTTGATGTCGACGCCGTACAGGCAGTGCTCAATGACCTGGCGGCGGGCGTCGATTACGAGTGTGTCAGCCAGGGAGTCCAGCGCGAGGCCATCGGCCAGCTCATCGGCCACATGCTTCTGCGCCTGGGGGTCGCCTTCAGCGGACCAGGCTTCGATGAGCTTGCCGGCCAGGTAACGGCAGGCGGCGACGAGGAATGCGCCGGAACCCATTGCGATATCGGCGACCTTGAGGGCCAGGATCTCTTCGGACGACCGGAGCCTCCAGGCTGAGCGGTCAGCGGTCTGCAGGGGGCCGGACAAGTATACGAGCGGTTCCAGCGCGCCCTCGGCTACCTGCTCGGCGAGGAACCTCGGCGTGTAGTGCGCGCCGGTGCTGGCTCGCAGCGCGGACTCGGTGACGTATAGCGCCCCAGGCAGGATCACAACGGGATCGCCGCGCAGATCCTGGCGGATGATCCGGTAGAAGGGCCGTAGCCGATCGACTAGGTCGTGGTCGCGTGTGACGGCGAATAGCCGGGCCTCCGCCTGCGCGTTCTCCTCTGACGTCAGCGGTGCGAGCTTGGCGGCCAGGGCCTTGGCCGAGCCGATGCCTGAGTCCTTGTGCAGGCCGGCCAATTGGGCGGCGAGCACGCTATCGTCCGGATACGCGGTAGCGAGATCTTCCAGCGCCGTCAGCGGGACTTCGTCCTCGCGGCCGTCCTTGCCGATCAGCCCGATCGTCACATCGGCGGCACGGAAGCCCTCGAACGACAGCAGGCCTTCGTAGACGTAGCCGATCTGCTCTACCGTCAGGGTGCGGAACGACACAGTGCGCAGTTCCCCGGCGATGGTGACGGTCTGCACTGCGCGGAGCATGTGCAGGACGGTCCGGTCGTCGACCGGCAGAGGGATGCCTGGTGTCGCGGTGCCTGCCACGCGGCCTTCCAGCCATGGGTGGCCGTCGGGGTCGAACAGCGAGCCGTCGTGCGCGATCAGGTCGAGTTCCGGATGATCGATGCCCCTGTACGTGACCGTGAATAGCGCAAGCAGCCGGTGCCAGGCCAGATAAGTGTGCTCCAGCTCGCCCTCGTTGCCGCGGGCGTCGGCGACCCGCCGCTCGAGTTCGGCGTACAAGCCTCCGGCTGAGTAGGCGCGGGCGTACAGCTCGTTGTCGGCTGGCAGCAGGCCGCTTTCCTCGGCGAACAGCAGGAAGACGATCCGCATCATGACTGCGACCGCGCCGCGGTACACCTCGTATGCGCTGACCGCGGCAAGGCCCGGCTGCCCCCGGTCGCGAGCCGCGGCGTCAGCGCGACCGAAAGAGGCGACGAGCAGTTCGACCGCCTGGCGGACCTGCACGCCCAGGCGGTCGGTGATCTCCTCCTGGTTGTACAAGCTCTCGCGCAGCAGCGCCGGAAGCTGGCGTTCGGGCGGGACGGCGAAGAACCGGCGCCTTTGCAGCAGTGAGATGAACGCTCGCACCACGTCGCGTTCGGAGGACTCGGGCCAGGAGATCGCGTCGAAGACGGCCAGGGTGGTGACCCCGCCGGCCGGGGCCCACACCAGCGCCCACCACCGGCCGTCGGTGGCTAGGCCCAGCTCGACGCAGTGGTGGCGGCAGAGCTGGGCGATCCGGTCCGCGGGGGTAGCGGGCCAGTCGGACCCCTTGACCCGCGCGGCCGGGGAGCCTTCGCTGACCAGGCCGATCAGCTTGACCTCACCGGTGCCGGGATCCGCGAGGGTGAAGGACGGGATGATCGTGGTCTCGTGCTCGGGCACGTCCAGGGCCAGCGAGCCGACCTCATCCCGGCGGACCGCCCCGTTCCATCCCAGCAGGTCGTCCAGGACGAAGTTGATCCAGCTGCCGGCGTTCCCCGCAGCATCTTCCTGCCATTGGCGGTGCTGCTGGCGGAGCCGGTCCCTGGCCCGAGTGTCCAGAGGCTCCAGGTCCGGCCATTCCGCGGTGAGCACTGGAACAGACAGGAATGGGCCGCTGACCTCGATCAGCTTCAGCCAGTCGATATGCGCCTGACGGCGGTCGCTAGCGGTGATCCCCTGGTGCGGATACCGCGTGCCAGAAGGCTGGCCGACGCGCCGGGGACTCACCGGACGGCCTCACGTCGTGGCACCGCGAAGATCACCGCGACCGGGAAGCTGTGCGGCGTGACGTCGCGGTAACGGCCGGCGACGCGGGTTACCTCGTGGTCCCGTTCGGCCTCTAGCCGGTCCAGCCGGTCCTGCCAGGACTGGCGGTCACGTCGGAACTGGGCGATCTCCCGTTCGTCGCCGCGTCCCTCCGCCCGGCTGAACAGCGTTCCCTCCTCTGTGTCGCTCTCGGCCAAGGCCTTGCGCAGGCTGGCGGCGAAGCGCTCGGAGCCGGTGACGATCCGGCGGCGTTCGTCTTCCTGGCGTGCGGCGAGCTTGGCGTGCAGCGCGCTGATCCGCTCGTCGGTCCGCCGCCCGATCGCCGCGAGCAGCGGGTCGCGTGCTCTGGGCCATTGCGCTGCCAGCCGGTCCTGGACGACCGGGGCCGCGGGCGTGCCGATGGTGAGTGCCCTGTCCAGCAGACCCGAGAGCATTGTCAGGTTCTCCAGGCGCCGGAACCGCCCCGCCTCGGGCAGCCAGCCACCGGCGTACAGGATCTCCTCGTGCAGCCGGATGCCGTCGGCGCCGACGAGCACGAACCGGGAGTATGCGCCCACCAGCGTGTCCTCGAGCCCAGGGTCGTCGCTGACGACCGCCGTCACCCGGTGCAGGCCGGTATGGCCGCTCCAGACCGCGGCGCGCAGCAACCGCGCCGAGGAGTCGACCAAGGGATGGCCGAGGTGCGCCAGCACAACATCACGCCGGCCCTTCGCCGACCGCGGGTCGAACGTGACCGGCCGGCGACGTGGCTCCTCGCCCTCGCGTGCCAGCTTCTCCAGCAGGCCTTCGGTGGCCCGCGCCCAGGACTTCGTCAGCGCCGGCACCTCATACAGGCCGTCGGCGAACAGCCGCTCATCGAAAAACGGCCTCAGTGGCTGCTCGCCGTCCAGCTCTAGCGCGGTGTCCACCAGCCGCTTGAGGTGATCCGGCGTGATCCGCAGCTCCTCGACGGTCGCGTCCAGATCCCGCCGGAGACGTCTCACCTGCTCGGACACATCGGCATCGGCAGCGGCACGGCCTCTGGGCCGTCGGCCCGTCTGGGTCGGCTGGGCTGCGTGCTCGACGTCGTAGTCGGTGATCTCGCCCAGCATCCGCCGCTGCACGGCCTCGGCGAGGACCGCGTTGACCGCCCCGAGGTCCTCTTCCATCCTCGCGACCTTGGCAGCGACCCGGGCGAGGAACTCCAGGTCCGCCTCGTAGGAGTCCGCGGCCTGCTCCCAGCCCTTTCCGACGAAGTGCCGCACCTCTGGGACCCGCGTCTGGCCGTACCGGTCGATGCGGCCGATCCGCTGCTCCAGCTTGTTGGGGTTGAACGGGATGTCGTAGTTGATCAGGCGGTGGCAGTGCTCATGCAGGTCGATGCCTTCGCTGGCCGCGTCGGTGGCCAGCAGGATCCGGACTTTGTTCTGGTCCGGCGGTTCCTGGAACGCCAGCCGGAGCTGCTCCCGGTGCCAGGAGTCCATCCCGCCGTACAGCAGTTTGACCCGGTCGCCGGCGAGGCCTTCCTGGGCCAGAAGCTCCTTCAGCCAGATCTGGGTGTCGCGGTACTCGGTGAACACCACGACCCTCTCGTTCGTCCAGTGCTCGCCGACGGGCAGGCAGACGGCCTTCAGGTAGGTGAGCAGTTCCCTGGCCTTGGCGTCCGGCCTGGTCTCGTACCGGGCAGCCCATGTTTCCATCTGCTTGAGGAGGGCGATCTCCCGCTGGGAGGTGTCGGTGAGCTGGGCCTGGATACGGCCCGAGCGCGCGGCCGCGTCGTCCTCTGCCTCGGCGAGTTGCTCGTCGTCGTAGGCCGCGACCTCGTCCAGGAAACCGTCCATCCACTCCGGAACCTCGTCATCGTTCACTCCAGGTGCTTCGGCCGCCGTGGTCGGGCTCGTCCTGGACTGGACGGTCTCCAGGTAGACGCCGACCGTATGCGCGAAAGCACGCGGTGAGGAGAACAGCCGCTTCTTCAGCAGCAGCGTGACCAGGTCGACCGACGCGCGTCCCTTCCTAGTGGTCAGCCGGTGCCGGCGCAGCGCGGCGAACTCCTTCAGCAGCGCGTGCGCTTCCCGCTCGACGTCCGGGTAGATGACGGTGATGGCCTGGGCGTCCCGCTTGGCGAACCTCGGCGTTATTCCATCCTTCTCGGTGATCTGCGCCTTCATCCGGCGGACGATCGTTTCCTTCTGCGCCACGGGGTCGGGGTCGACGCCGCGGGCGAACCGCTGATCGTCGATGATCTCCAGCAGGGCGGTAAACGACTCCGGGTATCCGTTGTGCGGCGTCGCCGACAGGAACAGCCGGTGCTCGAAGTGCGGCCCTAGCCAGCGGATCAGCTTGGTCTGCTGGGAGTCGACCGCGTACCGCTGCCTTGGCGCAGCCGGCGCGACGTGATGCGCCTCGTCCAGGATCAGCAGGTCGAACGCCCTGAGCTCCGCGTCGGGATCGATCACTTCCTGCAGCAGCCGCCCGGCCTTGCCGCCGCGCAGCCAGGTCAGGCTGACGATCGTGAGCGGATACACCCGGAACGGGTTGGCGGCGCTGCCGTGACTGCGCCGCAGCGTGTTCAGCTGGGCCGAGTCGACGATCGTGAAGGCCAGACCGAACTTCTCGGCCATCTCGTCCTGCCACTTCACCATCAGCCCGGGCGGGCAGACAATCATGATCCGCTTCGCCCGGTGCCGCAGGAGCAGCTCCAGCGCGACCAGTCCCGCCTCGATCGTCTTCCCCAGGCCGACATCGTCGGCCAGCAGCAGGTTCACTCGCGGCGCCTCGATCGCCCGCGCTACCGGCTCGAGCTGGTACTCCTCCACCACCACGCCGGATCGCAATGGTGCCTGCAGGGTCTTCACGTCGGCGGAGGTGACCGCCGACCAGCGGACCGCGTCGAGAAACGCCGCGAGGCGCTCGGGCGGGTCAAAACCGCCGCTGATGACATCGGGCAAAGACCCGGTCGGAAGCACCCGGCGGCCCGGCTCGACCTCCCAGATCACTGGCAGGCTCTCGCCGTACCGGCCGTCCTCCACCGACTGCAGCACCAGCAGCGTACTGCCGTCCCCGCCTGGCGAGGAATCGCTAACCACCCACCGCTGGCCCCGGACCTCCACCAGGCTCCCCTGCCCGGGCACGGCATCCTGCGCGGTCACCGGCACGCCCGCACCCCTCCCCTTTGAGAACCTGGCCGTCAGAATCATCCTCCACTGGTGGCACCCCGGCAAAGCGGTCGTGCGGCAAGGCACGCAAGGATCTGGGCGGAGCCTCGGCTGGAATGTTCAGTGCCTCACCCGCACCTAGATCGAGACCTGTTACACCGGATCTGGCGGAAGACCCCAGCCTTCGGAGTTCTCCTGCCCCGGCCCATTCGGAGAAGTTGACGAGGAAAGCCGTATCAGTCCAGACGATGATCACGAGCCGACCGCATCCTGGGCATCTAACGTGCGTAGTTTCATGGCCGCCTTCATCAATCGGCAGGCAGTAGCGCACCCAGGGCACGGAGCCATGAACTATTTTGGGCCGAGCTCAGCCGTCACCAGTACTCCCTTATGCAAGGCCGCTATGGACGTTCGGAGTTGCTCCCGGTGTCGCCCGTCGTGCGGCAAGGACACTTGGCCCCCGAGGTGATCTGAGAAGCAGACCTTAGTGATCAAGCTCGTGCTGCGCAATAACTCGCCTCAGAACCAGCTGCAGACGGCTGCGGCCGTAGCCGGTTGCGCTATGCGGCCTGGGCCGCGCCGCCGAGCCTGCGGCTGAGGCGCTCGGCCGCGATGAGCCATGCGGGTCCTTCGCCGCTTGGCTCTGGCAGCCGTTGCATGTTGTCCGTGGTCTTGAGCCAGTACACGCCGAGGCCGGGATCGGCGACCGCCGTCGCGCGCTGCCAGGGCAGGTGGATCCGGTAGTACTCGCGTTGCTCCGCCGCGATCCACGCGGTCAGGGCCGCTGAGGCGTGGCCGGCATCGGCCACCGCGTGCTCGTCGTCGATGATCAGGACTGGCGCCACGACCTGGCGGCCCTTGACCTCATCGTCGAAGGGGCTAGCCCGGATGACCCGTTCTTTCTCGATGCGGCAGCGGGTCCGCTGCGAGGCGAACGCGGCGGCGATGGAATCGAGCATCTCGCTCTCGGTCGTAGCCGTGGCCAGCTCAAGCAGTGCCTCGCCGAGCGCAGCGAGCGGGTCGGCCTGATCGAGGACCAGCTCTGAGGCTGCGTCCAGGAGGACGTCATCGTCAATGCTCACCTGGCGGTGGGTCAGCAGGTGCCGCCAGAAATCTCGCAAGGCCAGCGCCTGGCCGTCGGGGGCAACCTCCTGAGCGAGCCGGTATGACCAGCAGAGGGCGGCCAAGACCATGCTCAGGGTGTGTGCTTCGGCGAAGATACCTGTGACCGCGGCCGATGACTCCTCGTCGAGGCCGCCGACCAGGCCCAGGTCGTCCGGACCCTGTCCCCACAGGAAATGCCAGAGCCTGAGCTGCCCGGCGATGCCGAAGTCGTCCCGGATGGAGCCGCGCTGCAGGAGCAAGGCGAGCAGGTGGTTGAAGACCGCCGAGTTCCGGGCGAGCATGACCGGCCCGGCCAGTTCCAGGAACCGCGGGTCGGACAGGCCGTCCAGGTAACGGATGATGAACCGCTGCCAGGCCAGCCTGTTACGTGCCTGCGCGGACAGACGGCGCCGCTCCTGCTCGGTGTCCTGGCCGGTGTCGTCGGCGGATCGCCCGACCTCGATGCCGCCGGTGTCAGCCGTTCCGGCCTGAGGCACGACTGTGCCTGAGGTGCCAGCGAAATGGCTGGCGATCGCGGACAAGATTACCTGCAGGTCGGTGGGCTCGCTGCCGTCGCGGCGCGGGCCTGAGCGTAGGTACTGCGCCACGCGGGGGTGGCGTCGCAGCAGCTCGAAGTCGATGTCGGCGAGGCTGGCGGGTTCCCCGGTCTCCTCGTCCCGGCCGGACGGGACGGGGTCCCTGCGGGCCAGCCGCCAGGCCGTCTCGACGTCGGGCACCAGGCTGCGCTGGAGTTCTTCCAGCAGGTCGAGGAGATCCTCCTCGTCGGCGGGCAGGCTCCCGGCTCCGAGGAGCACCTTGTGATCAGCTGACCGTGCCAGGCGGCCCCGCAGCGCATCCACGTGATAGGGCCAAGTCGGGGTGGTGGCGGTCCACCCGCCGTCGCCGTCGCGGAGCAGCAGCGCGACCGGCACGGCCCGCTCCAGCGCCTGGCCCGCGGGCGTACCAGCCAGGCGGAAAATCGCAACGGCCCCGCCTACGTCGGGCGCGGCGTCTTCGCTGATGACCTCGCCGACACGCAGCCGCACATGCTCGCCAATGGGCAGGTCCCTGTCCGAGACGACGGTGAGCACGCCGTCTTGCCATCTCGCTGAGCGCAGGGTGACCTGGTCCGGCTGCGGACCGTGATCGGGCCTCAGGGCGACAGGGAGGGCGGCAGGGTCGTCTGCGGGCGGCCCGATCGTCAAGGAGTCGAGCAGGTAGTCGAACGAGCCGGGAGAGCCGGACAGAAGGTTGCCCACCTCCACGTTGCCGGATGCGGCCGTGCTGCACAACCCGGACAGGGACATGTTCGCCGAGCCGGACAGGACGATGTCCTCCTCGCCGGTGCGGGCGAGAATGAACTTGGCGTGCAGGTAAGTGCCAGCTTCGGGCGCACTGACGGTGTGAACGGCGGCGCGGCCGGGATACCTGCTCAGGACGCGCGCCAGCACGTCCGGGTCGACGCTGGTCTCATGTTCCTGGACTAGCATCCGGACCGACGAGGGGGCGATCCGGCCGAGCACGCTGCCCAGGGCCGCGCATTCAGGGTCGTAGAACGGCGCGTGCACGACAACCTCGCCGACGCGACGCCCGCCGATCCGCTCGGCCAGCTGCGACAGCAGCGATTCATCCAGGTTGTGCCGGACCGGCATCGGCGCGCCCGGCGGAGCGGTGGCGCCGAGCCAGGGCGCTCCGGCCCAGATCTGGTCCAGGTGCCAGCGGGCAACCTCGTCGATCCAGTCCCGGGCGGCCAGGCCGTCGAGCAGCTGCCGGATTTCGACGAACGGCGGCAGTTGGTCCAGCGCGCCGTCATACCGGTAGACACAGAACTGCTCACCCTGGGAGGCGTAGCCGCCGAGGGTCAGGTTGCCACTGCCGACGATCGCCAGGCCGGAACCTGGGGCGGCCAGCAAGATGACCTTGGCATGGGCGGCGCGCGCTGCGGTCAGGCCGGCGACGGCGTAGGCCACGTTCGCGCCGTGCAGCCCCTCACCGCCGCGGGCGATGTCGTCAAAGTGCTCTGCAAGGCGGCGCGCGTCCGCCAAGACCACCCGGTTCGGCACGCGGGCCAGCGTGCGCCCCAGGTCCCGCTCATAGAACGAAAGGTCGAGACTGTATGTCAGGACCAGCGCGTGTTCCCACTCGCCGCCGCGCAGCAGGTCGGGAACCCGCATCCGGGTCACGCCCGCTCCCCATCGCTGTCGGGTCCGGTCAGCGCCGGTCCCTGCAGTTGTCCTGATCCAGCTCGCAAGGTCCGCCAGCGGCGCCGAGCTGGCGATGCCCGGGTCCCCTGCACCGAGTTCCCGGCCGACTAGGCCGAAGTCCATGGCGCTGTCCAGCCACTCCCACCAGTCAGCGACTGGGACCGACACCGCCCCGGCTGCGCTCCGCTCGGCTCCCCAGGCGGTCAGCAACGCCCAGAGCCGGTTGAGGGCCAGCGAGTAGTACTCCCGCGCCTGGTACAGCCGCCACCGCCGCGCGGTGCGAGCCACGTCGGCCCGCGGCACATACCGCAGCCCGCCACCCAGGTCACGGAAGTAGATCAGCCGCCGGAACGTGTCCTGGTCGACCCGGACGCCATCGGTCCCCGCGGACAGATCCAGGAAGAAGCGCAGGGTGGAGCGGCGCAGCGCCGCCTCCTCCGGGTCACCTCCGTAGCAGAACACATCGCGCAGCAGGGGCCGGTCCGGGGCGTCGTCGGTCTGCAGCTGGCACAAGCACGCGGCCCTGGCATACTCCAGCACGACCGCCGCGGGGACAAGCCTGTCCGGGTGCCCGAAGTAGTCGCGGTAATACGCCGTACCCGCGATTGCCTCGCGGAACGCGGCCGCGGCGCGCTGGCCGACCGGCGTGGGGGCATCGAACGGGACGCCAGCCTGCGGCAGTGCCGGAATCACTAGGCCCGTCGCGGCCATGGTGGTCCCGTAGTACAACCCGTACCCGCCCAGGTCGCTGTCGATGTAGTCGTACATCGGGTCGAATTCGGCAGGCGCCTGGGCGGCATACGGGCGCGCCTTGTCCGTTCCGACGACGCCGCGCATCGGGCCGTGCATCTCGTGCTCCGGCCGGTCGCACAGGTAGGCCGCGACCGCGTAGACCGACTCGCGCGGCCGGTAGAAGCCGGCGAACGAGCGCCTGGTGCGCGCGAGCCGGCGCCGCCAGAACTCGTCGAGCACGAACGAGTAGAAGCTCCAGTACCTGGGGTGCACCGTCAGCACGTTGATGCCCGGTGCCAGGGTTCGCAAGATGCGGTCGGAGCTGACGCTGCCGAGCCCCAAGTGATCCTGCCCGCCAGACGGCCGGTAAAGCTTCTCCGTCCAGAACGGGCCAGGGCTTTCCAGCACCTGCGGCTCCGGTGACACGCCCACCACCACGTTTCTCCGCGACGTATCCGGGTGCTCGTCCGAGAATGGCATGAGCAGCAAATTTGCAGGTGATTCTCCCGTGACGCGGCGCTCCTGCCAAGACTGATCGCGATTGGGCCACCGTGCGGAACGCGCCGATGCCGGTTCGAGCCGTGCCGTGGATCGAGCGAAACCGCGGCAAGGATCGGCTGCCGGACAGCCTGGCTGGCACCGACGAACATCGGCGCCATGTAGCCCGCGAGTCACGCGCCGTTTTCGTGCACCGCCGCGCGTACCCTGATGTACGAGGGCAGTGACCTCGAAAGGCATGCCCGATCTGCATCCAGCCCATCGAGCGGGAATGGCTCGCGCGCTAATGCCGCCGATTCCTTAGCCGTTCCTTGCCTCCCCCCGGAAGGAGATCGTGAGTGGACCGCTTGCGCGCCTCTCGTGGCGCAGGATCGGCGCGGCTGGCGGTCAACTACCTGCCCGTGAAGTTCACTGCCAGCAGCTTCCTGGCAGGCATGGTCGCCTTCGAATCGGCCAGCCACCTGGCCCGCCTGAGAGACGAGCTGGCGGGAACCCACAGCGTCACGCGCATTGGCGAGAAGATCGCGTGCGTGCCGTTCGTGGCCGAGGCGCCAGAGATCGGCGAGCAGGTGACCGTCGATGTCGCGGAGAACCTGCGATTGGCAATGGGCCTTGTCCGGGCGTCGCTGATCCGCATGCTGGAACGCTATGGATACCGGTTGCGTAAGTTCACCCCTCCGGTGTTCGTGGCCCGCGGGCCCGGCCGTGACCTGATGGCACGAGCCGCACAGGGCAGCGGGGGTGACCTGGCGGGGGTGCACGTCCAGCCGCAGTACTGCCTGGATGCGCGCATGACCGGCCCGGCCGGCTGCCCCGGGATCACCGTCGGGGTGAAGACGCGCTATGAGATCGACATCCCGGTCACCACACTCATCCAGCGTGGGGTGTCAGTCGAAGGCCGGTATGTCCTCGTCCAGGCCGACAGCCACGATCCGCGCCTCGACTCGGTAGCGAGCAGGCATGCCGCGGGTGCCGTGGACGCGATCGACGGGGACTATCTCCTGCTGCGAGACGCGCCAGGCATCAACAAGGTGCTGGCTGCGGACGCCTGGCTGGAGGGACGTCGCGACGTGATGGACGAGGTCGTGCGAGTTCTCGCCGGGCCGAAGTCAGAAGTACTCCTGGAGCGGCTGGCGAAGGAGGTGTTCGGCCTGACCGGCGCTGAAGGGCGCCTGGCCAAGACCAGGGAACTGGCGTCGTGGCTAGGCCAGCACCCGCTGGAGCTAGCGACCGGGCTGGCCGCAACAGTAGGTGGCGTTGCCGGCGATGGCGGGCGGGGCGGTGGCGTAAGGAGCCGCCTCTTCGACGAGCCGACGTTCGTTTTCGGCCCGGCTGGCGACAAGATACATCGGTCGGCTGATAGGGGTCTGGATGAGTTCGGGCCGTTCGACGCTGAGAGCTTCTCCCCCAAGCGTCCGCTGATCGCCGTGGTGAGCCCCGGCTTCTTGAAGGGCACGGTCGAAACGTTCATCAGCAGCTTCCTCAGCGGCGTGCCAGGCGGCGGCGTGTTCACGCAGGGCTTTGTCCGCAAGTACCGGCTGACAGCCTGCGACGTGACCTTTGAGTCGTTCGACTCGGGCACGCGCGATGCGCGGGCCTACCGCGACGCATGCCTCGCCGCGCTCAGCAAGCCCAGGAAGCCGGACCTGGCGTTCGCGATCACCAGCGAGGATCAGGAAGACCTCACCGGAGACGACAGCCCGTATCTGGTGGCGAAGTCCACGTTCATGAGCCACGGCGTGCCCGTCCAGGAGGTGCAGATCGAAACGATCCGCAAGGGCAACCTGGCCTACCCGCTCAACAGCATCGCGCTGGCTTGTTACGCCAAGCTCGGCGGGACGCCGTTTGTCATCGCGGCCCCGCGCTCGGTAACCCAGGAACTGGTCATCGGCATCGGCAGCGCCCACGTGAAGGTCAGTCGGCTCACCACGCCTGAGCGCGTGGTCGGCATCACCACCGTGTTCAGCGCCGACGGCAACTACCTGCTGTCCAACCGGTCGAAAGAAGCCGACTACGAGGCCTACCCGCAGGAACTGCTTCGCTCGCTGGAAACCTGCATCGAGGACGTGCGGGCGCGCAATGGCTGGCAGCCCGGTGACGCGCTCAGGCTGATCTTCCATGTCTTCAAGCCGCTGAGAGACACCGAGGCGCGGGCGGTCAAGCTGCTAGTCGGAAAGCTAGCCGGCGAGTACGCGAAGGTGGAGTTCGCGTTCGTCCACGTCAGCGACGCACACGACTGGGCGCTGTTTGACCAGAACAGTCCTGGCCGGTCCTCTGGCGGGCAGGTCCGGGGCCGTCTCGTCCCCGGCCGCGGGCACGCTGTCCCGGTCAGCCGCAGCGAGATGCTGCTGTCGGTGAGCGGACCGTGGGATCTGAAGCTGCCGCTGCAGGGCCTGCCCAGCCCGCTGCTCCTGCACTTGCACCGGGAATCCACATTCACGGACCTGGAGTACCTGGCCGGGCAGGTCTTCCGGTTCACGGCGCTGTCGTGGCGCAGGCCCTACCCGTCCGCTCGGCCGGTCACCATCATGTACTCCGATCTCATCGCCGGCCTGCTCGGCCAGCTCCGGCACGTGAAGAACTGGAACGCCGACATTGTCGCCACAGACCTGCGCAGCAGCAGGTGGTTCCTGTGACGGGCCAGGAGGACACCAACGGCCTGGCCGCGGCCCAGGCAGGCACCTGGCTCACCGCAGCGGCCCAGCGGATCGCCGCAGGGAACGTTCCGGGCCACCTTGACGGGCTGTTCGCCCGCCATGTCCTGGCAGGTACAGCAGTAGCCGGGCTGGACTGGAACGTCAGCCCGCTCTCACCGAAGTGGCTCGCCGACAACCGCGACCGGCTCGGCCAGGCACCCGCGCTGGCCGCCCTCGGCTACGGGCTGACATGCCCAGGCTCCGCATGTCAGGCGGATGCGCGGAGCGCGCTCGCCGACGGCCTCCCCCGGCTCATGGCCCGCGACCTTTTCACCGACCGCCTGACCTTAATTCACGACAGCCTCCAGGTCACCGGCATCGTCCTGGCCGCCCAGGCCATGGCCACGGACCTTCCTGTATTCGGTGACTGGCTGCTCGGAGTCCTACACGACACGCGGCTGCGGGCTGCAGATCGCTTCCAGGAACTTATCTACCACCACCTGCGCGCCATCCTGAGCGGCCAGCCGGCAGCCGCAGGCTGGCGGCCGGACGACGGCCCGGCCGTCCCAGCCCTGATCCACTGGATGATCACGGCGGGGACGGCGCCGCCAGGGTCGACGGGTGAACTCGCCACGCTGCAGAATCACGTCTTCCGCAGCGCCCTGCGCACTGACCCGGCCAAGCTGACGATCTCGCAAGCCGCTGTCATCTACCGGGCTGTCACCGACATCCTCGACGCCAGCATCGGCCAGATGGTTCTCAGCCGGTCCCACCTCGTAGCCGTGCTGCGGCGGTTCGAGGCGGCGATGCGCCGGTGGCGCTGGGACGACGGCGGCAACGCGAACCCGATCCGCTGGCCCATCACGTCCGAGCGCGAAGTCCAGGACATCCTCTGGCTTATCCTCCGCTCCGTCTTCGACGACGTGGTCGATGAGGAGACCCTGCCCAAGCTCGGCCACAGCACTTACCGGGCCGACTTTGGCCTGCCGCGCATGGGCGCGCTGATCGAGGTCAAGTTCGCGCGCAGTCACACCGACTTCAAGAAGATCGAGAAGGAGGTGATGGAGGACTCGGCCGCTTATCTCCGCGGCACGAGCCGGTACAAGGAGATCGTGGTCTTCATCTACGACGAATCCTCCTCCGTCCAGGAACACGACATCACTGCGGCCGCTCTGAGGGAACTCGACGGCGTCACCGATGTCGTGATCGCCTCCCGCCCGGGCCACCTGCCTTCCCCCGGCCGGCACCCACCGCCGCGCCGCTGAGCGGCTGGGGCTCCGCTGGTCCCAGCAGATTGTCGGTGGCCGGCCCTACCATTTCCGTCGTTGACCGAATGCAGAAGGCAAGCGCATGGAGTACCAGTTCGGTGCGGCCGACTTGTTCAGCCCGGCTCAGGAAGAGACCGGGCTTGAGCTTGTTACTCCGCTTGCCGCAGCGGAGAGCGCGCCCAGCGCACGCGAGCCGTCATTCCCAGCACGAGTCGCGGCTTTCCTGCGGTTCAGCCCGGTCATCGAGGCCGCTCAGGCGGCCCGACGGCAGGAATGGCCGGACGGGACCTATGACGTCGTAACCCTCGCGCTGACCGCGATCGACCTGGTGGTGTCCCGCCAGGGCTTCGAGATGGAGGCCACCCGCCGCGATCTGGTCTTCGCGCTGTCGGAGCTGGCCCAACTGGCAGCCCTGGATCGGCCGGCGGAGGAGCATCGCGCGGTCGCGACGTTCGTTGTCGACAGCCTGCTGAACCGTCACGGCCGCCAGGCGCCCTTCCGATATGTGACCAGCGATTATTCCGGACCTGACGGCGTGCACCGCCGTCGGGAGGTTCCGTTCTCCCTGCTCATCGAACACGATCACCCAACGCGGAGCGAGAACGTCCTGCGGGCGACTAGGGACGCGATCAATGCGCTGATCGGCGGGCTGGACTTCGACGTCGAGGACGAGCAGGTAGCGACCGAGCTTGTGCTGGAGCGGCAGCTCGCCCGCAACGCCTTCGACGCCGCGCTGAAGTCAGCCGAGCGCGCCCGGCTGCTGTCGGTGGGGCTCGCCGAGGAGCTGGACCGTCTGATCAAGCAGACCCGCCGTGATCTGCGGGCGGTTGAAGAGGAGTGGGCGACAGCTGTCCCGGACCGGCTGGCATCTGCCAGGGAGCACATTCGGGAGCGCCTCAACGCCGAGCGGCGCCTGCTGGTCAAGGTGAGAGAGGCGATGGCCAGCGCGGACGCCAAGCTACTGGCCGCGGCACTGCGGATTGCCCAGCTAATCGAGGAGTGCCAGCAGCGTCACGAGTCGCTGCATCAGCGGGTCATCGCAACCCGCGGCGTGTTCCTGGAAGAGCAAGAACGTCAGGCGTTCCGTCCGCCCGCGCCGGTCACGGTCCCAGACCCACATCACGAGGTGCTGCTGCCGGCGCTGGAACTCGGCGGCGCTGATGCCACCGCCCTCAGCGAGCGGTTCCTGACCGACATGCTGGGGCCGCAAGTCCCCAGGCTGCCGCGGCTGTACCGGCTAATCGCTGATCTGTGGTCCCGTCACGCTCACCGGGACCTCGACGACGATGCTGAGGAAGATCCCGAACTCGCCGACCCGCCCCTTCCGCTGCTACGACCCGAGATGATCGAGGTGGCCGTCCGGGCGGTCGAGCACGTGGGCCTGCCAGCTCGGCTGTCTACCTTGCTGGCCGCGTGCTATCAAGACGCGCAGACGCCATCCCAGGCTGTCCGCGGGCAAGGCGCCGAAGTTCTCAACCTCGCCGTCCTGTGGGCATTCTCCCCAGAAGACGCCGACGATGACGACGGGCGGGCTGCCGAGGACCTGATGGCGCGTGTCCTCGGTCAGCGCACCGCCGTCGACACCGACGGCACCCCGCTGCGGCTGCCCGGCTGGGACGGCGACGACGTGATCGTCGCTCTTGACTCCGACTCGCTGGCGACCGCAGATCCGGCACCCACGTGCACGTACCAAGCCTTCACCTCAGCTAGGCAGGACCTACCGTGACACTCGTTGACAGCGACCACGCCGACATCGGCACGCTCGTGGCCTGGGCGGTGCGGCCACTGCAACGCCCTGGTCGTAACCCTGAGTACCTGCGTGTGCTGGGCCGTTACCGGAGCGAACTTGCTTTCAAGACCGCCACCAACGCGGTCCTGCACGGCTTGGGCGCCGAAGTGCTTTCCGACGGCGAGTTCGGGCTCATCCTCGCCGTCACACCCGAATCCCCGCTGGCGTTCCGGCTTTCCGACATGCCCAATACCGGCAGGCACGAGCACAAGGTGCTCGCTGGTCTCATCCTGGCCGGGCTGGTCGCGTACGCATTCCCCAGCGCCCAGGAACTCGAGGACGATCGGGTACGGCATGTCACGGAGCACGACCTGGACAGCTGGCTGCGCGACTTGTGCGAGCGGCTGCGGTCCCACGACGCAGCCGGCGAGATCATCCCCGAAGAAGGACTCGACGCCGCCTGGCGGGTCTACCTGGGCATGCCGCCCGTCCATTACGGCGAACAGGGCCGCGCCATGGGCAAGCTCACCAGCCGCTGCACCCGCTACTGGGTCCGCTCGATCCTGACCTGGCTGGCAGGGCAGGGCATGGCACGCCCCGACGCATCCGCTGAGGGCGCGTGGACGCTTACCGAGCGGTTCCGGGTGCACGCCAAGGAGGTCGCCCTTGAGCATGCCTACACGTTCATCACTGGAATCCGCCGCAACGCCGCAGCACAGCCGACCATGACGGCCACCGCTGACCCCCGGGAGGGCCGTCCGTGACCTACCAGCTCGCCGCGCTGCGCTTCCGGTCCATCGGGGAGCGGTCCGCGCGCTTCACCGACCTGACCCTCAACCTGACCGCCCCGGCCGAGGACGGCCTGATCCCGCAGGACTCAGTGATCTGGCTGCGGAACGGCGGCGGCAAGTCCAGCATTTTGTCGCTTCTGTACGCCCAGCTGCTGCCGCGCGCCGCCGAGTTCATGGGCCGCTCGGTCAAGCGCAGCCTGACCGACTACGTCGACTCAGGTGACACCGCGCATGTAGTCGCGGTGTGGCAGCCCAGCCAGGCGGCCCGTGATCTCCTCGGGGAGCCAGACGACTTGCTGGTAACCGGCGCGGTCTATGAATGGGACGATCTGCGGCGCCCAGCACAGGCAGCCGAGTCGCGAGACCGGCTCAATACCAGCTTCTACGCCTTTCATGCCGTGCCCGGCGTGCTCGACCTGGAAACCCTGCCGTTTGCTGATGCCACCGGGCGGCCCCGTCGCCTCTCGGGGTTCGTTCAGGCGCTGCGCGAGCAGGCACGCCCGTGCCCGCGCGCCAATCTCGTCGTGACCGAGGCCATGCACGTGTGGGCGAAGGCGCTCCTGGACCGTCACCTGGACCCGGCACTCTTCCGGACGCAAAAGCAGATGAACCATGTCGAGGGCGGCGTGGAAGACCTGTTCAAGTTCCCGGCAGCGAAGGACTTTATCGACTTCCTGCTGGACCTGACGATCCAGCCCGACGCGCCGGCCAGCCTGGCCAAGCGCCTGGCCAGCGTGACCGAGCTGCTGGCGGCCAAGCCCCGCAAGACCTCAGAGCGAGACTTCTGCGCCGCCGCGGCAGGCAACCTCGACGAGGTCGCCGCCCACCATGAGCAGGTACGCACCGCATCGGCTGAACTCGCGGCAGCCGTTGAGGCCGCCGTGCACTTGGCCGCGGCCTTCGCCTCAGCAATACGAGCGGCACAGGAGCAGCAGCAGGATCTGCAGGCGCAGCACGAGGCCCTCGGCCAATCCCGCACAGCGGCCAACAGCCTGCGATCGCAGGCCAATGACCTGCTCTACCTGTACCGCCGGGAGGGTGCCCGGCTGCGCTTCGCCGAAGCCAAAGCCGACGAGAAAGCAGCCGAGGACATTGCAAAGGAGGCAACGGCTCAGGCACGGGCATGGGGACTCGTCGGGGACCTAGCGGCTCAGGCCGACCTGGCAAGCAGCCTTGCCCGGGCCGAACACGAAGCTGCCGCGGAGGAAGCCGAACTCGCTCCACTGCGCGACCAGTACGCCCGGCACGCCTCCCGCCTTCGGCTGCGGCTGACGACACTCGCCGAGGAAGCTGACCTTGCGGGGGCCTGCGCTGCCGAGGAGCAACAGGCCGCCTCGGAAACGGCCGACAGGGAACAACAACTGGCCGAACAGGCGCAGGAAGAGCAACGGCAAGCCACTGCCGATGAGGCAGCGGCCCGCACCCAGCTCGACGCTCTTGACCAGCGGCGCCAGGACGGCGTGAGGCGCGGTCACCTTCCCGCCGAGACCACAGCACCTGGGCCGCACCTGGCCGAAGTCACAGCGCAACGCGACCGTCTCGACGGCGAGCTCAACGCCATCGAGGAAGAACAAGAGAAACGCCGAGAGCGCCGCAACGAGATCGCCAAGCGCGACACCGACTTGGCAGCCAAGCACAGCACCGCCGACAGCCTGCGCAGCGCCGCAGCCCAGCGGCAAGCCACACTAGCTTCGATACTGGCCGGGCTGACCAGCACGCCGCGTGTGCGCGAACTGGTAGAAGCGGCCCCAGATGAGCCGGTTGACCTGTGGGCGGAGGCTCACCTGCTGGAACGCCGACTCGGGGACGCCGTCATCGCAGCAGACGACGAACGCATTCTGCGCCGCGCCGAACAGCACGCTGACCAGCGCACCATCACGGCGCAAGAACGCAACCAGACGCTCCCCTCCAGCATGGATGCTGAACTTGTTGTCCGGGAAATCACCGACGCGGGTTTCACCGCAGAATCTGGGTGGATCTACCTCCGCTCGGTCCTTCCAGCCGATCAGCTGCTAACCGCTCTGGATATGCCCGGCATCGCGAGGCTGGGATGCGGCGCCGTCGTCCCGACCGGCATGGTGGCAGACGCGGTGCGCGCACTGGACAGCCAAGGGGTCTCGACAACAAGCATGGTCGGCGTCTACTCCGCCGAGGCCGCTGACGCGATCATCCAGACCGCTGGGTCCGGACACCCGGATCCGGCGGCGCCAGCCTGGATGGCCTTGCAGCCAGGGCTGGTTGATCCCGGCGCCGCGGAAGCGGCAGTACACCTGCTAAGAGAACGCGCGAACGCCTACCAGCTCAAAGACCAGGAGCTGAAACTGCGGCGTGACGCCGATGACGAGCTGCGCCGCGAGATCACCCGGTTTATCGACGATTGCCCTGCCGGACATCTGGCCGCACTGGACACCGAGATCGAAGCGCTGGACTACCAGCTCCAGGCCATCGGGAACGAGCAGGCGGCGAACAAAACCGAGATCCAACGGCTCGACGACACTGACCGGCGCAGCGCGACAGCCCGCAGGACCGCCGAAGAACAACTGCGGGTGCTTGACGGCCGTATCAGCTGGCTGGAGGACCTGATCTCTGCCCTGACGGCGGAGGGCGCCCTCACCGCGCAGATGGCCGACGCACAGGGCCGTGGCGTTGAGGCGGGCCGCCGTGCCAGGACACACGCGCAGGACAGCAAGCAGGCGGCCGTCCTAGCCAAGGACCGGGAAGAGGCCGCCAAGACCGCACGACTCAAGGCGCAGGGGTACCGCTCCGAATGCGCCGGGATTCCCGCTGTCACGACGAGCGGGAAGGGAGCCCCCGCCCTGTCCGATGACCCAGTTACCCCGCTTGACACGCTGCGCCGCACTCAGCGGGAGTCACTCAAGGCGCTGGAGGTTCGCGCGTCGCAATCCGTGCTGGCCGACCGGGTACGGTCCCTCACCCAGCAGCTAGCAGATGCAGCAACAAACCTTGAACTCGTGCCCCTGGGGAACCGTAGGACCGCGGAGCAACTGCTGGCCTCCCCCGACGGCCAGGAACCGCAGCTAAGGTCAGCAGCCCTGGAACGCGCCCGCCTCAACGAGCAGGAAGCGAGCGCCGGCCTGGGGGCCGCGCGGGGCCGGGTCGAGCAGCGGCGAAACGACGCCGACGAGGTCGAGAGGCAGTACAGCAAGCCGCCGCGACGGGCACTGCCGATAGTCCCCGCCACCTCCGCGGCAGCCGATGCCCTGGCCGCCGAGCAGGAAGCCCTGAGTCAGCAGGCGAAGGACCGCATGTCCCAGGCCGAAGAACTCATGGGCGGCATCGAGCGGCAAACGGCACGGGTCAAGACCCGAGGGCAGCTACTGAGCGCGCTGCTGGACGCGCTGCCCTCCTCCAGTGACACCCACCCCGGATCTGGCGCCGAGCCGTTCACCCACGACGAAGACGAGGCACGGCTGCAGGCGCGCTGCGCCAGAGAATGCATCGATGCGGCCGAGAAACAATCCCGCGTAGCTGAGACCGGCCTGAACGCCGCGGTTGACCGGCTCCGCCGCGCCGCCAGCCGGTTCGCGGCCATCACCGGGCCCATCAGAGACCGGTTGAGCAACGACCCGCCTTCGGTGCTCGGGCCGAGCGCGAGCGACCTGGCGGCCAAGCTGCGGCTGCGTGCCCAGACTCTTGACGGCGAGCTGGAATCGATCGCCAAGGACCAGCTCATCCTCAGCGAGGCGCTCGCCCACCTGGTAAGGGAAAGCCTCGACCTGCTCGGCAGAGCCGAACGCGGATCCCAGATGAACACCACCCTGGGGTCGTGGGCAGGTAGGAAGATCCTGCGTATCAGCTTCGACCGGCCCAGCGACAGCGACCTTGTGGTCTACGCCGAACGTGTTATCGACAGAGTCATACAGAACGGCCTGAAGCCGGAGGGCATGCCGTTGCTCAAGGCCGCCGTCCATGAGGCAGCCGGGCCCAGAGGGTTCACCGTGAAGGTGCTCAAGCCGACCGACGACGACACCGCCACCACCGAAGACATCAGCCGACTCGCCAAGTGGAGCGGGGGAGAAAAGCTCACGGTCTGCGTGGCCCTCTACTGCATCCTCGCGGCGCTCCGCGCAGCGCACACAGGCCGCGGCGGGCGTTCCGGCGGCGTGCTGCTGCTTGACAACCCGATCGGCCGCGCATCAGCGTCGTCACTCGTGCGGCTTCAGCGCGACGTAGCCGCATCACACGGCGTCCAGCTCGTCTACACCACCGGCGTGAAAGACCCAGCCGCAGTGATCCAGTTCCCCAACGTCATCCGGCTGGACAACCGGGAAGGCCGAACCCGCCACCGCCGGTACATCGTCGCCGAGCCAGCAGACACCGGGGGCACCGTGAACGGCATACGCGCAGCGCACGCCGAGCATCCCTGGGACGTCGTCAGCCGAGCACAGCAGCAGGCCGGATGACCCAGACCGACGGAACCGTCCTGTCGCCGCTTGCCGCCGAGATCGAGCGGCTGGTGCTCCAATCCCCGGGCAAGCGGATCCCGGCCGAGGTACTTCTGCGCGGGGCAAGCCGGTTCGACCCCGGCCTGATCGGTGACCCCGCGGCGCGGAGTCGTCTGCGTGACGTGCTGGACGAACTCCACACGGCCGGGAGAATCACCTTGCCGGCAGCCCGTTCGCGCACGGGCTGGGACACGCGCGTCCTTCCGTCCATCCCGTCCTGGGTGACCCGCATCGACGCCAGCCCGCCACCCCGCCCGGCACGCCCACCGCAGGTCTGGCCGAGCGCTTTGGAGGCCGCGGCCCGGATCGCGTCCCGATCCGACGAATACGAGCTGCTCGAGCGAGTCGCGGCGTGGATGCGTGACAACCCCGAGCCCGACCTCGTGCCCATCCAGGAGCGGTCTCTCGAACTGTTCGACGATGAGAAGGCACTCGACGCTTACCTCAAGACCAGGCTGTTCACATCCGCCGCGCTGACCCTCGACCTGCTCGCCTGTTTCATCCCGCCGGTCCCTTTCGTATCCCAGCATCTGAGCGGGACAGGACCCACCCGCCTCCTGGTGGTGGAGAATCTCGCGACGTACACGTCATTCCTGAAGGCCCTTCAAGAACGCGCCGATCCCCGGCCAGACCTGCACCTGGCGTGGGGCGGCGGAAATTCCTTCACCCAGAGCGTGTTGAGCATCCCCACACTGAGTCCGGCGCCGACCCGCGTGTACTACTTCGGGGATCTCGACCTAGCCGGCATCCAGATCGCGGTCAACGCCGCCGCCCAAGCCGAAGCAGCCAGGCTCCCGAGACTGTTGCCCGCCGAGCCGTGCTACCGGTTCCTGCTCGACGAACCCGGGCACTCGAGGCGCCCCGATGGCACCAACCGCCACGCGACACCCGACTACCACGCCCTGTGCAGCTGGCTGCCCGCCGCGCTGCGGTCCAAGGCGATGAATCTTTTGCGAGAACGGCAGCGCGTGCCACAAGAACGACTCGGAATCCAGGCACTACGCCAGAAACCTGATGTTCTGACCGAATTGCTAAAATAATGCGTGGCGGCCTCGTGCAGGCCACTCGCACGCTGACCGTGATTCACTCCGAGGATCTTGGGTTTGGTTCGTAGGCGTAATTCAAGAACTCCTGGTACGGAGTCCGGTTGACCTCCCAGCGTGGAACCTTAGGTGGTCGCTGCCGGGTGCGCGAATTGGTAAGCAAGAGGCGCTGCTTGGCACGGGATATGGCGACGAAAAAGGCGGCGCGTTCATCGTCATGGTTCGACCAGAACATTTCGCATTCCACTGCCATAACAGCGACCGCCTCGAATTCGAGACCTTTGCTTTTGTGGATCGACATGATCCGCACGCCCTGCTCAGCGGCGAACCGGGCCAGCGGCTCAGCGGCAGCGTCTTCGTCGGCGAGTAGCTCCTCAACACGGTCGATGACGTCACCGACGACCTTCGTTACCCGTTCCGGGGAGTCATAGTCAGGGTGAAGTGCAGCTATCGCGGGAGCGCCAAAGAAGTTCAGGAATCCGTTTGCCAGTTCTTCGAGCAGGCGCCTGTCGCCGAGGTCGTCGCCGTTGTCTCTTAGGCGGGCCTGTGCCTGCTGCATGTGCGCGTCCCAGGCGGTGCGCAGGCTGAAGAGTTCATGTTCGCTGCTGCGATCGAAGAGCCTGCCTCGGCTGAGGCGCACGTAAGACGACGCGCTTCGCGCCCGGGCCAGGATCTCGTAATATGCCACGAGTAGCTTTGCCAGCGGCTCGGCGGCAAGGTCTTGCAGCTTCTGCTCGTTGCGGTAGGAGACGCCAGCGTCGTCGAGCGCGTGACATAGCGCCATGCCGTATGCCTCGGGTTGCTTGTCGAACAAGATCGCGATTTCGGATTCAGAGATGCCCGAGCTGATCAGATTCTGGATCCAGGCTGTGACGTGTGCGGCTTCCTCGTTCTGATGTGTTGCGCTGAGGATCTCGATATGACCCCCATCTCCGGCCAGCGATTGTTCCGGGACAGCGCCGGGCGGGTCCATGACGGCGATCATGCGGTTTTGCATGCGTCGAAGCCGGGGCTGGGAACGGAAGTTCTGGTAGAGGTTAAGCGGCAGCGCGTTGAACTCATCGGCAAAGGTCAGGAAGATACCTTCCAGCGCGCCGGCCCACCCCATGATCCGCTGCTTGGTGTCCCCGACCGCGGTCAGGGTGACGTTGGTGCCGAGGAACGCCTGACGGACCAGGGCATACTGGTTTCTGGTGCAATCCTGGAATTCATCGAGGAACACGTGACTGTACGTGGCACGAAGACCTGCCAGGATGAGCGGGTCTTGTTCCAGGATCTCGGTCGCGAGCGGAACGAAGTCATCATAGGTGATCTGGGTTCGAGTAATTCTGTGGTCACCGACGGTGAAACCGCGATCCAGCTGGTTCGGACCGGTCAGGACTGGCTGGAAGCGTTTGATCAGGCGGTACGCGAACGCGTGAAAGGTCTGGCTATCCAGACGGCCCGCTAGATCCGGCGGCACGCGCTCGCGTACCCGTGCACCGAGGTTCGCGGCCGCGTCGACCTTGAAGGAAATCGCGAGTATGCGCTTCGGGTAGGGACAGGAGTTGGTGCCCAGTAGGAAGTCGGCGCGCTGAGCGAGCAGCTCGGTCTTGCCGGCGCCAGGACCCGCAGTGACCGCCACGTTGCGGTACTGCTCGCGGCAGGCTGTCTCGGCGTTCGGCTCAAGAACCACGCCGCCGCCTGGCGTCCACTTCGCGGGCTTCACTCCGGTAGCTCAGCCAGCCGGATCTTCACCGCGCTGACGAGTCTGGATGTGGGCGCGGGAAGAGCGGCGAGCAGGTCCTCGTTCGACAGGTTCGACAGGGCGCTGAGGTGCTGGACTGGCTTGCTGCCGTTGTTGAACATCCGGTGATATTCGGTGAACAACGCGCTTTGCTCGGCGGAGTATTGCTCTGCCTCGAGCTTCCGGGCTTTGCCCAGCACCGCAGTAAGAATGTCCTCTGTGGGGGCGCCGACGTTCCCTTCCTGCAGGCGGTAGGCGCTCGGGTAGGTGGCAAGCATGCAGAGGTCCAGATCCAGCGGAGCGGAAAAGTAGACGCCGCAGCTTTCAAGGAAAGCCAGCCACTTTCGGCCCAACTCCGTGGACACCACCAGCTGGTCCGGGTCATCCCATGCAGGAATCCCGTTGACGTGACTCTGGTCCATTCCGGATCCGGCTACTCGAGGGGTGGGGTGCTCTAGGAGCTGGCTCGCGGCATAGCGAATCCGTCCCCATCCGCCGTTGTGGCGGGCGGTGTCGAGGTCAAGGAGCGTAATGTACGGGATGTCCAGGTTGCTCAGCAGGCGCCAGAAGTGGTTGACATGCCGACCGCCGAGCGGGACGACAGAGATGCAGCGTAGGTCGGCTGACACCCCAGCAGCTTCGAGCACTCGCGGCAGCACAACCTGCTCGCTGTCTCCCTCGCCCAGAATCACCAGCCGCGCGAAGTAAAGTTCAGGAAACGCCTCAACCGCTTCGCGCACGAACTTGTACGCCTCAGCCGACTCCGGTGGCAGTTTGATCATCGAGATGACGGATCGCCGATTTGGGTCTAGCCGCAGGTAACGGATGGACTCCGGGCGGACACGCCGCACGACCGAGGGCGAGTGGGTAGCGACGATCGCCTGTGCGTCAGGGTGCCGGGCGAACTCGCCGAGGGCCTTAAGAACGCGGCCGACATAGTGAGGCGAGAGGCTGTTCTCGGGTTCTTCGAGCGCGATCAGCGTGAAGCTAGCGGGCCTGAGCTTGGCCGGATCGACGGTCGCGACACTGCCGGCCAGCACCTGCCTTCCCAGGCCATGCAGGGCGAGGACCATGGTCAGGTACAGCAGCGACTGTTGCCCATCGCTGAGCCGGGTCCAATCCACCGGTCCGCCACCGGGCGCGGTATCAAAGGCGATGTTTAGATGGCGCAAGAGTGCATCGACATCGGATCCTGTGAAGGTCACAGACGGGGTGGTGAAGAACGACCCTGTATGCAGCTGGTTCCAAGTCACCGAAAGCTGCCCGCCCAGTGACTTGATCGCCGCGTTGGTGGCCAGCGAATCGCTGAGCACTTGCGTCAGTTCCTTGACGACTGCATATTCGGCACTCCAGTCGACGGCGCGCAGGAGCCGACCAAGCAGAGTGTTGCTGGTGTGAGCGATATGCTCAGCGGGGTCACGACGGGCGGGCAGATAGTGCACCTGGATAGCAGCTCGTTCAAATCTGTCAAGTTCGGTGGTGCTGACTGGCTCGCCATCTTCGTCAATCTCTGTAACGAAGACTAGTTTTGTATCAATATCCCCTATATCGTCCTCAGTCGCAGTCAGACGGATACGCACCCAGGGCACCTCGCCAGCGCTGTCCATGCGCATATTCGAGAAGAAGGACGCAACGCCAGCGCTGGATTCCCCGCTGGCAAGCTCAGGGAACTCGAAGTCTGCCTCGATCCACAGAACCTGGTCTTCGGACTCAGAACCAGGCTCAGCTTTCAGCGGAATGTGGAAGTCGCCGTGTCGCATGCGGCGCAGCTGTGGGTCGATAGCGAACATCCGGGCCAGAGCTGTCAGCGCGCTCGTCTTGCCAGCCCCATTCGGCCCGAGCAGGTATGTCATGCCCTCAAAATCGAGCACGGTTGGCTCAGGGCCGAAACACTGGAAATTCGTCAACCGCACTCTCGCCAGATGCACGTTTCCCCCGCGCGAACGGACCATTAGGGAGGTTGTGCGGCCCAGTTCGCGAAGGTTCCGTGCCGATCGGAGGACCCTGGCATCTCAACCGCGACCGTCACAATACCGCAGTAAGGGAGTCGCCACGCACCTCGCGACAGGTCACACTGATGGGCATGACCGTGTGGTCCCTGCTAGAAGAATGCACCAGCCAGCTGGCCGAGCCGTTTCGGCGCAGCGAGATCGTCGGCTGGTTCCGCCGCCATTATCCAGAGGTCAACGAGGCCACGCTGGCAGCGCACATTCAGGCCGCGACCGCGAACGCTGCCAACCGGGCCCGCAACAACGCGCTGGGCGCCCGGCCGCCGCTGCTGCGCCGCGTTGATCACGGCCTGTACGTCCGGGCCGCTCCGGCACAACCGGCTGCATGGGTGCCCGCCGAGGCGAACCCGCCGGACCGGGCCAGCACGGTGGCCGATGTGATCCTGATCGGGTGCGTGCGGACCAAGCGCGCTACCGCCTGCACGGCGGCAGAGTTGTTCGCCAGCCCGCTGTTCGAGGGCCGCCGCCGGTACGCCGTGTGCACCGGGCTGCCGTGGTACATCCTGAGCGCCAAGTTCGGGCTGCTGGCACCGGCGGATGTGATCGGCCCATATGACGTGTACCTGGCTGACCAGAGCCCGGCCTACCGCAAAGCGTGGGGCGAGTTCGTCACCGCCCAGATTGAACAGCGGCACCCCGATCTGCGCGGCGTGACGATCGAAGTGCACGCCGGCGCGGCCTACGTGGAGCCGCTGCGGGCTCCGCTGGCAGCCCGCGGCGCGGAGCTGACCACCCCGCTGGAGCATCTGCGGCAGGGCGAGCAGCTGGCCTGGTACAGCTCACGCCCTCAGCCGCGCCGAGCCACGGCGGGAGCCTCCATGCCCGCCGAGCCTGCCGACCCGGCAGCTAGCCTGGCCTGGGCACTATCCGAGCCTGCGCACGCTGTCGCACCACGGGATCTGATTGCCCGCGGACCCGACGGCCTGCAGGTCCCCGGCCTGTACTCATGGTGGGCCGATGCGGCAGGCGCGGCGGACCTGTCGCGCGGGCTCGGCATGCTGGTGGCGGCCGGGCTGATCTACGCCGGGCAGGCAGGTGCGACCCGGTGGCCCAGCGGCAAGAGGTCCGGCAGCACGCTATGGAGCCGCATCACCACCATGCACCTGGCCGGCGCCGCGGAGTTCTCCACCTTCCGCCGGACGCTCGCCGCGATTCTCAGCCCCGTGCTGGCGATGAGCGGCGAGGACGACCCGCAGCTATCCGAATGGATGAGCGCGCACCTGCGCGTCATCGCCGTCCCGGTGCCAGACGCCGATCAGCTCGGGCGCATCGAAACCGCCGTCCTGGACCGGCTCGACCCGCCCCTCAACCTGCAAGGCCGCCCGCCAAGCCCGGTCCGCGAGCGGCTCACCGGACTGCGGCGCAACCGGGCCACGGGCCACGACCTCCCGCCCGCCGGATCGCCGTCGCAGCCAGCCGCCTCTCCGCAGAGGGAGCCTTCAGCTAGCCAGGTCGAACAGCAGTTCCACCAGGCCATGGTGGCGATCTACGAGACCGCTAGACGAGACCTCGGCTACAACGCGACCCGGTTCCTGCAGATGATCAGCGAGCATGGCGGCCTCGCCGCAGCCCGGCAGCTGCTGTGGACCGACCAGCCCTCCGACGGCTTCACCACCTTGTGGTCACACCACCGCCCCGACCTCACCGTCGAAGCCCACGTGCTGAAAGACCAGCACGCGTCGCTGTTCACCGACGACGACCGGGATCAGGCGCGCCGACGCCTGAAACTCTACGGATGGGAAGAAGCACGGTAAGGCAGCCCGGCACTCCGCGCGTCACAGCCAGCCACGACCAGCGTCAGCCTCCTGGGCGATGAGTTGTTCTGTTGCCCAGGCCAGCTGACCAGCGTCCCGGCCGGGTGACCTCGCACCTCAGCCGCTGTCGCGCTGTTTCCGCCGCCCAGCCATAGGCATTTGTCCAGCGCGTGCAGCGGTGACAGCGGCTCGGTCGTGCCGGCCTAGGCAGGTAGCTGGCCATCTCACGGGCCGAGCTCAACGACAGTCATGCTCTGCGTCGGAACCTTAGCCTTGACCCGTGACAACACCGTCGCCATACGAAAGCGCCTTCAAGTGGGCCAGATATCTCGTCCGGCAGTACAGCACTGGCTTCTGGGTCAGCACGGTACTTCTTTCACTCGCTGCAGCCTTGGTCACTAGCCGCGTACCGCTCCCCAAGAACCCAACGGCCTCGGATAACTTCCTCGCGACCGCGGCCGGCATTGTTTGCGCAGGAGCCCTCGTCTTCACTGTGAGCTACGGCATCGCGCTCCTGCGGGCGCCGTACAAGCAGCGGGACCAGCTTCGCGCCAAGCTGACAACTGCGAACTCCGCGATCGCCGGGCTGAACGCGACTCCGGCCCCAGCACGCCACGCGGCCAGTCTGCGATCGATCGCACGCGGTCTGCGGAAGAACATCGAGGAACTCGATCCGCTCGATTACGGCCCTGACGCAGCGACCTTGAAGCCGGCCTTCCATCAGCACTTCCCCGACGTGCAGAACGCAATCGACGGCGCCTCTCGGATCAGCACCGCATTCGTCGCGCTTAAGGGCCGGATCGCGACGGAGGTTGTCGCCGCCGGCATGAATCAGAAGCCCTGGACTCCTGAGACATATTCGCCATGGCTCGCCACCACGATCCAGGCCCGCGCGCTCCAACGGGTTACAGGCGCCCCGTTTGCGTTCCCCTGGCATTCACTCGGACCGGGTAGTGAGTTCATGGAAGAACCTGTTTACGGCAACAACCAGGTACTAGTGGGCGCTAAGCCGGACGATGTCCCTGCGCTGAAGGCGAAGTTCGAGGCTCTTTTCCGAAAGGTCGAGGCCTCCCCGGAGACCGCAGAGGTCGTGAGAGCGTCGGAGGGCCATGCGGCTGCTCAGGCCGCAGCAGTCGCGAATCTAGCCGCGATCGCGAACACCGACCCGATCACCAGCAAGTGCTTCCTCTGTGACGGAGCGCAGCGCGGCGACTGACATTCCGCTGACCTGCGGGTCACCGTACCTGCGGCAACCGCACACCGCCCGCTGGCAGCCTTATGGCCGTCGCTTGAGCGCATAAAGGCCGATAGGTGCTCCGATCGTCCGCCCACTCTGGTCAAACCCACCGATACGGTATCGGAGATCTGCTCCAACAAACGCGTCCTGGCAAAGCCTCTACATCGATCATCCTCGGCAACGGCCGCGAGTCCGGCCCTATCGCGGGCCGGACGGCAGCCTCGCGTAACCCGTCAGGCGCCTCTGCGTCTGGACGCCGACACAAACCAGGTCATGTGCGGGCGGACCGGCGGGCACCCGTCGCGCAGATTCTGTGTAGCACCTGCCGCCGGGCCGACAACGGGGAACAACCGGACCGAGCGGAGTTTGCGTCGGAGTCAACGGTGCTGGGGGCGTCGCGGGGCAGGCCCAGGCAGCGGTGACCGGGCTTCGACCATCAGATATCCGCTGGTCAGCGCGCTTTCCCCTGTTGTGAGTGCCCCGCTCAGACCTCGGTCCTGCGCTCGCACCGCGCCGATGAAGCCCTCGCGGCTGCGCATCAGCGCAGGTCCTCGGCTTGCCTGTCTCGGTGATCAGCCCTCCCGCGGCGCGCAGGTTGGCGCCCTACCCCCCGCTGCTTGGGAGAAGGTCCCGAGACTGAGCTACGACGATAAACCTGCTTGCAACAACGCGGCACGCGGTGGCCGGCGACTCACGGGAGCCGGTTCCGCAAGATGGCGGATGCGGCAGAAGCCGGTCGATCGCCTCTGGGCGGCGGATTGCCGTCTGGGGTCTGTGCGGCGCACTCAGGTATACCTGTTGCGGACGTCTTGCGTGCAGTGTTCAGGGGGTGTCGCCGAGGCGGGTGGACTGGCTGATGATGGCTGCTGATCGGGCTGCGATGCCGCGGTCATTGAGCTGGTTGCTGATGGCGCAGAAGAGCGGGATTGGCAGCCGGGTTGCCTCGCCCTGCACCTCGACCACGGTTCCGCAGGATTCGTGGGACAGCACTATCCGGGCCCGGCTGAAGGAACATGCCACTCCTTCCCTGATCTTGAGTTCGTTCGGTCCTTCCTTCACCTGGCAGTCGCGCCCAGCTCTCCGCGGATGAGGTCAGCGAGCTGGCTCACGGTGATTGCTGTGCGCGGGGCTTTGACGCTGTGTGTTGTGTGGGCCTTGCGTGCGGCGGCTGATGTGATATGCGGCCCTGGTGCGGCGGGCGGTTATCTGGTCTCGGCCGTGGATCGCACCGAGATCACGGCCAGGGCGGTGAAGGCGGCGAGCCAGCCGAGGATCACGGCGATGGCGCTGACGGGCACCTTGCCCGTGCCGATGACGTCGGAGCCGACGCGGGCGATCTGGTAGGTGGGCAGTACCTTCCCGATCGAGGCGATGACACCGCTAAGCGGGAACAACAGCCCGCCGAGCAAGGTCATCACGAAGAAGATGATCGTCGTCAGGGGCTGCGCCTGATCTGGCATGAACCGGTAGCCGATGGCGACGGCGAGCGCGGCAAAGCCGACGGCCGCGAGCAGGATCACGGCGCCGATCGCGGGCCATTCCCAGGCGGGCAGCCGCACGTGGCCGTAGAGGCGGCCAAGTCCGAACACGATCACGATGGCCGGCAGGACCGTCACCGTGGAGGCGATGACCTTGGCCGCGACGTAGGACCGGGCCGGCAGCGCGGTGAGCCGCAGCTGCCGGGTCCAGCCGTCCTTGCGCTCCTGGGCGATCCGCACGGCGTTGGCGGTGAGCGAACAGGTGAACGCCCCCAGGGTGGCCATCGCGACCATGTAATACCCAGCGTTGGTGACGCCGTCGGCGGTGCCGTGCAGCCGGCCGATGGCCAGGTACAGCGCGACGGGCAGCGCGACCGTGAGGATCAGGTAGCCCCGGCTGCGCAGCAGGAGCCGCTTGACCTCCAGCCGGGCCAGCGCGAGCGTGCCGGTCATCGTGACCTCCGGGTCGTCTCCGCGGGCGTGCCGCTGTTGTCCGCGGCCGTGATGGCCAGGAATGCCTGTTCCAGGTCGAGGCCGGTGATCTCGATCTGGCGGGGCCGGTAGCCGGCGTCCAGCAGCGCGTACAGGGTGCGGTCGGAGTCGGTCGACTGGATCTGCACCAGGTCGCGGCGCAGGTCCAGGCTGGTCAGCGCGGGCAGGCCGCGCAGGAACGGCTCGTCCGCGTCCTCCAGCCGGAAGGAGATCCGCCTGGCTCCCGCGCTGGCCTTGATCTGGGCTGGCGTGCCGTCGGCCAGCAGACGGCCCTTGCTCAGGACCAGGATCCGGTCGGCGGCCTGGTCGGCCTCCTCGAGGTAGTGGGTAGCAAACAGCAGCGTCCTGCCGCGCGCGACCTCGGCTTTCATGCCGGCCCAGAACGCCTGCCGGGTCTCCACGTCCATTGCCGCGGTCGGCTCATCGAGCACGAGCAGGTCGCACTCGCCGGCGATCGCCAGCGCGAACCGGACCCGCTGTGCCTGCCCGCCCGACAGCCTGTCGACCCGGCGGCTGGCCAGGTCGGTGATGCCGGCCTGCCGCAGCGTCTGGTCCACCGGGAGCGGGCGGGGATGGAGCCCGGCCACCAGCGTCACCAGTTCGGTGACCGTCACCTCCGGCATCAGGCCGCCGGACTGGAGCATCGCTCCGACCCGGCCGGACTTGACGGCGTGGTAGGGGTCAGAGCCGAGCACGCGGACTGACCCGCCGGTCGGGTTGCGCAGGGCCAGGAGCATCTCCAGGGCGGTCGACTTGCCTGCCCCGTTCGGCCCGAGCAGTGCGACGGCCTCGCCCGGCCGCAGTTCCACCGACAGGCCGCCGACCGCCCGGACGCTGCCGTAGACCTTGCTGACGTCGGTGAAGGCGACCGCGGGGACGGCGGGCGACGGACTCACGGACGTTCTCTCAGTAGCGGGGAGCCCTGTAAAGGCGTCCGCTGACGATGTCATCTGGGTCCTCCCGGTTGCTATCTCGGATGTCAGTTGTGCGGCTAGTTGTTAATCTGCGGCGTGGCGTTGCCAGACGTGGTCGGCTTGCTGCCGCGCGGCGACCTGTCCGCTGTCGCGGGGCGGCTGGCATGAGCAGGGCCGGGATCAGGGCGAGTGCGGTCAGCCCGGTGGCCCAGCCGAACGCGGCGTGGAAAGCGCTGATGGTGCTGCTCGCGCGGGCCGCGAGAATGACCGCGAGCACGGCGGTTCCGAACGAGCCGCCGGCCTGCTGGAGGACCCGGGTGATGGTGCTGGCGTCGGGCACGGCGGGACGCGGCACGTCGCGGAAAGCGCCGGCCACGACGGCGATGCTGGCGCCGCTGAGGCCGAAGCCGCGGACAACCAGGGCGCAGCCCAGGAGAACCTCGCTGGTGCGGGGGCCCGCGAAGACGTACGGCACGGTCCCGATTGCGCACAAGACGGTGCCCCCCAAGACGATGCGGTGGGCCCCGATCTTGTCGACCAGCGGTCCGAGGGGCCGGCTCAGCAGCGCGCCCAGTCCCTGCGGTGCCAGCAGCAGGCCCGCGGCCAGGGCGTCCCGGCCGCGGACTTCCTGGTAGTACAGGGGCAGCAGGAACATCGCCGCGTACAGGGACAGGCCGGAGAAGAACAGCACGCCGCCGGCGGCGCCGAATGACCTGATGGCGAACAGGCGCAAGTCGACGAGCGACCGGTCAGGCCACCGGAGGCTGTAGCTGAGGTAGCCGACCACCAGCAAGACCCCGGCGGCGAGCGGGACGAGCGCGGCGACGCTGGCGAACCCGCCTCCGGCCGCTGCCTGCGACAGCCCGTAGAGGATGGCCACCAGGCCGGGGCTGAGCAGGACGAAGCCGGTGACGTCGAGGCGGCGGGGGGCCTGCCCTCGCGGCCGGGACTCGGGCCGGGGCACGAAGACCCAGGCCAGGATAATGGCAGCGGCGCAGGTCGGGACGTTGACGTAGAAGACCCACCGCCAGCTGGCATGGGCCAGGATCAGGCCCGCGACCACGGGGCCGGCGATGGGCGGGAACAGGCTCACGATGGTGACGATGGTGATCACCCGGGCCAGCTTCTCCCGCCCGGCCGCGCGGACCAGCATCGTCTGCACCACCGGCACGATCAGGCCGGCCGCTGCGCCCTGCAGCGCCCGGAAGGCCACCAGGCTGCCGAAATCCCGCGCCTGGCCCGACAGCGCCGATCCTGCGGTGAATAGCAGCAGCGAGCCGATCCACACCGGCTTGTCGCCGAAACGCTCCGTCGCCCAGCCGCTGACCGGGATGGCGACGGCGAGGGCCAGCAGGTACCCGGTAGTCACCCACTGGACCGCGGACACCCCTACATGAAACTGGCCGACCAGAGTGTGCAGGGCGACGCTGACGATGGTGGTGTCCAGCATCGGCGCTATCGCGCCGAGCACGAGCACCAGGGCGAGCCGGACCAGCGGCCAGCCCAGCGGCTCTAGTTTCTGGCCCTGCCTGACCTCCTGGCCTGCCTTCGCCTCTCGGTCTTGCTTCATCCCTGGCCCTCGCAACGTGCAAGAAACATTCTGTATCTAACGGCCAGCTCAGCCTATAGTAAGAAACAGAATGCATCTAGCTCAGGACGCGGGAGGGTGTCGTGGAACCCGGCCAGGAGTGCAAGGCCGCGATGGCCTTCGACCTGCCGGTCCTGCTGTGCAGTCAGCACGCGACCCGGCAGGCAGTGAATGCAAGCTCCCTGTGCCAGCTGATGGCACGGCTTCGGCGATGACAGGGCGCAAGAGCATCCTGCTGCGACTCGACCCCGCCGTGCACGACGCCCTGGTCCGGTGGGCCAGCGACGACCAGCGCAGCACCAACGCCCAGATCGTCTACCTGCTCCGCTGCGCGCTGGCCGAGGCCGGGAATGCCGGTCCGGAGACCTCCGATGCACGCACCAGATGAGAAGACCTTTTCCTCGGGCTCCGGCTGAGGCGGCCGGTCCGCCACGGGATACGGGGAGCTTGGCGCTGCCATGGCCGCGCATTTCGCAAGCGCCAGCCTTCAGCTCGGCATCGCCTGCTCTGACTCGGTCGCCAGGCGGGAACTGGAACAGGGCGGCGCGCATGCTGCCGGTGGGCGGCGTGGTTCCTGGTGCCCGCGGCGCTGAACTTCACAGGCGGCATCCTGGACCTGGCCGCCGCCCGCGGCGCAGCGTGTGTGCCTTGGCCCAGCAGCCTTGATGGCCTCGGCCAGGTACCGGCACGCGGTCGCCTGCGGGATCGCCACGGCGACGGCCGAGCCCGGCGGATGCCGAGCCGGTGCCGGAACCAGGCCAGCACGAAGATGGCCCGCTTGCGGGGGATTAGCGCGCGTGCCGTGCCGTGCCGATCTCACCGCGGCAGTCGGCCAGCAACCGGGACGCGAACGGGGCCAGATAGAGCGGGGACATCAAGGGTGACGCGACCAGGCAGCTCGCGGAGCCCGCGCCGGGCGAGGGACTGTGCCTAGACTCTTCGTGCCGAAGGCTCCGCGCCTGCACCCAGGATCTCCGGCTACGCCCACGCGTGTTACTAGACGCCGGCAGAGTACGCAGGCGGTTAACGCTCGGGGAGCAGCGCAGGCCCATGCTGCTCGGCCTCGTCCGGGCTGACCGGCGCTGGGTGGCGCGAAGCGTGCTGGATGGCCGGAAGCGCGATGTCATCGACGATCCGGGCGAGCTCGGCGTCGGTGGGCCGGTGGCGGCGGATGGCCAGTTCATGACGAAGGATGGCGTGCGGGACGGCCAGGACGTGAGCGGGCACTGGATGCGGCCCGATCTCGCCGCGGCCGGCGGCGCGGGCGACGATGGCCTCCGTGACGGCCGAGTAAGTTTCCAGGGCGTCGGCGGGTCCCTGGTCCACTTCGGTAGCCAGCCCGTTCATAGTCTCCGGACCGATGCGATCGTAGCGATCGCGCAGCAGCCGCAGCTCGGCGAGCAAATCGCCGCGTAGCTGCCCGGTGTCGGGAAAGTCTTCGAGCTGCAGTGACGGCGCATGCGCCCGGATGGCGGCGAGCACGAGCCGCGCGCGGTTCGGCCAGCGGCGGTAAAGGACTGGCCTGCTGGTGCCGGCCCGCCGCGCGACGGCATCGATGGTGAAGCCGGCGTAACCGCTGTCGCGTAGTTCGTCCCAGGCCGCGTCGAGCAGGGCCTGTTCCAGCGCCGCGCCGTACCGCCGGCGGGTCACCTGGCTGGCGTCGGCCGCCACTCCTCCTCCTCCTCCTTCGGTCGCAGCGTCCTGAGGTAGATGCATTCCGTTTCTTACTATAGGCTGCTCCCGCTAGATACAATATGTTTCTTACAGGCCAGGAAGGGGTCTGTCATGGCTGTGCAGAGCCAGGACCGCAAGACGGACGCCGTGGCAGTGTCCGTCGAGGGCCTGGGCAGGACGTTCGGCGGCAAGGTCGCGTTCGCCGATGTGAGCTTCGAGATCGGGCAGGGCGAGGTATTCGGCTTTCTCGGGCCGAACGGCGCCGGCAAGACCACGACCGTGCGGACGCTAGGCACGCTGATCGCGCCGACCTCCGGATCGGCGGTCGTGGCGGGGCTGCCGCTGACCCCGGCGAACGGCGCCGAGATCAGGCGCCGGATCGCGATCGTCCCGGAGTCGCCCGGCCTGTATCAACGGCTGAGCGTGCGGGAGAACCTGGAATGCTTCGCCGACCTGTACGAGACGGCCGACCCGCGGGAGCGCATTACCCGGGCGCTGACGGCAGTGAACCTGGCCGACCGGGCCAGCGACGTAAGCGGCACGTTGTCCAAGGGGCTGCGGCAGCGGGTCGCGCTGGCCAGGGCGCTGCTGGCCGACCCGGTCGTGCTGTTCCTCGATGAGCCGACGTCCGGGCTGGACCCGGTCGGAGCCGAGGAGGTGCTCTCGCTCATCGAGGGCCTGCGGCGCGACGGCGTGACGATCTTCCTCACCACGCACCGGCTGGACGAGGCCGAGCGGCTGTGTGACCGGGTAGCGATCCTGAACACGACGCTGCGGACGACCGGGCGACCCGCCGATCTGCGTGACCGGCTGTTCGCCAGGACGCTGACCGTGCGGGTCATGTCCCCGCTGGACGCACCCGATGCCGTGTTCGCTGGTGTGCCCGGCGTTGACCGGTGGCGTTTCGCTGCCGGCGAGTACCTGCTCACCGTCTCGGATGCCACCGTGGCCGCCCCCGCGGTCACCAGGGCGCTGGTGTTGGCCGGCGCGGACGTGCTGTCGATCGGCGAGTCACGGCACTCGCTGCAGGACGTGTACCTGGAACTGATCGGAGACCAGTCATGACCAGTCGGCGGGTACTGGCGATCTTCCGCAAGGACATGCGGGAATTCCGCAGGAACAAGCAGGTCATCTCCACGATGGCACTCAGCCCGATCGGGTTCCTGGTCGCTCCGGTAATCTTCCTGTTCGCGGTCCCCGCCTCGGACGTGAGTACGCTGCGCCAGTACCCGGTCCTGCTGTTCACACTGGCCATGGCGGCGTTGGTGCCGGTCACTGTCGGTGCATACTCGATCACTGGCGAACGCGGGCAGGGCACGCTGGAGCCGGTGCTCGGCACGCCCATCCAGGCCAGGGAATTCCTGCTCGGCAAGGCCCTAGCGGTGTTCGTGCCCGCAACCGCGGAGTCTTACCTGCTCTTCGGCGTCATCGACGGCCTGGTCTGGGTGTCCAGGCCGGCCGCCGTGTCCGTGGCAGCGCTGCGCCCTCTCGTCCTGCTAGCTCAGCTCATCTTTACCCCTCTGCTCGCCTGGATGGGGGTCTGGATAAGCATGACGATCTCCGCCCGGGTCAGCGACATCCGGGTCGCACAGCAACTGGGCACGCTGATCATGCTGCCCGTCATCGCGCTGTCGGTTCTGTTCGGCTTCCACGTCCTGCATGTCACCGTCGCGCTCGGCATCACAGTAGGAGTTGCGCTGGTCGCGCTGGACGCGGCCGGGCTGCGGGTGGTGTCCGCAACGTTCGACCGGGAACGCCTGGTGCTGGGCGCCCGGTAGACGATCAATTCGAAAGACGCCGGTCCGGCGGGTCGCGCCTGGGCGAGTCGAACCTTGCCTTCTGGGTGTACGTGGTCGACAACGCGCGCCAGAGCGACCCCGTCTAGTTCGGCCTGCGACTGCTGGGCGGTGAGCTGGTGGCCAAGACATCGCGGCCAGGATGTTCCCGACGGCAGGTCACGCCGCGCAAACTGAATACCTGGGCACGCTTCCTACAGTCCCACGGGCAACTGCCGCCAGCCCGACGGCGCGACATGGCGTAGAGGCGTGGCCTGCGGTCATTGCTGTTCTGGACGCCGCCGTGCCGCCGCTGGCAGCGGTGACCGGGCTTCAACAAGCAGATATCCGCTGGTCAGTGCGGTTTCCGTAGTTATGGGTGCCCTGCTGGGGAATCGAACCTGCGCAAAGCCCCTATGGAGGCCGTTCAGCACATGACGGTCGGCCATCCACGAAGGTGCCGCGTGACGGCTTCATCGCCGGTCCTGGCCACGCGATGGACTGGATCTTGGACTTCGTGGCGCCGGATGAGTTCCCGGAGATCGCGGCGGCAACCGGCGCCATGCTCATCGGCCGGCGGACCTACGAGGTAGCCAACAGGATGGATGTCGGCAAGGAGCGGGGGTCAGTATCGAGCGGCGAGGGCTACCCCTTCTCCGGACCCGTGTTCGTGCTGACGCACGAGCTGCCGGGCCCGCCGGACCCGGAGGTCACGTTCCTCACTGGTGACATCGGGGAAGCCGTCGCCACGGCGCGCAGCGCCGCGGGCGGCAAGAACTTGGAGATCCTCGGCGCCGATGTGGCCGGCCAGTGCCTGCGGCGGGGCTCGTCGACGAGATCCTGGTGTATGTACTGCAGGTGCTGCTCGGTGACGCCACCCCTGTCCCAGTGCGGTCTCAGGGACGCCCGCCGCGCCCACTCGACGCAGCGCGAGCCGCGAGCACCGCGCCCTGGCCCGCTGGTGGCGAACCGGCCTGCCCGGCTCGAGCATCGCGATCAGGGCAGACATCGCCGCGCATGCAGCTGCTCAGCGGGCGCTGGCGTGCTCGCCGCCTGGCACAGAGAACGGCATAGAGTCCCAGCGCCGATCTCGGGGCCGCCCCATCCTGATCGCTGACATTCGCTGGGACACACTGCCACGCCGACGCCAACCACGCGTCGCTCCGGGATGGCAGATCCCTGTAGAAACGTTAATCGGCGGCTGACCGGGCGGAGACAATCTTGGTCAGTCGCCGCCTGGCGCGGTGCAGGGCATCATCGGCGGACCGGCCAACTCGGATCCAGGGACGCCGTCCCGCCGCTCGGCGGGCCTGCTGGATCTCGCGTGCCCGCAGGTGCCTGCCCGTCAGGGGGATTCTCCGGTCACCTGCGACGGTCTCCTTCTCCATTACGCAGTTAGCTCCGCTGACATCATCACGATGGTCGAGATGGTGAACCGACAGGACGTACTGCAGCGGCCCGGGCTCTCCTCTGCCACCGGGCGCTACCGTCAGGCTCACGAACTGGGCGAGCAGCGCGGCGGTGACGCTGACCGCGAGGGCCGCGACGTTCTGGCGGGGCGGCACGTCATCGGCAGCGCCGGCGACGTAGGCCGGATTGTCGAGCGAGCCGTCCCGGTCGGCGGCGACCAGACCCAGATCGAGCTGCCGGTTGCAGACAAGGCATGGCCGCCCTGGGCGGACAATGTGGGAGCGCCAGGTCGCGTTCCTCATCCCGCCATCGCTGAACGGGTCGATCACCAGGCCGCCGTCGATGACGGGTATCAGGTCTGCGTATGCCAGCTGGTTGAGGATCGCCCTGGGCCACGGCCGGTCGACACAGCTGAAGATCACGTCGTAGTCGAGGGCAATGGCGTGGCCGTCGGGTTCGCAGATGCTCTGGTTGTAGCAGGCGATGCGGGGACCGGCAGCAGTCGCTGCGCCGGTCATCAGGCGGTGCGCGACCGAGATCTTCGACCTGTGCAGGAGCGCATCGAGCCGGGTGGCGCCGATCATCCGGTCGAGGTTGACGATTTCGACGGAGTCGAAATCCATGATCCCGATGTGCCGGATGCCGGTCGCGGCCAGCCGGGGCCCTATGTCGAGGCCGACGCTGCCGGCTCCGACGACGAGCACGCGGAGCCTGGCGATGTCGGCCTGGATAGCTTCGCCCCACCCGGAGACCGTCCTGAGCTGCGACTGCTGGACCAGCGGCGGCGGGCATAGTCCCGGGTTCCAGGTCACTCTCAGCTGCGGCCCGATTACCCGCACGTTCTCACACCAGTCTGGCTCGCCTGCGGGCTGCCAGTGGCGAGCCGACCATGCGCGATCGCGCCCAGCCAGCGTCATACCCACCAGCGGCAGTCCTGTGAGGCGGTAAACCAGGTAGGCGTAGGAGCGCTCGGCCTCGGCGTCGGCCGGGCTCGTGTCCTGCCAGCCCAACCCGCGCGGGTGCGAATGGAGCAAGACAACGCCGGCACCCGCTTCGGCGGCGGCAACCGCGACGCGCAGGACGTAGTCTCCGGTCACTGTGGCGTTTCCGTGGACGGCACGCTCCCCCGGGCCAGGCGGCAGCATCTCCGAGACCAGCGCGGTCACTCGTTCCCGGCCAGTAGACCGACGGTAGATCGCCAGGCAGAGGTCTTCCTGGCCGTCCGCCCGCAGTAGGTGCGCCGCGAGTTCCAACGACATCGCCTCGGTCATCGCGACCGAGGCCCGCCGTGTAGTCACGCCGCCTCCCCCAGTATCCCGCGCACGTGCGCCAGGTAGGCCGGCACGGGAGATGCGTCGTTCCCCCATCCTGAAGCCGGCCGGGAATGCCTGAGCCAGCCGGGCAGCGGAGATGGCTGGCTATTGGTACGCGCGAAGTGAACCGTGGACGGCAGATGGAGCCAGTGGGGCGGGACAGCCGGCCATCCGGCCAGGTCCTCTACTGCAACCCCGCAGTCCACAGTCGCGCCGGCGAAGGCCCCGGTCACGGGCACGGCCTGAAACCGGACCACCCCGTCCTGGGTGACCGGATCCAGGCCGCACTCCCGTAGCCCCGCAGCGAATCCGCCCGCTCCCGCCACGGGATACACGTCACTCAACCGGAGCGCTGTGCCGGATAGTGATGAACTCCTCGCCATCATGCACCCGCACCCGCTCGTCGCCGGAGAACCGCTTCGGCGGCTCTCCCGGGCGGACCTCGGCGATGTCGTACTGGGCCGGATCGAAGCCAGCCAGTCGCAGCAGCGACGCTGCGGTCTGCTCAGGATCGGCGACCTCGTACGGCTTCCCGTCGATGGTGAAAAGCACGGGCCGACGGTGCTCGTCCTCGGACATTTACTCCCCCTTCCGGCCTGGCCCCGGCGGCCCGGACCGGCAACAGATTCGCAGCGTTTGCCAAAGCTGTCAAGCTGGATATCTAAAGTCAGTTTCACTGACAGTTGGCGATACTTGACATCGAGGTCCGGACCGGCGACACTGGCTGACGTGCCGCCCGCCGACCCGTTCTACACGCGCCTGGGCGAACAGATTCGGGGCCGCCGCCGCGCCAAGCAGCTGACCCAGGAGGGCGTCGCAGCGCACATGGGCCTGACACGCACCTCGATCGTGAACATCGAGAAAGGCCGCCAGCATCTCGCCGTCCATCAGCTCGTCCGGATCTCGGACCTCCTCGGCTGCGCACCCGGCGACCTGATACCCGCAGCCCAGGAAGAGGTCATACTCTCCGCGAGAATCCGGGATCAGCTCTCTGATCAGACCGCGCTCAGCTTCATCTCGGAGATCAGCGCTGAGGCGCAAGGGCTCGACCGCTGATGCCGCCGCGCAGACGAGCGAGCATCGAGCAGGAAGCGCACGATATCCTGCAGAGCTGCGCAATAACGGAACCGCCCGTAGATGTGAAGAGGATCGCCGAGCAACTCGGCTACCGCGTCGTCCTGAAGTTCTTCGACGAAGAGGACCTGTCCGGCACTGTCGTCCGCGACGACCGCGGAGCCGTCACCCTAGGGATCAACACCCTTCACCCGCAAGTTCGCCAGCGCTTCTCAATCGCCCACGAGATAGGCCATGCCTGGCTGCACCTAGCCAGAGCAACCCGGGAGAGTTTCTTCGTCGACCCTCCCGCAGGCGTCTTCTTCCGCGACTCCAAAGCAAGCCGCGGCGAAGACCAGAAGGAGATCGAAGCGAACCAGTTCGCAGCGGCACTGCTGATGCCCAGCCACCTCGTCCACGACTGCCTGGCAGCACTCGCCGGATCCCCCAGAAAACTCAGCATCGATACCGCCGTATCAGAACTAGCGACCGGGTTCTACGTCAGCACGCAAGCTATGAGATTCAGGCTAGTGACGCTGGGGTTTATCGAGCCTGAGTGACATCTAGATCGAGTCGCCTTGAGCACGGTCTCGTCGGAGTGCGGATGGATACCATTCTGGACAGACCGCCATCACCCACAGTGACCGCACCTTGAGCCCAGACCCTTGAGTTGTGGAACGCTTCGTTGAACGAGCGTCCGGCGGTCCGGTGTGCATTCTGTGTGTATTCCGGGCACAGAGCGGCGCCGTCAGTGCATGCAGGGCGCTCGGGGCAGCCAACCGGTCCCCTCTTAACCGGCGGGCCCGCAGGTGGCCATTGCCGGCACGCTGACCACCGAGAACCTGGGCATCGAGCGGCTGGTGGCCAACACGTCGAGGTCGTCGACCTCGACGGCACGCGCGATCCCGGCGCGATCCTGGCCGCCGCCCGCTCCTGCGCCGCCCATGACCCGGGCCCGGCGCCAGCGCCGCCGGGCGGCCTGGCCGTGCCCGTCCAGCGTGCTGCCCGGGCCGGCCGCACGGTCGCCGACCCGGCTGGGTACCTGGTCATCCATGCGGACTCCCGCCAGGGGCTGCTAGTGATCGAGCACTACTGCAACGACGGGCTGCTCACCACCGTGATCGAAGCCGGCAGCGCGATCGACGGGTATGTCAGCGTGCTCTGGGCAGGCCTGGTCAGCCGCCTCGACCACGCCGCCTACCTCGGCCAAGCGCTGGCCCGGGCCGAGCACGCCCTGCGCCACAGCGCCCGCTTCCAGCAAGACGCCGCACCCGGCTAGCCACGCTCGCCCGCTCCCGGCCCCGGCATTCGCCGGGACATGCTGCGACGCCGGGCAGCCAGAACGATCATGCTTGTTTGCTCGTTGTTTGCTCGGCTGCCCCGGTACCGCCCGTCAGCGCCCGACATAGTCCGGCACCGTGACTCGGCCCGTCTCGGCCCCAGGGTGCACAAACCGGCAGCGCGTGATAGCCTCCGGTATAGGCTGATACCTCGCAGAGCAGGATAAAGTGGACTCTTAATCCGCGGGTCTATCGCTGCAGGTCGGCGCAGGCGATACAGCATCTGCGCCAGTGCGCAGGCACAGCGGCACCCCGAAGATGGAGCTGGGTGATCACGGACGTCCAGTCCGCGTCTGGGTCCGCGGCCGGTCTACGACCGGTATCTGAAAGGTCCATCAGAGGTCGATGGCAGGCTTATCCGGCGCCGTCATGCGTTGCCCTGCGGGCCGCGGCACGCTCGCCAACCATGACGAGCGTGGCCTGGCCTTCGGTCACGCAAAGCGTGAGGGCCCGTTCTCGGGACAGCGGTCTGGCGTACTCAAGCTAGATCACGTGAACGCGCTTAGCTCGGTCATTGCCGTCATCGGAGCCAGCACTACAAGCGGTGGACCCCGAGCTCCTTCCAGGACCTCTCGGCCCACCAGGGACACACCCTAACCGTTAGGGGGTCAGCACCAACTCAGCACGCTATCGGGAACTGACGGGAACCAACCAGGAATAACGGGCAAACGGCCGACTGTCAAAAACCGGAGTTCACGGGCCCCTTTAAGATCCGCACCAGCGGCATGACCTGCGGTTATTAGCGCACGTCAAGCCCGGTGACGGCCCTACCGATGATCATGCGCTGGATCTCCGACGTGCCCTCGAAAATCGTGAAGATCTTCGCGTCCCGGTGCCAGCGCTCGACCGGGAACTCACGCGTGTAGCCGTTCCCGCCCAGGATCTGGATCGCCTGCTCCGTCACCCGCACCGCGGTCTCCGCCGCCACCAGCTTGGAGATCGAGCCTTCCGCCTTCTCGAACGGCAGCCCGTTGCGTGCCATCCAGGCCGCGCGCCAGGTCAGCAGCCGCGCCGCGTCCACCGACGCCTGCATGTCCGCGAGCATGAACGCGACCGCCTGGTTCTGGCCGATCGGACGGCCGAACTGGACCCGCTGCGCCGAGTACTCGGTCGCGTACTCAAGCGCTGCCCTCGCGACACCGACTGCCATCGCCGCGACGCTCGGCCTCGACCGCTCGAAGGTCTTCATCGCCGCCTGCTCGCCACTGCTGCCACCGCTGGCGATCCTGGCCAGCCGGGCGTCGAGCCGCTCCTTACCGCCTACCAGGCACCGGCCGGGCACCCGGACGTCGTCCAGGATGACTTCCGCGGTGTGCGAGGCCCGGATGCCATGCTTGCGGAACTTCTGTCCCTGCGAGAGCCCCCGAGTTCCAGGCGGAACGATGAAGCTGGCCTGGCCGCGGCTGCCAAGGGCCGGGTCGACCGACGCCACCACCACATGGACGTCGGCGATGCCGCCGTTGGTCGCCCAGGTCTTAGTCCCGTTGAGCACCCACTCGTCGGTGGCCTGGTCGTAGACCGCGCGAGTGCGAATGGCGCCGACGTCGCTGCCCGCGTCTGGTTCTGAGGAGCAAAACGCGCCCAGCTTCACGTCGCCAGGGCTGCCGAACATCTGCGGCAGCCACTCCCCGATCTGCTCGTTGGTGCCGTTGCTTGCGACGGCGACGGCAGCCAGGCCCGAGCCCGCCAGCGACAGCCCGATCCCGGCGTCGCCCCAGAACAGCTCCTCGAACGAGACGACCATTCCAAGGCCACTCGGATCCATCCACTGGGTGGCGAAGAAGTCGAGCGAGTACAGGCCGATCTTGGCTGCCTCCTCGATGACCGGCCAGGGCGTCTCCTCCCGTTCGTCCCACTCAGCAGCGGCAGGCCTGATCACGTCACGCGCGAACTCGTGCAGCCAGTCCCTGGTCTGCCTGACGTCATCAGGCAACGCGAGGGAGAACCCGGTCGCGGCCTGGTCGGGACTGCTCATGTCGCTCCCTGGTTCCCTAAGTTACTCCCTAGTAATACAACCTTATGCTGCGTGAAGCTGCCGCGCCACTGGCACACGGCTTCCGGTGATGCCTGCGATGATGATCTGACTCCAGCCCGGTCCCGAGAGGAAGCCGCCCCGCATGGACCTTGCCAGTTACCAGCACCTGAAGCTCGAGCGCAAGCCCGGCAACGTCATGCTCATCACGCTCAACCGGCCGGAGGTGCTCAATGCCGCGCACGAGGCGATGCACTCCGAGCTGGCGACCATCTGGGCGGACCTCGGCCGGGACGACGAGACCAGGGTCGTCGTGGTCACCGGCGCCGGCCGTGCCTTCTCGGCTGGCGGCGACCTCGGCATGGTCGAGCGCCAGATCGGCAATTACGACCTGGTCACCAGCATGCTCAAAGAGATGAGCGACCTGGTGTACAACATGGCCAACTGCGAGAAGCCCATCGTCTCGGCGATCAACGGCGTGGCTGTGGGCGCCGGGCTGGTTGTGGCGCTGATGGCGGACATCAGCATCTGCGCAAGCGACGCGCGCCTTGGCGACGGTCATGTGCGGCTCGGCGTGGCCGCCGGTGATCACGCTGCCATCATCTGGCCGCTGCTGTGCGGCCTGGCGAAGGCGAAGTACTACCTGCTGACCGGAGAGATGGTGACCGGCGACGAGGCGGAGCGGATCGGCCTGGTGTCCAAGGCGCTGCCGACCGCGGAGGTGCTTCCCGAGGCCATGCGGGTAGCGACCCAGCTGGCGAGCGGGCCGCAGCTTGCCATCCGGCTCACCAAGCGGGCGCTGAACGGCTGGGTGCGCAACGCCGGACCGATCTTCGATCAGTCAGCTGCCTACGAGATGCTCACCTTCATGGGTGAGGACATCAAGGAAGGGCTCGCCTCCCTGCGGGAAAAGCGGCCACCGCAGTTCGGCTAAGCCAGGTGCCGGGAACGCATCCGCGCGCCGCGTCAATACCTCGTTGTGGACGGGAACCTGACCGCCGTCGACTGTGACGGGCCGATTGATACCGCGGCGGAGTTTGAGGCCGCATTCAGGCGACAATTCCGCCTCGTCTAGCGGCCCGGCGGACATGGACACCTTTTATATTTCGGCGGACGGCGGACAGTCCTGGAGCGCACTGCCGGTGCCGGACGGAGTCACGTTGTCATCGCCGCTAACATGCGCGAGCGCGGCATGGTGTGCGGCCGGCGGCCTCTACCACGGAAGGCAACCCGTCTTCCTGACCAGCAGGGACGGCCACTCCTGGACCATCACTCCCCTGCCCGGCGGCACCGGCCAGATCGTCCAGCTCGACTGCCCCACCGCACTGGTTTGCCGTGGCCTTGAGTGGAGCACCGGGCAGCTACTGGCGGCAAACTTCCCGTTGCAGACGGACATGCAGTTCATCGGCACGGACGACAGCGGCAGGCACTTCTCGGTAACGGCGTTCCCCCGCGGCGAGTCGATCGAGAGCCTGAGCTGCCCGACGGTAACCAGTTGCGCGGCAGTCGGCGTCTTCGACGCATCCGGCCCTGTTTATGACCATGGCCGTACCTGGAATTTTGACCGGCCAGACATGCAGGGCATCGTGCTGACTACTCGAAATGCCGGCGTCTCCTGGCAGCCGGGAACGTTCCCCCGTGACGCGGGTGCCGGCCCGTTCCCCGACATCACGTGCCCTGACGCGAGCCACTGCTGGCTCATTGACTCGGTAGGCACGGACGCCGGCTCCAATTCGCCGAACCACACCCAGGTCGTGGTGTCGTCCGACGGCGGGGCCACGTGGACGAGCCGCCGGCTGCCGCCGAACCAGAGTTTCCCGGAGTTCAGCACCGTGACCTGCCCGACGGCGGCCACCTGCTATGCCGCAGCGGAGGTGCCGAGAACGATTCCGGGCCGGATCACCGCGGCTCTGTACGCAACGCACGACGCAGGCCGCACGTGGTCCCTGGTCACGTTCGCCCGCCCGGCCAAGATCCCGGCCGGAATGGCGAGCGACTCATTCATGAGCATCGGCAACATCCAGTGCCCGGCGCCAGCCGCCTGCGTTGCCCTAGGCGTCGTCGACCAGGGCCAGAAAATTACTCCGGTCTACACGACCGGCTCGCCATAGAGCCGGCCTTACCCTGACGCGTGCCGGTCCAGGAACTCGAACACGTCGGCCTCGTCCACGCCGGGGAAGCTGCCGGACGGCAGCGCGAGCAGGATGTGCGAGTGCGCCCGTGCGGACGGCCATGCCATGCCCTCCCAGCGGGCCGCGAGCGCAGCGGGCGGGCGCTGACAGCACGCCGGGTCCGGGCAGTGCGACTGCATCCGGATCGTGGTGTCCCGCCCGCGGAACCAGCGGCTGTGCTCGTACGGGGCGCCGAGGGTGATGGCAAACCCGCGTTCCCGCCCTGAATCGACGAGAGCCTGGCACCAGTACGTGCCCGATGGCGTGTCGGAGTACTGGTAAAAAGGGCTGAACCTGTCCGCCGCCATGAACACCTGGCGGCCTGACCACTGCCGGCACATCCGCTGGCCCTCGATCGCGCCAGCCGGGTCGGCGGGAAAGACCACGCCGTCGTTCTCGTATGCCTTATATATAGTGCCGCCTTCGTCGTTCTTGACGAAGTGGCAAGGAACGCCGAGGTGGTGCGTGGCGAGATTGGTGAACCGGTGCGCCGCCATCTCGTATGACACCGAGAACACGTCCCGCAGGTCCTCGACCGACAGGTCCCTGGCGACCTTGGCCTCCCGCAGGAACTTGGCTGCGGCCTGCTCGGGCACCAGCACCGCCGCGGCGAAGTAGTTCGCCTCGATCCGCTGCCGCAGGAACTCGCCGAAGTCAGCTGGCGCGGAATGACCGAGCACGAAGTGACCGAGCGTCTGCAGCAGCACGGCGCGCGGCGTATGGACTCCGAGCGGCTCCTGCTTCAGGTATATCCGCCGGTTGCGCAGGTCAGTCACGGACCGGGCGGATCGCGGCAGATCCTGCACGTACCTGACGCTGAAGCCGTGATGGCTGACCACCGAGAGCAGCATGCCCTGCGACAGCGCGCCGCCTGAGTAGCCAACGGGAGCCAGTGCCTTGTCCGCGGCCGCCTCGATCTCGGCGAAGTAGTTGCCGCGCTCGCTCATCATCAGGCGCAGGTCCGCGTTGGCGGCCCGCGCTTCCTCCGGCGTCGCGGTCGGCTTGGCTCGCTGCCTGCGCAGCTCGGTGTGCAGCGCGAGCATGTGCTCAAGCACGTCGTTCGGCACCTTCGCGCCGACCCGAAGCGGCGGAAGGCCGAGATCGGCCAGGACCGGATCCCGCTGAGCCTCCGCCAGCGCGATCTCAAGCTGGGCGCGGTGGCTCGGCGGCTGCTTGCGCATCAGCTCGTCGGCTGGCACCGAGAGTGCGGCGGCGAGCGCCTCGATGAGTGACAGCTTCGGCTCGCGGCGGCCGTTCTCCAGCAGCGACAGGGCGGACGGGGCACGTCCGACGCGCTCCCCGAGCTCAGCCAGCGTCAGGCCGCGTGAGCGCCTGAAATATCGAAGCCGTTGCCCGAACAGATCGAGATCTAGGCCGCTTACCGGCAAAGATGGTGATTCTTCGGCTGTGAAGTTTCTCACTTCTTCACTATAGCTGAATACTAGGCGAGTTTCACGCCGTCTAGTCCTAGCCATTACGTGTCGTGCGCAGGCAGGCTGTTAACAACATCGTTACTTCACCCGGGGACGACACACCAGGAGGAACCCGTGACCGATCGTCGCCTCGAGGCCCAGTTTGACGGCTCAGTTCCTAACCAGGCCAACGGGCACTTGGGAGCCACCAAGATTGACAGCCAGACAGCAGCGTTGCACCGTGAGTGGGCGACAGATCCTCGCTGGTCTGGCATCGAGCGCAGCTACAGCGCGGCTGACGTAGTCAAGCTTCGCGGCTCTGTGCAGGAGGAGCACACACTGGCGCGTCTTGGCGCCGAACGGCTGTGGTCCATGCTGGCCGAGGACGGGTACGTCAATGCTCTCGGCGCGCTTACCGGTAACCAGGCCGTCCAGCAGGTGAAGGCCGGGCTTCGCGCGATTTACCTGTCCGGCTGGCAGGTCGCCGCAGACGCGAACCTGGCCGGCCAGACTTATCCGGACCAGAGCCTTTACCCGGCTAACTCGGTTCCCGCCGTTGTGCGCCGGATTAACAACGCTCTGCTCCGCGCTGACCAGATCACCTGGGCTGAGTCGCAGAACACCGGGGCACCGTACTGGCTGGCGCCGATAGTCGCGGACGCGGAGGCCGGTTTTGGCGGCGCACTGAACGCTTTTGAGCTGATGAAGTCGATGATCGCCGCGGGCGCCGCGGGCGTGCACTGGGAGGACCAGCTCGCGTCCGAGAAGAAGTGCGGCCACCTTGGCGGCAAGGTGCTGATCCCGACCGGCCAGCACATCAAGACGCTGAACGCAGCGCGACTGGCCGCCGACGTATGCGGAGTGCCGTCGCTGATCGTGGCTCGCACGGACGCGCAGGCAGCGACGCTCATCACCAGCGACGTCGACGAGCGTGACAAGAGCTTCGTCACCGGCGAGCGGACCGCCGAGGGCTTCTACCGGGTCCGCAACGGCCTTGAGGCCTGCATCGCACGCGGCCTTGCCTACGCGCCGCACGCCGAGCTGCTCTGGATGGAGACATCCACCCCGGACCTGACAATTGCCCGCAAGTTCGCCGAGGCAATCAAGGGCACCTACCCCGACCAGATGCTTGCCTACAACTGCTCGCCGTCGTTCAACTGGCGCGCGCACCTGGACACTGACACCATCGCCCGGTTCCAGCGCGAACTCGGCGCAATGGGGTACAAGTTCCAGTTCATCACCCTGGCTGGCTTCCACGCGCTGAACGAGTCGATGTTCACGCTGGCGCGCGGCTACGCCGAGCGCGGCATGTCGGCATACGTGGAACTGCAAGACGCCGAGTTCGCCGCCGAGGCCGAGGGCTACACCGCGACCAGGCACCAGCGCGAAGTCGGCACCGGCTACTTCGACCAGGTGACCTCGGCGATCAACCCGGATGCGTCAACGACTGCGCTGGCCGGGTCGACCGAGGCCGAGCAGTTCGCGGCCGCACGCTAACCCCCCGGGTCCCGCAGGGCCCGCTCATTGGCGGCCTTCCCGTCGCACGGACCGGGAAGGCCGCCATCTCGCGGCGTCACGCCTCGGGCCGCTCAGCGGTAGCCGGGACGGTGATGACCGATGATGCCGATCGGCCGGTGCAGGGGCGATAGCCAGACCTCCGTGCAGCCTGCAGCCGCGCAGGCAACCTTGATGTGGCCGCCGCGGGCGCGCTGTGCGAGCCCGCACTCGCAGGCTTCCCAGCTGATGATGACGGTGCCGGGCCGCCACGGGTGGCGCAGCCTGCACTCGGCAGGAATGCTCGACCAGATCGCTGATTTGCTCTGGGACACCAGAGAATTCAAACACGTTATCGATAGCGGCGAAAGCGCCGGCTGCCCAGTTTCAGCGGACGGCCTTAGGCTCTGGCCGGGTGCAGCCGGGTACACAACTGACATGGCGCCGATCAGTGTCTCCGCCCAGCGCACCATGGCCGCACCTGCAGCTGAGGTGTACCAGTACATCGCGGACATGCGTGTTCACCACCCGCATTTCCTGCCGCTCGAGTTCCTGGACTTCCAGGTCGAGTCGGGCGGAGTGGGCGCAGGCACAGTCACCAAGTTCAAGCTTGAAGCAGGCGGCCGCACCAGGCAGTGCCACATGACAGTCGCCGAGCCGGAACCAGGCAGGATCCTGACCGAGTCCGACGACGAGTCGACCCTTGTCACCACGACCACCGTGACCCCGCAGGATGATTCCTCGTGCACGGTGCGGATCTCCACCACCTGGGATAGCGCAACCGGGCTTGGCGGGTTGCTCGAGCGCATTTTCGCGCCGAAAGTCATGCGCGGCATCTACGCGGACCAGTTGGAGCACCTGGCCGCGTACGTTCGCGAGCAGAGCCTTGCCTAACCTGGCGTTCCCGTCATTGGAACAGCTGTTCCAGTTACGGCGTTGTAACGGTTGCAGTTGTTTTTTCGAGTGAAAGATGGCTTATGGCACGGTGTGTCACGTGCGGAACTGAACTACATCCCGAACGGGCGCGCAAGTACGACTACTGCATGTCGCCGGAGTGTCAGGAGAAGAACGCCAAGGGCCTGACCATGGTGGCGATAGGCATGAACAAGGCGGCGGAGGAATACCTCGTACTCGACGAGCAGACTCGCGAGGACCTGGCAAGCGGCAAGTACCGCGATCAACGGCGAGGCACCTTCGGGCCGATCGCGCCCGCGGCGACGGGCAAACCCCGGCCAGCCCGGCCAGCCAGGCCGCGGACGCCCGCGACGCGCCGGGTCCGGCCGCAGCCCCGGCAATGGACGCCGTCGCAGGAGAGGCTCGCGAAGCTGTACAACGAGCAAGGACTCAAGCCGGACGAGATAGCAGCGAAGCTCGGCGTCAGCAGGCACCTGGCCACGCAGATCATCCTGGCAGCAAGGAGCCGGGGCAGGCCCTGACGGCGCACGTTGTATGCGGCCAGGTCACCGGCGGGTTGCTTGCTGCAAACAGCCGCCTTCTATAGTCAGTTAACATGGCGACCCAGGCTCCGTGGCTCGACCTGCACGCTCACCCGGGCCGGTGTTTCCTGGCTGATCTGGGCAGGGCTGATCCGCTAGCTGGCCAGCTCGGCGATCACGATCTGATCGCGGCGTTGTCCGCGGCGCAGGCAGCCGGGATGGCCGCAGTGACCGTCTCAACGGTCGCCGATCTGCGCGTCCTTTCCCCCGATCCCGACCGCGGGCTTCGCGCTACCCGCCCGTTCCTGCCCGGCGAGGCGTACGACGATCACAAGCGCCAGCTCGACGGGATCGGCCGGCTACTCGAGGCGGCCGGGATCCAGGTCGCGGTTACCGCCGCCGATATCGACAGCGCGCATCAAACCGGACGGACGGCAGTCCTGGTCAGCTGCGAGGGCGGCGACTTTCTCGAGGGCAAGCTAGGCCGGCTCGGCGAGGCACGGGCTGCAGGTGTCTCCTCGCTGACACTCGTCCATTACCGGGTGAACAGCATCGGCGATGTGCAGACGGAGCAACCGGCGCATTGCGGGCTGAGCCGGTTCGGGCGTGACGTCGTCGCCGAATGCAACGCCCTCGGCATCGTCATCGACTGCGCCCACGCGACATTCGAGACGACCGTCGACGTGCTAGCGCACTCGAATGATCCGGTCATGGTGTCGCACAGCCACCTGGACCATACCGAACGGCATCATCCGCGGCTGCTCAGCGCCGAGCATGCGCAGGCGGTCGCCGCATGTGGCGGCCTGGTCGGAGCGTGGCCGTCCGGTGTCACGAGCAGCAGCCTCAGCGACTTCGCTGACGAGGTTATGCGCCTGGTCGATCTCATTGGCATCGATCATGTCGCCGTCGGAAGCGACATGGACGCGAACTTCAGGCCGGTGATGCGCAGCTACGCCGATTTCGCGGCGCTTCCGCGGCTACTCACCGCCCGCGGCATGAGCGACGCCGAGATCGACAAGGTCCTCGGCACGAACGCGCTGGATTTGCTCCGCGCCGTGGCTAGCTAACACCGGCACACCGCGTCGGCCCTTGGACATTCCTCGGCCTTGGTCATTGTGCGCGCCGGACCGATTGTGCGACGACACGCCGACGGCGGGCTAGCGGACGAGCTTACGCACCGCGACCCGCGCCTGGTTAATCGGCTCGAGCAGGGAGTACGTCCAGTACGCACCACCTTCGACCAGTCGGAGCTTCGCTCCCCTGGCTCCGCCCGGATGCTGGTAACTGGCAGGCCGGTGCTTCTGGAAGTCCTCGTGCATCCGCCGGAAGAACCGGTGCCGCTCCGCCCGCGGCACCAGACCCGGCAGGCCGACCGGGCCGACGCCGATGCCTGTCGTCTGCAGGACCGTCGTGTAGTGCCAGATCGCTCGCTCGAATATCGCCGCCCGCAAGCCGTCGCTGACCGGCTGGCCAGCGGCGTCGCGGCTGGCCAGCAGCTCGAAGATCCGGTGGTAGGCGTCGAATACCGCGACCTGGCCAAGGCTGGTCGTCGCCATCGCGGAGCCCTTGCGCTCCCGGCGGTAGCGGTAGCAGACGGCCTCGACCGCGCCGATCACGTCGGCGCCGAGCATCGCGGCGCAGGTCACCTGGATGTCCTCGTGAATGCCGCCAGCGAAACTGACACCGAGGCCGGACAGGAAGTCCCGCCGGAACAGCTTGCTCCACGACGTCATCGTCAGGTTGATCAGTTGCGGCTGCTCCTCCAGCGTGCAGCCGTCCGCGGGCACCGCCGGCAGCAGGCTGGCGTACGGATTGGGCTCGGTCCTGCCACCCGGGTAAAGGCTCTCCCAGTTGATCAGCAACACGTCAGGCTTGCCCACGGCGAGGGACGCGGTGATCGCGGCCAGCCCGCCATCAGCCACCATGTCGTCGCCGTCGACGAACCACACATAGTCACCCGCAGCCTGCTCGAGTGCCAGGTTGCGAGCGTGTCCCTGACCGCCGTTGTGGTCCAGGTGCACCGCCCGCAGCCGAGGATCGGCCGCGGCGCGCTGATCAAGGATCGCACCACTCGTGTCGGGAGAGGCATCGTCGACTGCGATGACCTCGATATCGAAGTCGCCGCTCAGGATCGAGTCAAGGCACGCGGGCAGGAACTCGGCCACCCGGTAGACGGGCACGATGACCGAGATTCCCGGCGCCCCGGGGGTGCTCACCGCACGTCACCGGTAACCGGGGCGACCTCACCGGCCGGTCGATCGCCGGCCGGCGGTTCGTCGATATGCAGCGTGGACGGCCACCAGTTCCACCTGCCGAGCAGCACGACGGTGGACGGCACCAGCAGGGTGCGGACGAGGAACGTGTCCATCAAGATGCCCAGCGCCAGGCCGAGGCCGATGTCGCGGACCTGGCTCGCTTGCGCCCCGCTGCCGGCCGCGATCGTCAGCACGATGAACGAGCCTGCCAGCACCAGGCCCGCCGATGTGACGGTCGTCCCGGTGACCCCGACGGCTTTAGCGACCGCCTGCCGCAACGGCAGGTGGTGCGCCTCCTCCCGTATTCGGGTCATCACCAGGATGTTGTAATCCTCGCCGAGCGCCAGCAAGAAGATGAACATCAGGAACGGCATGAAAAACTCCAGGCCGTCGCTGTGGCCGAGCTTGATGAAGATAAGCACGGACAAGCCGAGCGCGGCTAGGTACGAGACGCCCACCGAGGCGATCAGGTACAGCGGCGCGACCAAGCTGCGCAGCACGAGCGCCAGCAGGAGCCCGATCACGACGATCGCGACCGGGATGATGCGCTGCAGGTCGCTGACCGAGACATGGCTGATGTCGTAAAGGGCCGGCGCCTCACCACCGACGCCGGACGCTTCCGCGCCGACGGACTTCTGAATCGCTGTCGTCGTCGCCCGGATCGCCGGCACAGCGTTCATCGCCGCCGTGCTGCCTGGGTCGCCAGCCTTCAGCCCGGTTGAGAACTGCACGGTCTTGCCATCCGGACTGACGAAGTTCGCCGTCGCCCGGTACAGCTGGTAAGCCTGTGCCGGAATCCGGCCGTGATCAAGTGCGGCTTTCGTGGGCGTGACCGGCAGCTTGCTGGCCGGGCCGAGCGCGCCGCACAGCCCGGCGTACTGCGAAGACGTGAGCGTGACTCCGCCGACCGGGTTGAGCGGACCGGTGACCTGGTTGAACAGCTTGCTCGCCTGCAACTCGCTGGTCGCCTTCGCCAGCGGGGCTGGATCCGCGCACACCGGCTTGGCGAACTTGAAGATCGGGTTGGTCGGGTTCGCCGCCGACTGCGGGAAGTGCTTGGCCAGCAATGCGGTCCCGGCGGCCGAGTCACTGCCGGCCGGCGGGCTGGTGTTACCGCCGAATCCCGCGGCCGAGTAGCCAATGACCGCGACCGACAGGCCGCCGAAGAAGACCACGCCCACCGCCAGCACCGCGGCAGGGCGCTGCACGATCCGGCCCGCCACCCGGCCCCAGACGCCGGTCTTGCCGGAGCCCTGGATGCTCCACGGGATCAGCTTCGGCCTGCCGAACCAGGACCGGAACAGCGTCCGCTTGACCGCCAGCAGTGACAGCCGGATGGACAGCAGCGCTGGCAGCAGCGTCAGCCCCGCCAGCAGGATGACACCGACCGCGATGGCGAACGGCCAGGCCAGATCCGAGTAGAAGGGGAAGCTAGCCAGCAGCAGGGTCAGCACGGCCGCGATCACCGTGAGCGCCGACGCGCTGATCGACTCCCCCACTCTGGTCACCGAGCGGACGATGGCCTCCCTGGCTCCCGGCCTGGGATGCGCCAGGTCCGACAGCATGCTGCGACCCGCGTTCGACCGGCCAGGGAAGTTCTCGCCGCCAGTGTCGTGGTTAACCGCTCGCAGCTCTTCCCGGACGCGGAAGACCAGGAACAGCCCGTAGTCGGTACCGGCCCCGATGACCAGCACGATCAGCAGCAACTGCGCGATCGGGGACACCTGAAGCCCGTGCTTGGCCGCCTCACCGACCAGCGGCCCGGCGATCGACACCGACAGCGCGGCTGGCAGCACCGTAGTGATCGCCAGCGTGAACGACCGGAAGATGAGCACCAGCAGCACGATCACGAACAGCACCGACAGGCTCTGCACCTTGTTTCCGGTGCTGCCGGAGGCTTTTTGCTGGTCCACCTGGGTGGCCAGGTCGCCCGCGGTATGCGCCTGCAAGCCGGCCGGCAGGCGCGCGTCGGTGATCTGGGCCCGTATTCCGTCGACGAGATTCTTGGCATAGTCAAGGTTCCCGCCGCCCGCCGCGCTAGCGAGCGCGACTAGCTGCTCGGCCTCGCCGTCAGTCGACCGGCCAGCGCTGACCACCTTCGTAATGCCGGAGACGTTGCCGATCCTGGCCTGGAGGCCGCTGATGGCCGCCACGTCCGCCGAGGTCAGCTTCCCCGCCGTAGTCGCGACCACGACCGGGATCGGCTGCTGGTTGGCAGTGCCGAACGGCTTGGCCAGGGTGGCGGCCTGCGAGCTCGGCGCGTTGGCCGGGAGGAACGCCTGATTGCTGCTCTGGGTGACGCTTGACAGCGACGGCAGCTGAGTTGACGCGGCTATTGCCCCAGCTATCCAGATCAGCAGTACTAGCCAGCGAAAACGTACGCTAAACCGGCCGATCGCCCCGTAGATCACATCGACGCGCATGAGCAGCGATACTACGTGACCTAGGGTCCTGGCTAGCCCCCGACCTGCTCGGGTTCAGCGACTTCAGCCGGTCGCTTCACCTGCGCTTTGCCTGCCGTCCTGCTGCACGTCATCGGCGAGGGCCAGACCGGCGGGAACGCCCGCTACGCCACCCCCGCGCTGCTGCCGGAGCCGCCGGGAGCGGCTCGGTCGGAGTA
>Ga0335072_10000640_pt1 | contig 64572 bp, 56 predicted proteins | sample Lox_Sample_21_FD_206725 | JGI IMG/M metagenome (GOLD analysis project Ga0335072, IMG submission 206725) | Soil microbial communities from Loxahatchee National Wildlife Refuge, Florida, United States - Lox_Sample_2.1 | ecosystem: Environmental > Terrestrial > Soil > Wetlands | place: USA...
TCAACCGGCCTTCCAGAACATTTCTGGCCAGCATTTCTCGACGCATGATGGTAAGCCGGGCATGATGGTGGTAGTCCATTCGGTCTCCTGAGACAGCTTGGCTTCGCAACCTCAGCTTCCCAGTTCTCGACCGAATGGACAACAACCTATTGAAACTTCACATTTAGCCGCTGAGAAGAAGACTGCTGTCCCTGAGGTCTGCGCCCGGCTCCGCGCCGGGCGTTTTTGTTTCGTCCAGGCTCCCCCTGCCCCTCAGCTCCGCACGGCACGAAACACATCGAAAAGCGCTGCTTCTTCCGGTTTAGGCTCCTCGAAGATTTCCAGCCATCGCACCAGATCCTCCCGCGTGATCGGGGGATTCTCGCTCCGGCGGTCCCGCACTCGCTCGAACAGAATATCCACCGGGGCGGACAAATAATGCAGCTCCACGACAGCTCCCAGGGCCCGCGCTCCTGCGCGCAAACTATCTCTCTCCGCGCGTCCCCACGTCCCCCCATTCAAGAATGGCCGTCGCGCCCAGAGTCAAAAGTGTCTGCGCCAGCCGCCACTGCACAGCCTCGATCTTCGCCCTCCTCGCCTCGTCCCAAAGATCCAGCGAAAGGGCTGTCATCCACTCATCCGGCGAGAAGCGAACCCCGCCCAGCTGTTTCTCCAGATCCCGGGCGCAGGTCGTTTTGCCCGATCCCGGCAAGCCACAGACGATGATCAGCTTTGGCTGAGTATCCTTCTCACTCATAAGGCAAGCCTCCGCTGCGCACGCCCGCTCCCATTCTGCCCAAAGGCTACGGCGAGAGCAGGAAAGACCTGCTCCAGAGTAACCATCTCCGGCAGGTGGAGTCCGAATCGGCGATGACGACTGTCATCCCCTGCGCGTCCAATACTTTTGTTCTCGGCAAAGGAGACGATACAGTAAAAACTATGGCAGCAACGCACAGATCGTTCGTTTTGGCGGCAGCTTTTTCCCTGACCCTCGGCGCCCTGGCCCAGGAACAGCCCATCCATCCCAAGGACACCTCGGCCCTGCACCCGCCCGCCGGCGCCAAAGTCGCCATCGTGGAGTTTGCTGACCTCGAGTGCCCCATGTGCGCGCGCGAAAACCCCGTCCTCCAGCAGGCCGTGAATCAGTACCACATCCCCTGGGAACGCCACGATTTCCCCTTGCCGATGCACAACTGGAGCTTCCAGGCCGCGGTCAACGCCCGCTGGTTCGACACCAAATCGAAGAAGCTGGGCGACGATTACCGCAACTATATCTTTGCCAACCAGCCCAGCATCGAGACCAAAGCCGATCTGCAGACCTGGACCGAGAAGTTCGCCCACCAGAATGGTGTCGCGCTGCCCTTCGTCATGGATCCCCAGGGCAAGCTGACGGCTGAGGTCAAAGCCGATGCATCCCTCGCCCAGCGCATGGGCGTCAACGCGACCCCGACCGCCTGGGTGGTCACCGGCCACGGCTACAAGCAGATCATGGATTACTCGAAGCTCTACCAGATGATCGACCAGGCCGAAGGCCAGTAGCGCGGCAATTCAGGGGCCGCGAACCTTTACTGGATCTGCGTCGAACGTCCGATACCAGCTGTCATCCCGACGACCGAAGGGAGGAAGGATCCGCGGTTGTCTTTTTGTCTGAGGTCAAAGCGAATCTTCAGGATGCGGGTTATCCGTTCCAAACGCAGGTCTTCGATGCGTTTTTGTATCAGGGCACGGCTTCAGCCGTGCCGCTGTGGCATTCTCCCAAATCGCGCTTCAGCGCCTGAGGAAATGTTCTTCCGCTATTTCCGGTTTGCCGGTCGTCCGGCCAAGTTCGCGTGCCTTCACTGCATCGCCGAAACCGGTCTCAGTCTAATTCGGAGACCACTCTCCATCGCCGTGGGGCGAATCGTTATGGGTTGCACCAGATACTCCCAACCGTGGCGGATAAAGGCTGCCATGTAATCGCCTGGCGGGAGCCTAGCAGAAAAGTGACCTAACGGATCTGTATGGCGTTCCACGAGGGGCCGGGGTTCGGCGCCGTACAGGCGAGCCACCGCAATGGCAATATCCGCAATCCCATCACCCTCCGGACCTGCGACTACACCTCTGAACTGCTGTGTCCCGACCATCGGCTTTGCTTCTGAGTCCTTCGGTGGCCTGACGGCAAGGACGGCTGCCGATGCCATATCCCCCGAGTCTGGATTTGGCGAGAGTTCTAACGTGAAGTGATCGTTCGCGGCAGGATCATCAGGGCGATATTGGATCACGACGCCAGCCGCCGGGTCCGGGATCGTCATCGAGCCCGAATTCCAAGAAGCGTCAACGTAAATCTCCGCCCGCGATAGTTTCGGCAGAACCACTTCACCCCGGGCGTCCGTCTGCAGGGTTGCGAATACAGGTTCCATGCCGTTCACAACCTGCGAGAGCTTGACCGTGATCCCTGGTGCACGCTTGCCATCGCGCAACACGGTAATGCGCGGCTGCCGTGAGCAAGGCCGAATTGGCTCGACTCGCACATTTGCCTTCGCCGATGCTATCGCCCATAGAAACGCCAGCGCGTACACGGCCACACGCCACTTCAGCACCTTCAGATCCTTAGTCCAGGTTCGCGTTTTGGTGTCCAAGCTTCGCATCAGTCTAGCTCATCCCACGCCGTAATTAGGGGGTGGTCGGCTTTACGTCCCTTTGGCTGCCGAAAAGTGCGCCCGTTCGCAGACCTCGAATGTCCCGTAGGCTGGTTTACGCCTGTTCGGCAAGTGGTTACGGCCGACTGCCATTTTGTCCCTTCCGGCCGGCCTGATCTATGCGCACAGTCAGAGAATCTACGTTCTCGCCGGTCCGTATCCTCTGCAGTCCTTCATTAAATGCTCTGCCTCCAATTTGTTCTTCGTCACTCCTTTCCCCCCAATTCTTCTCCTCCTGCATTTCCACAATTGCATGTCGCACGTGCGGCTGCACGATCGCCTGGAATCCGAGGAACATGGCGCTCATGGTGAGCCCCGCCATGGAAGAAATAATCAGTTCACGCGATTGTGTCCTTGCTTTGCGCCTCGAGTTCTGACGCCTCAACCAAATGCAGGCCCAAACAACAAACATCAACGCAAACCCGTTGGCGATCCACGCTAGGATCATCGCTTTCCTCCAGTGGTTTCCAGCACAGACGGTCAACACGAACGCGATACAGCACAAACGAGCTGTACCTGTGGGTTCGCAGATCGAACTAGAGAGGAAATTAGAGAAAAAGCGGCGGAGGTCGCTGGAAGTCTTCAGGACAGAGGGAAATAGCGGACGCAAAGCTCGATGACAACTCGGCGGAGAGCCAGAAGAACTGCGGCACGGCAACCAGCCCGAGGAGTAGCACGGGAGCCAGAACGATTGCGAGAAGCACGGCGGCTCCGGCTGGAGGAGCTATCATTGCCACCAGGAGAGAACCCAACAGAATTCCCGTCCAGCTTCGCCAACTCCGGAGAATGGTAGGCCTTTGCATCAGGATCGCCTTAGGGAATAAGTCTACTCGTTCTCAGCCATGAAGACCCAAAGCTCGACTAGGGCTGACCGGTCTCATGAAGCCGTCTAACGACCGAGTGGTCGGCCCTCTGGAAGCATAGGGCAGCGGAACCCATTTAACGCCATGTCGCGTGACGCCCAACTCAGCCCTCACCCGCATGACCCCGCTAGCCTGAAATCAAGACAACTAAGGTCCTGCCGCCCCCGCCGCCTTCCTCCAAACATCCCCGTCTCCGGCATCATATGCTGGAAGCAGGCCCCAGCCGAGCATTCCCCCGATGGAGACAGCTTTTGTGAGTACCGAAGTAGCACTCGCACAGCCGCCGGTCGCGGCGCGCAAGCACACTGAGCGAACCGTTCATGGACACACCCTGATCGACGACTACGGCTGGCTGCGCGAAAAAGAGAGTCCCGAAGTCATCGCCTATCTCGAAGCCGAGAACGCGTACTGCGCCTCCGTCTTCGCCGGCACCGAAGACCTCCAGAAGCAGCTGTACGATGAGATGCTCAGCCATATCCAGGAAACCGACGTCTCCGTTCCTTTTCGCGATGGCGATTACTGGTACTACTCCCGCAGCGAGCAGGGCAAGCAGTATGAATACTTCTGCCGCAAGCGCGGCAACGAAGACAGCCCGCAGGGCGAAGAAGAAGTTCTCCTCGATGTTAATGCGATGGCCCAGGGTGAAAGCTTCCTCGCCCTCGGCACCATGGTCGTCTCGGACGACGCTAACCTGCTCGCTTACTCCTGCGACAATCGCGGCTTCCGCCAGTACACGCTGCGCATCAAGGATCTCCGCACCGGCGACGTTCTCCCTGAGCGCATGGAGCGCGTCGGCTCCGTGGTCTGGGCCGCCGACAACCGCACTCTCTTCTACACCGTCGAGGACGAGGTGCAGAAGCGGCAGTTCCGCTTCTACCGTCACGTGCTGGGCACGCCTGTCGAACACGATGAGCTGGTTTACGAAGAAACCGATGAACGCTTCAACATCGGCGCCGGCCGCACCCGCGACGACCGCTACCTCATCCTCGAATGCTCCAGCCACACTACGACGGAGAACCGCTTTCTCCCCGCCGACACGCCCCGCGGCGCGTGGACGCTGATCGAACCGCGCCGCGATGAGATCGAGTATTATGCCGACCATCGCAACGGCCGCCTCTATCTCCGCGTCAACGACACCGGCCGCAACTTCCGCCTCGTCACCACGCCGATCGAAACGCCGAGCCGCGAGAACTGGACCGAGCTGATCCCGCATCGCCCCGAAGCCATGCTCGAGGAGGTCGATCTCTTTGCCGGTTTCTGCACGATCTGGGAGCGCCGCGAAGGCCTGCAGCATGTGCGCGTTGCCCACTTCCCGGGCACCGGTCCCGAACTGGGCGCAGAGCGCGAGATTACCTTTCCCGAGCCGGTATACAGCACGCATCCGCACGCCAATCGCATCTACGAAACGCGAAAATATCGCTACGCCTATCAGTCGCTGGTTACGCCCAGCTCTGTCTTCGAATACGACGTCGAAACCGGCGACTCAAAGTTGTTGAAGCAGGTCGAAATTCCCGGCGGCTTCGACCGCACCCGTTACCAGTCCGAGCGCATCTTCGTGTCCGCGCCCGATGGCGTGCAGATCCCCGTCTCTCTTGTCTGGCGCAAGGACATGCGCGTGCCCGCCGGTCAGCCCGCAAAGAATCCGCTTTGGGTCTACGGATACGGCTCCTACGGCTATTCTCTCCCGATGGGCTTCAACTCCACCCGCCTCACTCTGCTCGATCGCGGTTTCGTTCTCGCCTACGCGCATATCCGAGGCGGCGGTGAAATGGGCAAAGCATGGCACGATGCCGGCCGTCTCATGCAGAAGCGCAACACCTTCACCGATTTCATCGCCGTCACCGAGCATCTCGTTGCGCATGGATATGGCGCGCCCGATCGCGTCGCCGCTGAAGGCGGCAGCGCCGGCGGTCTGCTCATGGGCGCCATCGCCAACCTGCGCCCCGACCTTTACCGTGCCCTCGTCTCCCACGTTCCCTTCGTAGACGTGATGAACACCATGCTCGATCCCACCCTGCCGCTCACCGTTCCTGAATACGAGGAGTGGGGCGATCCCAACGAGAAGCCCGCCTTCGCGTACATGCTCAGCTATTCGCCCTACGACAACCTCGAAGCGAAGAGTTATCCCGCGATGCTGGTGAAGACGTCACTGCACGACAGCCAGGTGATGTACTGGGAGCCCGCGAAGTACGTGGCGAAGCTGCGAACCCGCAACAGCGGCAGCCTGCCTCTCGTTCTGCACACCAACCTCACCGCCGGCCACGGCGGCGCTTCCGGCCGCTACGACTACCTGAAGGAAATCGCGCTCGACTACGCATTCCTGCTCAAAGAGCTGGGTGTGCTGAGAGCAGACGCCGCTGTCAAATCCAGCTCGGCCTGAACCGCGGGCGATTCCCGTCGGGCCAGCCGCGACAGCACCGCCAGACTCGCACCCGCAAGCACTCCGTCGGTCAGCAGGCTGGCTGCTGCTGCTCCCCGCCACGACCAGCGCGGAATGAGTGCAAAGTTCAGGCACAAATTCAGGGCCGCCGCGCCGAACTGGGTTGCGGTGCGATTCCACTGCGAGGCCGACCCGGTGATCGCCGATCCCCACGCGTAGTGCAGTGCGCGCAGCAGGGGTAGCAGGCAGAGCCAGCGCAGCACCACCGCCGACTCGCGAAACGACGGGCCGAACAGCGCCGGCATGACCGGCGCCGCCAGTGCCAGCAGCGCCCCCACACCCACAGCGTAGGGGACCGTACGCATCAAGGTGGTGCGAGCAAACCTTCGAGCCGAACTGACTCCGCGTGCTCCTTCGCGGAAGAAGCGCGGCGCCGCGGCGGCGTACACTGCGAAGATCGGGGCGCTGGCCGCATCCACCACGCGATAGGCTGCCGAATAAATTCCGGCGGCCTGCGTCTGCCCATAGCTCACCAGGAAGGTCTTGTCGATGTCGTTGTAAATCGAGACGGAAGATCCCGCCAGCGAAAAGCTGAGACCTTCGCTGAGGTCGGTGCGACGCATTGGTGCAAAGCGCGGCCACCCAAGCCGCAGGGTCACCAACACCAGCGCCGGGATCGCGACCATCAGCGTCGCCAGCCAGTAGACTCTGGCCCATAACAGCGCACCGGCATGAATCGCAAAATGCTGCGTGAACCACCACACCGCCGCCGCCATCAGCGCACGCGCCACGGCGGATGAAGCGGTAAGGCGCGCCATCCAGGCCATCTGATCGGCGCCCTGAAACGCGCGCGCGCTCAACTGCACCAAACGTCCCAGAAATATATCCGCGAAGGCGATCCACGGCACCAGAGAGCTTAGCTCAGGCTGTAGAGCAAAGTGCGCAAACAGCATGGCCGCTCCCAACAGCAGCACAAATCCGCTGCCGGAAATCAACAGTGCATGCCCCCATGTGTGCTCGAATGAGGCGCGATCGCGGCTCAGGTTTCGTACCAGGATCATCTCCATGCCCAGGCTGGAGAACTGCCCCAGCGCCGCCACCAGCGCGGCCACTCCGACAAAGGCGCCGTATTCGCGGCTGCCCAGTGCGCGCCCAATCAGCACAAAGTAGAGGGCTTGGGCGGCCAGCGCCACGCCCTGGCCTGAGATCATCCACAGCGATCCTTGCCGGAGCGAGCCCCCGCGATCGTCTTTGCTCACCCCAGTGCTTCCCGGTAGAGATCTTCGAGCCGCGCCGTCTGGACAGCGAGACTAAAGTGTTCTTCAGTGCGGCGTCTGCCCGCGGCCGCCAGGCTTCCCGCCAGAGCCGGATCATCGAGAACGGTGCAGATGGCCTGCGCCATCTCCGCGTCACGATCCGGCTCGGTGAGCAGGGCAGTCTCGTTCTCGATAATGGCCTCGGCCACGCCAGGCCCGCGAAACGCCACAATGGGCAGCCCGATGGCCTGCGCTTCGCACAGGTTGATCGGGAGTCCCTCGCTGTCTCCGGTTTGCGCCACAATGCTGGGTGCGGCGAGAACGCTGGCGCGATACATCAGATCTCGCACCACTCTCGGAGGCTGCCATCCGAGAAACACATAGCGTGAACCATGTTGCCCGCTATTCCCACTCAGCTCCGCGCGCGCCTGCAGGTGCAGCTTTTCCATCAGCGGCCCGTCTCCGATGATGGCCAGCTTTGCTTGTGGGTGCCGCTTCTGCACAAACGACATAGCGCGGATCAGATGCGAGCATCCCTTCTTCTCCACCAGCCGCCCGATGAACAGCACAAGGGGATCGTCTGACCGAGATCGCAGCGGATCGGGGCGAAAGAAATCCAGGTCCACGCCGATAGGCAGCGTGCGCAGCTTCTCCTCCGGAAACCCCCGCTCCAGCGCCTGTTGCCGTATGTGCTCGGAGACGCAGACGAAGTACCTGGCCCGCTCGATCAGTTCCGAGCGGCGGCGCAGAAACACCCGGCCTGCAGCAAAGTGGCGTAAAGCCTGTGGCGTCGAAGTGATGTCGTATCCGTGAAGAGTAACCAGCAGCGGGAGATTGAGCTGCTTGTGCAGCGGAAGTGCCAAAGCTGCGTCGACGGCAAAGTGAGCGTGCAGCAGCACCGGCCGCCTTCGCTCCAGCGCCCGCAGAAAATCCGGAGCCGAAGCGCCCGATTCCATAAACAAGCGTCGCCGCAGTTTATCGGCTAATCCATTACCGGTCGTCAGCACCACCGTCTCGCAGGGATCAAGCGGCAGTCCGCAGGGTTCGAGGCGCAGCCCCGTGAAACATCGCGAGAACCGCCGCAGCGCCCGCGCCTGCGCCGCGATAAACGTCTCCGATGGCGGAAGCAGATCGGCACGAAAGATAAGGACGGTCGGATTCATGGGCCCTGCAGCGTGCGTGTGCCGCGTAACGCATTCCCCGCAACAGAACGCGCAGCCGCATCGCGCCGCAGCCTCAGCATGGCATGCAGGCCAGGGAAGTGCTTGTGACGGGAGTCACGCCAGCCCTCTTCCACTGTGACCAGCGCGGCGACATACAGAACCCAGAACAGCCCGTTGTAGATGAGCAGCGTGTTTTCGTCGAGATCGTAGAGCACGATCAGCGTCAGCACCGCCATCGGCCACGCGATGCGGTCGATCGCCCCTTCGCGCCACAGCGGCCACAGCTTCCACCACGCCCCAATCCAGCTCAGCAGAAACAAAACCAGCCCCACTAATCCCAGCTCCAGGCAAATCTCGAGGAACCCGTTGTGAGCGTGCAGGACCACAAAATGCACGGACGAATTGATCTTGAGCGACGGTCCTGTCATCCCGCGCCAGAAAGCGTCGTAGCCGTAGCCGAACCACGGTTGGAGCCCGATCGCATAAACCACCTGAGCCCAGATTGCTGTGCGTCCCGAAAGCGTCGTGTCCCTGCCCAGCACGTGCATCATCGGCGAGAAGATCATCAGCGCCGCGCATGCCGCCGCCGCGAGCACGACAGGAGCAGCCACCGCCAGAACCACTCGTCCTCGGCTGCCGATACTCCGAGCGAGCACCAGCGCCACCCACAGCACCAGCACGGGGGCTTCGACCATCCACGCACCGCGCGATCCGCTCATTGCCAGCACGAAAAGGAACAGCACAAGAAGCAGCAGTCTCCCGCGACTCAGCTTTTCGCCGAACAGAACTGCGGCGCTGGCCAGCACCATGATTCTTCCGCAGGCATTCTTCTGCGTAAACACTCCCTGCCAGTCAGCAGCATGTCCCGGTGTGTGGTCGAGGGCTATCGATGGCGCGACAGCCACCATGACAATGGTCCCGAGCGCTGTGGCTAACAGCGCCCAGCGCAGAATCGCCAGCTGTCGCTGCAGAGAAAATCGCGAACCAAACCAAACCCCAAACAGACCAGCGGCTGCGAAGGGAAGCGCTCGCCGCACAGTCAGCGCTGGCTCCAGCGACCACAGCGTCGACGCGAGCGTCAGCGCCGCCAGTGCTCCTGCCCACGTTACCCACATCATGCGCCGCAGCACCAGCCGCGGGTGCCGCAGCAGCAACAGCAGAATCACCGTGTCCGCCGCAGCCTGCGACGCGATTCCGCCCACTGTGGTCCACCCGCTCGGCGCCGACCCGGTGATCTCCAGCGCGGCCGGCGGCGCGATGCCCGGAATCGATCCCTGCATTGCGAAAAACGCCAGCAGAGCACCACACGCGATCTCCTCCAGCGAAATGCGCAGCGGCCTCCGGAGCGGAACGGCACGCGTCGTTGGCTGATGCACACCACCCCCGGAAGGCCCGCTTACGGCCGTAAGCCGAATGGCTGCATTCCACGCCCAACCCTCACTTCGCTGCATAAATCAGCGCCGAGCTGGCAGCCGCCGTGATGTTGGCAATCCCCAGCGAAATGTTCTTCGTCAGGCTGAAGGGAACGTAAAGGATATCGTTAGCCTGCAGCGGGACATCCGGCTGCCGCCCCCGCTCCATATCGCGCAGCGGCAGATCGAGCGACATCGTTTGCCCATCCACATTGCGAACCAGCCGTACTCGCCGCTCGCTGGCTGTCTTCGACGCCCCCGACGCCAGTGCAATCGCCTGCAGCACCGACAGCTTCGAATCATTCTGCATCACGTACCCGCCCGGATGCGCCACATCCCCCAGCACGTAAACAATCCCTGCCTTGGGCACGATCACGGTGTCTCCTGGCTGCACCAAAACATCCGCATTCAGCGCGTCGTCAGCGCGGTTCGGCAGATACGCCCGGATCCTCTCACCGGCTTCCCCATCTCTGCCCTTCCGCTCCACCACAATGTGCCGGTCGGCCAGCTCCGTCAGCCCCCCCGCCAGCGAAAGTACATCGATCAGCGTGCGCGGAGCCGCCACCCGCACCGTCCCCGGGTGCGCCACTTCGCCCAGAATCGTAACCGTCTGTGTGGCATATTCCTCGACGAAGACCGAAACTTCGGGATGCACCAGAAATTTCCCCTCCCGATATCTGCCGGCGATCTGTAACGCTGCCTGCGCTGGCGTCAGCCCCTCGACCGCAACCTTCCCCGCCAGCGCCAGCGCGATCTCTCCCGAGTCCAGCACGCGCACCCGCTGCTCCAGCTCCCCTTCGCGCAGCACGGTGATGTGCAGCAGATCGCCCGGCCCGATCAGCAGGCTTTCTGCCGCCGCACTGCTGCCCTGAGTTTCAGTAGAGCCCTGCGCAGTATCCGGCTTTGGGGAACGACTCGTTTCCGCAGGCCCGTCCGCAGCACCCGCTGCCGCCAAACCCGCGCTCGCCGCATTTTGAGCCCCGACATCCGACGCCCTTTGTGCCAAAGCGCTCGCCGCGCAGCACAGCATGATCAGCCAGACCGCCGCTTCAGGCCCGCGCATAAGACACTCCCGCGCGCGCGCCTTCAAGGATCACCCCCAGCACTGCATGCTCCGCCACCTGCCGGCTAAGGGCGTGAAATGCAGGCACCATCTCGAAGTCTCGCGTTCTGCCTGCCCGCACCCTGAGCAGAACTGCATCCGCCATCTGCGCCAGCACCAGCGCATCGGCATAGATTGCCGCCGGACCGTTGATGACGACGAAGCTGAATTCCTCTCGCCATCGCGCCAGCAATGTCTCCATCCGCGCCGACGCGATCAGCTCCGACGGGCTCGGCGGACGTGGCCCGGTATGAACAATGGACAGCAGCGCCGGCCCGGCAGGTTCGTACTCCGGATGTTCGTGCTTCGGATGTTCATACTCCGGGTGCTCGAACTCCGCCACTTCACTCGTCAGCAAATCGCTCAGGCCTGTCCCGGAGGGAAACAAACCTGCCGTCGGTGAAGTCCGCAGATCCGCATCCACAAAGAGGGTCGCCGACCCATGCTGCGCCAACACCGCCGCGAGGTTCAGCGCCAGCGAAGGCTGGTCCGCCTCGGTGTAGCGTCTTGTCGATCCTGCTTCGTTCTTTCCCGCCTCCGGTCTCGGCGCCGCGATCAGGATCACCTGCGGTGCCCGCCCGCTGTGCGACAGCAGCAGCGACGCGCGTAGGCAATGCAATGCTTCTGCGTAACGTGATTCCGGCGCAGGGAGAACATCATCCGAACCGGCAGCCGCTTCCAGCGTCAGGGCTCTCGGCGCCGGAAGCACCCGCACCAGCCATGACGACTTCAGCCACGAAGATTCGAGCCATGCCGAAGCAAATACCCGTTGATTGGAATCCCGCGCCGGCAAAACCGCAAAGACCGGCGCCTCCACCAGCGCTTCCAACTCGGCCACGGTGTGAATAGCATGATCGCTCAGCTCGCGCGCAATCGCCGCCGCCGATCCCAGCAGGCTTCCTCCCGCGACCGCCACCGCCGCCAGCAGTGGCAGGTCCGGGCTGGTGGGATAATCCGGCGGAGGAATCCGTGCCGGGCTCACAATCGTAAAGTTGCCCGAGTGCAGCCCTTCCAGCACACCCGTTTGCTGCAGTCGTCCCAGCAGATTCGTATACAGCGCGCGGCTCTCATCTGCCTCCTGCCGCGCCAGCCGCCACGCCGCCGCACTGCCCGTCGTGCGTGCGGCCAGTTCCTTCTGCTGATTGAACGCGTCCCGCGCCGAATTCTCCGACTCGAGAGCAATCTCGTAATCGCTGTGCGCGCGATCGCTCAGCCGATGAATCTCCTCCTGAATCGATTTCTGAATGGTCCCAAGGCGGGCGCGCTGCTCCGCTATCGCGGGCCAGTTCTCTCCATAACGATTGGCCGATTCCGCCAGCTGCGCCTTCGCTGTCGTCTCCTGCGCGCGCAGCGACTGCAGCAGAGCAAACGAATTTTGCGTGTTCACGCTGCCCGGAGCCGTGCCGCTCAGCCCCGAGATCACCTCCGGATCTCCCGTCTCGACAGCGCGCCACACGGCCTCGCGCACGATGCGGCTCGATTCCGCCGCCGCCAACTGCCCGTTCAGCTCGTCCAGCCGGGCCAGCACCACGTTGTGCGACGCATCGTCGCCGTACGAACCGGTAGCGCCCTCGAGTGCAGCCGCGTGCGCGTCCAGTGCCTCTGCCTGCTGCTTCAAACCCGCCAGTTGCGCCGCCAGCCATCCCGCCGACTGCGCAGCCGCCGAGGACCGCGACTGAAACGTATAGTCTGCCAGCGCCTGCACCAGCTCGTTCGCCACCGCGGCGGCGCGTACCGGATCAGGATCGGAGTACGCGATGCGGATAAGCCGCGTTCCCGCTACCGGCGTTACTTTCAGATGCTTCGCAAAAATCCTGAGCGCCACGAACCGCCGGTTCGGCGCCTGCGCCAGCGGCGTAGTCAGCGGCTCCGGCGGCTTGCGCCAAAAATAGATTCTGCGTATCCACCGGAGCCGGCTGCGCTGCGGAGCAAAATAATCCGGCGTCATCTCAAGCCCACCCCTGCGCATCACATCCAGCGCCAACGAATCCGACTGGAGAACGCTGACTTCCGTCTGCAGTGTCAGGTTCAGATCGAATGTATCTGTCACCGCAGCGGATTCTTTATCGTTCGTGGTGTTTTCGAGTCCGAACCCACCCTGCGATTCCTTTTGCACCTCGATCTCCGCCTGCGCACGATAGCGCCGCGTCGCGCACAGTCCATAGACCATAGCCAGCGCACAGCTGATCGCCAGCGCCCAAAGGATCAATCCGCGCCGCCGCGCCAGCACCGCAAACAAATCGGGCAGCGTCCATTCCGCCGCCGTCTCGCCGGCGTGAACTGCGCGAGTCATTGCCGTGCCCCATCTCTGAAGCCACCATCATGCATTGCGCAGCAGCACCACCGATCCGTCGAAATCGAAGCTGAAATCCATTTCGCTGAGCCCCGCGCCCAGCATCGTGTCGCGCAGCCGCCGCCGGTCCTGCGTGTGCAGAAGCAGAAAGCCGCTGCCCCCGGCGCCCACCAGCTTTCCGCCCGTTGCTCCTCCCTCGCTGCGCGCCAGATCATAAAACGCATCGATCCGCGAACTCGACATGCGACAGCACCGCGACCGCTTGCGCATCCAGTGCTCATGCATCAGCCGCCCGAACTCCGCCACCTGCCCGCTCTCCAGCGCGCCGCGAATTTCGCGCCCCAGTGCCCGCGCAAAGTGCAGGCTGTCAATCATCGCCGGATCGTGCGCTTCCGACAGCCGCTTCTGCTCGCCCAGCAGGGTTGAAGCGCTGCGCGTGTTCCCAACGAAAAACAGCATCAGCGAATCCCGCAGCTCCCGGAGCGACTCGTCGGTCATATGCAGCGGCGTCACCCGTACCTCACCATCCGGCAGATACTCTTGGCACAGCAAGCCGCCGTATGCCGCAATGTACTGGTCCTGCTTGCCCACCGGCTCGCCCAGCCGATTCATTTCAATCTCCACCGCCTCGCGTGCCAGCATCTCCGCCGTCACCGGCTCGCGCCGCCATGCGTAGAGCGCGTGCAGCAGCCCCACCAGAAACGTTCCCGACGATCCCAGACCCGTGCCCGCCGGCACATCGGCAACGCTCACCACCTCCAGCGGTGAGGCAGCGCGGTGCATGCGAATCGCCTCCCGCATCAGCGGGTGCCGGATCTCTTCGCAGCTGTCTGCGTGCTCGTGCTCCGAATATTTGAGAAAGTAGCCGGGCAGGAAACTGCGATTCACCGTGATGTAGACGTATTTGTTGATCGCTGCGGAAATGACAAAGCCGCCGAACTCGCGGTAGTACGAGGGCAGATCGGTGCCGCCTCCGCCGATCGAAATCCGCAGAGGCGTCCGCGTCATGATCATTGCCAAACTCCGGCGTCTTCCGCCTCAGGCTGAACCAGCTCCCTCAGCGCAGACCGCGCGGGAATCGGCGGCAGAGTGGCCGCCACCGCCGCTTCTGTCTCCAGCAGCCCTGTAGGTGAGCCGATCTCGTAAAAGCGATCGCTGGTTTCGTACCCGGCCAGCAATCCATATTCGGCCAGTGCCGACCATACCTCCGCCAGATCGAAGACCGGCACAGACCAGTGCGCCAGCATGCTGGCTTCCAGTGCGTCCAGCCCGTAGTCGATGTGGCGCATCGCCGTCGATCGCTGCCGTTTGTCGTAATGGATCACCGCGCCCTGGCGATACTCTGCGTTGCTGGCTCCCAGCCGGTTCTTGTTGCGGAAGACCGTCATCAGCGCCGGCCGACGCGATTCCCGGAATGCTCGCCATACCGGCTCGATCGGTTCCGTCAGCCAGCTGTCGCCATACATCACAAGGAAGCGGGGCCCCAGCAGCGGCAGCGCCACCCGCAGCGCACCCCCGGTCCCCAAAGGCCGCTCGCCGTCGTGGCTGTAAGTGATCGTCAGGCCAAACTGGCTCCCATCTCCGGCAAATTCCTCGATCTGATTACCGAGATAGCCGCAGCAGATCACCACTTCCCGCAGGCCGCCGGCCCGCAGCAGTCTTAGCTGGTGCGCCAGAAATGGCTCGCCCGCAACCTGCACCAGCGATTTGGGAAGGCTCGCCGTCAAAGGACGCAGTCGCGTCGCCAGTCCGCCGGCCAGCAGCGCCAGGCGAGGAGGCCAGTCAGTTGCGGAATGTGCGGTCATCGGCTGAAAGCTCCTGTAGAGATTGGCGTACCGCTTCGCGGCTGTTCCATTTCGGGAACCAGCCCAGCGCGCGCATGCGCGAGGAATCGAGCCGGACCACCGGCACGTCGCCCCTCCACCCGCCGCGTCCGCCTGTGTATTCAAATGCGGGTGGCGATGGCAGGTCCAGGCACTCAACCGCCAGCTGCGCAATCTCCGTTACGCTCACCGCGTCGTCGGTAGCCACGTTGAAGACCGAAAACGGTTCCGCCGCTCCCTTTGCCGCGCACAGCACCGCCGCCACCACATCCGAGATGTGGATGTACGGCTTGCTCTGCTCTCCGTCGCCCAGGATCTTCAGCCGTTTCGGCTTCGTCGTCAGCCGGCGCAGAAAGTCATAGCCGACCCCATGCGTCTGTCGCGCCCCCACCACGTTGCCGAAGCGAAACACACACGCCCGCAGCCCAAACATGGAACAGTAGCTGGCAATCAGCGCTTCGCCCGCCAGCTTGCTGGCCCCATAGGTCGAGACTGGAATCATGGGCGCGTAATCCTCACCCGTTGCCGTATCTCCCGCATCGCCATACACGCCGCTTCCCGAGGCATAGAGCAGACGATGCAACCCCGTCCGCCGCATGGCTTCCACCACGTTGTTGGTGAGCAGTGTGCCACGATAGAAATCGATCTCCGGGCACTCCACAGCCCGCGCAATGTCCGGATTCGAAGCCAGATGCAGAACGTAATCGTGTCCCTCCATCGTCGCCGTCAGCGCATGCACGTCGCTGGCATCTGCGCGCACCACGTGCAGACGCTTGTCCGAAGCATGCTGTTCGAAGTGCCACTCGCGGCCCGTCGAGAAGTTGTCGAAGATGGTCACCCTTCGCGTCATCGTCGACCCGAGCAGGGCATCGACGAAATGACTGCCGATGAAGCCCGCGCCTCCAACAATGAAGTAACTGCCCTCAACCAAAAGCATGTATTTTCACCAGAAGAATTCTGTTGGTTGCAGAACGGCGCCGGGGGCCCGGTGATCATTCTGCCTGTTCCTCGTCTATGCTCCCGGGATGCGATCGAGTTAGCAATCCCCTGCCTGCACAAACGTCGTTACTCAGGTAAGGGCGCCATTACCTGAGTTATGCCGCTGCATCCTTCGCGGGATCACCATTCCCCGCGTATGGAATATATAAGTGATCTCTGTGTGCAATTTGTATCTTTCGGCTTTGTATTACTTCGGAGTCGAAATGAATTACTTATGTTAGGTTCGCCAGCCATCCTGACCATCGGCATTCCGGTTTTCAATGCTATGCGGTTCTTGCCCGAAGCTATGGAGAGTCTCTTTCGCCAGACCATCGATGGCTTCGAGATTCTGGTCATCGTAGATGGTGGCACCGATGACAGTCTTGCGTATCTGCAGAGCCTCCGGCATCCGCAGCTGCGCATTCTCCATCAGCCCAATGCCGGCGTCACCGCCACTCTCAACCGCATCCTGCGCGAAACCCGCACTCCCTGGCTGGTCCGCCAGGATGCTGACGATGTCTCGTACCCATCGCGCATGGAAGCTCTGCTGGCCGCCATCGAGGACCATCCCGAGGCAGGGCTGATTTATTCGCTTGCCGACTACCATCCGCGCGAAAAATGTGCCGGCCAGTTTCGCTGTTCCCGCGGAACCCCGGAGCAGCTTCGCGCCATCGTCGACAGCGGCTATCTGCTCTCCATCTGTCATTCCACCGTCGCCCTCAGCGTGGAGAAGGCGCTCGCCGCCGGCGGCTATCGCATGGATCTCCACGCCGAGGACGCCGACCTGTGGTGGCGCATGGCGCGCCGCTATCCCATCCGCTTCATTCCGGAAGCCCTGGTCGGCTTTCGCATGAATGCAAACAGTGTCAGCTCGCGTCATCTCGAGAAGCAGCAGCTCGCCGCAATTTACGTGCAGTATCTCCTGCTCTCGGACCTGTGGGGTCACGCGCCCCGCCCGCTCCCCGACGTAGCGCAAACACTGGCGGGATTCCTTCACCCCGCCGGCATTGCCGCCAAGTACTGGCTGCGTCACTCCAATATGCACCTCGCTGACGGCGCATGGCTGCGGGCTGCCGCCTCGCTGGCCCGCGCATTCTGCCATTCGCCGCACTATGTGCTCACGCGCATGCGGGATGAACTGGGTCGCGGCGCCATCGTCAACGGTGTGGCCCCGCGGCTGTTTTGGGAAAGAAAGGAAGCCCTGTGGTGAGAGAACACGATGATCCCGGCGTATTGATTGCCGAAGAAAAGAACGCCTCCACACGTTTGCCGAGGCCGCCGCGCTTTGTGCTCGGACGCGTGCCCATCGACCGCATCTCCATGGACTACGCGGCTGTCCTCGTCACCGAGGCCCTTCTGCATCGCGGCGAGCTTCCCCCGCTTAAAATTGTCGGTCCCAATGCGCAGCTGGTCACTCTGGCCGAACACCATCCCCGCTTTGCTGAGGCCATGCAGGCCGCCGATCTCGCCGTCCCCGACGGCATTTCGGTCGTGCTCGCCTCACGTCTGCTCGGCGTCCCCATCCCCGAACGCGTCACCGGCGGCGATCTGATGGAGCGCCTGTGCGCCGAAGCCGCGCACTATGGGTTCCGCGTCTTCTTCCTCGGTGGCCTGCCCGGCGCCGCCATGATGGCCGCGTGGAACCTCGAGCAGCGCTATCCCGGCCTGCGGATCTGCGGCACCTGGTGCCCGCCGCCAGGCTTCGAAAACGATCCTCGGGAGCAGGCGCAGATCCGTGATGCCATCGACAACGTCCACCCTGATCTGCTCTGTGTCGCTCTCGGCGCACCGAAGCAGGAAATCTGGATGTACGAAAATGCTGCCAGCCTGCCGGTGGGCGCCATTCTTCCTGTGGGTGCGGCCTTCGATACGCAGTCGGGCCTGCGCCGCCGCGCACCACGCTGGGTACAGCGCCTGGCTCTGGAATGGCTCTTCCGTCTGCTTATGGAACCGCGCCGCCTCTGGCGCCGCTACCTCATCGGCAACGCCGAATTCATGCTGCTGGTCCTGCGCCAGTGCCTGCGGCAGAAACTAACCGCCCTCCGCGCTCGGCTCTCTGAGATTGCCGCGCCCGAGGCCGCTCGGCGGGGCAGAATTCAATGATCCGGCCCACGACTCCGTCCATCAACACTCTGGGCATCCGCCTGTTCAGCGACGGCGCCGATCTGAAGAGCATTCTCGAGATCTATCACCGGCCCTGGGTGCGCGGCTTCACGACCAATCCCACGCTCATGCGCAAAGCCGGCGTTCTCGACTACGAGCATTTCGCCCGCGTTGTGCTGCGCGCCATCCCGGACCGTCCCATTTCCTTCGAAGTCTTTGCCGAGGACGAACTCGCGATGGAGATGCAGGCCCTGACCATCGCCACCTGGGGTGCCAACGTAAATGTAAAGATCCCGGTTACAAATCAATCAGGGGTCTTTCTCGGATCGCTGATTCGGCGCCTTGCCAGGGCTGGTGTAGCCCTCAATGTCACCGCCGTTCTTACTCTCGAACAGGTGGAACTCGTCGCCCAGGCGCTCACACCCGAGGCCCCCGCCATCATCTCTGTCTTCGCAGGTCGCATCGCCGACACCGGAGTCGATCCCGTCCCCGTCATGGCCGAAGCCAAGCGCCTGCTGCGCCGGCGTCCGCATGCGCAATTGCTCTGGGCTAGCCCTCGCGAACTGCTCAACATTTTTCAGGCCGATGACGCCGGATGCGACATCATCACCGTGCCTCCCGATATCCTGCGCAAGTTGCCGCTGGTAGGCAAGGATCTTGAAGTGTATTCCCGCGAAACTGTGGAGATGTTTCATCGCGATGCCGAGGCTGCCGCCTACAGCATCGACATCAGCCGCCTCATGAGCAGCATGCCCGCTTCAGACACTGCGCCGCGTGAGGATGATGTCCACGGCTTCAGCGAGATCGCGCACGGAGTGGTCGGGGCGGGCAGCGAGAGCACGAGCCGGGTTAACGGGATCTGAAGCCCCGTGCTCCGGCTCGATGCGGATGGTTCTTGCTCCCGCGGCCTTGCCGCACTGCGTGTCCGTGGGCCGGTCGCCGATCATCCACGAATCCCGGAGCGAGTACCCGAAATCGTCGCGCGCCCGCAGCAAAAACCACGGCGACGGCTTGCGGCAGACGCACAGGCCGGAATATCCCGGCGTCACGCCCCTGGGATGATGCAGGCAGTAGCAGAAGCGCGCGAAAGCGATCCCCGAACGCACCAGCTCATAGACAAACTTCTGATGGATCGCCGAAAGTCCGTTGAGCGTCGCTTTGCCCAGTGCGTAATTTGGCTGATTCGACACCAGAATCAGCGGGAACCCTTCGTCGCGGAGGATCGACAGCGACTCCAGCACGCCGTCGAAAAAGGAGAAATCCGCAGTGCTCAGCGGCGATTCCATCCGCCCTGTCGCCGGATTCAGCACCGTGGGGTTGATCACACCATCGCGGTCGAGGAAAACCGCCGGCCTCGGCTGCCCATCGCTGGCTCGCCGGAATTCCGGATTCTGGCTCACCAGGTAACTGCGATGCTGCGATCCCGCAGGCACAGCCAGGTGCTCCAGGCCGGCCTCGCTCCCGCTTCGCGATTCATCTCCGCGTAGCGAAGCGTCTGCGCCGGCTGATCCCTTCCCGGGATTCTCTATCTCTCCGCTTCCCATTTCATCTCGTTGGCGCGCAGGCGGGGATGAGAGACGATCAGATGCCATACCACCGCCTGGAACTCCTCGGTGTGCGGCGTGACTGTATCAGGCGAAGCTTCAGGGACGATGACGCAGGCATCGGCTACCTGCGCGGTGAATCCCCCATCGCGGCCCACCACCCCAAGGATGCGTGCCCCGATGTGCTGCGCCAGCGTGAGGCTGGCGACCAGATTCATGCTGACGCTGTGCTCCATATTCCCGCCACCCACCGAGAAGATGAACACCGCATCGCGGTCGCGTAGCCGGCTACCCTGCAGCCAGTGGGCATAGCACGACTCCCACCCTTCGTCGTTGATGCGGGCGGTCAGCTCCGAAACATTGTCGGTGGGTGCGTACGATTCAATGCCTGCGATCTTGCGGAAGTCGTTCACCGCGTGACCGGCATTGCCCGCGCCGCCGCCGCAGCCCAGAAAGAACACGCGCCCGCCCCGCTCCCGCGTCTCCACCAGCAGCTCGATCACCCGGTCGATCGCGCAGGGGTCCAGCTCGGCTACGATTTTCGCAACTTCATTCAGATATCCGCGGGTGTAATCGGCAGTCGGCACGAGGCGCTCCGGATCAATGTGAATTTTGGCGCAGGGCTGGCGGTGTTGCCTGCCGGACGAAGGCCAGCTGCAGTCCAGGCGCGGGGTGCAGCCCACGCGCATTTCTCCACACCCGATCGCGAACCTTCTGCCGCACGCCGGCTGGAATCACGCCATAGATCAGCGATTGCACAAACGATTGCCACTCCGGCTTCCCCTGAAACAGGTATGCCCACAGCAAAGCGGCGCGCGCAGGTACGCCGGCATGGCTGCTCCGCGCCCGCCATGCGCACTGCACCGCCAGAAACCAGGAGAAGGCGCGTGGCGAGATCAGGCCACGCATCTGCCGAATCCACGCCAGGGAAAATTGCCAGTTGGAAGATCGCCCCACGGTCCTGCGATCGTCGTCCACTCGCCAAAGCGAAAGCGGCTCGGGCAGCATCGTGATCGTAACCCCTTCATACCCCGCCACACGGATCAGCCAGTCCCAGTCCTGATGCATGGCCAGACCATCGCTGAAGGGAACCGCCAGCAGCAAGTCCCGCGGAGCCAGCAGTGTCGAGGTCTGCATCAGCCCACCCGGGTCTCCCAAACTGTTCCGGCAGAACAGGTAATCCGCCACTGGTTGCGGGCTTTCGTACAGCCGCGGCGGCAGTACGCGGCTGATCGCCTGCGACTGCGCAATCAGCCGGCAGGAGACGATGGGGAACCACACGAACGAGCCACGCGCCGCCCGCATCTGCCGCTCGATCTTCTTCGGCAGCCACTCGTCATCATCGTCCAGAAACGCAATCCACTCTCCCCGCGCCGCCCGCACGCCCGCATTGCGCGCGGCTGAGCCGCCCCTGGGCGATGGCAGCAGCACCACCCGCAGGCGTGGGTCCGAAAAGCGATGCAGAGACGCGACCGTTGGCTCATCCGGCCCGTCCACCACCACGATCACCTCGAGGTTAGTCCACGTCTGCCGCAGAGCGCTGCGCACCGCGCTCACCAGCAACTTCGGACGACCGCGCGTGGGAATCACGGCTGAGACCAGGGGGCGATCCGCATATGAGGTGCAGTCGGACATAGCTTCCGCCGAAAATTCTTCAGGGCCCGCAGGTGCTCGCAGACAAACCGCAATGGTAGGAAAATCTGTTTTGAGCTTAGGAAGAAGTCGACTGGCGTGACAGATTACGCCCGGCTTTTTGCTTGACTTTCGTAATGGCAGAGTTGGGGAAGGCATACTACTGAAGTGGTAAATCGTGCTTCGCCATCGCTGGAAACTGCCATGCCGACAACGCCCCCGGGGTCGCGTGAATCCAAGCGTCGAGGTCCCACCATAAAATAGTCCTCATCTGCAGAACCGATCTTCAGTGTCCGGCCCGACCGTTTTCACAGTGGGTGTATCCGGAAAAGACAGCCTGGACGCAGCCGATCCGTCGAAGATCGGCTTCACCAAGAAAATCTCGACCAGCACGCAGCAACTGTGAAAACGGGATAAAGGAGTTGATTGTGTTCATGAGCCGCAGAACTTCTGTGTGGGTCAGCTGTGTTTGCATGGCAGCTTCTCTGTCCCTGGCGGCACAGGTGCAATCACAGACCACCGAAACCGTGACCATCGACGCCGCCGCGCCCGCGACCCCGTTCCCGCACTTCTGGGAGCAGATGTTCGGCTCCGGCCACGCCATCCTCTCGCTGCGCGACTCGTGGCGCCAGGACGCGCGCGCCGTGAAAAAAGTGACTGACTTCCGCTGGGTGCGCTTCCACGGCATCCTCGACGACGAAGTCGGCGTCTACACCCGCGACGAGCACGGCAATCCTGTTTATAACTTTGCGTACGTCGACCAAATCTACGATGGGCTGCTCGAAAACGGCATTCGTCCGCTCGTGGAAATCAGCTTCATGCCGACCGAACTCGCCTTCAACCCGCTCGCCCTGCATGTCTTCTGGTATCACCCCAACGTTTCGCCTCCGCGCAGCTGGGAAGAGTGGGACGATCTTATGACCCACTTCGGCCGCCACCTCGTCGAGCGCTATGGGGAGGACGAAGTCTCAACGTGGTACTTCGAAGTGTGGAACGAGCCCAACATCGACTTCTGGGGAGGCATTCCCCGCCAGGCATCCTACTTCGACTTATACGATCACACCGCGCGCGATCTGAAGGCCGTCAGCCCGCGCCTGCGCGTCGGCGGACCGGCAACCGCCGCAGCTTCCTGGGTTCCGGGCTTTCTTAAGCACGTCAGCGATAACCACGTCCCCATCGACTTCGTTTCCACGCATGGCTACGCCGACGACACGGTGGAGAATCTCTTTCACACCAGCGACAACATCCGCATGGACGACCGTGTCTGCGCCGCCATCGCCAGGGTTCACGATGAGATTCACGCATCGGCCGATCCCGGCCTGCCGCTGCTCTGGACCGAGTGGAACGTCCAGGGCATGGATCAGTCGCGCGACACCACCTTTGTCGGCCCCGCCCTGGCCAACACCATCCGCGAATGTGACGGCAAGGTCAGCGAGATGTCTTTCTGGACCTTCTCCGATGTCTTTGAAGAAGGTGGGCCCATTCCCAGGCCCTTCGAAGGCGACTTCGGGCTGCGCGCCAAAGGCGGCATCAACAAGCCCAGCTATTACGGCTTCGCGCTGCTCCATCAGCTCGGCAACATGCGCCTCGACAACGACGCGAAAGATGTCATCGCCACCAGGCGTCCCGACGGCTCTCTGGCGGTAGCGGCCTGGAACCTCGTCGATCCCGGTCAGCAGGCAAGTACGCAAACGATGAATCTCGTTTTCCAGGGTGTGCCCGCCGCGGCGCGGGTGACCATTCAGCGTGTCGACAGCGATCACGGCAACGTTCTGCCGAAGTATGCGGCGATGGGAAAGCCTGTCGACCCCACGCCGGCGCAGGTGGAGCAACTCAATCGCGAGACGGCGCTGCCCGCGCCCGAGGAAACCCACCTCAGCAACGGCCGCCTCAAACTCACCCTCACCCCAGACGCGCTGGACCTCATCACCGTAGAGAAGGAATAACGTTCAGCACCTGTGGTTTGGAGCATAGGTCAGTCCTCCCGAGCAAAAAGATGTCGGCCTGCTGTTGATGAGCGAATCAACCTGCAACCGTCTCTGGTGTCCTGTACCAGAAATTCTCAACACGGTCGAGGCTGTCATTCCGAGCGCGCGGGGCCCAAACGTTTTTCCGATTGGGTGTGGTAAGCGAAGAATCTGCCCTGGAAATTCAGACCGGATGAAATGGGTCCCTTACACGAAGTGGTCCCGCGCAGGCGGGACGGCGGTAAAAGCCACGGGCTTCAGCCCGTGGAAATGAAGGCACAAAATACTGGGCCTTTAGGCCCGGGAAGGTCTATTTTCATGGTCTTCGGTTGACGCGAAGCGCCATCCATGACTGCGGTTCTCGGTTACTCCGCCCTGTGACGCGAATACGTGACGCGAACTTCGCCGCCGCTCTTCTACCGGTTGTTCATGTTGTCGAGCACCGAACCCACGATTCCGCCGAGGACGCCGGCCTGCGTCGTCTGCCGCCGCTCCGCGCCTGGCATGTATTCCGCCAGCTGATGCGCCAGCCTGGAGATCGGCAGCGTCTGCAGCCACACCCGTCCCGGCCCGGTCATCGCTGCCAGGAAGATCCCGTCGCCGCCGAAGATCAGGTTCCGCACGCCGCGAATCATCGTGATCTGAAATGCCACGCTCGACTGGAATGCGCCCACATGCCCCGGGTGCACCAGCAGCGTTTCGCCCGGCCGCAGATCCCGGGTTACCAGCTCGCCCGAAAGCTCCAGCCATGCCGTTCCCTGGCCGGAAATCTTCTGCAGCAGAAAGCCATCGCCGCCGAAGATGCCCGCGCCCAGCGACTGCTGAAAGCCGACGCTGATCTGTATGCCCGCGGTCGCGCACAGGAATCCATGGCGATGCACCATATATTCGTAGCCCGGCGCCACCTCCACGGGCACAATGTGGCCCGGCACCCGCGTCGCAAACGCCACCTCGCCGGCTCCGCCCATGGCGCGGTATTCGGTCATGAACAGGCTGCCCCCGCCGATCACCCGCTTGAACGCGCCGAAGATCCCACCGCCCCCCGCAAATTGCGTGTGGGTGGTCATTTGCACGTTAGACGACATCCACGAAAGCTCTCCCGCTTCCGAGATGATCGCGTCGTTGGGCTCGAGCAGGAACTCGAGCACCGGCATGGTGGTTCCAATAATGCGGTTTTGCATGGAGCAACATAGTATCGCAACCGCCCGCAGAGGGTCTCAAAAATTCATGCCTGGCATGTACCATGAAACTGTGGTGTATAGCACCGATACGTACCGGTTACTGTTACAGGAATTTGCCGGTCCGGCGAACTTCCATGAAATCAATTGCGTTTGGGCAATCCGCTGCCTTTCGTTTAAGATGTATGCAGTTTCAACGAAATTTTTAGGAACGGGATCGTACAGGCAACCATACCTAAGTAACAGCTTTCCCAATTACCCGTAGCTGAAAATCCAAATACCTCGGCCAAACGGAATTTTGGGTAACCTGAGGCGCTCTCAACTACTCCATTGCCCGGCAGAGCGCTGATTTGCCAAACAAACTCCCTTGCCTATGTTTCGGGCTGTCGTCAGCCCAGCAGGAGGATGCCGTGTGTCCTGAGTAGCTTTGTTCTTCGCTGTTCGCCGTTCGTGCCTGACCGGTCACAAAGGCAATTCCTAATGCCGACCTTCTGTGACTGAAGTAGCCACGTTTTTGTAGTCGCTGGTTGTCACCAGGTTAGCGCCCGGCACTCACATCTCTGTTCATCGCTTGCGGAAGCGTTGCGCCACCGAGGGGATGGCGCGCGAACAGCAGACGTGTGCCCCGGCGCTCCATGAGGAGCTGTTGATGCAGTTCGTACGTTTGTCTCCCCCCTTCGGACGCGAATCCGCGCGGTCCGATCGCCGTACTTTCAACCTCTTTTCGTCCTCCGCCACCCCCCCTGCCCGTTTTCTCCGCGGAGCCGCCGTGCTCGCCGCCTGCTGTCTTCCCATCGCTCTGTTCGGCGCGCTGCCTGCCTCCGCCGCCTCCCTGTCGATTACCAGTCCTGCCTCCGGCAGCGTGCTGCCGGGATCCACCGCAACCTTTACCGTGAGCGCCAACAGCAGCGTGTCGCAATATCAGCTCTGGCTCGGGACCACCGCGGGCAGTGACAATCTCGGCCTCTACACCTCCGGCTCCACTTCGGGTAGTTCCGTCTCCTTTACCGCTACCGGCCTGCCCACCAGCAGCGGCACCATTTATGCCACCCTCTACTGGGACAGCGACGGTTCCTGGGGAGCCAGCCAGGCGGCCTTTAAGGAAGCCGGCTCAACCGCCCCCGCCTCTCCCTCCGGGAGCGGCTCGCTGGCTCTGGGTTCGACCAGCGTGGCCTTCGGCGGCGTCGATGTGAACTCGCCGGCCACCCAGACCATCACCCTCACCTCGTCCGGCACCGGTTCGGTCACCATCAGCGGCATCAGCATCAGCGGCACCGGCTTCAGCAAGTCCGGCGTCTCCACCCCCATCACTCTCAGTTCCAAACAAACGGCAAATCTGCAGATCGAGTTCGACCCCACCAAGACCGGCTCGTTCACAGGAACCGTCACCATCTCCAGCAATGCCTCCAACGGGAGCACGATGGAGATCGCCCTCAGTGGAACCGGGCAGACGGCCTCCTCCGGCCACTCCGTCGACCTCGACTGGGACGCGCCCAGCAATTCATCCGGCGTCTCCGGCTATAACGTCTACCGGGCGCCCAGCGGCAGCTCGCTGTACAAGCTGCTCAACTCCTCCCCCACCAGTTCGACCAGCTACACCGACAACAGCGTACAGGCCGGAACCACCTACAACTACGAGGTGGAAAGCGTCGATTCTGCGGGCGTGGAGAGCCAGCCCTCCAACGTCTTCTCCGCAAATGTCCCCTAATTAGCCTTTGCCGCGGGAGGCGCCCCTCGGGCGTTTCACCGCGTGCGCCGGAGGCCGGCAGCGGGAACCCACTACAGCTCGGGTCTCGCTGCCGGCCCCTTCTTTTCCCAACCTGCTGTTTCGGCGCAGACCAGTAGCTGTGCGCCGGGTGGAGGAATGCTTTCGCCCCGAATGAAAATTCGGCCGCATGTGCGCCAAATGCTTGCCGAAGAATCAGCGACCTGTTCGCGCGAGTTACGCCGGAAGGTTGCTTGCCGCCACCAGGACATGAATCTCGCTGCGAAGATTAATCTCCGCTGCGAAAGCGAACGATCCGCCGCCGATCCCGCTTCGAAGGCCGTCCCAGCGGGGCCGGCGCGAAGTGCGGCCCCGCCTTCCGCTCCTCCGCGAACTTGCGCCGTGCCTCGCGGCTGGCCTCGGTTTCCCTGTAGAGCGTCTGCGCTGCTGAAGCCGGCCCGCGGGTTTCGCTCAGAGCAAGCACCTCAACTTCGAACTCTCCACCCTCGGTCGTGATGCGCAGCAGATCGCCCACGCGCACCTCGCGTGCCGCCCGCGCCGGCTGCTGATTCGACTGCACCCGTCCCAGCTCGCATGCTTTTGCCGCCAGCGTGCGCGTCCTGAAGAAGCGCGCCGCCCATAGCCATTTATCCATGCGTGTCCCGGTCACCATTTCATGCTAGCGAAAAGAAGGAGAATCAGCAGCCACTGCCAGCAATCAGCCTTCAGCCGCCAGCAACCAGCTACCAGCTACCCGCTACCCGCTACCCGCTACCCGCTACCAGCTACCAGCTACCAGCTACCAGCTACCAGCTACCAGCTGACTGACGGCTGCATTGGCTTACTCTGTCCCGCTCGCCCTGACAAGAGCCTGCGACCCAAGTTGTAGAGGGGGAGAACCTGACTCAACAACACTATCCATTGTGGTCAGCGGCGCTGCGAAGCCCAAGGCGTGAGGTTTTCCCCCGCCGCTTCCGGAACCTGCTTCCGAAGCGGGAAAAACTTCTTGAGTCTCAATGATTTTCCACTTTCCCGCAGGCATCTACTCGGTTACGATCAAGTGGTCGAAAGTGGTCTGAAGTGGAGCAAAACTCGGATCTGGAAAGCGTCAGAACCGAAGATAGCACCGAACCGAAGTCTCCGCCGGCAGTTTTCCTCAAGGCCGTTCCACCTTCGACACGGGCAGCAACGATGTTCAGGGGTAACCATCCAGCTCGGGTTGACGAAAAGGGACGGCTCAAGCTTCCCGCGGAGTTCAAGCGCCAGATCGACGAGCAGTACGGGAGCCAGTTCTACATCACCAGCCGGGATGGCAAAGAGGCGGAGATTCACCCGCTTCCGGAGTGGGAAAAGTTCGAAGAGAAGCTGGCGGCGATTCCCACATTCAATGCTGCCAAGAAGAAGCTGCTGAAGTGGCTGAACTACTTCGGACAGCAGACGGAGATGGACGGCCAGGGCCGCGTGCTGTTGCCCCAGATTCTGCGGGACAAGGCGAAGCTGACCGGCGAAGTGATCGTGTACGGATCGGAAACGCACCTGAAAGTCGCCAACCGCGAGGATTACGAGCGCGAGATGCAGGAAGCGCCTATGACGGAAAGCGACGAGCAGGCGCTGGCTGAGTTTGGTTTGTAAGGGCTCGCCGCCCACGGAATTTCGAGCGGTGCTGCTGCAGTGATTCGATAAAGTCCGGCGAAAGCCGAGAAAAGACCCCTCAGGGGGAGCACATGACGGAAGCAACAAGGCATGTGCCGGTTCTTTTACAACCTGCGATCCGATACCTGAATATCCGCCGCGGGGGCGTGGTCATTGACGCCACCCTTGGCTATGCAGGACACGCTGGCGAGATTGCCCGGCGACTTGGCCCCCAAGGAAAGCTGATCGGCTTCGATCGCGATCCCGAGGCCCTGAGTCTGGCAAGGCAGCGGCTCGAAGCGCTCCGCGAGGAGCTGGGTGCTGAAACGCCGCAGGTGGTCCTGCACGACGTGGAATTCTCGAACGCCGGCGAAGTGCTGGCCGGCCTCAAAGTCGACGGTCTGCTCGCGGATTTCGGCGTCAGCTCGATGCAGTTCGATCAGCCGCATCGGGGATTTAGTTTTCAGGCGGACGGCCCCCTGGATATGCGTATGAACACGCGCGCCGGGGCGACCGCCGAACAGGTGGTAAATCAGATGGACGAAAACGAACTCGCCAATCTGATTTACGAATTCGGAGAGGAAAGGAGGTCGCGGAGAATCGCCAGAGCCATTGTCAGGGCGCGGCCGGTGACGACGACGGCGCAATTAGCCCGAATCGTTGCGGCCGCGGCCCCGGCAATGAAATCCGAACGCATTCATCCGGCGACGCGTACCTTTCAGGCCCTCCGAATTTACGTGAATGCCGAGCTGAGCGAGATTGATTCGCTGCTCGCGGCAGCGCCGGTGCTGCTGAAGCCGGGAGGCAGGCTGGTAGCCATCAGCTTCCACTCCCTCGAAGACCGGCGCGTGAAAGATGCGCTGCGCGAAGGAGCGCGGCAGGGAATTTATGAAGTGCTGACGAAGAAGCCGGTCACGGCGGAAGCAGAGGAAACGGATCGCAACCCGCGAGCACGCAGCGCGAAGCTGCGCGCAGCGGAAAGGAAGTAAAAGCAGCGATTAACGGCCAGCGGTTAGCGTGCCACGCTAGAAGCTAACAGCTAAACGCTCAGACAGGATCGGGCCAGTGCCGTCCCACCGCACTACAAGGCGAAAGTACTTCGGACGACCACTACGCACTACCTCCTTCCAGAAATCAGCGGCCCTGGCCCGGTCGTTGGAAGGATGAAGAACAGATTTTTGGCAAGCAGTAAGAAGCAAATCGGGAAGTCAATCGGGCGCTGGAGAGAAGAGTCATGGCGACACAGGCGATAGCGGCGCAGGGAATGATGGGCGTCAGCCGCGACACAGACGGGGTCGCGGAGCACAACACGATGTTGCTGGCGGCGCAGCGGCGCGGCCGGCGTGGTTCTACGCCTGAAGCGTTGTTCGCCAAGCGCCTCGACAACTCCCGCCTTGTCAAGGCTGATGACCCGCAGCGGGTGCGCGAGATGCGCAGCTTCGCCTGCGCTATGGCGTTTCTCCTGTCGCTGGCTCTTGCCTATGGATGGCAGCACCTCAGCGCCATCGAATATGGCTATCGCATGGAAACGCAGAAGCAGCAACTGCAGCTGCTCGAAGAGCAGAACCGTCAGCTGCGGCTGACGGAAGCTCAGCTCTCCGAGCCGGCCCGCATTGACACCATGGCGCGCAACCTGGGCCTGACCACGCCGCATCCCGGCCAGGTCGTGCACCCCGGTGCGGCGGTGGTGGACGGCAACGCTCCGACCATGGCGAAGGTCATCCCCGCCATTCCGGCCATCCACTAACATTTTCCCCAGGGAGGAGACGGGTTCTGCGGTGAGTCGTCTTGCATTCTCCTCCGAGAGACCCCCTCACGCTGCGCAGCAGCGGGGCGGGAAGCCCACACCCCTTCACGCCGTAAACAGACGTGAAGGGGATTTTTCTTTTGAATCAGGCGTTGCGGGCGTCCACACTGCCCGCGTAAAAACGGCTCCCCTGATCACGCCCATGCGCCGCATGCGCATCCTCTGGGTGATCGGCATCTTTATGGCCTGGGCAATCCTGATCATCGGACGTCTTGCCTGGCTGCAGGTCATTCGCCACAGTGACTGGCTGGAGCGCGCCGAGCGCCAGCAGGAGCGCACCTTCAAGGTCGCTCCCCGTCGTGGTGTCCTCTACGACCGCAACCTCCACGAGCTGGCGATGACCGTCCTCGCCGATTCCGTCTACGCTGTCCCCTCTGAGATCGGCTCCGAGCAGGCAAAAGAAGAGATCGCCGAATCGCTGGCCAAAATCGTCCACACCAACCCCGAAGATCGCTTCACGTCGGAAAAACAGATCCTCGCCCGCCTTCGCGATTCACGCAACTTTGCCTGGGTCGCGCGCAAGGAGCCGCCCGCTGTCATTGCCCAGGTAAAAGCGCTGGGGCTCAAAGGCGTCTACTTCCAGAAGGAATTCAAGCGCTTTTATCCCGATCAGCAGCTCGCCGCCCAGGTCCTCGGCTACGTCGGCATGGACGACGACGGCCTCGCCGGCGTGGAGCAGGAAGACGATAAAGAACTGCACGGCACGCCTGGCCGCATGCTCACCGACATCGATGCCCGCCGCCACGTGCTCGACAGCGAAGAGCGTCAGCCGCTTCCCGGCGAAAATCTGGTTCTCTCCATCGACGCCAATATTCAGTTCATGGCCGAGCAGGCGCTCCAGGCCAACATGGAGCGCACCGGCGCCGTCAACGGCACTGTCGTTGTACAGGATCCTCACACCGGCCAGATTCTCGCGCTTGCCATCCGTCCCACCTTCAATCCCAACGATTTCCGCCACACGGATCCATCCCTGCTCCGCGACCACGCCGTCAGCGACGTCTACGAGCCGGGCTCGACCTTCAAGCTGGTGGCATATTCGGCGGCACTGAACCAGAAGATCATCACGCCGGACTCGATGATTCCTACGCTCGGAGGCGTGATCAATGTGGCTGGCCGTCTCGTCCACGATGACCGCGACGCCATTATCTATGAGAGTCATCACGGCAATGTGCTGAGCGCGAAGGAAGCGTTGTGGGAGTCGAGCGACGTCGCCGCCATCGAGCTCGCCCAGCGCATGGGCGCCGACCGCTTTTATCAATACATTCGCGATTACGGGTTCGGGATGCGCTCCGGCATCGAGCTTCCTGGCGAAACCCGCGGGCTGCTCAAACCGGTGCAGCGCTGGCAGCCGACCACCATCGGCTCCATCCCCATGGGCCAGGAAATTGCCGTCACGCCCATCCAGCTCGTCACCATGGCTTCGACGATTGCGAACGGTGGTGTGTATCTGCCGCCGCATATCCTGCTGGAAAGCACACAGAAGACGAAAGGAACCGGAGAACTGAAGCCGGCGGCATTTCGTCCGGAAGAGGAGCTGCCCAGTCCGCTGCCGTCCGGCGCGCATCGCGTCATCTCCGAGATGACGGCCGCTGAGATGCGCCAGATCATGGAGGGTGTGGTTCTCTACGGAACCGGTCGTCCCGCGCAGCTCGATGGTTACAGCGCGGGAGGTAAAACCGGCACCGCACAAAAGATCGATCCCCGCACGCACACCTATTCGAAGACGAAATACGTCGCGTCCTTCGTCGGTTTCGCGCCCGTGAACAATCCGGCCGTCACCATCGCCGTCATCATGGATTCGCCGTCGAAAGGTTCGCACTTCGGCACCGCCGTCAGCGCCCCTGTCTTTCACGATCTGGCCCAGCAGATCCTCGAATACCTCGGCGTCCCGCACGATCAGGATCTGAAGCCGGTGCAGGCCGTAAAGGACATCGCGAAAAGCAAGAATCCAGCCGCCGAAGACGACAATCCGCAGGAAGAAACGGCTGACCTGCAGTCGCTCTTTGCTGAAGTGAATCATCTGCCCGCCGACGATCCGCTGCGGAATCCCAGCGCCGGCGCACCCGATGCAGCGGCCACGAATGAATCGTCGGATGCATCCTCTGCACCTCCGCCGTCAGGCAGCGAAGCCGCCCGCGCTACCCCTAGTGAAGTGGCAAAACAGGAACACCCAGCTCCAACCGCACCCTCCGCGCCGAAGGCTTTGCCCCCGGCCGCCGCCCCGCCGCTCGCGCGAGGCTCCGTCTCCATTCCAAATCAGCGCGTCTCTGTCCCGTCTTTCACCGGCAAATCTCTCCGCGATGTGGTGGTTGAGGCCAGCGCGGCAGGTTTAGCCGTGCAGGTGGTCGGCGATGGCATCGCGCGCCAGCAGGCGCCTGCTGCGGGAACCATGGTGCCCGCGGGTACTGACATCGTGGTGCGGTTCACCCGCCAGCAATCCCCGCAGCCTCCAACCGCCCCCTGACCCTGCGATTCGCCGCCCCCCATGCCTGCGCTTCCGCTGCACGCTTACAATCAAGCCAGTATGCGCTTCGAGGAGCTGCTGAGCGGCACTGAGCTGGTACGGCGCGCAGGGCCCAATGCCGAAATCGCCGCGGTCGAGTACGACTCGCGCCGCGTCGCTGCCGGATCGCTCTTCCTCGCCATGCAGGGCGGCACCACCGACGGCAATCGTTACATCGGCAAAGCCCTGGAACAAGGTGCGGCCGCCATCGTCACCGACTCCGCCACGGCGTTCGCCGAATTCGCCCGCCGCCATCCCGAGCTCGCGATTGCCGAGGTTCCCGCCGGCTCAGGCCGCCGCGCCATGTCTGCCATCGCGGCCAATTTCTTCCGGCATCCCGAGCGCCAGATGGCCCTCAGCGGCGTCACCGGTACCAACGGCAAGACCACCACCGCGTTTGTCCTCGATGCCATGCTCAACGCCCACGGCCGCAAAACCGTCCTGCTCGGGACCATTGAGAACCACGTCGCCGGCGCCATCCGTCCCGCTCTCCACACCACGCCCGAATCCCGCGATCTGCTGGCGCTCTTCCGCGAAGGAGCCGACGCCGGCGCTACTGAAGTCGTGATGGAAGTCTCCTCCCACGCCCTGGCCCAGGGCCGCGTCTACGGCCTGCCCTACGACGTCGCCATCTTCACCAACCTCACTCAGGACCATCTCGACTTCCACGGCACCATGGAAAACTACTTCGCCGCCAAGCGCGCCCTCTTTGATGGTGAAAACGGCACGCCCCCCCGCGTCGCCATCGTCAACATCGACGACCCGTATGGAGCGGAGCTCGCTGTCATCGCCCGCAACGCCGGCGCCGAGACGCATTCCTATGGCCTCCGCAACGCCGACTTTCATGCAGAGGATGCCTGCCTCAGCCCATCCGGCATGACCTTCCGCCTCGTCGCTCCCCACGGCGCTGTCGAAATGCGCACCCGCCTCACCGGCAAGGTCAACCTCTATAACCTGCTCGCCGCCGCAGGCGCCGCCTCCGCGCGCGGCCTTACCCTGGACGAAATCGCCCAGGGCGCCGCCTCGCTTCCCTGTGTGCCCGGACGCTTTCAGACCGTCGATGCCAGCCAACCCTTTACCGTCGTCGTCGACTATGCCCACACCGACGACGCCCTCCGCAATCTCATCGCCCTGGCCCGCGACTTCGTCGGCGCCGATCATCGCGTCATCACCCTCTTCGGCTGCGGCGGCGATCGCGACCGCGCCAAGCGCCCCAAGATGGGCCGCGCCGCCGGCGAAGGCAGCGACTACGTTGTGCTCACCTCCGACAATCCGCGCAGCGAAGATCCCGAAGCCATCATGGCCGACGCACTCCCCGGCCTTGTCGCCACCGGCGCTGAATTCATCGCCGTCGTCGATCGCGCCCGCGCCATCCGCCTCGCCGTCGAAGCTGCTCATGCCGGCGACATCGTCCTGCTTGCCGGCAAGGGCCACGAAAAGGAACAGGTCCTCCGCGCCGGTCCCATCCCCTTCGACGACGCCGACGTCGCCGCCGCCGCCCTCCGCGCCCTGCAGACCGGAGCCCGCGCGTGAAGCTCACTTTGACCCAAATTGCCCGCTGGCTGGCCGCGGACCCCGGCCCCGCCGCAGACTCCATAGCCGCCACCGGCTACTCCATCGATTCGCGTACCCTCCATCCCGGCGATCTCTTCTTCGCCATCCACGGCGAGCGCTTCGACGGCCACGATTTCCTCGCCGTCGCCTTCGAACGTGGAGCCTCTTCCGCCATCGTTGCTCGTTCCCGCCTCGCCGCCCTCCCCGAAGCAGCGAAAGCCAAACCTATCCTCGCCGTCGATGATCCGCTGGCAGCCCTGCAGCGCCTCGCTGCCGCTGTCCGCCGCCACTGGGGCAAGCGCGTCATCGGCATCACCGGATCGGCCGGCAAGACCACCACCAAGGAAGCCGTTGCTGCCGTCCTCAGCGCCCGTTTCCAGGTCCTCAAATCCCAGGGCAATCGCAACAACGGCTATGGACTGCCCCTGCAGATCCTTCGCCTCGAGCCCGAGCACGAAATCGCCGTCGTCGAGATGGGTATGTCCGCCGCCGGTGAAATCGCCGCCCTCTGCCGCATCGCCGCGCCCGACTGGGGCGTCGTCACCAACGTTGGCCACGCCCACGCCGAAAGTTTCCCCGACGGCGTAGCCGGCATCGCCCGCGCCAAATATGAGCTGGTCGCCGCGCTCCCTCGCCACGGAGCGGCCTTCCTCAATTGCGACGATCCCTACGTCTCGCAGTTCGGCCGCGATTTCGAAGGCAGAGCCGTCTACTTCGGTCGCGGTCCCTGCGCCGACCCGCGTGCGGACGACGTGCAGGTCCTCGGCGCCGGCGGCCTCCGCATGCACATTCGCGCCGGCGAGCAGTATGCCGATCTGCATCTCCGTCTGCCCGGCGAGCACAACGCCGCCAATGCTCTCGCTGCGATCGCCGTTGGCCTCGAAGCCGGCATTCCGCTTGCCGCCTGCTGTGCCGCCCTTGAGCAGCTGCGTCCCGAAGACAAACGCGGCCAGATGCTCCAGATCAATGGAGCCACCATCATCAATGACTCTTATAACTCCAACCCTGAAGCCCTTCAGTCCATGATCGCCATGCTGCGGGGGACCCCCGCCTCGCGTCGCATCCTCGTCGCCGGCGAAATGCTCGAGCTGGGCCGCGAAGCTGCAGCTCTCCACGCCGCCTGTGGGAAAGCTGCGGCTGAGGCCAGTATCGACATCGTCCTCGGCGTGCGCGGCAACGCCTCGCACATCGTCGACGCTGCCCGCGCCCATGGTTCCGAAGCCCTGTTGGTCGAATCCCCCGAGGCGGCCGGCGCCTGGCTCCGCGATCATCTTCAGCCCGGCGACGCCGTCCTGCTTAAAGCCTCGCGCGGCGTACGCCTCGAGCGTGCTCTGGACGTACTCACGCCACCGGAAAAAGACGCCGGTCCGCACAGCCCGGCGCGATAAGATAACCGCAACCCCCATCCGTCGCCGGAGGAAGTTTGCTCTACTGGCTCCTTTATCAGAAGCTGTATCTCTACTTCAGACCCTTCCGCATCTTCCGGTATCTGACCTTTCGCACTGCCTTTGCTTCGCTCACCGCGCTGCTGATCGCGCTGATCATCGGTCCCTTCGTCATCGAAAAGCTGCGCGAGTTCCAGATCGGCCAGTACATCCGCGAAGAAGGCCCCAAGGCCCATCAGAAAAAGGCCGGCACCCCCACCATGGGCGGCGTGCTCATCTGCATTGCCATCCTGCTGCCGACGTTTCTGTGGGCGGATCTGTCGGATCCTTATATATGGCTGGTGATGTTTGCCACCGTCGCCTTTGGGGCGATTGGCTTCGCAGACGATTACATTAAGGTCATCCACCGCCGAAATCTGGGACTCACGGCGCGCGCCAAGCTCGGATACCAGTTCCTGGCGTCGGCTGTGATCGCCGTGGTGCTGGTGCTGATGGATCTGGAGGGCAGCTATTCGACGCGGCTGATGGTGCCCTTCGCCAAGTTCCTGCGCCCGCGCCTCTCCATTCCCGTCCTCCTCCACATTCCTCATCTCGGTCTCGTGGCCTTTCTCCCCTTCATCCTCTTCGTCGTGCTGGTCATCGTCGGCTCCAGCAACGCCGTCAACCTCACGGACGGCCTCGACGGCCTGGCCATCGGCTGCACCATCATCGCCGCCGGCGCGCTGACGGCGCTGACCTATGTGAGCGGGAACGCGGTCTTTGCCGATTATCTGGAGCTGCAGCGCAATCCGCTGGTTGGGGAGGTGACCGTCTTCTGCGGGTCGATGACGGGAGCGAGCATCGGATTTCTCTGGTACAACGCCCATCCCGCCGAAATTTTTATGGGCGACGTGGGTTCGCTGGCGCTGGGCGGAGCCATCGCAACGGTCGCGGTGGTCATCAAGCAGGAGCTCCTTCTGCCCTTCATCGGCGGCATCTTCGTCCTCGAAGCCCTGTCCGTCATCCTCCAGGTCGGCAGCTATAAACTCCGCGGCGGCAAACGGATTTTCCGTATGGCGCCGCTGCATCATCACTTCGAGCTGGTCGGCTGGTCCGAGTCCAAAGTCATCACCCGTTTCTGGATCGGCGCGCTGGTGTTTGCACTCTTTGCACTCACTACCCTGAAGCTGCGATAAAGAAGAGAGCCGGCGTGGGAGAATGAAGGGTCCGGCGCGCGAGATTGAATGGAACTCAAAGGGAAAAAAGTACTGGTCGTCGGTCTGGGCAAGTCGGGACTGGCGGCGGCCCTGTTTTTGCGCCGCCAGGGCGCGCAGGTCACCGTTTCCGATGTCCGCAGCGCTGAGGCGCTTGCGAAAGAGATCCCCGCCCTCATTGAAGAGGGCATCGCCGTCGAAGCTGGTGGCCACGGCCTGCTCACCTTCCGCCGCCAGGACCTGATCGTCGTCAGCCCCGGCGTTCCCATCGATACGCCCGAGCTGGTCCAGGTGCAGAAGTTCGGCCTGCCCATCATCGGCGAACTGGAACTGGCCGCTCATTACCTCCGCGGCAAGATCCTCGCCATCACCGGCTCCAACGGCAAAACCACCACCACGTCCCTCTGCGGCGAAATCCTTGAGGCCGGCCATGTGCCCGTGCAGGTGGGCGGCAACATCGGCGTCCCCGTCATCGCTCTCGTCGAGGATTCACGCGACGATGGCTGGTCCGTCCTCGAAGTTTCCAGCTTTCAGCTCGAAACCACCTACGACTTTCATCCGCAGATCGCCGTCATCCTCAACATCACGCCCGATCACCTCGACCGCCACGGCAGCTTCGAAAACTACGCCGCCGCCAAGCAGCGCATCTTCGCCCGCCAGACTGCCGAAGATGCTCTGGTCCTCAACGCCGACGACGATGCCGCGAGGAGCGCGGCGGCGCGTGCCACGAACACGCGTGTCTTCTGGTTCAGCCGTGCCCGCGTGGTGCGCCAGGGCGCCTTCGTTCACGAAGGCATCATCCATTTCCGCGCCTCCGAGCAGGCTGCGGCCGAGCCCGTTCTGCGCGTCGACGAAATTTCCCTCAAGGGCGCCCACAACGTCGAGAACGTCCTCGCCGCCGTCTGCGCCTCACGTCTCGCCGGCGTCGATGCCGCGGCCATCCGCCAGGCAGTGATGAACTTCCACGCCGTCGAACACCGCCTCGAATTCGTCGCGAAGATCAACGGCGTCGACTACTACAACGATTCCAAGGCCACCAACGTCGATGCCTCCGTCAAGGCCATCGAAGCCTTCCCCGGCGGCATTCACCTCATCCTCGGCGGCAAAGACAAGAACTCCGACTACCGCCAGATGCGGTCGCTCCTGCTGGACCGCGTGAAGACCGTCTACACCATCGGAGCCGCGGCCGAGAAGATTCATACTCACCTCGAAGGATCGGTGCGTATCGTCCCCGCGGGCACACTGGACGAAGCGGTGGCCCGCGCTGGCGAAGCCGCCCAGCCGGGCGAAATCATCCTCCTCGCTCCGGCCTGTTCCAGCTTCGACCAGTTTGAAAACTACGAGCATCGCGGACGGGTGTTCAAAGAGTTGGTGATGGCGCGGCGCGATCTGGCCGCAGTGGCACGATAAGAGAAAGTCGTTAGTTACCGGTTGTCAGTTGCTGGTCGTTTAGTTGTTAGTCTCTGACTGGAGTCTAGTTTTTATTCTCTGACCGGGATAGGTTGTTCTCTTGTACGAAAGTGGTCCCGCATGAGCGGGACGGCGGTAGAAGCCCCGGCCTTCAGGCCGGGGGATAAGAGCACGCGATTGGGGGCCTTTAGGCCCGGGAACTTTATGGCAAAACAAGTAGGCGTCGACAAATGGCTGTACTGTGCCACGCTGGTGCTGGTGGTGATCGGGCTGGCCATGGTCTTCAGCGCGTCCGCCGTCATGGCTCGCGAGCGCTTCGACTCGCCCTACACCTTTCTCATTCGCCAGGCGCTGTGGGCCGCGGTCGGGCTGGCCGTCATGACCGTGCTGATGCAGATCGACTACCGCAAATACAACAAGCCCAACGTGGTCTTCCCCATGGTGGGCACCACCATCATCCTGCTGCTGTCTGCGTTCCTCATGCGCGACTCGCACAACACTCACCGCTGGATTCGCTTTGGCATCCTCTCTTTTCAGCCATCGGAGATCGCCAAGCCTGCGTTAGTGCTTTTCCTCGCCTGGTTCCTGCAAAACCGCATGCACGCTATGGAAGACGTGCGTAAAACCATCCTGCCCGCCGCGCTGCCCAGCCTCATCTTCATCGCGCTCATTCTCAAGGAGCCCGACCTTGGTACCGCCATGGTCTGCGCCGGCGTCACTGCGCTCATGCTCTGGCTGGCCGGCATGAACTTCAAATATCTCGGCTACGCCGCCCTCGCGTCCGTCCCCGTCCTCTACATGATGCTCTTCCGCGTCGCTTGGCGTCGCGACCGCCTGCTGGCCTTCCTCAATCCCGAATCCGATCCGCTGGGCAAGGGCTTCCACATCATCCAGTCGCTCATCGCCGTCGGCTCCGGCGGCATCCGTGGCGTCGGCTACATGGATGGCCGCCAGAAGCTCTTCTATCTTCCCGAGCCGCACACCGACTACATCTTCGCCAACATCTCCGAAGAGCTTGGCCTCATCGGCGCACTCATCGTCGTCGGCCTCTTCGTCTTCATCGGATGGCGCGGTATGCGCGCGGCCATCCTCTCCAAAGATCCCTTCGCCCGCTTCCTCGCCTTCGGCATTACGGCGACGATTCTCATCCAGGCCTTCTTCAACATCAGCGTCGTTCTCGCCCTCGTGCCGACGAAGGGCATCACGCTGCCCTTCGTCTCTTACGGTGGAACCTCGCTCTTCATCATGCTGGCGCTGGTGGGCGTCCTCCTCAATGTCACCAGGGAAGTGGAATGACCTTCGCTCCTCCCCGCACCGTAATCCCGATCTCGTCCCCAATTCTGGTTCATCTCCGGCCACGAGCTCACACCCCGCGTGAACCTGCTTTTGTACCAGGGCACGATTCAAGGGCCCATTAAAAACACGTAAGTTGCTGATTCCTCAATTTGCTGGATTTGCCAGATTTGCAGCATTCGCAGGTTGGCCGCACAAAACGCACAATTCCTGACCCTGGAAAGAAGAAACCATCCCTAATTCGCGCGCCGCACATACAATCGCCGTAGGCACGATGCTATGAAGCAGGCCGCTCTGAGCTCGGCGTCGAACGAGCAACTCGTCAAATTATTCGCGGAAGCCGCGATCACCCACAAGGAACTTCGAACAGCAAAGGAAGCAAACCGAGCATTTGATGAGGCCGTGGCCATCGCGAAAGAGCTAAAGCGACGCGGCAACGGAGCACTGGCACTTCTCATCGCGCTGTTTGAATCACCCAACCCTGCGATCCGCATGAGCGCCGCCGGGCTGCTGTTGCCGACCGTACCGGAGCAGGCCGAATCCGTGCTTGAGCAGCTAACAGAGCAGCCTCGACTGCTTGGACTTTCAGCCAAAATGACTCTACGTGAATGGAGAGCCGGTAGGCTGAAATCGCTGATCTAATGGCCAGAGCAGATGCCGAAGCAGATCCGAGCGTCGATTGTGCGTGGACTTCCGCTACACGGAGCCCGCGCTCACCGCCCGCTTCGATTTGGCCGCACAAAAACCGCACGCGAACATTTCCGGGGCTTATTAATCCACAAATTTCAAAGCCATTAGGGTCCGCCTTTTGTATCAGGGCACGACTTCACAGCTTGCGGAAAAACTCGCTGCTTTGAAAGGGCACAGCTTTAGCTGTGCCGTAAGTGACAGAAAATAGGTTCGGCTTTAGCCGCTGAGGGGCGATTTTCCGCCTCAAATCGACTTTTTCCGCAGCCTCTTCAGTCGTGCCGCAATCCGCGCTGAAACGACGCGGGCTCTAGCCCCTGAGGCAGGTGTCAGCTCCGGCTCGGTTCCTTAAATTGTCAGCAGCCAATCCCGATAACCATGAAGCACAGCGATTCAATCGTCGATCAGTTCACCCGGCAGGCAGCCCAGTTCGCCCGCTCACCCACCGCCCGCAGCGAAGATATTCAGGAGCGCATCCTGCGCATGGCCCACGCCGGAGCCTCCGACGATGCCCTCGACGTCGCCTGCGGTCCCGGCATCCTCGCCTGCACGCTGGCCCGCGTCGTGCGCCACGCCACCGGGATCGACCTCACGCCCGCCATGCTCGACCAGGCCCGCATCACCCAGCAGGAACAGGGCCTCACCAACGTCTCGTGGGATCAGGGCGACGTCACCGCGTTGCCGTACGAAAACGGCCGCTTCTCCATCGTCACCTGCCGCTTCGCTTTTCATCATTTCCCCGAGCCGCTCGCCGTTCTGCGCGAAATGCGCCGCGTCTGCCGCTCCGGCGGCCACGTTGTGGTCGCCGACAGCGCCCCCGCAGCCGAAAAAGCCGATGCCTTCAACGCTATGGAAAAGCTGCGCGACCCCTCCCACACCCGCGCTCTGCCCGTTGAAGATATGCAGTCTCTCTTCATCGCCGCCGGGTTGCCGTTCCCGCAGGTCGAGCGCACCCGTCTCGCCCTCGACCTCGAATCCTTCCTTGCGCGCTCCTATCCTCGCGAAGGCGATGAACCCCGCATCCGCGCTCTCTTCGAACGTGCCCTCGACCACGATTTCATGGACCTCGAACCCCACCGCGAGGCTGGAAAAATCCATTTCTCCGTGCCGGTAGCCATCTTCGCCGCCCAGCTCTCCTCCTCCCGCTGATCACGCCACCCGAAGAGCACCAAAATAGATGGTCCCACGCGTCAGCGGGACGACGGTAGAAGCCCCGGCCTTCAGGCCGGGGAAATAGCTTCGTGAAGATAGAACGCCTTTAGGCCCGGCGGACCAATGTCCTGCTCCCAGTCGCCTCGTAACAACAAATGTCATTCCTCAGGACAACCGCTGTCGGTCTGCGTCCACAGGAGGAGCTTCTCAGATCAATCCACCCCGCCCATAGAATGGCCTAAGGATGCGACCCAATCTCCGCGTGCTCATCGCCGGCGGCGGCACCGGCGGCCACATCATCCCCGCCCTGGCCATTGCCGATGAGCTCAAAGCTCGCTACGCAGCCGAACTCCTCATGGTGGGCACCGCGCGCGGCCTCGAGTCGCGCCTCGTGCCCCAAGCCGGATACCGCCTCGAACTCATCCGCGTCGGCCAGCTCAACAACGTCTCCTTCGCCACCCGCGCCCGTACCGCCCTCGATCTGCCCCTCGGCCTGCTCCAATGTGTCCGACTGCTGCGCGCATTTCGCCCTCACACCGTCGTCGGAGTCGGCGGCTACGCCTCGGGTCCCATCATGGTCGCAGCCATTCTGCTGCGCATTCCTACTCTGGCCTTCGAGCCCAACGCCGTGCCCGGGTTAGCCAATCGCCTTGTCGGCCGTTATGTCTCTGCAGCCGCGGTCAATTTCCAGCCCGCCGCTGCGTATTTCCGCAACGCCCGCGTGACCGGCATCCCTGTCCGTTCGGAGTTCTTCCGGCTTGCCTCCCGGCCCGCAGGATCCGCCCCGCATCTGCTCGTCTTCGGCGGCAGCCAGGGCGCTCGCGTGCTGAATAACACCATGCCGAAGATCGCCGCCGGCCTGCTCGCCGCCGTCCCTGACCTTACCATCCTTCATCAGGCCGGAGCCCGTCACGCCGACACCACCCGCGCCGCCTACCAGGCCAGCGTAGCCCCGCCCGAACGCTGGCAGGTCGAGCCCTTTCTCGACGACATGCCTCGCCACTTCGAGGCTGCCGATCTCGTGCTCTCCCGCAGCGGAGCCTCCACCGTCGCCGAGCTTTGCGCCGCGGGCAAACCCGCTGTACTGATTCCGTTTCCCCAGGCTGCCGACGATCACCAGCGCCGCAACGCCGAGGTCCTGGCCCAGGCCGGAGCGGCCCGCCTGCTGATCGAAGCCGGCCTCACTCCCGAAGTTTTGCATACCACCCTCGTCGACTTGCTGGCCCAGCCCGCCCAGCTCACCGCTATGTCTGAAAAGGCGCGTTTTCTGGCCCATCCCGATGCCGCCGAGCAGATCGCCCGCATGACTGCCGACCTGGCTCGCCAGCTTTAAGGTCGGCTCCCGCCGCAAAAGCAAAGCCCGCTCCGAAGAGCGGGCTTTGCGCTGCACAGCGGCTGACGATTACCGGCGTCCACCACCACCGTGAAATCCACCACCGCCGCCATGGAAACCACTTCCACCGCCACCATGGAAGCCACCAGCCGCGCCGCCATGGAATCCACCCGCTGCTCCACCGTGGAAGCCGCCCGAGTATCCGCCGCGGAATCCGCCGGCGTACCCGTGATAGCCACCCGTATAGGCGCCGCGAACCCCATTGCCGTAGCCGCGATATGCACCCGCATAGCCGCCGCGATATCCGCCGTAGCCGCCCCGGTATCCATAGCCGTATCCGCGGCCGTAACCATAACCACGGCCCCAGCCGTAGCCGACGTGGCCGTAACCCCAGCCCCACGGGCGTCCATACCAGCCGTGGTACCACGGGCCGGCGCCGATGAACACGCCGCCCAGGAACCAGTCAGGACCGTAGTATCCATAAGGAGCACAGGCGTACGGGTAATACGAGTAGTAGCCCCACTCGCAGACCGGGGCAGCGCCCACGTCGTAACCAGGATAAGCAACCTCCGGGCCGATGCCGATACCGACGGCGACCTGGGCCTGCGCCGGTTTCGCCAGTGCGAAGGGAACCGCCAGCAGTGCAGCCAATAATCCGTAGCGCAAAGTGCGCATAATGAAACCTCCTGGCAGATCGCATCATTCATTCTGTTCGATCTGACCGGCTCTCCGGCTCTTTTCCGGAGCGCCTTTTCTATTCCTACTAACATTAGACGCCGCAAAAAGTTGCTGCGATTCTCCGGGCGCGCAGTAGTCGCTAGGTCGACGCGGAAGCGCAGGTGTCCATCCGCGGTCCGCCTTCGTGACAAGATCACTATTGTGGGAATCCTGGAACAGCGCAGTGAGCACCCACCGCTCAACCCTAAACCCTGTCCTGCATACGCTAAACGCTAAACCCTAAGCGCTTAACGCTACCTCAATACCAGGCGCGCGGAGGAGGCGGAGGTGGAGGGTAGTACCAGTAGCGCGAGTAGGGCGTCGAACAAATCGCGATCAGCAGCGCGATGAACCACCCGATGCCCGTCCAGCCCAGAAACAGATTAAAGAGGAAGATTCCCGTTGCATTGTGGGTCTGACGCGCCACAGCGATGAGCGAGGGTACGAAGTAAAGTCCGATACCAATCAGTCCGGCCATGGGCGGCCTCCAGGGAAGCTCACAGCTGTCCATTTCCAGCTGTTTCAATCTGTCTCTAGGTACGCAGAAAACCCGCACCCGGTTCCCGTGCTTCCAGGCCGCAGCGTGCACCTTATCGCCTAAAAGTGAACGCACCCGGAAGCGGGGAGCTTCAACGGGTGCGTGTCCGTTTTCACTTGGGCTGAAAACGGCCTTGAGAGCGCAGGTTCGGATTTGCGCCCTCGGCTACATCTCAGTTAGCGGCGGCCGCGGAAATGATCCCGATCGTACCCTCGATAGCTGTAGTGATAGTCCGGCCGATACACGCGATGCGCGTCGTAGCGGTCATAGCCGCGATACACCCAGCGGCCCGGTACCCACGCCGGCCCGTTGTAGTACCCGGCGGTCCATACATAGCCCACGCCCGGGCAGGGAGGAACCGCGACCACCGCGGCTGGTCCGCCGAAGCCGATATACGCTCTTACCTGAGCCTGGGCTCCAGCGGCGGCAAGACCAAGAATGCCGGTGAATGCGAGTGCACGAAGGATCCGTTTCATCTGAGACCTCCTGTTCTCGAATGGTTCCTGCTTTTAGCTTCTATCGGCTCCGGAACCACCCTTGACCGTCTCTGCACCAATGAACGCAAACCCCGAGAAATTGTTGCGCTCCTCTGGTGCCTCCGCTGCCCCGCGGCTCCCGGGCGTTGATCCTGCGGGAGATGCTTGACATAACGCGGCACCAGCAAGCAAACTTCGCCTACGGGCAATGTGAACCGCTGAACGCGCCATTCCAAAGTGAGGAAGAGCATTTGACAGGACAGCAGGCAAGCCGCATCAGCTACACTCTGGATTCCTCGCTGGACAGCGTCAACAAGGTTGAGCAAACCGCCGAACAGGTGGCTCGTAAAGCCGGTGTGGATGAAGATGAAATCTTCCGCATCTCTATGGCGGTGCGGGAAGCGGCGGTCAACGCGGTGCTGCATGGCAATGCCTACGATCCGGAGAAGCACATGACCGCGTCCTTCGAAAATACCGGCTCTTCATTGGTCATTCGCATCACCGACGAAGGCAAAGGCCTCGACCCTTCCACTCTCCCTGACCCCCTCGCCCCCGAGAACCTTTTGCGCGGCTCCGGCCGCGGCATCTTCCTCATTCGCTCGTTTATGGATGAGGTACACTTCAGGCAACTTCATCCCGGCACCGAGCTCACGCTCATCAAGCACCTCGGGTCCGCTCCAACCGCTTAGATTTCCGCACTATCAGTTTCCAAGGAGGAACTACTCGTGAGCATGAAGATAAGCACCCGTCAGGTTGACGGGGTTACGATTCTGGATCTCGGCGGACGCATCACCCTCGGAGAGGGCAGCGTGCAGCTGCGCGATTCCGTCCGGGATTTGTTGTCCAAGGGGCAAAAGAAGATTCTGCTGAATCTGGGCGAAGTCAATTACATCGACAGCTCGGGCATCGGCGAACTGGTCAGCGCCTACACCACCGTCCGCAACCAGGGGGGCGAGCTCAAGCTGCTGAACCTCACCCGCAAGGTGCATGATCTGCTTCAGATCACCAAGCTCTACACCGTCTTCGATGTGAAGGACGACGAAGCCAGCGCCATCGCTTCGTATTCCCGCGCCTGAAGCGCAGCGGATTCCAGAAAGGGCTGCCCTTGAGGCAGCCCTTTTCGCTTGATCCAACGCTCCTACTTCTCCGTAAGCCCCCGATCCTTCAGCATCGCCCCGATCTCCGGAGCCCGCCCCCGCCAGCTTTCGTAGAGCTTCTCCAGATCCTCGGTGTTGCCGCGCGACAGCACCATCCGCCGGAATCGATCCCCGTTCGCGCGCGTCAGCCCGCCGTTCTCCTCGAACCACTGATACGCATCGTCGTCCAGCATCTCCGTCCACTGATACGCGTAGTAGCCTGCGGCATAATCGTTCGACCAGATGTGGAGAAAATAGGTCGACCGGTATCGTGTCGGGACCGCCGGCAGGTCCACCTTCGACTTCTCCAGCGCCGCCTTCTCGAACGCATCCACATTCTCTACCGGAGTTCCCGGCGCCAGCGTGTGCCAATGCATATCCAGCATCGATGCGGCCAGCAGCTCGGTCAGCGAATATCCCTGGTTGAAGTCGTGTGCCTTGCGGATCTTTTCCGCCAGCTCCGCCGGCATCGGCGCCCCCGTCTGGTAATGCTTCGCGTAATGCTGAAAGACCGCCGGATACGTTGCCCAGTGCTCGTTGAACTGCGAGGGGAACTCGACGAAATCGCGCGGCACCGACGTCCCCGACAGCGTGGGGTACTCCACCTGGCTCATCATTCCGTGCAGCGCGTGGCCGAATTCGTGAAACATCGTCCGCACATCGTCGTCGCTGATTAGCGCCGGCTGCCCCGGTGCCGGCTTCTGGAAATTCGCTACGTTGTAGACCACCGGCAGATTTCCGAGCAGCCGGCTCTGGTCCACGAAGCTCGACATCCACGCTCCGCCGTTCTTGTTGTCGCGCTTAAAGTAGTCGCAGTAGAACAGGGCCAGCGGCTTGCCATCGGCGTCGTGCACTTCGAACACCCGCACATCCGGCTGCCACACCGGAATGTCCTTCCGCTCCGCGAACGTGAGGCCGTAGAGCTGGTTCGCCGCGTAGAAGACGCCGTTCTCCATCACCTTGTCGATCTCGAAGTACGGCTTCACCTGCGACTCATCGAGGTCATACTTCGCCTTCCGCACCTGCTCGGCGTAGAAGTTCCAGTCCCACGGCTGAAGCTGAAAGCCTCCCTGCTGCGCATCGATCACCGACTGAATCTCCTGGCCCTCACCGCGTGCCTTCGCCGTCGCCGGCGGAATCAGCTCGTTGAGGAAGTGCAGCACGGTGGCCGGTGTCTTCGCCATCTGGTTCTCCAGCGTCCACGCCGCATAATTCGGATACCCGAGCAGCTGCGCCTTCTCTGCGCGTAGTTCCGCCAACCGTTTCACCACCGGCCGCAGATCGGTCCCCGGCTGTTCGCCCCGCGTCCAGCTCTTCTCGAAGAGCGCCTGCCGCGTTGCGCGATTGCTCAGCTCCGCCAGATCCGGTTGCTGCGTCGTGTTCTGCAGCGGGATCACATACCCCGGCACCTTGCGGCCCTCCGCTGCCTGCGCGGCCGCGGCGATCTGGGCGTCGCTCAGCCCGGCCAGCGCAGCCCTGTCCGTCGTGGTGTATGCAGCCTTCTTCGCTGCCTCCAGCAGCTCGCGGCTGAACTGGTCCTCCAGCGACGACAGCTCCTCGTTCATCTTCTTCAACTTCGTCTTGTCTGCCTCGCTCAGCGCCGCGCCCGCATGCACGAAATCATCGTGAACAATCTCCACCAGCCGCAGGCTCTCCGGATCGAGCTGGAGGCTCGCCCGTTTCTCGTACACGCTCTCCACTCGCGCAAACAGCTTCGCATTCAGATAAATCGCATCCTGATGCGCCGCCTGCTTCGGCGCCAGCTCCTGCTCCACTTTCTGCAGAAAGGGATTGGTGTTCGCTCCTGCGACGCAGTCCAGCGCCGCCTGCGCCCGATGCAGCAACTTCCCCGTCTTCTCCATTGCGACGTACGTGTTCTCAAAGGTTGCCGGCTCCGGGTTATCGGCGATCGCCTGCATCTCCTTCTCCTGCTCGGCCATGCCCGCCTCGATCGCTGGCTGGTAGTCGGAGTCCTTGATGTGGTCGAAGGGTGGCGCGTGGAAGGGCAGGGAACTCGGCGCGTGAAAAGGATTCTCCGGCCCGAAGGCCGGGCTCTGGGCGATCACTGGCATGTCACTCATGAATAGAAAAGCCGCAGTGAGAAAGCATGCGGCAGGCAATGCGGTTTTGCTGGTCAACGCAGTCTTCCTCGCAATTCAGGGCTGATGCTGCATTGTATCGCCTGGTGTCGCGCGCCACAGCTTTCCCTGAGCCTGCCGAAGCGTCCCGAATTTGAGACAGGGCGTTCGTTCAGCGAACCGCGTTACCTGGCCGCTCGTTCGCTGACTGTCTCACGCCTGGCCGCTTTTCCCTGACCGCTTCACGACGGGCTTCTTCCCTAACCGTTTTATTACCGCCGTTCCTTCCCGGACCACCGGCACAAACCATCGGGGAAGCTTTAGTAACTAAACTCCGGTTTCTTCTTGCTTTTCCCCGGCTGATTCGTAAATATGAACCGACCAATTTCAACATGCGCAAGTCAACAACGGTTCCTCTTACTCTGTTGGCCGTCAGTGCACTTGCCGGGCCCCCGGGCTGCGACAGCCGCCCTACCGAAGTCCGCAACTGCGTCGACAGCCAGAACCAAATCGTTTCCAACGACCGCTGCGAGCATCCCGCACTCTATGCGGGTGGTGGCTATCACTATCTCTATGGCGGCCGCAGCGGCGGACGGGTCGGCGATACGGTCACCGGCGGCTTCTATGAGCCGGAGGCCGGTGCTCGCATCGTCGACGGAGAAACCGGTACCGTGCGCGGCGGCTTTGGTGGCGAAGCCGAGGCCGCCCATGGTGGCGGGGAAGGCGGAGGCGAGTAGGTTTGCAGCGCCATCGCATCCTCACCCGCTCCGACTGGCAAAAGAAAGTCGAACAGGTAGGCCTCAGCTACCACACTCCCAACGGTCAGACTTACTGGGACGAGTCTGCCTACTGGGGATTCACCGCGGCTGAAATCGACCGCATCGAAGCCGCCACCGCCGAGCTCCAGACCATGTGTCTCGCTGCCGGTGACTTCATCCTCGACCACAATCGCTTTGCAGATCTGCGCATTCCACCGGGCGCCGCCGCGCGTATTCGCGAAACATGGAATGCCGAACCGTCCGCCCTCTACGGACGCATGGACCTTGCGTACAACGGCCGCGAACTGAAACTGCTCGAATACAACGCCGATACGCCCACCTCACTCGTCGAAGCCGCCGTCGCCCAGTGGTACTGGTTGGAAGAGCGCTTTCCCGCAGCCGACCAGTTCAACTCCATCCACGAGCACCTGGTCGCCAAATGGAAGGACCTCGCCGCCGTCGTCCACCAGCCTGTTTACTTTGCCTGCGAGCCCTCCGACGAAGACTGGATGACCATCACCTATCTGGGTGATACCGCCCAGCAGGCCGGCCTCACCACGGCGGCCATCGCCATGCGCGACATCGGATGGGACCGCGCGCGCCGCTGCTTCGTCGATCTCACCGATCAGCCGATCCAGACCATCTTTAAGCTCTACCCGTGGGAGTCCATGCTCGCCGACCGCTTCGGCGCCCACGCCCTCGACACCATGAATACCGTGCAGTGGATCGAGCCCATCTGGAAGATGCTGTGGTCCAACAAAGCCCTGCTGGCCATTCTGTGGGAGATGTATCCAGGCCACGAACTGCTCCTACCCGCGTATCTCGATGGTCCCCGCGACCTCGATGCATGGGTGCGTAAGCCGCTGCTGGGCCGTGAAGGCGCGAATATCACCGTGAAGCTCGACGGCATCACCGCTGAAGACACCGCTGGCCGCTATGCCGAAGGCGGTTTCGTCTGGCAGCAGTACATTGATCTCGCAGCATCCGGCCCAACGCGCCTGGTCCTCGGCAGCTGGCTCATCGACGGTGAGCCCTGCGGCCTCGGTTTGCGCGAGCCCGACAGCTACGTCACCACCAACGCCAGCCGCTTCGTCCCCCACCTGTTCCGCTAAAAATCAATCGGACATTATCCCGAGCGGAGTACCAGAGCCCGCTTCCTTCCATTTTGCCGACTTTCGAGTCTAAATTCGTTTACATGCCTGAGTCGCTATGGCTCCTCCGGAATCAGGCCCGGGAAAAAGCGGCCCCAAAATCGAAGGCCGCTGCATTCACGTTCGGAGCGAACACAAACGCCACGGAGGCGCACCATCAGCGCCGCTGGCCGAGCACGGATCGCGGCTGCTCAAAGGGCTCGCTGGACAAAACTGCAGAAGGCCAAATCGGATAGAGTATTCCCTACGATGCATGCGGCCCTCTAAACTTTAGATTCCTAGCCCTCAAAAAATGTAGAGTCACAACGGTCGCTTTGGAATAGTCTCATGGCCGAGAAAATCGGGCCCGGGTGGGAATCATGAACGTGAAAGCTTTAGCGTTTCTGTTCTGCGTCTGCTGTCCACTGTTCGCTCAAACAAACACAACAATCTTCATCACCGATAGCAATGGGAACCAGACCGCTGGAAACCTCGGCAACGGAAACCTGTTTCTCTACGACAGCAAGGGAAACCAGGTGTTGGGGACAATTCGCAACGGTTTCGTTACCTGAATGGAAACCATGGAGAATTCACGTTCGGCACCATCCGCAACGGCAACGTGTTCCTACCGATCAGAACGGAAATACCACTGGCTCGATCAGAAACGGACAAATCTTCCTAAACAATAGCGACGGCGGCACCACCACGGGGACATATGACCACCGCGGCAACATCTATACCACTACGACCCCGAGCGTGGAAGAACAGCAACGGCAATTAGAGCTTCAGCGCCAGCAGCAGCAATTGGAAGAACAGCGCCGGCAACAGATAAATCAGCAGAACTACGATGCCGGATATGCGCTGGGGTCGGCCATCGGAGGCGCTATTGCCGGGGGTATCGCGAGCCATCGCATCACTGCCTACTGTAAGAGCAATCCCAAAGATTCATATCTGACTGGGGATGGAATCACCATTCAGTGTCCCAACGCGCCATTGTCGACTTGGGAGAATCGGCAAGCCAACGCATATTGTGCTGACAATCCGGGTCGCTGGATCGAATTCGGAAGACGCCGCGTTGACTGTCTGACTCCACCCAACCCTGCCAACCTGAAGTGGGCGAAATGGGAACTGAACGAATGGGCCTCGGACTATCACCACCGGGCAAAGGCGAAGATGAAGATTTCAAGCGATCAGATTCGCTCCGACTGGGAGTACTGGCAAGGCGTCTATTGCAGGCTCGCCCCCGGCAACAACTTCAGAGACTTGGACGGAAAGAAGCAGCGTTGCCAATAAACCCTACCGGATCCCACGCACTGTGAGCGCTTCATCACCGATGCTATAGTCGCCGCAATTTCCTGGTTACGAGATTTTTGCGGTAGATTTCCGGGATTGATCCCCCGGAAACGGGCTTGTATTTTGTGATTTCTCGTTAGTCGCCATTCCGGCCCTTGGACCGGTTCGCCGCGGATAGCCGATCGTGCAAAGAAAAGCTCGGATAACTTACCTCTTCAGCAAATCCACCGGCGCATCCGCATCCGTAGCCCGGAAATACGGCGCCAGCGCCGGATGCCTCTTCTGCACCGCCTGATACATCTCCCACGCCACCCGCCGGTAGGAGAAATGCCCCTGCGCCGCCGAGCGTAGCTCCGAAATATAGAGAGCCTCGGCAAAGTCCATCTTGAACAGCGCGCGGTTCCGCGTGCCCAGCGGCAGCACATACTGCGCGTTCATCGCGGCCTCCGCCGCGGACCCCGCCGCTAGCTGCGTACAGGCCGCCTGCGCGGCGCGCATCGCCTCTTCATACTGCGGCTGAATGCCCGCCTCCGGCACCCCCTCCGGAATCGCGTATCCGTGCAGGCATGTGAAGGGCTGCAGCACCTGCACGCAGCGGCGGTGCCGGTGCATATCGCGGAAGCCGCCGATGTCCATCAGAATGTCGAAGCGCAGTGCCTGCCCTGCCGAAAATTCCCGCAGCAGCTCGTCATGCCGGCCCCGATGGCGCAGCCCCACATCGATGATCTCGTTGCGCCGCGACTCGCTCAGCGCCGCCACATGCCGCCGGATCTGTCGGTACGAGTAATGGCAGTGCCCATAGAGCAGCGTCGTCGCAATCTCGATCTCCAGCGACTCGACATCGTCCACCAGGTCCACCAGCGGAGCCGGCCGGATCGCATCGCCGGCCATCAATTCCGCTGCGGCATGTCGCAGCTCCGCGCGCGTCTTTGTCTGATATTCGTTGCGCGCTGCGTACTTCACCAGCGTCGGCGCGGTCTTCACCTCCCGCGTCAGCAGCGCGGCGGCCCGCTCGCCCAGCGCCGGATCGAGCGCCGCGATCTCCTTCTGCAGTGCCGCCAGCTCCTCGGCGTGCACATTCCACGCCGGACCCGCCGCCGCTGCCTGCAGCCGTTGGCCCAGTTGCCGCACCTCAGAGAAGTCACTCGACAGCAGCCGCGAAACCTGCGTCTCCAGGGTGCGCGCGTTCACAATCTGCCCCAGCGAGGTGTTGGTCGCCAGCGGCAGCAGATACCGCGCCACATCGAAGGCACGCGCCCGCAGCGTGCGGTCGTAGCTCTCCGGCTTCATCGTCTCCGGCCGCGGCACCTGATTCTTCAGCGAGGCAAATACTGCCTCCGACACTATGTGGTACGCCCCGAACAGCCCCTCGATCGTCTCCCTGTACAGTGTCGCCGACGTCGCATCCTGCCCGAAATCCGCCATGTACCAGCCGCTCTTGCGGAAGTTCTGATACCGCGTCGACCGCTCCTGTCCATCCCAGCGCTGCTCGTCCACCAGCACAATCGCCGCCAGCAGCGAGAGTTTCTCCACCGCGAATGCCACGTGAGCCAGATCGGCAATCGACCGGTGCCCATACTGGAAATAAAACGTGTTCAGGAACTGCTCGGCTCGTTGGCTGCTGATCTCCCTGAGCGATTCCTTCATCGACAGCGCCGAGCGCGAATACTTTGCCATCGCGTAGGCCAGCACCTCCGGATCGGCGCCGTGCACCGCGAACACTTCAGTCTGGTTCTGGCTGCGGGTGTCGGTAGAGTGCAGGGTCGCGGTCGGCTCACTCATCGAGGGCATGGAGGCATCGTAAACCGAAAGCTTCTGGATTTTCGTTCCCATCCTGGTTCGCCTCTGGCACTGTGGTGTAAGCCGTCGGCAAAATCGGAACGAGTAACATAGGGAGTGCTTTGCCCGAAGGGCGAAGTTGTGAGGTCCGGGCAGCCTGGTGCATGAATAAGATCCTCTCCACCACCGAACACCGTCCCTGGCCCATGCCAAAATCTCCGTGGGTCATGACGCAGCGCTGGAATGACTTGCTATTCGCTCACTGGCCTCTGCCCGCAACCGAGCTCACCCACCTCCTGCCTGAAGGCCTGGCCATCGATACCTTCGACGGCTCCGCTTGGGTCGGCGTCGTCCCATTCTGGATGGATCACGTCCGCTTCCGCTGGATGCCGTCGATCCCTGGCGCCAGCCGCTTCCCCGAGCTCAATCTCCGCACCTATGTCCGCGAACGCCATTCCAATCAGCCCGGCGTTTACTTCTTCTCGCTCGATGCCGCCAATCCCTTCGCCGTCTCCGCCGCCCGTATGTTCTACCGCCTGCCCTACTACTGGGCCAACATGAAGATCGATCCGGCAGGCGACCGTGAATTCCACTACTCCAGCGAACGCCTCCTCACCCGCACCCCAGCCCGCCTCAAGGTCCGCTATCGCAGCCTGGGCAAGCCGTGCATCAAGGGAGGACTTGAAAGCTTCCTTACCGACCGCTACGCGCTCTTCACCGCCAGTCGCCGCGGCGGGCTTTCGCGCGTGCAGATCCACCACCTGCCCTGGCCGCTCGAATTAGCCGAGGCTGAATTCGAGTTGAACGATCTTCCCCAGGCCCACGGCATCCACCTGCCCGACACCAAACCCCTGCTGCAGTACAGCCGCGAGTTGGTCGTCTACATCTGGGCTCTCGAAGGTCTGCCCGCCCGCGCGACACGTCCTGCCGCCGCCCCCGTGCCTGCCGCCGGCTCATAGGGTTCGTTTGCAATAGGCGCTGAACGAGAACCGGCTGTCATCCTGAACTGAGGTTTGGCCGCAGGCCAAACTCGGAGAAGGATGCGCGGTTGCATTTGGGCGTATCACGCTACGAGTCTTTCAGGGCTCCCCGCCAACCACCCACCGCTGCCCGTCCGGTCGGAAAAATTGCGTCCGCAGCGCACGAGGTCCCGCGCCAGCGGGACGGCAGCAGCAGCCCCGGCCCGGCCTTGTGTCCTCTGACCTCAAAACTCATCTCGGGTGCCCCCATCATCTGCCCGCCGTTGGCAGATGTGGGATTAATTGAGCGTGATTTTTGAAGGCCAAGCCCGGCAATGTGCCAAAACCCCTCGCGAACCGCGCCATATCGCTCGTAAAAGGGTTCAGCGTCGGCGACCTCGACCCGGCAACCGCGGAGCCACCGCATAATTCAGCTGCAGAGCGAAGATCACCTCCACACTCCACAGCGTTCCCACTACGCACAGCGGCGCCCCCACCGCATACAGCGACTGCGCCACCACCACCCTGCAGCAAATCGCCGCGCGAATCTCCGCCGGTGTGTCTGCCCGGATCATCTCCCGCCGCGTCACGTACTTCCAGCTCCAATCGAGCAGCAGCCCGGGTGCCAGAATATTTGTCCAGTACACCAGCAGCGCCGTGCGGTAGTGGATAAACTCCGCCAGCAGCCGCGTTGAAAACGGCATCAGCGTAATCGTGAACAGGAATGCCAGGTGAATCCACGCCAGGTCGCGATCGCCGCGTTCGATGTAGTTCAGCTGCGTCTGCTGTCCATTCCAGAAGATCCACAGCGTCAGAAAGCTTATCAGGTAGATCAGCCGGCTCGGCCCCATCGCTGCCAGCGCGCGCCACAAGTCGTGCTCCGAATGAATCGTGCTCGCTTCCGGCAGATGCAGGTCCAGCACCAGCAGCGTCATGGCAAACGCAAAGACTCCGTCGCTGAGCGCGCTCAGCCGTTCCAGACTCTGATTCGCAATGCGGTTGTAGAGCGTCGCCATCCGGAGCCAGTGTAGGGCCTTCGAAGCTCCTGCAGGGCTGCGGTACGCTATACCCATGTCCTCACTTCAGGGAAAAACAGCTCTGGTCACCGGAGCTTCGCAGGGGATCGGCCGCGCCTGTGCTCTGGCCCTCGCTCAGGCCGGCGCCCGCGTCGCCCTCGCCGCTCGCAACGAAGCCAAACTGAACGACGTCGCTGCCGAGATCGCCTCCCAGGGCGGCGCCGCCGCGGTCTTCTCCCTCGACCTCGCCAGCGAGGATTCCATCAGGGCCTGCGCCAAAGCTGCCCTCGCCCACTTCGGCAGCGTCGAAGTCCTGGTCAACAACGCGGGCGTCACCCGCGACACTCTGGCCCTTACCATGAAGCGCGCCGAGTGGGACGAAGTCCTTCAGACCAACCTCACCGGCACCTTCCTGATGACCCAGGCCCTCCTCCGCCCTATGCTCAAAGCGCGCTGGGGACGCATCATCAACATCTCGAGCGTCGTCGGCGAAACCGGCCAGGCGGGCCAGTCCAATTACGCCGCCAGCAAAGCCGGCCTCATCGGCCTTACCAAATCCCTGGCGCGCGAAGTCGCCTCACGCAGCATCACCGTCAACGCCATCGCCCCCGGCTATATCGAGACCGCCATGACCGCTGTCCTCGACGAGAAACAGCGCGGCGCCATGCTGGCCCACATCCCGCTGGGCCGCCCCGGCACCGATGCCGAGATCGCCGCCGCTGTCCGCTTCCTCGCCTCCGAAGACGCCGCCTACATCACCGGACACGTTCTCGACGTCAACGGCGGCATGTACATGGGCTAGGGTGAGTGAACCGATCCATCAAAACCGCAGCCGCGCACTCACCTGCATCAGCCGCGGAGCCGCTGCCGACACGATCTGCCCAAACGACGCGCTCCCGATGTTGCCCTCCACCGACGCCGGCCCAAAGAATTGCGCGTGGTTGAAGACATTGAACCCTTCCGCGCGCAGTTCCAGTTCTTTGCCATCCAGCACAGTCATCGACTTCTCCACCGCCAGGTCCGTATCGTCCGACCCCGGCCCGTGGAAGAACCGGCGCCGCGCATTCCCAAACGTGCCCAGCGCTGGCAGGCTGAACAGGGAAGTGTTGAACTCTGACCCCGCTTCCGGGCGTCCCTGCAGCCGCAGCGGCCCCGGCGCAACGTTCACCTGGTCCGCCCCCACCGTGTTCACCCCATTCGGCTGCGTCCCCAGCAGGGAAGTGTCGTTGTTGTTCACCAGGGTCACGGGGAATCCGGTGGTCAGCCGCGTCAGCCCGAACACCTGCCAGCCGGAGGCCAGGGTCCGCGTCCATCCGGGCGTGCCCCAGGCCGACGGTAGTCCGGGCAGCCGGTAGTGATAGTTCGCCACGAAGTTTTGCGTCAGATCGAACGCCGACAGTCCCCGGCTCCCCCCCGGATCAACCGGGTCAACCGGATCGGAGAGGCTCGATGCCTGATCGATGGATTGACTCCACGTGTAGGCCAGCGAAAATCCCAGCGGCCCTGCATCCCGCTTCAGGCTTACCTCCATCGCATTGTCGTGCGAGTTCCCCAGCGTCTTCTGCCAGGTCACGCTGCCGAAGGCCGGGGAAAACCGCGTCCGCGTCCCCTGGACCAGTTCGCCGTTCGCCCGCGTGTAGCTCCCGCTCTCGCCAAACGGCCCGCATGTGGCTGAACCCGCTGCGACCTCGCTCACCTCGCTCAGGCCCAGGCACAGCGCCGGATCGCCCGGATTCGCCTCCATCAGCGTCAGCAGATGATGCGCCTGTGTCCCCGCATAGCTCACGTCCAGCACCGTCCCTTTGCCCAGCTCGCGCTCCACGCTCACCAAATAATCCTCGGCATACGGCGTCACATTTCCCGGCGCCACTGCTGGTATCCCTGTGAACGGCTCGAACTCCACCCAGTCGACGCTGGTGACCGGATGAGTCCGCGATGCTCCAAAGGGCACGTGCGGCAGCGGAAAGCGCGGCCCATTCGGCTCGAGGCTCGATCCATCCGCCGCGGCTGTCCATGGTGTGTCGAAGAGCGTTGGTACCGCGCTCGTATAGGTGTAGCCATACGGCGGATTCGCACTCATAATCGCGGGCGATAGCCCCTCGATCGGCGTGTAGAACTGCCCCCAACTGGCTCGCACGCTCGTCTTGCCCGCTCCCAGAAAGGCAGGCGTCCACGCCACACCCACACGCGGTCCAAAGTCGGTGTTCTTCGTCGCCGCCAGCGACCGCGGGACGCCGGGATCTCCTGAAAACACGATCCCCGCCGGCGCATTCGGAAACACCACACTCTGTTCGCCCGGCACCCCCGTTTGCAGCTGGTTGTACTTCTCGTGCCAGAAAGGCAGCCGGTCCCAGCGCACCCCATAATTCAGCGTCAAGCCCGGCCGCACCTGCCGTGCATCCTGCGCGTACACACCGGTGAGCAGGTTGCGGTTGTAGAAGTGCTGCGCATCTCCCTGCGTGAAGTTCGAATCCACCCCCAGCAGGAAGTCGGCAAAGTCCAGCCCTGTCTCGCTTCCCGTGAATGCGAAGCTCCCGTTGAAGTACACATCAGGATGATTGTTGATCTGGTCCCCGTGCACATCCACGCCAAACTTCAGATTGTGTTTCCCCATCACATGGGAGAAGTCGTCGCTGGCCTCCACAATGTTTTCCGTCTGGAACAGTGCCGTCACATCGATGCCCATGGTGAAGCCATTGAAGATCGTGTTCTCTATGCCCTCGGCCTTCGCGTCCAGCGGCACAATGCCGGTGAGTCCCTGGGATGCCACCGTCGGTCCCACCCCGCCCTGCGGCACGCCCACATTAGCGCCGTTCCGCATATAACTCACCCGCGCCACATTGACCGTGTTTAACCCGAAGGTCTTCGTGTCGCTCAGCGCCAGTAACTGCGCGCGGCCAAAATTCAGCGCATCGTAGCCCGGCACATTCGCTCCCCCCGCGCCCGTCGGATATGGATTGTCCACGTTGTAATCGTCGAAAAAGTAGTAGTCGCTCAGCGAACCCATCCGCGTATTCCCGTCCAGCCGCAGCGCGCCTTTGTCATCCCGTATCGACTGCTCGGCTGCTGAAGTCGAAAACGTTCCGGAGCCCTGGTTTCCGAGTCCGTTCGCCTGCGGCACATAAGCCAGCAGATGACTCGCCGCCGTCGACCACGCAGCCGCCGGGATATTCGCATTGGGAAAGACGCACTGCGCCGCGCCCGCGCAGCCCGCCGTGTAGTACGGCTCGCCCTGCGTCACCGTGTATCCCAGCTTCTGCGAGAGCAGTCCCGCCAGATACGGCCCGCTCACCTTTCCTGTCAGCGTGCTCGCCATCCCCGAGAAATCTCCGCTCCGCTCCGCCGCGGTCGGCACCGCAATCAGTCCCGTATCGATCCCCTCCGCGACCCGCGTTCCCTGATAATCCGAAAAGAAGAACAGCCGATTCCTCTTCACCGGCCCGCCCAGCGTCGCGCCGAACTGGTTCTGATGAAACGCCGCCCGCTCCAACGAAAAATAATTCCGCGCATCCAGATTCGTGTTGCGCAGATACTCGAACGCCGACCCGTGCCACTCGTTCGTCCCGCTCTTTGTCACCACCGCAATCTGGCCGCCGCTCGCCGTCCCATACTCGGGCGCATCGTTGCCCGTCACCACATTCAGCTCCGCAATCGAGTCCAGCACCGGCACGATGGCCACGCCCATACTCACGTCTTCCTGGGCATCGGCTCCGTTGACGCGAAAGCTGTTCGCCGTCTCACGCTGCCCGCCAATCGAGAGCGTCCCCGCATCCAGTTCACCAGAGGGCGGCGTCGAAGCCACTCCGCTCATCACGATCGCATTCGGCGGCTGCGAACTCGCCGGAGCCACCCCAGGTTCGACCGCCAGCGCATCCGTAAAGCTCCGGCCGTTCAGCGGAACCGTCTGCATTCTCTGCGCGTCGAGGGTGCCGCCCGTCGAGGTGTCACTGGTGGCCAGGGTCTCGGCTGTCGCGCTCACCGCAACGGTCTGGTTCATGGGGCCAACCTGGAGCGTCAGCGTCACCGCAACCGGCTGCGTCCCCACCGTCACCGTTTGCTGCGTGGCTGCAAATCCCCGGGCGCTCCCGGTCAGGACATAGGTACCTGCCGTCAGTGCGGCAAAGCGAAACGTTCCTGCGGTGTCGGCCGTAGTCTTCACGGTGCCGGCCGCTCCGCCGCCCTGCGGCTCGACCGCGACCGTCGCTCCGGGAATCACTGCCTCTGAAGCATCGGCCACCACGCCCGAGAGAGTCGCCGTCTCTTGCGCCGTTGCTCCCGCGGATAACCACGTCAGGGCCGCCACAGCCACGATCACCGCACCCCAACCCGCTTGCTGCATCCCGAAATTTACTTTCACGCCCACCCCAAATATCCGACCAATTATGTCCTATTTAAGACCGCAGGGAAGGTTTCCTCCTGTGACTTGCGTCACACTCCTAAACCAATTGATTCGTGGAGCCCGCAGAAAATGCCGCTGCAATCAAAGTGGCCAGGGCCGCCGCTTGTCCGCAACAGCCTCCGTTCCAATATACGACAGATTTAGTCCGATTTAGGAAAAGTAGAAAAGCCGCACGCGGCAAGTCTCGACAGCGAGCGCTGCCATACTGAACACTGCGCTCAGCTACCAGCCACCAGCAACGAGGAACCAGCAACGAGCAACTGAGAACCAGCAACTAGGAACCAGCAACTGGCTACCCGCTTCACTCCGCCAGATTGAAAATCCGAACCTGCACCAGCTTGCTGATGGTCAGATCGCCCAGCCCGCGGCTTTGCATGTGCCGGATGAACTCCGGCGTCACTCTGAAGATTCTCATCTGGATCAGTTCGTCGGCCGTGGGCTGGTAGCCCAGGGTGCGATAGGCGTGAACCTCATCGGCATTTACCCCGTGAATCCTGAAGGCGATGAGTTTGTCCGCAGAAAGCTTCGGATAGCCAAGATCCGCCATCGCCCGCGCGAATGCCTCGTCGACTTTGAAGATGCGCAGCGCCACGATCTTATCCGCATCGATCCCCGTCACCCCCGCCGACTGAAGTCCCTGAACCCACGCCACCTGCACGTGGAACAGCGTGTACGCTTCCAGCAGCCGCGAGTGCAGCCCCGTGAAGCCCAGCTGCTGCATGTGCGCCACGAAACCCTGGTCCGGCACGAAAGTGGCTTCGCCGGACAGCACCAGATCCTGGACCGTGCCCGCACACGTCAGTTTGCCCGGCTCCCCGGCAATGGTCGCCTCGACGTGCGCTCCATCGTGCCGCAGATCGTCGAGTGAAAAGCCGGAGAAATTGCTGACTGGCATCTCGTTGTCATTGTGATTGCAATGTCCGCGATCGCCTCCGCAGTCATCTTCTTCGAGTTCAAAGCGCACCCGGTCCGGCTTATCGGCCGCCGAGATGCTGCACCGGCCGTGCAGAGCCTGCAAGGCTTCCTGGCCCGTCAGCAGAGGCGATCCGCAACTCGCCAGCAAGGCAGCGAGGACGAGCGCGCGCGTCTTCATGGCCGGCTCTCCTTTGCATCATCCAGAATCCCCGAGATGCGCAGCTTTACCAGCTTGTCGATGCTCAGCGGCCCGAATCCATGCCGCGTAGCCGAGGCAATGAAATCCGCATCGATGTGAAAAACGCGCAGCTGAATCAGCTGGTCGACGGTCACATCCGGGAACTGTGCTTTCATGTTGCGCGCGTACTCCGGCGTGACTCCCTGCACGCGCAGCGCAACCAGCTTCTTCGGCGGGATGGTGCCGAAGCCCGCTGCCTTCATCTGCTCGACAAATTCCAGTGTCACCGCGAAGATGCGGTCGGCGATCAGATCGTTGAAGCTCGAGACTTCAATTCCCGAACTGCGCAGCTTGTCAGCATAATCCGGTGTCACGCCCTGCACCTTCAGCGCGATCAGCTGATCGACACTCGGCTTGCCGAAGCCCGCCTTCGCCATCTCCGCTGCATATTCCGGCGTGATGGCCTGCACCTTCATGGCAATGTACTTGTCCAGATCGGCGTCATATCCGGCAACGCGCATCTTCGCCATGTAATCCGGCGTCAAATCCTGGACTTTCATGGCGATCAGTTGATCGACCGGTATCTTCTGTCCGAATTGCTTCGCCATCTCCGCTGCATACTCCGGCGTGATGGCCTGCACCTTCATGGCAATGTACTTGTCCAGATCGGCATCGTATCCGGCCGCTCGCATCTGCGACATATACTCGGGCGTCACCGCCTGGACCTTCATCGCGATCAGCTGGTCGGCGGGTATATTGTGCCCAAACTCCTTCGCCATGGCCGCTGCGTATTCCGGCGTGATGCCCTGCACCTTCATGGCAATGTACTTGTCCAGATCGACCTTGTAGCCCGCCGCGCGCATCGCGTCGATGTAGTCGGAGTGCTCCCCATTCTGCGCGTTAGCACCGGCCGCCGGCGCGGCACTTTGCTGAGCGTCCGCCTCGGCATCGGCGCTGTCCGGTCCGGAACTCCTCGCTCCGGCAAGACTGTCAGCATCCGGACTGGTTGATGGCGCGCTGCTTGATCCGGATGTGCCTGCCTCCGCATCAGCCGGTACGGCCGCGGAGGGTTTCGCCTGCGGCGCGGGCTGAGCAGGATCAGGACTCGCAGTCTGACTGGCCGCTGCATCGGCACCGGGTTGTGCCATGGGAGCCTGGTGCAGGCTCGCCAAAACCTGCGGCACCGGGCAGGCAAAGATCACCAGCGCCGCCGCCAAAACCGCAATGGAGACCGGCCGGAAACGGGTTTGTTCCGTCGATGCCTCCGGCGATCCCAGAATCCGTTCGATTCGCGCCCGCAGCCCTCTGCGCGATCCGCCGTCCAGAGCCATGGCGAAGCGCAGCTGCGCTCTCCGCTCCTCCTCCAGCCGCAGCAGTGCCGAGGCATACACGGCCGGATCGCAGCAGCACTCCAGAGCCATATCGTCGCAGCACAGTTCGCGCTCTTCGCGCACCCGCCGGCTCACCCACCACACCGCAGGATGGAAGAAGAAGAGGGTCTCCATCCCCGTCTGCATCAGGTTCCACAGATAATCGCCGCGCCGCATGTGCGCCAGCTCATGCAGCAGCACCATCTCCAGTTGCTCCGGAGTGAGATTGGTCAGGGCCGAGCAGGGAAGCAGGATCCACGGCCGCAGCACGCCCGCAGTCAGCGGGCTGCCGATCCTTTCCGACAGCCGCAGATCGATGCACATGCGAATCCCCAGCTCGCGGCGCAGCACATCCAGGCGAACCCATAGCGCATGCGGAGCCTCCTCGAGGGCCGCGCGCCGCAGCCGCTCCAGAAACACGCATCCGCCCACCGCGCGCAGCGACAGGCACAGAACGCCGGCCAACCACATCGCGTCGAGCCACGGCAGCATGCTGTCCATGTCGAATCGCCACGCATTGTCACGCGGAGCCTCCGGCATCGTCGCGCTCTGGGCGACACTCGCCGGCAACGGCGGCCCTGCCACCGAGAATGAGAGCGCCTGCGCGGAACCCTGAGCAGCCTCCGTGCGATTGCCGGCCTCCTCCCACGCTAAAGTCGCCAGCGACGCGATCAGCATGGCGCCCAGCGCAGCCAAAGCCATCGCATAGCGGACCGTGGCGCTCGACCGCGGAAGCAGCAGGTCCGCGATGCGGTAGAGGGCTGCGATCGCCGCCGCCTGCCAAAGGAAGTGAACCAGCGTCCAGCCCAGCGCGTGCCATTGATCCATCATGGACGTTTCCTCTTTTGCTCGATGAGATTCCGCAGCTCTTCCAGTTCGCGTTCGCTGACCGGTTCCATCGTCAGTGCGTGCATCGCCAGCTGCGTGGCCGAGCCCGCAAATAGCCGCCGGCTGATGTCGCGCAGCAGCTGCGTCTGCGTTTCATCCTGCGTCGCCGCTGCGCGATAGACATGCGCCCGGCTCGACTCCTCGCGCTCCACCAGTCCTTTTTCGGTCATGATCTGGAGCAGTTTGAGCACCGACGTGTAGCCGACCGGGCGGTGCCTGCCGATTGCCTCATGCAGCTCGCGCACCGTCGACGGTCCTTTGTCCCACAGCGCCTGCAGGAGCTCGAGCTCTCCTTCGGTGGGGCGGGGTAGCTTTCGTTTCATGATCCGCAACGTTATACGAATCGCTTCGTAGTTGTCAACGAAGATGTTCGTAGATGATTGCTGTCGCATGGCGGGGAGGTTCTCGATCGTTTGTCATCCCGAGCGCACCCCAGAGCGAGCGTTGCGAATCGAAGGGCAAGGGGAGTGCCTGGCCTGAGTTTGTCGAAGGCGACGCCCTATGGGGAAGATGAGCCACGCAGGAAAGACAAAATAGTCGCCGAATCAACACGAACGGAAGATGATGAAGGTGGGATAGCGGGCACACACAAGCATGCGATAAATATCCTATCTCGGAGGCGCTTTCCAAAGATGGCCATGCTGTTCGTTGATGAGAGCGGGCATTTTGCGGACAGCAAGTATCTTTCGCTTGCTGGATACATATCTACCGACGCTGGCTGGAGTGCACTTTCAGCGGATTGGAGCATACTTCTCGAAAAATACAGTTTGCCAGGCATTCACATGAAACAGATCATGTCGAGTAAAGGCAACTCACCAGCGGCATCTTGGGACATGCCCAAAAAGTTAGAGATGCTCGCTGAGTTCATTCTCGTCATCAGGAAATACGTGCAAGCGGGGTTCGGCGTGGGGATGGACGCGGGGCATTATCGGAGCGTCGTTGAAAGTATCAAGAGGACTGCCAAAGAACAAGGGGTGTCTCTCCGCCCGTTTAAACCAAAGGCATTTTGCGTTGCACGGCTCCTGAGCCGAATCATGAGCTATTGTGACGATCTGAAAATCCTCGACCCATCAATCATCATTGATCCCGTTTCATTAATTTTCGATGATGACAGGGCATACGCCATGGAGTGTTACAGCTGCGTAAGAGATGTCAAGGATGCCGATTCCGAGGTCAGGAAGAGAATCGTATCGATAGGCTTTGCAGATGATGAGTGGTTCTACCCACTTCAGGCTGCCGATATTTTGGCCTATGCAACATGCAATGAGCTTAAGAAAAGGCCAGATGACAGATGGAAAGACGGGAACATCTTCACAGAACTGCTTAGGACGCGGGATCCCGCCTACGGAATCCTCTACAAGAGCGAATTTTGGGACGAGGAACCAACGAGGGATGAGACCCTCCGAGCACTGATCTGGTCGATGCTAAATAGGTAAAGCAATTCAAGGTATATAGCGAGTTGACAAGGCCAAGCATATTGTTGCCGCAGGAAAGATCAGAAACAGCACTCTCACGGGAAGCCCCGCCAGCGGATTCAATCTACGAACGCACCGGAAACACCGCCTGCCGCACCGCCGCCGCTGCTCGCATCCAGTGGCGTCGCCGGTAGGAGATAACCACCAGGCGGATGGAGAGGGCAATGGCGCCCCCCAACGCGGTGCAGAAGGTGCGCCGCAGAGCAATCGTCGGCCCCGGAATCTCGTTCAGCGCCAGCAGAAAGACAATGTAGCCGGTGATCGCCGTGGTGAAGAGCGCATAGTTCACGTTGAGGAATCCATACGCCAGCCACGCAAAAAGGATCGTCCCCGCCGCCAGCACCCACGGCGAAGTCTGCACGTGAGCCAGCAGAAAGCTGACCGCGATCGCCCCGCACATTGTTCCCAGCAGGCGAGCGATGGCGCGGCTCACCGTGTCAGTCAGCCCCGGCTTCAGCACCAGCATGGCTGTCATCGGAATCCAGTAGCCGCTGGGGTAATGCAGCCGCCGGTAGATCTCGGTTGAGATCCCGATGGCCAGCGCCAGACGCAGCGCATAGGGCATCGCCGAATTCACAAACCTGCGCTGGAGCACCGATTCCGCAGTCTCCATCAAGGCGGTGCGCAGCGCCACCTGCTCCTCGCGCAGATAATGGCTGAGTTCGTATAGATTCCTGCGCAGGTCGCCGAAGATGCGCAGCAGAAGCGACGACACGATCAGCTGCACCATTCCGCCGGCCAGCAGCAGCAGCCCGCGGGCCGCGGCGTCCTTCGGTGACGCCGGAAACGCCGAAGCCACCAGGAAGGTGATGACGCACTGTTGCCCCACCCACCCGTACCCTTCAGGCCGCGCCGTCAACAGGCCGTAGCCAAATCCCCACAGCGCCGCCATCAGCACCAGCAGCAGATTCTCGTGGCCGATCAGCACTCCAAAGAATCCGGAGAAGGCCATCCCGAAGGTGACGAAGATCATCGGCAGCAGATAGGACCCGTTGATCCGGTGCTTCTGACCGAACCCGGTGTTCACGGCGCCGCCAGCCGCAAGCATCCCCGCCGCCGGATGACCCGCAGCCACTCCGGCAAGCAGACAAATCGCAACCGGCAGCGTCAGGACCAGATCGGCGCACAGCGTCTGGTTTTGCCACTGAAAGACGGTACTGTCACGTAGAAGCGTTTGGGGCATCGCGAATTTTCTATAGATAGCAGAATGCCAATTGGATTGGATTCCGAGGCCGCCACGCTCTGCCGCCTGCCAGCCCGCTCCCCCGCCACCTCCCCGATTTGCCTTCCCAAACTAACAACTGTCATCCTCGTACCTGTCTCCTGAACCGATCCCCGGGTGCCTGTAGAAGGTCAGGAGGTTGTGCCGATTTCGGAGCGGCTGATGGGCGGCTTGTAGCTGAGGCTACCATGGGGCCGTTCGCGGTTGTAGTAATCGACCCACGGCTGGAGGTGAGCATCC
>Ga0335072_10000641_pt1 | contig 64416 bp, 52 predicted proteins | sample Lox_Sample_21_FD_206725 | JGI IMG/M metagenome (GOLD analysis project Ga0335072, IMG submission 206725) | Soil microbial communities from Loxahatchee National Wildlife Refuge, Florida, United States - Lox_Sample_2.1 | ecosystem: Environmental > Terrestrial > Soil > Wetlands | place: USA...
CGCCATTGCGGGGCCCAGCTGCGATGTGCCGTCAGGCCGCGCCGCAAGAGCGCGAGAGCCGAGAAGCGTTGCATGGATGGGGCATGATGCCCGCAGCTGCGCCGCTAGACCAGTATTTGCTCGGCGGCGGCTTTGAACGGATACGACATCAGCTCGTCTTCTTCACGGCGTGGGGATTCACGTGACGGACGAATTCGGCGACATAGTCGTCGGCTGGATGCTCGACGATCTCGGTTCCGGTGCCGCTCTGAACGATGCGTCCGCCTTCGAGGATGGAGATGCGGTCGCCGAGCTTCAATGCCTCATCGAGGTCGTGGCTGACGAACAGAATCGTCTTCTTGACGTGCTGTTGCAATGCGAGCAGCTCATCCTGCAGCTTGCGCCGGATGAGCGGGTCGAGGGCTGAGAAGGGCTCATCCATGAGCAGGACGTCGGCGTTGGTCGCAAGCGCGCGCGCGAGCCCCACACGCTGCTGCATCCCGCCGGAGAGCTCGCTGCAGTACCGATTGGCCCACTCTGCAAGACCGACGAGCTCCAGCTGCTGCTCGACGATCCGGCGGCGCTCCCGCACGGACTCCCCGCGCAGCTCCAATCCGAAGCCGACGTTGTCGCGAACGGTTCGCCAGGGCAGCAACGCGAACTGCTGGAAGACCATCGCCAGGCAGCGCCGGCGCACGCTGCGCAGCGTATGGGGATCACACGAGGCCACATCGACCACGCTACCCCGATCGCTCACCAGCACCTTGCCGCGGGTGATGCGCGTGATGCCGTTCGCCGCTCGCAGCAGGGTGGACTTCCCCGATCCCGAGAGCCCCATCAGAACGTAGATCTCGCCGCGCGCGACGCTGAGGTTGGCGTTGGCCACTCCGACCACGATTCCGGTCTGCTCGCGGATCTCGGCGCGCGAACGACCCGCATCGAGCGCATCGAGCGCCCGCTGCATCAGCTCGCTCGAGCGGCGGTTGGGCTGCGTTCCGTAGAGAATGTCCACGGCCCGGAACTCTATGGCGGGAGCCATCGGCACGGGCTGGGATTCGCTCATCGATCGCCCGGGCGACTCAAGCGATCGAGGATGATCGCAAGGAGCACGATCACGAATCCTGCCTCGAAGCCCATGCCGATCTGAACCGTGTTGAGCGCTCGGACCACTGGAACACCGAGTCCGCCCGCACCGACCAGGGCGGCGATCACGACCATCGAGAGGCTCAGCATGATGCACTGGGTGATTCCCGCGACGATCGTCGGGGCTGCGCTGGGCAGCTCGACCTTCCAGAGCAGCTGCAGCCGCGTGGCTCCGAACGCCTCGCCGGCCTCCTTGAGAGGCTCGGGCACGGAGCTGATCCCGAGCTGGGTCAGGCGAATGGGCGCCGGCAGCGCAAAGACGATCGTCGAGATGAGCCCGGGCACGACTCCGAGCCCGAACAGCACCAGGGTCGGAATGAGATACACGAACGTCGGCAGCGTCTGCATCAGATCCAGCACGGGGCGCAGTGCGGCGGCAAGGCGCGGGCGGTGCGCGGCGGCGATGCCGATCGGCACTCCGAGCAGTGCACAGATGAGCACGGCCACGCAGACCAGCGAGAGCGTCTCGAGCGTCGCGCCCCAGTAGCCCTGATTCATGATGAACAGCAGCGCGAGAGCCACGAAGGTGCACAGCGCGAGCGAGCGTCGCAACCCCCAGGCGAGGGCGACGATCGCGACGATCAGGAGCGGCGAGGGGATCGCGCGCAGGAGTCGCGTGAGGCCGTCGACGCTGCCGCGGCCCACGGCCGAGACGGCATCGAAGAAGATGCGGCCGTGCGACTTCACGTACTCGATGAAGACCGTCACGGCATCACCGACCGGGAGCTTGTGGCCACTGATCCAGCTCTCGAAGCTCGTTGCCCCCTGACTTGCGGCACGGCCGCCGAGAGCTGCGCTCGCGGGACGGCCGTCGAAGGTGCGCACACCCTGGAGCCAGCCTGCGACCACGCCGGGATGACCTGCGAGCCAGGCTCTCGCGGCCGCCTCGGGTGCCTGGTGCTGGTCGAGAATGCTCGACATGAGCTCGCTCTCGCCGCGGACGGTGAAGGTGAGATTGCGCAGCAACCGCGCGAGGTTCGGACACTGAGCGGCGTAACCGGCTCGCGTGTTGGTATACACCGCGGCGCCGCCGAAGTTCGGTCCGAAGACGGCATCCCCGCCCGTCAGATAGCGCAGATCGAACCGCATGTTCATCGGATGGGGCGCCCAGGCGAGAAATACGATGGGCGCATGGGCGCGAACCGCGCGCTCCACCTCGGCGAGCATGCCTTGCTCGCTCGACTCGACCAGCTTGAAGTCGCCCAGGTCGAAGAGATTCTGCTTGATCATCCCAAGGACGAGCCGGTTGCCATCGTTGCCAGGCTCGATGCCGTAGATGGAATGATCCAGCTGAGCCGCGAAGTGGTGAATGTCGGCGAAGTCCTTCAGGCCCTGGGCATAGGTATAGGCAGGCACGGCGAGGGTGTACTTGGCGCCCGTGAGATTGGCCCGAATCACCTCCACCGAGCCGTCCGCAACGTACGACTTGCGATCGGCCTGCATCGAGGGCATCCAGTTCCCGAGAAACACGTCGATGTCCTTGTGCTTCATCGAGGCGTAGGTCACGGGCACGGAGAGCACGGTGACCTGCGGCAGGTACCCCAGATCGCGCAGCAGGACGCTCAAGGTGGCGGTCGTTGCCGTCACGTCCGTCCACCCGATATCGGACATCCGAACGATGCGGCACTGGGGCGGATCCCGGGCGACGGGTACGCTCGTGGCGTAGCTATCGGAGGTCGAGTCGGCCTGCGCCTGCGGTGCGGGATAGACCCCCAGCGACACGGCCACACTCAGAGCCGCCGCAGCCCACCGCCACATCCGAGAGACTTCCGATCGTGCAACCCCCATCTGCGCTCTCTCTTGACCCCACCGCGGCCGCGGCCACATCATTTCGGTCGACAACTTGAATAGCCGTTCAAGACGCCGGATGTCAAGGGAGACCGGTGCGACAACCTTCTGATGCACAAGTCGAATATGCACGGTTGCGCGCGCCCCGGGCGCGCCAGCCGACCGCCACACGGCTTTGCGGACCGCGATCTTGAACACTCAATCAAAATCGACCTCACAGGACACGCGAGCGCGCCGTGACCCCGCGGAGGGCCCGGAGGAGCTCGAGGAGCCCAGGCGACGCCAGCTCATCGAGGTCACGATCGATGCGCTTTCGGAGGTGGGATACGTCGGCAGCACTCTTGCGGAGATTGCCAGCCGCGCGAATGTCTCACCAGGGCTGGTCGCGCATTACTTCGGGGACAAGGATGGCTTGCTCGCTGCAGCCTTCCGCACGCTTGCGCGCCGCTCGATGCAGACCTTGCGGCTGCGGCTCGGGGCTGCCCACACATCCCGGGCGCGCATCCAGGCCGTGATCGACGCTTACCTCGCGCCCGCCGAGTTCGACCGGCGCACGGGGACGGCGTGGCTTGCGTTCTGGGGCGCGGTGCTGCACGTGGAGAGCCTGCGGCGTATCCAGCGTATCTATCAGCGCCGCATGCTCTCCAATCTGCGCCACGCGCTGAGCTTGCTCGTGCCGCCGGCAGAGGGCCGCAGCCTCGCCGCCATGATCGCCGCGATGATCGATGGGGTCTGGTTGCGCGCGGCCCTTTCGGGCTGGCGCGAAGCCGATAGCGAGAGCGCACGCGCTCTTCTGACCGCATTCGTGGACAGCCGTCTCGGACAGCATGGCGCGCAGTGCGATGCGGCGGGTGATGCGAGCGCCCGGGCGCGAAGCTCAGCGGGCGCGGATCGCACGATGCTCACCACGATCAACCCCGCCACCGGCGCCGTGCTTGCGCGGCTGCGCGTCGATGGACCGCGGGAGATCGACGCCGCCGTGTCCCACGCACAGAGTGCGCAGGTGCAATGGGCGGCACTGACCGGCGCGGAGCGCGGACGGATCCTGCGTCGTGTCGCCGATGGCCTGCGCGCGCGCAATGCGGAGCTCGCCGAGCTCGAGACGCGCGACACCGGCAAGCCCATTCAGGAGACGAGCGTCGTCGATGTGCTCTCCGGGGCGGAGTGCTTCGAGTACTACGCCGGGCTTGCGGCCGGACTTGCCGGAGAGCATCTCGATCTTGGACCCAAGGCATTCGGCTACACGCGGCGCGAGCCGCTGGGGGTCGTCGCTGGTATTGGCGCCTGGAACTATCCGTTGCAGATTGCCTGCTGGAAGACGGCCCCGGCGCTTGCCTGCGGCAATGCCATGATCTTCAAGCCGGCGGAGCTTACCCCGCTCACGGCGATGAAGCTTCAGGAGGTGATGCGCGAGGCGGGGGTGCCCGATGGGATATTCCAGGTGGTGCAGGGATTTGCAGAGACCGGCCGGCTGCTCACGCGTCATCCGCGCATTCGCAAGATCTCGCTCACCGGCGAGGTGAGCACCGGTCAGGCGGTGATGAGCGATGCAGCCGCATCGCTCAAGTCCGTGACGCTCGAGCTGGGCGGCAAGTCGCCGCTCATCATCTTCGACGACGCCGCAGTGGACAACGCCGTGGCCGGTGCGATGCTCGGCAACTTCTACTCGGCCGGTGAGGTGTGCTCCAACGGCACGCGCGTGTTCGTTCACCGCCGGATCAAAGCGCAGTTTCTGGCGCGTCTGAAGGAGCGAACGGCGGCGCTGCGCATCGGAGATCCACGTGACCCGCGCACCCAGGTGGGCGCGCTGATCTCCGAGGAGCACATGAACAAGGTGCTCGGGTGCATCGCACGGGGCCGCGCCGAGGGGGCGCGCCTGCTCGTCGGCGGCAGCCGCGTCACCTCGGGAGATCTCGGGAGCGGCTATTTCGTGGCGCCCACCGTCTTTGATGCCTGTCGCGACGAGATGAGCGTGGTGCGCGAGGAGATCTTCGGCCCGGTCATGTCGGTGCTCGAGTTCGAGGACGAGGCCGAGGTGGTTGCACGCGCGAACGCCACGGAGTTTGGGCTCGCCGCAGCCGTATTCACCCGGGATCTGACGCGTGCGCATCGCGTCATCGCACGGCTGCAGGCGGGCATGTGCTGGATCAATCACTACAATGTGACGCCCGTCGAGTTGCCCTTCGGAGGCGTGAAGCTCTCCGGTCTCGGACGCGAGAACGGGCGCGCCGCCCTCGAGCACTACACTCAGCTGAAGAGCGTCTATGTCGCGCTGAGCGACATCGAAGCGCCGTATTAGCTGATGGAGGAGGTGTTCGACTACGTCATCGTCGGGGCGGGCTCTGCGGGGTGCGTGCTCGCGAGTCGCCTGACGCAGGACAACCAGCACAGCGTGCTGCTCCTCGAGTACGGCGGCTCGGATCGCTCCGTGTACATCCAGATGCCGGCGGCGCTGTCGATCCCGATGAACACGGAGAAGTACAACTGGGGCCATCTGACGGAGCCCGAGCCACATCTGGGAGGACGCCGCCTGCACACCCCGCGCGGCAAGGTGCTCGGGGGATCCTCCTCCATCAACGGCCTGGTCTACGTGCGCGGCAATGCGCTCGACTTCGAGGGCTGGGAGGCGCTCGGCGCCAAGGGCTGGGGCTATCGCCACGTGCTGCCTTACTTCCGGCGCGCCGAGACCTGGGCTGGAGGCAGTGATGCTTATCGCGGCGGCGACGGACCGCTGGCCACGCGCAACGGCACGCTCGCAAATCCTCTGCACGGGGCCTGGCTCGAGGCGGGCCAGCAGGCCGGCTACGCGCTCACGGCCGACATGAACGGCTTTCAGCAGGAGGGGTTCGGTCGCATGGCGATGACGGTGAGCGGCGGTCGGCGCTCGAGCACGGCGAATGCCTACCTGCGCCCGGCGCTGCACCGGAGCAATCTCACGGTGCGCACCCACGCGCTCGTGAGCCGCGTGCTGTTCGAGAACCGCCGTGCCACGGGCGTGCAGTACCGCCGTGGCGGCGAGCAGCGTACCGTGCGGGTGCGGCGGGAGGTGATCGTGAGCTGCGGGCCGATCAACTCCCCGCAGCTCCTGAAGATCTCCGGCGTGGGCCCGGCGGAGGAGCTGCGCACGGTCGGAGTCGAAGTGGTCCGCGACCTGCCCGGGGTGGGGGAGAACCTGCAGGATCACCTGGAATTCTACGTCCAGGTCGCATGCCGTAAGCCGATCACGCTGTACTCCGAGATGACCCCCCTGAGCAAGCTTGCGATCGGCTTGCGCTGGATGCTGACCAAGAAAGGGCTGGGGGCGAGCAATCACTTCGAGACCGGAGGCTTCATTCGCAGCCGCGCCGGCATCGCCTACCCGGACATCCAGTTTCACTTCCTGCCGCTGGCGGCCAACTACGATGGCTCCTCGCTCGCGAAGCAGCACGGCTTCCAGGCGCACGTCGGGCCCATGCGCTCGAAGAGCCGCGGGTGGGTCCGGCTGGCCTCACGCCGAGCCATCGACAAACCGCGCATCCTCTTCAACTACATGTCGCACGAGGAGGACTGGATCGAGATGCGTGCCTGCGTGCGCTTGACCCGCGAGATCTTCGCGCAGGCTGCCTTCGATCCGTTTCGCGGTCGAGAGATCTCACCGGGCGAGGCGGTTCGCAGCGACGCCGAGATCGACGCGTTCATCCGCGAACGGGTGGAGAGCGCCTATCACCCGTGTGGCACCTGCAAGATGGGACGGGCGGATGATCCCATGGCGGTCGTAGACCCTGAGGCACGCGTGATCGGCGTGGCCGGCCTGCGGGTGGTGGACTCATCGATCATGCCTGCGATCACGACCGGCAACCTCAACGCTCCGACCATCATGCTCGCGGAGAAAGCTGCGGACCACATCCTCGGCCGCGTGCCTCTCACGCCCTCGGAGGCACCGTACTACCGTGCAGCGGGGTGGGACGACTCGCAGCGCTGAGCGCGGTCAGCGATAGACGCGAGTCCGGGCGGCATTCCCCTCGGGCTCGCCCTGTGGCTGCAGGCGCCGCGCCGTGGGCGATTCGCCGTAGGTCTCCTTGAACTGGCGCGACAGGTGCGCGCAGTCGGCAAAGCCCGCATCGATGGCGATCTCGGTCACGGAGCGCTCGGTGTTCTCCACGAGCCAGCGCGCGTAGCGCAGCCGCAGCCTTCGATAGAGCGAGGCAGGCCCCGCGCCGAGCTCGGCGCGGCACAGCCGCTCGAGCTGACGCACGGACACCCCGAGCTGTGCGGCGATGGTCGCGATCGGAACCGGGCGGGCGACGTTCTGCTCCATCAGCAGCAGCGCGCGGCGCACCCGCGGCTCGCTCACGCTCCCGAGGAGTGGCGGATGCGGCTGTGCCTCGCTGCCGGAGCGCTGACGGTCGAACAGCAGCACCTGCGAGGCCTTCTGCGCAACGGCACTCCCGAGGTGCGTCTCGATGAGATGCGTCGCCATCGCCGCAGCACCGGCTCCGCCTGCACATGTGATGCGCGGTCCATCGGCCAGGAACAGCCGATCCGCAACCACATCCTGCCCGGGGAAGGCGTCGCGAAAGTCCTGATAGTGATACCAGCTCACGCACGAGCGCCGGCCTTCCATCAAGCCGGCGCGGCACAGGATGAAGCTCCCCGTACAGATGCCAATGAGGGGGACGGTGCTGGCGCCCACTTCGCGCAGATAGCGTACCGTGGGCTCATCGAGCTGCGGTCCGGCGTGCAAGATGCCGCCGATCATCGCCACGTAGTCGAGGGATTCGGGCGGGAGCAGCCCGCTCGTGGGCTCGATCATGACGCCGCAGCTGGCTCGCACCGACTCGCGGCGGTGTGCCATCACCGACCACTGGATGTGCAACGGCCGGCTGCGATCGCCTTCGTCTGCTGCCAGTCGCAGATGATCGACGAAGACTGCGAAGGCCGAGAGCGTGAAGTGATTGGCAAGGAGGATGCCGATGCGCAGGGCCGGCCGCACCCGATCCTCCACCCTGTCATTCTTTGTGTCCGAAGGCGACATCCCGGCGCCTCGCTGGCTTTGACGCTTCTCTTCGTATGATCCACGAAGGCCACGGCAGGCGCAAGGAATAAGCAGCGCCGCCGGGTCGAGCCTTATAATTGCGCCAGCGACGCGGAGTGCCGGTGATGGAGCTCGATCTGGGAGAGATTGCGTACGTGCCCACGACGGGGGTTCGCCGAGCGCACCAGACACCAGTGGTCGTGGCGAGCGCTGCCACCCTCGAGGGCTACGGATGTCTCGTCGATGAGCCCAAGAGCTTCCCGATCGAGATCGTGCGCTGGCCCGCGCAGGGGTGGCGCCCGATCGATGCAAACTCGGGCGACCAGGGCGGTGTCACCGAGGGGCTGTTCGAGTTCTGGTGGAAGGGCGGGACGCTGTACGCCAGGAACAACGCCGTGGGCGACAGCTACCTTTTCGGCTGGAGCGACTGGCCGGAGGATCTTGGCGGTCACCGCGCCGCGCACACCGCCCGCGAGCGCGCGCTCATCTGGCGAGCGAATTATCACCCCGATGGCGGTCAGCTCTTCTTTCCGCTGCACGGGGAAGGCTTCCTCGTACCGCTTGCAATGCCAGGTGATGATGTGACGCCGGAGAAGTTCGTCACCTTCTGGTGCGACGGCACCCGCGGGCTCTACATTCATCCGAGCATCTGGCACGGGGCGGTGGTGCCCTTCGACGATCACGCGGAGTTCCTCGACCGCCAGAGCCGGGTGCACGCGCGCGTGTCCGTGGACTTCGCGAAGGAGTTCGGCTGCTATCTTGCAGCCCCCCTCGCGGCTCAGCCGGTCACTTACCCTGCCAGCGCGGCTTGCGCTTCTCGCTGAACGCGCGCGCTCCTTCCTTGAGATCCTCCGAGCGGATGACCTTCTGAACCGCCTCGAGGCTGTCGTGCAGGCTGAAGGCCTCATGCTCGGGGAGCATCTCCGTGTGGCGCAGCAGCTGCTTGATCGCTGGAAACAGAAGCGGCGGCCCCTCTGCGATCTGCCGGGCGAGCTCGCGTGCTTTGGCAAGCGACTCGCCCTTCGGCACGACATGATTGGCGAGTCCCCAGTGCTTGGCTTCCGCGGCATCCATCCAGCGACCCGTCATCAGGAACTCCACGGCCACGTGATAGGGCACGCGCCGCCGCAGCTTGATCGTGCCCGCATCCGCCAGCACGCCTACGTTGATCTCCGGCAGCCCAAATCGGGCGTGCTCTTCCATGACGATGATGTCGGTGCCGAGCACGATCTCGAATCCGCCGCCGCAGGCGGTGCCGTTCACCGCGGCGATGAGCGGCTTGTCGAGATTGCGGGGGTAATTGAGACCGCCGAACCCGCCCTCGCCCCAGTCCTCGTCCGAGCGCTCCCCCCCGGCTGCGGCCTTCAGGTCCCAGCCGGCGCTGAAGAAGCGGTCACCCGCGCCCGTGACGATCGCGACGCGCAGCGCGGGGTCGGCACGGAAGGCAGAGAAGACCTCATTCAGGCGGCGGCTCGCCGCCAGGTCGATGGCATTGGCTTTGGGTCGATCGATGGTCACCTCGAGAACCGCCCCTGCCGCGAGCGTTCGAATCCCGCCACCAGCGCAGGAGCACGTGTCAATCTGCGACATCTCTACGATCTCCCTGCATCCGAATGAGCACATCCACCGCGATTGCGCCTCGACCGGCGGGCCGGACGATGACGGGGTTCACATCCAGCTCGATCAGCGAATCGAGGTGGGCCTGCGCATACTGCGCGCACCCCAGGGCGGTCGCCACGAGCGCTGCGACATCGCCCGCCGGCTTGCCGCGAAAGCCTTGCAACAGCTTTGCGATCGCAAGCCGGCTCAGCGCCGATTGCAGGCCCTGGGCCGTGAAGGGCGGGAGCAGCGTCACCGTATCGCGCAGGAGCTCGGTGAGAACACCGCCGGCTCCGAGCAGCAGCACCTGTCCGAACTGAGGATCACGGACCACGCCGATCAGAATCTCCGCGACCCCGTCGCTCACCATCTCCTCGACGAGCACCGTACGGCCCAGTCGAGCAAGCCTCTCGGCCGCAGCGCTCGCCTCGGTGTGGGTCCGCACGTCCACTACGACGCCGCCCAGCTCTGACTTATGCTCGATCTGCCCGTCAGCGATCTTCATGACGACGGGAAAACCGATCGATTGCGCCGCCCGGGGTGCCTCCTCGACCGGCACTCGCAGCCCGCGCGGGATGCCTGCACCGAAGGCGGCGAGCGCAAGCTTGCCCTCGTGCTCGGCAAGTGTGTGCGCCCCTGCGGCGGGGCTTCCCTCGCGGGCACCTGGCACGCGCAGCGCGACCGCGGCGCCCGAGGTCCAGACCTCACCCACGGCGCCGGCCAGGTCGAGCGCCTCGAGCGCTTCGCGCTGCCCTTGCAGCGGCACCACGCCCGCGGCGAGGCACCGCTCGCGCGTGGCGCGTCCGAGCGACTCCGGCAACGAGGCGATGACGGCCGCGCGCGATGATGCTCCTTCGTGGGCGGCAATGAACTCCTCGATGGCGGCCAGGTAGCTCGATGCATCCGCCGGCGGCGTCGGAGGGCAATCGAGCATGAATCCGACTGCATCGAACCCCGCCCGTAGCACGATCGAGAACAGGCGGCGCAGGGCATCTCGATCAAACCAGATGAAGGTGTGGAAATCGAACGGATTGCTCAGGCTCACACGCTCGGTGAGCAAGGTGCGCAGCGGCTCGAGTGTCGCGTGCGGCAGGGGCGGGAAGCGCAGCCCGAGGTGTCGCGCCGCATCGGCGGTCATCGCCATGTCGCCGCCCGAGGCCCCCAGAATCAGCACGCGGCGGCCCGGGAGCGGGCCTCCGGCATGTAGAACCTTCAGCGTCTCGCACAGCGTGGCGAGTGACTCGCAGCGGGCGATGCCCGATTGGCGACAAAAGGCATCGAAGACGGTATCGGCGCCCGCCAGCGCACCGGTGTGGCTGTGGACCGTGCGGGCTGCCGCCTCGCTGCGCCCGGTCTTGACCAGGGCAATGGGTTTTCGCGCCGCGCGAGCTCGCTCGACGGCGCGGGCAAGGCGGGTAGGATCCTTCACGCCCTCGATATACAGCCCGAAGGCGGTGATGCGCTCGTCCGCGCTCAGCTGCTCGATGAGCTCCTCGGTCGACAGCTGGGTCTGGTTGCCCACGGTGAGCACGAGACCCAGCGGGAGGGAGCGGTCGTTGAAGAGAATATCGAGCGCGATGGTGCCGCTCTGGCAGATGACGGCGACGCCGCGCGACACCCGTCCGCCGATGAGCTGATCGGGCCACAGGGCCGCCCCATCGAAGAAATTGATGAAACCGTAGCAATTGGGCCCGAAGAAGGGCAGACCGGCGCTGGCCTCGAGCAGCTCGCGCGTGAGCCGCTCGCCGGTGGGCGTTCCGAGCTCGGAGAAGCCTGCCGCAAAGCAGACGAATCCGCCCGCCCCGCGGCGCGCCAGGGCCGCTGCGACCGCCGGCACGGCGTGGCTCGGGACCGCGACGAAGGTTGCATCCGGAGCTCCCGGGAGCTCATCGACCGACCGATAGTAGGTACGGCCGTTCGTGGACGGCCGTGTGGGATGCACGCGCCACAGCTCACCCGAGAAGCCGACGGCACGGCTCGCGGCGGCGACCTGATCGGTCCATTCGCCACCCACGAGGGCGATCGTGCGCGGGGAGAGCAGCCGCTCCAGCGCGGGATTCATCGCAGGCCCATGCTGCGCGAGGCGGGCACTTCAGCTGGCAAGACACGCGAGGACTCGAGCAGCTCGCCGATGGCCGTCGCCACCGTGGCCGGGAAGGGATGCGAACGGACCGTTGCGCCTTGATGCACGTGCAGCAGCATGAGCTCCGCACCGGCCGCAGGCTCTGCGTCGCCCTCGCACCACAGCTCGAGCGCCGCGTGGAGCCGCTTTCGGTCCGCACCGAGCAGGCGCAGCGCGACCACGATCGTTCGATCCTGCATGACCTCCTTCAGGAAGCTCAGATGCATCTCGAGCGTGTAGAGCGTGCAGCCGGTCGCCGTGCGGTATGCGGCATCCAATCCCAGCCGATCCATCAGCGCATCGGTTGCGTAGCTGACGATGAGCCCGTAATACGCATCGCGGAGGTGACCGTTGTAGTCGATCCACTCCGGCGCGACGCAGGTGCGGTACAGCGGGATTCCGGCCACGCTCAACGCAACTGCAGGCGCTCGCGAGCCTCGGCCGCCGAGCACACGCGAGCGCCCATTGCCTCGACGATGGTGCGCGCCCGCTCGACCAGCTGCGCATTGCTCGCATATACCCCGCGGCTCAAATAGAGGTTGTCCTCGAGCCCGACGCGGACGTTGCCGCCCAGGAGGACCGACTGCGCAACCCAGGGCATCTGCATGCGGCTGATCGCGAAGGAGGTCCAGATGCTCTGCTCCGGCAGGCTGTTCACCATGGCGAGCAAATGCCCCGTATCGGCGGGCACCCCGTAGGGAATGCCGGTGCACAGCTGGATGAAGACCGGGGCCGGGATGAGGCCCTCCTTGACGAGCTGCTTCACGAACCACAGGTTGCCGGTGTCGAAGACCTCGAGCTCCGGCTTCACGCGCAGCTCGCGCAGGATCTCCGCGCCGCGCCGCAGGTAATTGGGTGTCGAGACATACGCGCGGTTGCCGTCGCCGAAATTGAGCGAGCCGCAATCGAGTGTCGCAATGTCGGGACGGTATCGACCCTCGTGGCAGAGGTCGATGACGTGGCGCATGCGCGCTTCCTGGCTCACGAAATCGGTGCCCGGAGCGGGCGTATCCTCGAGCCCACGATCCCCGACGCAGATATAGCCGCCCATCCCGCAGGTGAGATTCACGATCACATCGGACCCGCTGTCCCTGATGCGCTGCACGACCTCGCGATAATGCCGCGTTTGCATGCTGAAGGCGCCGGTTTTCGGGTCGCGTACGTGAATGTGCACGATCGCCGCTCCGGCGCGGGCGGCCTCGAGCGCGCTGGTTGCGATCTGCTCCGGAGTGATGGGGCAGTGGGGACTGCGGGTGACGCGTGTGTCGTCGCCCGTGACCGCGCAGGTGATGATGACGTCGTAGTTCATAGGGATGCTCCCTCGCGCCCCCGTGGGTAAATATTATGATGTGAATAATATAACGGCGGGGGCGCAGCCGCCAGCCGGCGGGGCGCCCGCTGCCCGCTGGACACCCGGGCCGCGCTCAGCTGCCGGGTGCAGAGCCTCGAGCGGGCGGGCGGTGAGAGGCCGGATGCCCGGCACCTGCGAGCAGCTGCCGCGCCTCCAGCGGCGACAGGACGCGCACCGCGACCACCGGCTCGCGCTGCGGCACGGGGCCCCTAACGATCACGTAGCCGTTGTCGGTGCAGAACTGATCGGGGTGCCCATCACCGCCCTGGAAGCCCAGCACCTCGTGAAATCTCAGATCGGGGATGGGTGCGAACAGCTTGATGAGGTAGGCGTCGCGCGGGCCTGGTGAGTGCACGAGCACCGTCGAGGCATCGAGCACCGTCCAGTCGAAGATATTGCGCGTCCAGAAGCATCCGGTCGTGCCGGGGAGGTGGGCGAGCTCGCGCCGCGGCTGGGAGGCGCAGCCGCCGAGCCCCACGGCGAGCAGGACGAGCAACGAGTACGCAATGCGATGACTGTTCATCAGGGTACCTCCCGCGGCATTGTGCAGCGGACAACGCGCGGATGTCCCGGGCCGTTTACGCAACCGCTCCAGGCGAGTGAGCTACGATGCACACCAGGCGGAGAGCATCGAGATCGAGGTCCAAAGGATCATGTACGAGCTATACATCGGCAACAAGAACTACTCGTCCTGGTCCTTGCGTCCCTGGGTCCTCATGCGGCATGCAGGAATCGCCTTCACTGAGCACCTGGTGCCGTTCGGGGACACCGCGGCGTGGAACAGCTACCGTAACGTTGCACCGAATGGAAAGGTCCCATGCCTCCTCGACCGTCCCACCATCGTCTGGGACTCCCTCGCAATCATCGAGTACCTCGCCGAGAAGGAGCGCGGTGTTTGGCCGGCAGAACCTAGCGCTCGCGCCTGGGCACGCTGTGCCGCGGCCGAGATGCATTCCGGGTTCACCGAGCTCAGGAGTCGCTGCTCGATGAACTGCGGGGTGCGGGTGCGCCTGAAGGAGTTTCCAGCAGCGCTCGAGCGCGAGATCGCCCGGCTCGGGACGCTCTGGCAGGACGGGCTGCGTCGCTTTGGCGGTCCTTTCCTCGCGGGCGGCACCTTCACGGCGGTCGATGCGTTCTTCGCCCCCGTTGCGTTTCGAATCCAGACCTATGGTCTGCCGCTCGATGCGGCTTCGGCCGCCTACGCCGCTCGGCTGCGGGACCTACCCGCGATGCGAGAGTGGTACAAGGCGGGGCTGGAGGAGAGATTCCGCGACGAGCCGCACGAGCTGGAGATACGGCAGGCCGGCGTCGTGACAGAGGACCTGCGCAGGCAGGGCTGAGGCATCTCTCAAGCGGGATAGACCGCAATGCTGGCGGCGACCGAATCTGCGACATTCTCCTTGGTGATCACCCCCAGCACATCGGCCGCCTGCCCCGCGCTGCCGTGACGCACGACCACCGCCATGGTCGCCTTCTCGCGCCACATGCGCTCAATCACAGCGAAAACGATCTCATCGTCGCTCACGACGATGAAGCTCCGGCTCGCCACCTCCTGCAGCGTCATGCGCGTGGGGTCGACTTGCTGTGAGGCCTTGCGCAGCGCAGCGTTCACGCGCAGGACCCCCAGGATGTGATCGTCTCGGGTCACGATGACGTGCAGCATCCGCCCGGCCCGCTCGGGCGGGGAGAGCAGGTCATCGAAGGTCGTCCCGCCGGAGGCGACCACCACGTCCGGGTTCATCACGTCCTTGGCACGGCGGACGAGGAACATGTTGGCGTGCAGGGCCTTGGGCACGGCGTGCCCGCGCCGGAACAGCTTCATGGTGTAGATGTTCTCGCGCGAGAGCAGCCGGCGTACCCCCACGCTGAACGCAACTGCGAGAATCATCGGCAGCACGATGTCGTAGTCGCGGGTCATCTCGAAGATCATCGTCACCGCAGTCATCGCGGCGCCCGTGCCGCCCCCCACCATGGCGCCCATCCCCACCATCGCGAAGGAGGGGATGCTGATGGCGACGGGCAGGTGAAGCAGCTGTAGCAGGCCCGCGAACGCTCCGCCGAGGGTTGCGCCCATGTACAGAGAGGGGGAGAAGATGCCGCCGGAGGAGCCTGATCCGAGGCTGAGCGTCGTGGCCAGCCCCTTGCAGACGAACAGGAGCAGCAGCAGACCTGCCATCGAGAGCTGCGCGGTCAAGATCGCCTCGACGGTGGAATAACCGACGCCTTCCACGTAGTAATGCCCGAAGCGCTCGTGCAGCGCGTACATGAGTACGCCCACGAGCAGCATGCCCAGGCCGTGCCGTAGATAGCGGCCCTCGATCCGATCGAACAGGTCCTCGAGCAGATGCAGCCCGCGAACGAACGCAGCCGCGGCAACCCCGATCACGGCGCCGAGCACGCCATAGAGGCATAGCACGATCGCCGAGCTCCAATCGACGCTGAGTGGCGCGAGAGGGGGCACGATGAAGGCGGGCTGAGTGCCGAAGAAGAAGCGGCCGAGGAACGTCGCCGTCCCGGTGGCGATCGCGACCGGAAGAAAGGTTCGAGCGCTCACCTCGGGCATCATCAGCTCGATCGCGAACAGCACCCCCCCGATCGGAGTGTTGAACGTTGCGGCGATACCGGCACCCGCGCCGGAGGCGACCAGGATGATTCGCTCGCCGGGGCGCATCCGGACGATCTGCCCGAGCGTCGAGCCCAGTGCCGATCCGATCTGAATGATGGGGCCTTCCCGGCCCACTGCCGCGCCGCTGCCGATCGCGATTGCCGAGGCCAGCGACTTCACCACCGCGACCACCGGGCGGATGATGCCGCGTCCGTAGTAGATGGCATCCATCACCTCGGGCACACCGTGGCCCTTGGCTTCCGGCGCGAATTGGCTGACCAGGAACGTGACTGCCATGGCGCCGACAACGGGGACCAGGATCACGAAGGCGCCCCAGGGGCTCGGCGGGGTGAAGAGGTTCGCGTCGTAGCGGACGACGAATTGCCCGAGAAAGAGAGTGTTGTGAATCAGGCCGATGAGGTCGCGAAAGCCCACGGCCCCGAGTCCGGTCACGACGCCGACCACCAGAGCCAGCATGGAAAGCAACGGCAGTCCAAGTGGAGGAGTGTTCTCGCTCCCGACGGCGCTGGCGGTTCCGGGGTCGTCGTGCGGGGGGGTCTCGTTGGCTGCTGGCACGCCGCTATGATACCTGCCGCCGTCGTCGTGACCGGTGCAACGTTACACTACAGGCCTCGCTTGCCAGCCGGTCCTGGATCGATGCCCGAGCGCCCCGCAGTCACTGCCTCGCCGCCGCTCCAGCCGGTCGGCCGGCGCCTGGCGCGCAGCGGACTCGCCGCGCTGACGCTCGTCAACCTGCTCAACTATCTCGATCGCTACCTGGTCTCGGCGCTCGTTCCGGACCTGGAGCGGGCTCACATGGGTCTTACGCGGTTCCGGCTCGGCATGCTGATGACGGGTTTTCTCGTCGTTTACATGTGCTTTGCGTGGCTCTTCGGAGTGCTGGGCGATCGGCGCTCGCGCCCGAGAGTGATCGCGGTCGGGGTGCTGCTGTGGAGCCTCGCGACGACCCTTTCCGGCTTTGCGCGCAGCTATGTGCATTTGCTCATCGGGCGCGCCGTCGTGGGGATCGGCGAGGCCGCGTACGGCACGATCTCACCCGCGCTGCTGGCCGATTACTTTCCCCGCAGCGCTCGCGGACGCGTGTTCGCCGTCTTCTTCATGGCCATCCCCGTCGGCTCGGCACTCGGCTACATCGTGGGTGGGCTCATGGACCACTGGTACGGCTGGCGGGCCGCATTCTTCGTAGCCGGGCTGCCGGGTCTCGCGCTCACCCTGTGGGTGCTGCACCTGCCCGATCCGCCTCGCGGCATTCAGGAGGAGTCGCCCGAGCGACAGCCGGAGGCGCTCTCGCGCACCGCTGTAACGGTCTACTGGAGCCTCCTCAAGCGCCTGCCCTACATGCTCACCGTGCTCGGCTATGCGGCTTACACCTTCGCGGTGGGCGGGCTTGCCTTCTGGATGCCGGATTTCCTCGAGAGCGTGCGCGGGATTCCCGCCGCCCAGGCCACCACCGGCTTCGGCGCCATCGTCGTGGTCACCGGGTTCATCGGCACCTTTGTCGGCGGCTGGCTCGGGGACTACTGGCTGAAGTCCTCCCGCGAGGCCTATCTGTGGCTGTCGGCGCTCACGGCGCTCGGTGCGGTGCCGCTGTCGATCCTGGCGCTCGCGGCGGGCACCCCCGTCATGTATTACTCCGGCATCATCGCCGCGGAGCTGCTGCTCTTCATGTCCACCGGTCCGATCAACTCCGCGATCGTCAACCTGGTTGCCCCGGCAGAGCGGGCGTCCGCGGTCGCCCTGAGCATCTTCTTGATCCACACCCTCGGCGATGTGATCTCGCCTCCGTTGATCGGCGCACTGTCCGATCGCTCATCGCTCGGCTCCGCGGTGCTCATCGTGCCCGTCGCGATCGTCGCCTGCGGTGGTTTGTGGCTTGCGGCGGGCGGGGCAGCCCGCGCGGCCGGCGCGAGTTACGCCGCAGCGGCCTGAGCGCTCATACGCGTGACCGGGGCGGCATTGTGCCGATGGCCGGTTCGCGGTGTGACGATGCTTTCCTTCCAGTAAGCTAACGGCGCGCGCGTGCTGCGGTTAACACCGCAACGATTGCAGGTGCGTAATAATCAGCGACTTACGTGAGGCTCCTCCTGCGAAATTGAACACGCATTCCCCCTCCGCGGCCCCGTCGGGCGCCTCCGCAGTGGCCGCGGCTGAGCATCACACCGAGAAGCTCAACACGCGGGCAGCCGGCACCGTCGGCCTCTATGTACTTTGCAGCCGCATCCTCGGCGTCGCCCGCGAGCAGGTGTTCGCGGCGCTGTTCGGCGGTGGCGGCCTCATGGACGCGTTCACCATCGCATTTCGCATTCCGAACCTGCTGCGTGACCTCTTTGCCGAGGGGGCACTCTCCACGGCCTTCGTCACGACTTTCAGCAAGACGATCGCGCTCGAGGGAGATCAGGCCGCCTGGAGGCTGGCCAACAAGATCGCGACGCTCGCGACGATCGTGCTGAGCGCCATCACCGTGGCCGGCGTGCTCTTCGCGCCCTGGCTCGTGGCGGTACTCGCTCCCGGCTTCGTGGGGGCCAAGGCGGTGCTCACCGTCCATCTCACGCGCATCATGTTCCCGTTCATTCTGCTCGTCTCGCTTGCGGCGCTCACGATGGGCATGCTCAATGCGCGCAACGTGTTCGGTGTGCCGGCGATGGCCTCGAGCTTCTTCAACCTCGGCTCGATCATCGGCGGGGTATCGATCGGCTGGTGGCTCGATCCGACCTTCGGACCGCATGCTCTGCTCGGGCTCGCCGTGGGCACGCTGATCGGCGGTGCGCTACAGCTCACCGTGCAGCTACCAGCCGTGCGCCGCATCGGCTACGTGTTCCGACCGGACTTCCTGTGGCGCGACGCAGGCGTCAGCGCCATCCTGCGTCTGATGGGGCCCTCGGTGATCGCGGCCAGCACGACGCAGGTCAACGTGCTGGTCAACTCGATCTTTGCCTCCAAGCTCGGCAATGGTCCGACCTTCTGGCTCTCGATCGCGTTTCGTCTGATGCAGTTGCCGCTGGGCCTTTTTGGCGTGGCGCTCGGCACGGTCGCCCTGCCGTTGCTGGCGAGAATGGCCGCAATCGGCAATACGGCAGCCTTTCGCAGCGAGCTCGCGCGCGGCATGCGTCTTGCCTTTCTCTTGACCATCCCGGCAACCGTCGGGCTGATCCTGCTCGCCGAGCCGATCATCTCGGTGCTCTATCAGCACGGCAAGTTCACCGCCTACGAGACCGCGCAGGCTGCAGGCGCACTGCGCTTCTATGCGCTCGGGCTCTGTGGCTACGCGGCGCTGAAGGTGCTGGTCAACGCCTTCTACGCGGTGGACCGGCGCAAGACGCCGATGGTCGTGAGTTTCGCCGCGGTCGGGGTCAATCTGCTGCTCAACTGGATCTTTACCGTGTCGCTCGGCTGGGGCCACCGTGGGCTGGCGTTCTCGACGGCCTGCGTCGCCACGACCAACTTTCTCATCCTGTACTTTCTGATGCGGCATCACCTCGGGCGGCTCGAGTCGCGCACGATGCTGAGTCTGCTCGTGAAGCTCGCAGTGGCCTCTACGGCCCTGGCGCTCGTGTGCTGGGCGGGCGAGCACTTCCTGCTTGCCGGCTGGGCAACCGAGCGTTTCTGGCTGAAGCTCCCGGCCCTCCTTGCGGTGATCGTCGCGGGCTGCGCCGTGTTCTTCGGTTGCGCGTTGACGCTCGGAATCAGCGAGCTGAACGATATCGCGGCCGCAGTGCGCCGCAGGCTCGCCCGCCTGGCGCGATAGGGATGCCCTGTCAGGGCTTCAAGTGATAGCCGGTGCGGAAGATCCACTCGACCACACCGAGGCATAGGCCGAGAAAAACCAGTGTCATGGCGAAGCTCGTGCCGGCATTCACGTCCGAGACGCCGTAGAAGGCCCAGCGGAATCCGCTGACGAGATACACGACTGGATCGAACAGGGCGACCTTCTTCCAGATGCCCGGAAGCATGCTGATCGAGTAGAAGCTGCCGCCGAGAAAGGTGAGCGGTGTGATGATGAGCAGCGGAACCATCGAGAGCTTCTCCCACCCGTCGGCCCAGAGGCCCACGATGAAGCCGAAGCAGCTGAACGTGATCGAGGTGAGGATCAGGAACGCCGCCATCCACAGCGGATGGGCAATCGAGAAGGCGACGAACAACCGGGCCGTCGCCAGGATGATGATCCCGAGGATGACGGACTTGGTGGCGGCGGCGCCGACGTAGCCGATCAGGATCTCGACCGTCGAGATCGGCGCGGACAGCACCTCGTAGATCGTTCCCGAGAACTTCGGCATGTAGATCCCGAAGGATCCGTTGGAGACACTCTCGGACATCACTGACAGCATGATGAGTCCGGGCACGATGAAGGCCCCATAGCTCAGGCCCTCGACCTTCGCCATGCGTGCACCGATCGCCGCGCCGAACACGATGAAATACAGCGCGGTGGAGATGACCGGAGCGGCGATGCTCTGCAGCAGCGTGCGCCACGTCCGTGCAAGCTCGAACAGATAGATGGCACGGATCGCGTGCACGTTCATTGATGCGACTTCACCAGCGTCACGAAGATCTCCTCGAGCGAGCTCTCGTTCGTCTGCAGGTCCTTGAAATCGATTCCTCGGTCGGCGAGCCCCCGCAGGAGCTGTGCAATGCCAGAGTGCTGCGCCTTGGCATCGAAGGTGTAGACGAGCTCGCGACCGTCGTTTGATAGCACGAGCGGAAATGCGGCGAGCTCCGGGGGGACACCTGCAAGCGGGGTTTGCAGATGCAGCACCAGCTGCTTGCTGCCGAGCTTTTGCATGAGGGCGGCCTTGTCCTCGACCACGATCAGCTGACCGCGGCTGATCACGCCGATGCGGTCGGCCATCTCCTCGGCTTCCTCGATGTAGTGGGTCGTGAGGATGACAGTGACCCCGCTCTGCCTGAGGGCGCGCACCATCTCCCACATGGCGCGCCGCAGCTCCACGTCGACTCCGGCGGTCGGCTCGTCCAGAAACAGGATCCGCGGCTCGTGCGCGAGCGCCTTGGCGATCAGGACGCGACGCTTCATTCCGCCGGAGAGCGTCATCACCTTTGCGTTGCGCTTGTCCCAGAGGGATAGATCGCGCAGAACCTGCTCGATGTAGCCTGGATTGCGCGGCTTGCCGAAGAGGCCGCGGCTGAAGGAGATCGTGTCCACGACGCTCTCGAACATCTCGGTGGCGAGCTCCTGCGGCACGAGCCCGATCTTGGAGCGGGCCGCGCGGAAGTCGCGGACCACGTCGTGGCCGTCGGCCGTGACTACCCCGCTCGTTGGATTGACGAGTCCGCAGACGATGTTGATGAGGGTGGTCTTACCGGCACCGTTCGGGCCGAGCAGGGCGAAGATCTCCCCCGGACGGATCTCGAGGTCGATGCCCTTCAGGGCCTGAAAGCCGGAGGCATAGGTCTTGGTGAGCCCGGCCACCGAGATGATCGGACGCAGCGGCACGCTCCGGGGAGGAGTTGAAAGATCCCGGAAGTATATCGCTACGGCTTGGCGTGTGGGCGAGCAGCCGCCAGGCCAGCCGCTCGGCATGAACCCGCAGCTCCGCCACGGCGGTCGCTTCCCAGTGGTCGGCCCGCAGCATCGGCCCGACATAGAAGAGGTTGGGCGATGCGCGTCCACGCGCATCCAGAAGCGCGCCGAATGGGCCGGTTCGCAGCCCCAGGCCGAGCGGATCGGTCACGGCGACACCTTCGTCCAGGAGCGAGCGCAGCAGAGGATCGCGTGTACGCCGGGGATCGTAGTCGGGCCCCGTGCAGTTGACCACGCGGTCCACGAGCAATGCCCGGGCAGCATGGTCACCCCGCGCCCGCCAGGTCACGCGGACTTTCGCCCGCTCGCGAGCGAGCGCGAGGATATGGCCCGCTCGAACCGCAAGCTTGCGGTCCCTTGCGAGGTCTCTGAGGGCGGCCGCGGTCACCTCCGGGAGCCTGTGACGGTGAACGTCCCACAACGGGCGCACGTGCCGTAGAAATCGCCGCCGCTCGGTGAGTGGCATCCGCTCCCACAGCCTCGGGGTGAGATTGCGCACGAGCGCTACGATCTCGCGCCAGTCGCCCCCACGGCGCTCGACGCTCTCGGCGAGCTCACGGACTGCGCCGAACAGCGATCGCGTGTGCGCGGCAGCCCCTACCAGGTCCTCGCCCGAATCGCCTTGCTGGGCGCCGAATGCCGTTTGGGAGGGCGGGATGAGGCCGTGCCTGGAGATCGCCTGGACGAGCACCTCGCCGCCGGCAGCCTGGGCCCCGGCGAGCACCACGTCTGCCATCGTCAGCCCCGTTCCCACCACGAGCACGCTCTCACCCGCCCGGAATGCGTGCGACGGCGCGCTCCAGGGGTTCTCCACATATTGCGGGGAGCCGATCAGTGCGTCGCTGCCCGGCAGTTGCGCGGGTGGGGGGTTGCCCAGCGCGAGCACCACTTCGTCGGCCGCAAAGCGGCGCCCGTCCGAGAGGTGCAGGTCATGGTGCGCGGCGCCAGGGGGGCGCTCGAGGCGGGTCGCTCTCCCGTGGACACGCTCCAGGTGCACGTGGGGTGGCGCAGCCAGCTCTGCGGTGCGCAGCGTCCAGTCGAGGTACTCACCATAGAGCTCGCGTGGCAGGAAGTCGTCCGCTCGTACCTGCGGAGCCGTTCGCTGCGCGAATGCGAGAAACTCACCCGGCGCGGAAGAGCTGGCGGACATGCGCCCCGCGGGCACGTTCAGGAGGAAGGGGTAGTCCCGCTGCGCGTAAGCGACTCCGCGCGCTATCCCGGCTCGATCGATGAGTACGATCTTGAGGCTGCCACGCTGAGCCAGTCGCAGGAGATTGATGGCCACGGCCGTGCCACTGAAGCCTGCGCCCACGATCACGATGGTTCGCGGAGATCTCGTCATCCTGGCCTCCTCGCACCTGCTGGGTTCGCGGAAAGCCTAGCGAAGGGTCGATATCAATCCTGTAGCGCCGCAGTGACAATCCGGGAGTATTTCGTGAGATCGGTCGTGAGGCCGCCGCCGCGATCTCGCCCGAGCCTCGCCTGCTTCAAGGCGCAGCGTTGGCGGCCGTGGTCCACCCACCGCCGAGGTCGGTCACGAGAGCCACCGCCGCTGTCTGCTCGAAGACCTCCACCTGCGTCAGGGCAAGTCGCGCACTGAGCGCTGCGGTCTGGGCCACGACGACGGTGGTGAAGTCCACCGTGCCGGCCTTGTACTCGTTGAGCGTCAGCCGCTCGTTCTCGTCGGCAGCCTCCGAGTCTCGCTTCAGGATGTCGTATTGCTGCCGGTCCCAGTCGATCGATGCGAGATCGTTCTCCACGTCCTGAAAGGCCGTGAGGATCGTTTGAAAGTAGGTCGCTACCTCCTGACGATAGGTGGCGCGGGCCTCGGCGACCTTCGCCTGGGTACCGCCGAAATTGAAGACGGTGTCGGAGGCCGAGAGCACGGCATCACGAGAGGCATTCACCGCCTTGAACAGTGTGCCGAGGCTCGTGGACAGAAAGCCGTACGTACCCGTCAACGTGAGCTGCGGGAAGTAGTTGGCCTCCTGCACCCCGATCTCGGCATTGGCGGCGGCGACATTGTGCTCGGCAGCCATCACATCGGGACGGCGACGCAGGAGCGCCGAGGGAACTCCGGTCGGAATGTCGGGGATCGTGGTGTTCCAATCGCTGCGCGGAGCAATGTGGAAGTCGCTGGCCGGTTTGCCGGTGAGCGCCGCGATCGAATCCTCGAGCTGGGCGCGCGCAAGCCGTGCCGCAGCCTGTTGCTGCTGCGCGGAGAACACCGAGGTCTCCGCCTGGAGCACGTCGGTCTTGGGAGCCGTGCCCACCTTGTAGCGGTTTTGAGTGATCTGCAGGGTACGCTGATACGCCGCTACGGTCTGCCCGAGGATCGCCACCTGAGCATCCTCACCGCGCAACTGCAGGTACGCGGTGGCCAGCTGGTTCTGTGCCGATAGCCGCGCATAGGCCAGATCGGCCAGCTGCGCGTGGGCGGTCTCCTGAGCGTTCTCGAGAGTGCGACGCAGCTGTCCCCACACGTCGAGCTCCCAGGTCGCGGTGCCGCTGAGGTCGTAGATGTGCTCGGTACCAGATCTTGCGGCGGTCGTGGCTCCGGAGGCGACTCCCCCTCCGCCGAAGCTCGATACCGGTGTGCTGCCTGCGCCACTTTTCACATGCTCGGCGCTCGCATTGACGCCCAGGGAAGGGAAGAAGGACGAGCGCGCAAACCTCACTGCCGCGGCCGATTCCTCGTAAGCGGCCAACGCGGCGGCGAGATTCTGATTCGAGACATCCACCTGCTCGATGAGCTGATCGAGCATGGGATCGTGGAACAGGCTCCACCAGCGATCCGGCGGAGCCGCCGCAGAGGTCGTGGCGATCGCGTTCTTGTAGTGCGCCGGAGTCTGCATCGCCGGACGCTTGTAGTTGGGTCCGACCGCACAGCTGCACAGCGCCGCGCTGACAAGCAGCAGTGCGGGGCCTTGGGTACGTCTCGACATCCGCTGACCTCTCAGATTGCTTCGGGCTGCGCGCCATCGGGCGTTTGCCCGAGGTCCTGCTCCGCGATTCCGGGCCGGCGCAGCTTGTCCAGGTACAGGTAAACCACGGGTGTCGTGAAGAGCGTGAGCAACTGGCTCACGAGCAGTCCGCCGACGATCGAGACACCGAGCGGCTGGCGCAGCTCCGCGCCCTCGCCGAAGCCGATCGCGAGCGGCAAGGCGCCGAGAGCCGCGGCGAGCGTGGTCATCAGAATGGGCCGGAACCGCAGCATGCAAGCCTCGCGAATCGCCTGGCGGGGCGCGAGACCCCGCGTGCGCTCCCCGTCGAGCGCGAAGTCGATGATGAGGATGGCGTTCTTCTTCACTATGCCGATGAGCAGGATCACGCCGATCAGCGCGATGATCGAGAACTCCATGTGGAACAAGAGCAACGCGAGGACTGCGCCGACGCCCGCCGAGGGCAGCGTCGAGAGCACCGTGAACGGATGCACGTAGCTCTCGTAGAGGATGCCGAGCACGATGTAGATCGCAAAGAGCGCGGCCGCGATCAGCACGGGCTCGTCGCCCACCGATGACTGGAACGTCCGCGCCGTACCCTGGAAACTGCCGTGGATCGCCGCGGGCATCTCGATCGCGTTCTCGGCATCCGCGAAGGCCGCCGCCGCATCGCTCAGCGCATAACCCGGCGCGAGATTGAATGCGATGGTCGTTGCCAGGGAGGTGTTCTGGTGGTTGACCGACACTGGAGCCGAGGCGGTCGTGAATCGTGCGATGGCCGACAAGGGGACCATGGTGTCCGGCGTCGTGCTGACGGCATTGCCCGTGGATGCGTTGCGCACCTCGAGGATCGGCGCGGCCGGCGGGGAGCCGCAGCTCGAGCCGAAGGGGCTGGGCGGTGGGGCGGTGAGTCCGCTCTTGCTGGCCGTCGTGATGGTGACCGGGACCGAGGTCGGCGGCTTCGAGCTCGTCGCGGTAGTGCTGGTGATGGCGCCGATCGTATTGGCGCTCGTCGGATTGATCGCCGTGGGGCTGTTGCCGCAGGTGGTGGCCGTGGAGGCCGCCGCGACGCCCGCGGAGCCCGTTCCGGTCGCGCCCCCGCCTGCAGACGGCGAGCTCAGCCCCGTCGTCCCGCCACCGGCCGTGACCGCCGCGGTGGAGGGCGCGTTCTCGGTCATCGTGGAGGTGCCGGAGGTCTCCGAAGTGGGCGTCGTGGTGCTCGAGGGAGTCTGTGAGGTCAGGGCCGTGATGCCGCCTGCCACGGTCCCGGTGGCGTTGCTCGGAAGCGAGCCGCCCCCCAGGGTGGACCCAGGAGCACCGGGAGTTGCGGCCTCGACCATCGCGGGCGCTCCGGGGATCGTCAGCGCGTTCACCGACGCGCTCACGGCGCTGGAGATCGCACCCCCGCCACCAGCGCCGCCCGTGCTCGAAGTCGTGCTGGTGGCGCCGAAGGCGCTTGCGCCGGAGGCATTCCCGGCGGCTGTCGCAGCGAGGCCGCCGGAAGGAACCGCCGCCTGTCCGGTCTCCACGTACACGTCATTCAGGGCGGACGGCTCTGCCGTGTAGCGTGAGTCCACGACCATCGCGACGTGATACTGGTTGAGAACCGAGTAGATGGTCGCGACCAGCTCCTGGCCGAAGGCATCGTAGAGAATGTTGTCGATGTTCACCGCCGCGATGCCCAGGCGCGATGCACTGTCCCGATCGATGTTCACGTACGACTCGAGACCGTGCTCCTCCTGATCCGTGTCGACGTCGGTCACCGCCGGCTCGAGCTTCATCTGATTGGCGAGCAGCGTGGCCCAATGCCGCAGATCGTCCACGTTATCGGCCTGTAGCGTGTACTGGTACGAGGCATTCGCCTGGCGCCCGCCGATCTGCATGTCCTGCACCGGATTCATGAAGATGCGCAGTCCGGTCACACGGTCGAGCTTGGGACGCAACCGTGCGATGACCTGCTGGCCGCTTTCGTGCCGCACCGAGCGCGGCTTGAGCGTTGCGAACATGAACGCCGTGCCGGCGCGGGTGCCGCCGGTGAAGCCGACGATGTGCTCGACCGCAGGGTCGTGCGCGATGATGCCGATCACCTGGCGCAGCTTCTCCTGGGTCGCCTGGAACGAGATCGACTGGTCGGCGCGGATGCCGCAATTGATCGAACCGGTATCCTGCTGGGGGAAGAAGCCCTTCGGCGCCACGATGTAGAGGTAGACATTGAGCGCGATGACCCCGAGGAGCAGCACGAGCATCACGGGTGCGTGCTCGAGGGACCAGTCGAGCGCTCGTCCGTAGGCGGCCAGCGTTCGATCGAACACGCCGCGCGTGAGGCGCGCCACGGCATTCGCAGGGCGAGGCGCTGCATCGGGCGCGGGAGCTTTGCCGGGTCGCAAGACGAACGCGCACATCATGGCGGTTGTCGTGAGCGAGACGACCAGCGAGATGAGCACGGCCGAGGAGAGGGTCACCGCGAATTCGCGGAACAGGCGTCCCACGATGCCACCCATGAAGATGAGCGGAATGAACACCGCCACGAGCGAGATGCTGATCGAGAGCACCGTGAAGCCCACCTCGCGTGTGCCGGTGAGTGCCGCCTGAAACCGCCCCATGCCGGCCTCGAGATGGCGCGAGACGTTCTCGAGCACGACGATCGCATCGTCCACCACGAACCCGGTTGCAACCGTCAAGGCCATCAGCGAGAGGTTGTTGAGGCTGAAGCCCACGAGGTACATGACCCCGATCGTGCCCAAGAGTGAGCTCACCACCGCCACCGCAGGGATCAACGTCGCACGGATGCTCGACAGGAAGAGGCTCGTCACCACGACGACCAGCAGCAAGGCGATGAGCAGCGTCGTCTCGACCTCGTGCAGCGATCCGCGAATGGATATGGTGCGGTCGGAGGCGACCGAGAGCGTGATGTCCCGCGGCAGGTCGGCGCGCAGCTGGGGCAGGATCGCCTTGATCCCGTCCACGGTCTGAATGATGTTCGCGTTCGGCTGGCGCGTGACGATGACGATGATCGCGGGCTCGCCATCGAACAGGCCCATGTTGTGGATGTCCTCCACGCCGTCGTACACGTGCGCCACGTCCTTCAGGCGCACGGCCTCCTTGTTGCGCCAGGCGACCACGAGGTTGCGGAAGTTGACGGCCGAGCGGCCCGTGTCGTTGGTGTAGACCTGATAGCGCGTGGACTCGTTCTCGATGACGCCCTTGGGGCGATTGGGGTTCGCCGAGTTGAGCGCGGCACGCACATCGTCGAGACTGATACCGTACTGCGAGAGCGAGTAAGGGACCACGTCCACGCGCACCGCGGGCAGCGACGCGCCGCCGAGCTCCACGTTACCCACGCCATCGACTTGCAGCAGGCGCTGCTCGATGACGTTCGACACCTCATCGTAGATGTCGCTCAGCGTCTTGGTGCGCGAGGTGAGCGCCAGGATCATGATCGGCGCCTCGGCCGGATTCACCTTGCGGTAGGTCGGATTGCTGCGCAGGGTCGAGGGCAGGTCGACGCGCGCGGCGTTGATCGCCGCCTCGACATCCCGGGCGGCGCCGTCGATATCGCGGTTCAGGTCGAACTGCAGGGTGATCTGCGTTTGACCGGTGCGGCTCTGCGATGTCATCTCGGTCACGTCGGCGATCACACCGAGATGCTTCTCGAGGGGCTCGGCAACGCTGATACCCATGGTCTCCGGGCTCGCCCCGGGAAGCTGTGCGCTGACCTGGATGGTGGGGAAGTCCACCTGCGGGAGCGGCGAGACGGGCAGGAAGAAGTAGGCCGCGATCCCGGAGAGCAGCAGTCCCGCCGTGAGCAGCGTCGTCCCCACCGGACGACGAAGGAACGGCTCGCAGAGGTTCATGTGGCGAGATCGCCCGCCGAGGGCTGGAACCCGTAGCGCTTCGTCAGGCGATCGAAGGCGAGATAGATGACCGGCGTGGTGAACAGCGTCAGCAGCTGGCTCACGATGAGACCGCCGAAGATCGAGATGCCGAGCGGGGAGCGCAGCTCGTGCCCCACTCCGGTGCCGAGCATGAGCGGAACGGCCGCGAAGAGGGCGGCCATCGTCGTCATCAGGATCGGCCGGAAGCGCAGCAGCGCCGCCTCGTGAATGGCCTCACGCGGGGTCTTGCCGCCGTCGCGCTCGGCGTCGATCGCAAAGTCGATCATCATGATCGCATTCTTCTTGACGATGCCGATCAAGAGCACGATGCCGATGATGCCGATCACATCCAGATCGCTCCCGGTGATGAGCAGGGCGAGCAGCGCTCCGACGCCCGCGGAAGGCAGTGTCGACAGAATCGTCAGCGGATGGATGAAGCTCTCGTACAGCACGCCCAGCACGATGTAGACGCACACCACCGCCGCGAGGATCAGCCACAGCTCGTTGGAGAGCGAGGCCTGGTACGCGCTCGTTGCTCCGAGAAAGGCGGTGGTGATGCTCGGCGGAACACCGATGGCCTGCTCGGCCTTGCGAATGGCGTCCACGGCGTGGCCCAACGACACATTCGGTGCCGTGTCGAAGCCGATATTCGCCGCGGGAAACTGCTCGGCACGGCTGATCTGCAAGGGGGAGTTCTGGATCTTGACGGAGGCGAGAGTCGTGAGGGGTGTGGGCGTGCCGGAGCCCGTGGCGACGTTGACCAGGTCAAGGCGGCTCGGGTCCGGGACGACACCGGGCTTCTCCTCGAGGATCACGCGGTACTCGTTCGTGTCGGTGAAGATCGTGGAGATGATGCGCTGGCCGAACGCACTGTAGAGCGCCTCGTCCACCGTCGCCGCGGTCACGGCAAGACGGCCCGCGGTGTCGCGATCGATGTCGACCAGCACCGCCAGCCCCTGATTGAGCGTATCGGAGACGACGTTGCGCAGCTCGGGCGCGCGCTGCAGCTGAGCCACCAGGCGCTGGGTCCACTGCGTGACCTGATTGGGATCCGCCCCCTCGAGCGCGAAGCGGTACTCGGTTGGACCGCTTTGCGCATCGATCGTCAGGTCCTGCACGGGCTGCAGATACAGCACCACACCCGGAATGGCGGACACGCGCTGGTACAGCCGCTGCATGATCACGTCCTGTCGCGGACGATCGTGGAAGGGCTTGAGGTTGATCAGCATGCGCCCGGTGTTGATCGCGGTGGAGTTCACCCCGTCCACACCGATGAAGGAGCTCAGGCTCTGCACGTCCGGGTCCTGGAGGATGCTGCTTGCGACCTGCTGCTGAAGCTCCTTCATGCGATCGAACGAGATCGATTGCCGCGCGTCGATCTCGGCCATCAGCTCGCCGGTGTCCTGGGTTGGAAACAGTCCCTTGGGCATGAAGAGGTAGAGCACGGCCGTGAGGACGAGCGTGAGCAAGGCCGCGAGGAGCGTCGCGCCCTGATGCGCGAAGACCCACTCGAGCGCGCGGTCGTACCTCGCGATGACCTTGTCGAACCAGATCTGCCAGTAGTGCCCGATACCGGCGGCGGGGACGTGCGGCTCCTGCTTGAGCCAGCGCGCCGCCAGCGACGCGGTGAGCGTGAGCGAGACGACGGCCGAGATGACGATGGTGATGGCGAGCGTCACGGCGAACTCGCGAAACAGCCGTCCGACCACATCGCCCATGAAGAGCAGCGGGATGAGCACCGCCACGAGCGACACCGTGAGGGAGATGATGGTGAATCCGATCTGCTCGGCGCCCTTGAGCGCTGCCTGCAGTGGGCGCATTCCCGCTTCGAGGTAGCGCGAGATGTTCTCGATCATCACGATGGCGTCGTCGACGACGAAGCCGCTCGCGATGGTGAGCGCCATGAGTGACAGATTGTTGATGCTGTAGCCGAGGAAGTACATCACGGCGAACGTGCCCACGAGCGAGATGGGCACGGCGAGCCCGGCGATGATCGTCGCCTGCGCGCTGTGCAGGAACAGGAAGATGACCAGCACGACGAGGAAGATCGCGAGCAGCAGCTCGAGCTCGACGTCACGGACGGAGGCACGAATGCCGATCGTCCGGTCGGTGAGAACATCCACGTGGAGTCCCTGGGGGAGGCTTGCCAGCATGGCGGGCAGCTGTGCCTTGATGGAGTCGACCGTCTCGATCACGTTGGCGCCGGGCTGGCGCTGCACGTTCACGATGATGGCCGAGGTGGTGTTCTCCCAGGCCGCGAGCTTGTCGTTCTCGGGGCCCTCGACGATGTTGCCGACATCGCGCAAGCGCACCGGATTGCCGTTGTGATACGCGATGATCAGATTCCGATAGTCATCGACCGTGAGCAGCTGGTCGTTCGCGTTGATCGTGTAGGCGCGGGTGGGCCCATCGAAGCTGCCCTTGGCCTCGTTGGAATTCTGGTTGCTGATGACGGTCCGCAGCTGATCGAGCGTCAACCCGATCGAGGCGAGCAGCTGCGTGTCCACCTGGATGCGCACCGCCGGACGCGAGCCGCCGTTCACGGTCACCAGGCCCACACCGGGCAGCTGCGAGATCTTCTGTCCCAGGCGCGTCTCGATCAGGTTCTCCGCATCCGTGATCGGCATCGTCGAGGAGGTCACACCGAGCGTGAGAATCGGCGCATCGGCGGGATTGACCTTCGCGTAGACGGGTGGGGCGGGCAGGTCGGTGGGCAGCAGGGCGCTGCTCGCATTGATTGCGGCCTGAACCTCCTGCTCGGCCTCGTCGAGGTCGATCTGCAGTGAGAACTGCAGCGTGAGCACGGAGGAGCCCGCGGCGCTGATCGAGGACATGCGCTGCAGGCCCGGCATCTCGCCGAACTGACGCTCGAGCGGTGCGGTCACCGTCTGGCTCATCACCTCCGGGCTGGCACCGGGATAGTTCGTGGTGACCTGGATCGTCGGATAGTCCACTTCCGGAAGCGCCGAGAGCGGCAGGAAGTGAAAGCCCACCAGGCCCGCAAGCACGATCGCGACCATGAAGAGCGAGGTCGCAACCGGACGCAGAATGAAAGGACGGGACGGGCTCATGGGCTCGCGGGTCGACCGGGGCTCGTCACGATGCGTTGTCGGACTGTCCACCCCGCGAGTGGCGGTGCTGCCAGCTTTTTGCGCCCGCGGAGCGCTTTCCTTGAGCGCGCGGCCGCCGCGCCGATTCCCCGGGCAGCCGCACGGTCGCCCCGTCGACCAGTCGATCCCCACCCTCGGTCACCACGCGCTGCCCAGCCGAAAGGCCCGAGGCAATGGAGATGTTGTCGCCGTTGGACGGTCCGGTCTTCACCAGCTGAATGTGAACGGTGTCGTCGGCAGCGATCACGTAGACGTAGTCCCCGTTCGGGCCGTGCCGGACGGCCGCGGACGGCACCACGATCGCATCGTTCAGCGTATTGAGCAGCAGCCGCACGTTCACGAACTGCTGCGGAAACAGCGTGCCATCTTCATTGCCGAAGCGCGACTTCGCGCGCACGGTCCCGGTCGAGGAGTCGACCTGGTTGTCGAGCGTGAGGAAAGTGCCGTGCCCCAGCACGGTGGTCCGGGTGCGATCCAGCACGGTGGTGGGCAGGGGCGCTCCCGCCTTGATGCGGGCCTGCAGCTGGGGAACCACGTCGGCCGGCAGGGCATACATGACATCGATCGGTTGCAGCTGAGTGATCGTCGCCACACCGTTCGTCAGGCTGGGAGTGATGTAGTTGCCTGGATCCACAGGACGGATGCCCACGCGTCCGGAGATGGGGGCGCTCACCTTCGTCCACGTGAGATTCAAATTCGAGGAGTCGAGCGAGGCGCGATCGGTTGCGACCATGGCCTCGAGCTGCTTCTCGGTGGCGCTGTCGGTGTCGAGCTGCTGCTGTGCGAGCGAGTCCTGCTTGACCAGGATCGTGTCCCGTTGAACGATGACACGCTGATTCGCGAGGTTGGCCGAGTCCCGGTCAAGGTTACCCTTGGCCTGCTCCTGCGCCATCTCAAACGGGCGCGGATCGATCTGGATCAGCGGGTCCCCTGCCTTGACCATCTGGCCTTCGCGATAGTAGACCTTCGTCATCACCCCGGAGACCTGAGCCTGCACCAGGGCGGTGGCAAGAGGGGTCACGGCACCGAGAGCATCGACGTAGATGGGCACGTCCTGATGCGTGGCGGTCGCAAAACCGACCGCCGTTGCGGCGGCGCGAAACCGAGCAAAGCGTCCCGTCTGGCCTGCTGCGTTGCGGTGCGCCAGGAACCAACCCAGCGCGCCGAGCAGGCCAAGTACCAGGAGCACGATGAGCATGCTCGCAACGTGCGAGCGGCGAATGCGCTCGCCCGTGTGTCGCCACCAGGGCTCGCGCATTTGCAGCCCCGGCAGGTCAAGCTCACTGGTTCGCGATACGTCGTTCATGTCATCAGCTCGCCCCACCATCGCTGACATCGTCGGTTACACGGAATCAAACGCGCACAGCTCGACCCACGCCTGGCGGCGCGGCCGGCCCTCCAGCTTCGAGGCACGAACAGTACGGACTCTACCCTACCGCGTCGACGGCCGTGCTACGAAAGGTGCAGCGCACGGCACGGACGGCCCACAGCGGGAAACGAGCGCGGTGCGCCAAGCCGGCCCTCGTTTGTGCAGGGTAGCGGCCCCTGAGTTCCGCGGATAAATGTCTGCGAAATTGTGTGGAAATTGTGCAGAAAGAACCCCATACAATCGATTACAAACAGAAGCCGCAACTAGCGGCCGGGACGCCTCCTCCGGACGGTCGAGTTTGAGAGTGCAAGCCGTGCCGGCAGGATCACTCCGCTCACCACGAGGGGACCCTCGAACGCATAACGGCCCATCCATGGGGCGGCGACGAGTCCCTCGAGGGCGAGCGGACGGGTAGGCGTGATCCGGAAATTGCGGCGACCGACCTGGGCGCTCACGTCGCCGAAGTTGAGCCATTCGCGAGTGAGAGGAAACTGGCACTTGAAGAATGCCTCCTTCGCGCTGAACAGGACGCTCGCCATCGCGACACTGCGGTCGGCGCGCATGCCCTCGAGCCAGCGAGCCTCCTCCTCGGTCGCGATCTGCCGCCAGAGCCGGCGATGGACGGCGTTTGCGAGCTCGGCATCCACGCCGAGCGAGAGCGCCGCGGTCTTCTCGGCCACCACCACTCCGCAGAATCCGCTGGTATGAGTGATGCTTCCGGTGAGACCCTCGGGCCACAGCGGCTCCCGGTCGGCCCCGACACGCAGCGCAAAGCCGGTGACTCCCAGCTCCGCGAGCGCCCGGCGCGCGCAGGCGCGACCGGTCGCGAACTCTCCAACGCGCTTGGGCACCGCGCGCGCGACGTCGCGCGCCTCCTCGGCGCGCAGCGTGTCTGCCGCGAGAAGCTCACGGGCTTCAAAGGCAATCACGCCTTCGGTGAAGAGTCCGCCGAGCAGAGAGGAGGTGCGAACCTGCTCGCTCGCCTCGCGATCCGAATCCATCTTGATGTGCCTCGAGATGCCGCTACACCAAAGATGCCATTGCATGCCCACCCTTGCAAAATCTGCAACGATGTGCTCGCGAGCTCGATGCGCGACGCAGCACTCAGATTTGGGTACCAAAGTTGCTGCGCAGCAGTCAAATTTGGTTGCATGAGCGTCCCGCCAAACAAACCGGCGGCACCGATGCTGCAGCAAGATTAGAAGTTTGATCGTGCTTGAGCTAAGATATTAGAGTCGATTAGATAGAACGAAGTCCGCGGGATTTGACCCGCTGGTTTGTAGAGTCAGCATTGATCGGAGCTTGACATGCCACGTCCACGTCGAAAGAGGGTTCTTTGGACCGCAGCTGAATTGAAGCTGCTGCGGAAGCTCGCGGGCCGCCAGGGCGTTCGCCGCATCGCGCGGCAACTCAAGCGCAGCGAAGCCGCGGTCCGTTTCAAGGCCTGGCAGAAGCGTATCAAGCTCGCCGTCAGGAAATCCTGACACCGGCAGCTCGCCTCGCAACGGACCCGCGGGGCGAGCGTTGGTCCAGAGGCTCCGGGACCGGACGGAAGTGGCGGAGGGTACATGCGCTCCGTGATGCTTGCCGCTTTGTTGCTGGGCGTTGCACCGTTCGCCGGGGCACAGAAGCCCGATTCGTCGGATGCGTTGGTTCAGCGCGCCAAGCTGTGCGACGCGGCGACCAAGGGCAAGCGTCTGTCCAACGAGCAATACCGCACGTACATGCGGGCCTGCCTCGCCTCGAACGAGCGTCCACAAGACCTGTTCGAGACCGCCAGAACCATCGAGCGGCTCTGCAACACCATCGCGAACGACCGGCAGCTCACGGCTGACGATCGTGTCGCCTTCATGGCGAGCTGCCGCAAGAAGGGCGGGTAGCGCTAGTGGCGTCGCGACGCTGAGGCGGCACCGTTGCTGCGCCTGCCGCGGGCCTGCCTCGAGCGGCGCACGGCTGCCGTGTCGGCGTGACGCTCGGCGCCGGTGGACGTGCGGCGGCCGGATCTGCGCCGCGAGCGCTTGAGAGCTTTGCGGGCCTCGGCCGCACGCCGGCGTGCACGCTTGGCCTCGCGCTTGGCCTCCTTGAAGCGCTTGCGGGCGCGCTTGAACTCCTCCTTGGCCAGCCGGACATTTTGTTTTGCGACATCGACCCGCAGGCGCGCGCGGGCCGCGGCGGCGGCAAGCTCGTCGTCGTTCCGAACCGTGCCGCCAGGTTCCCCCTTGGAGAGAACGCGGTTCTGCATGCTGAGCCTTTCGCAAGCGTGGCAGGCGTCGTGGCAGTGTCACATAACCACAGAGCGGCTGCCACCACGGTGCGGCAGCATGAGAAGATGGCCTCATGGCGCAGAGCAGGCATGCGGGCGGCTTCATGAGCTCGGTGCGCCGCTGGCTGGGCGCCGCTCGCCCCGCCGCCTCGCGAGCGCCCATTCCGGCGGAGCACCGGACGGCTCCGGTGGGCGATGCAGACCCGCGTCTGCAGCTCATGCTCGCCGAATGGCAGGACGTGCGCGCGAGTCTGCGGTTCTGTGATCGTCAGCGTCTGGCCCAGCTCGCCGTCTTCATCGTGGCATCGATGCCTATCGCGATCGGGTTTCTGGCGATCGCGGTCTCACCCGCTGCGCCGTGGCGCGCGGTCCGTTGGGCGTTACCCGCCCTGGGGGCCGCGGTGAGCGTCATCTTCATCGCCCTGGAGGTCGGCGCACTCGCATACCGCCGCGAGTGGACGCGTCGCGGGCGGCAGATCGAGACAGCCGTTCAGGTGCTGCTCCCGGGCATCGGGCACGTGAGCTCGCTCGCCCTGCTGTCGGAGTTCGATCCCACGACGACCGTGCGCGTGCGGCTGGCGATCGCAGCGGTGAGCGCGCTGTATGCCCTGGCGCTCGCCGCCTGGATTGCCACGCTGCTCGGGATGCTTGCGGCGCATTGAGCGTACCGCTGCAGGAGACGCGGGCATGCCACTGGAGCTCTATTTCTTCCAGCCGCTGGGGACCAACTCCGGCAGGGTCTTCCTTGCGCTGCTCGAGAAGGGCGTCGAATTCAACGAGCGTGAGCTCAATGGGCGCGAGTTCGAACACCTCCAGCCCCAGTATCTGGCGATCAATCCGCGTGGCCAGGTTCCTGCTCTGGTCCACGACGGGCGTGCCCTGGCGGAGGGCGCAGCGATCTGCGAGTACATCGACGAGGCGTTCGAGGGACCGCCGTTGAGACCGGCCGACCTGCGCGAGCGCTGGAGCATGCGGCGCTGGTGCCGCTACATCGAGAACGACGTTGGACGCGCGCTCATGATGATCCACTGGAACCGCATCGTGCCCGGTTTCGTCGGCGCACGAACACCCGAGGAGTTCGAGCGTCTGGTTGCTCGCGTTCCGGATGCGGACCGCCGTCGGGCCTGGCGCCGAGCGTACCTGCAGCAGACACCGCCGGAGGAGCTCGAGGAGTCGCGCGGGCGGCTGCGCGAGGCATCGCAGCGGATCGAGACGGCCCTCTCCGGCGCGCCCTGGATGGCGGGAACGAGCTATTCGCTGGCCGATATCGATCTGCTCAGCTTCTTCGCCTTCGTTTCGCGGTGGTCTCCGGAGATCGTCAATAAGACCGCGACCCCGCGCACCATGGCCTGGATAGAGCGCATGGAGGAGCGTCCCGCAGTGCGCGCGCTGCGAGCGCGTACACGTATGCCGCAGCTCCCGCCGGCCACCTCGGGCTAAGGTCGTCGGCCTCGCCATGCTCGATCTGTTTCATTGGGAACCGCACGGCGCTTGTGCGCGGGTCATGATCTGTCTGGAAGAGAAGGGCCTGCAGTATTCGAGCCGGTACGTCGATGTCCTCGCCTTCGAGCAGTATCGGCCGGAGTTTCTGCAACTCAACGACGCGGGTCAGGTCCCGGTGCTGGTGCAGGATGGTCTTGCGTATGTCGAGGCGAGCGCGACCTGCGAGTATCTCGAGGAGGCATTCGCGGCTCGTCCGCTCATGCCGCGCCAGCCCGCAGGGCGCTGGCGCGTGCGCGTGTGGCAGAAGTACGTCGACGATGGCTTCGCCGCGTCGGTCACCGACCTGGCCTGGCAAGCTCATGGCGCGCGCGGGCTGCAAGCGCGTGCGCTCGAGCCTGCGGCACTGCACAGCGCCATCGATCGCATCCCGGTGGCGCCGCGACGGGCTGCGTGGCAGGCGGCGGTCGCCGGACTCGACGCCGAGCGGCTGGCGCGCGCTCGCCAGCGTATCGCGGCGAGCGTCGAGCACATCGAGGCGCAGCTCGCCGGCTCGCCATGGCTCGCGGGCCCCGAATACTCCCTCGCCGATATCGCCGTGTTCTCCTACTTCAAGTACCTCCCGGCACTGTTCCCCACCGTGCTGAACGGCGATGCTGCGCCGCGCAGCCTGGATTGGATGCGCCGGGTCGAGGCGCGACCGGCGGTGCGCGCCGCGCTGGCCCGCGGGCGTCGCGGCGACCCTTTTACAATATCCGCTCCCGGCCCCGAGTACGTGCGATGGGGCTGATCTCAATCATGAACGCGTTGTAATGCCGCCGTGGCAGAACTCCTTCGCCGCAGCGGGTGTCAATCATGGGCCACGTGCACGCTGGTGCACTTTCATATGGAGATGCTCCGTGTTCAAGAAACTCGTTCCGCTGGTTGGTTTGGTCGTGCTCGCGGGCCCCGTGTTGGCCGTTGCTGCGCCGTCCACGGCAGGCTCGTCCACCGCCACTGCGACCACTACTCAGACGAAGAAGACGCACAAGCATCACTCGCATTCGAAGAAGGCTGCGAAGCCGACCCAGACTCAGTCCTGAGTGAATCTCCCGCTGCGAGCGTTCGAGGCCCGCCTCCGGCGGGCCTCTTTCGTGGCGAGGGCCGCACGCAACGCCTGGATGAAGTTGGCGCTTAGCCGGGGCTCCGAATGACAATGAGCTCGATCGCAGGTGCTGGCAGCGCCGCGCGCACGTGCACCGAGCCCCCCCGCTGAATGCCGAGGGGCACCCGCGAGAGCACCTGGCCCGCGGAGATTTGCTCCGCTGAGATGCGATACCGCTCGATGATGTGGGGCTGCATCGGCGCAAGACCGCTCACGGTCAGATCGTAGCCGCCGTCGGCGGGGTAGCTCACCCGGCGCCGCTCGAGCAGTCTCACCGCGAACTGATGCGGCACCGACAGCTCGTTCGGTCCGGCGCGGGGGCCGCGGTAGCGGGCCGGAATCCGATAGTTGCTGAGCAATATCTGAATGGTCTTGCCGTCGGCAGAGCGCCCCGCTTGGACGGCGAAGCCACATTGATCCGAGCCTTTCGATGCGAGCTGCAACGGTGTGTCTCGCATCCGCCCGAGTGCGATCAGCGCCGCGCCGGTGGCGTTGGGCGTGGCCCCGTCGCGGCCGAAGAGATTGTCGGCCCGGTACAAGGCGGCGAGATCGATGGGCGCACCCTGCATGTAGATGAGCGATGTCGCGACGAAGGCGGCGCGTTGCTCATCGGACGGCAATGGATAGACGAGCCCGTAGTTCCACTCATCGAGAACGCTCAAAGTACGGGTGAACCCGAAGCGGTCGAGGCGCGCGCGCACCGCTCGACCGATGCGCACGAAGTCGAGCGGATCGTCCGAGTCGGTCGCATACCAGTGCCAGGAGTAGAAATCGAGCGGCACGTGCTGCGCTCGCACGAACCGCAGGAAGCCGTCCTGGTAGGGGGTGTCATCGTTGGGCTTGGCAAGCGTCGGGCCGCCCACCAGCGCGGTGGGATCGGCCTGCTTCACCGCGTGCGCGAGCTTTGCATAAAGCTCGTAGTACTGCCGCGGCGTGCCGCCCCAGAAGAGCCGGCCGAGATCCGGCTCGTTCCACACCTCCCAGTAGCGCAGCCCATAGTGATAGCCGTTCGCCCAGCCACGGTTGTAGTGCAGCACGATGTGCTCGACGATCGATGCGTACCGATCGAAGTCGCGCGGTGGCGTCACGTCCGAGGTCTCGCTGCGGCCCAGCCGGAAGATCGCCTGTGCGCCGACATTGACGATCGAGCTCACCAGGCGGTCGGTGGGACCGAAATGATAGCTGCGCGGATCGTTGGGATCGGCGTTCGGGTCCGGGAAGATGTCGAGCGAATTGCGCGCCGATGAGACGTTGAATTCACCGGCCTCGCCCGGAGGAGGGGGTGCGTTGAACCGGGCATCGATATCCCCGGGCCCATACGCATCGTGCGTGCGGATCAGATCGATGTGCGCCTCGCGATAGCCTCGGGAGGTGTCCACCGCCTCGGGCATGTTCCAGCCGCCGAAGGTGAATCCCGGGGGCTTGTGCATTCCGGCCGCCGGCGCGCCGTTGACGCCCTGGAGGGATCGCATGCGCCCGAGCGTGTGTCGAGCGTCGACCATCACGGGACGCAGCCCCCCGGTTGCCGAGGCGGAGTAGAGGCACGCCTGCGCTGCGCCTACCTGCGGAGCGGCGGCAAGCGCGGCAGTTGCCCAAATGACCCAGCGGGCCGACACTCCCGCGACGCTCTCTGCCTTCATGCGTGGAAAGGGTACAGCAATGTCGAGTGACATCAACGCCGAGACGCAGGCGATCCGCGAGTTGATCGAGCGCTGGGTCATCTACAGCGACAGCGGAGATTGGCAGCGATTCGCCGAGCTGTGGCACGAGGACGGCTGGATGACGGCGACCTGGCTTCAGGCACCCGCGCAGGAGTTCGTCCGTGCGCGTCGCGAAGGTTTCGAGAAGGGCGTGCAGATCGTGCACTTTCTGGGCGGATTCACCTGCGACATCGTCGCTGCGCGTGCCATCGCGCAGACCAAGATGACGATCAATCAACGTGCGACCGTCGAAGGTGTGCTCTGCGACGTGGTGTGCACCGGGCGGTTCTATGACTTCCTCGAGCGCCGCACGGGACGCTGGGGCATGGTCAGGCGCCAGCCGATCTACGAGCGCGACCGCATCGACCCCGTCACTCCCGGCGCACGGCTCGAGCTCGACCCGACGCTGCTCGGGAGCTTTCCCGAGGGCTATCGGCACCTTGCGTATCTGCAAACCCGCATCGGCTACGCGGTGAAGAGGTCTGGACTTCCGGGGTTGCGCGGACCCGAGGTGGAGAGGCTCTATGCAGAGGGACGGGCGTGGCTCGCGGGCTCGGCGCAGCCGGGGGCTCCCGGCTGATCAGCCGAAGGAGTCCCACAGGGTCTCGATGCGCTTGCGCATGGCGGCATCGGGAAGCCGCCCGCGCGCGGCCTGGAGATTGTCGCGGAGGTGGTTCACATCGGTGGTGCCGGGAATCGCACAGGTGACCGCGGGGTGCGACACGACGTATTTGAGAAACAGCTGGCCCCAGCTCGTCACGTCGATCTCGGATGCCCAGCCGGGGAGCTTGCGCCCAGCCACCTGAGCGAACACGGCGTTCGCGCTCCGCCGGCCCCCGAAGGGAACGTTGACGAGCACTGCGAGCCTGCGATCCAAAGCCATGGGCAGCACCCGGTTCGCCGCGTCGCGATCGCCGATCGAGTAGTCAACCTGGATGAAATCCAGTGGGAATCTCGCGATCGCATCGGCCAAGCGCCCGTGCTCGTCGGGACGCGAGGTGGTGATGCCCACGTAGCGAATCCTGCCGCCCCTCTTGAGCTCCTGCAGACGCGGCACCATCTGCTCCATGTCCAAGAGATTGTGGACCTGAAACAGATCGATGCGTGGTACCTGCAGACGCCTGAATGATTCCTCGATGGAGTGATCCCCGGAGGCAGCATCGCTCGCCTGAACCTTGGTGGCGATGAACAGGCGCTGGCGGCTGTGGAATCTCGCGATCGCATCGCCGATCACTTGCTCGGACTCGCCATAGATGGCCGCGGTATCGACCACCTTGCCGCCCAGCTCGGGCAGCGCCTTCAAGACGGCCTCGCGCCTGGCAAGATCATCGGGGCCTCGTGGCGTGAATGCATTCGTGCCCAGCCCCACCACCGGCAGCTTCTCACCGCTTGCGGGGATCGGCTTCTCGATGAGCGGGAGCCGCGTCGCGTCCGGTTCGCCTGAGCGCGCTGCACCGCACAGCAATGCACCGCTCATGACCAGCATCTCGCGGCGCGTCGGCCGCAAGCGATCGGAATGGCCCACATCGAGCTCCTGGAGAAGACGCTCTTGCGCGGCGCAATCCTACACCACGGCGTGCCACCGGCAGGATCGCTCGCGCGGCTCTCTGGGCTATCATGTAAGGCCCTGAGGACCCCCGGGAGCCACCGGCGTGTATACCCAAGGACTCGATCACTCCGGACCCGAGAGCTCCGCCTCGCATGCGGAGGGTGCATCGGCCGCGCTGCGGTTCCAGGCTCGCATCGACGCCGAAGAGCGGATCGAGCCCAAGGACTGGATGCCGGAGGCCTACCGCCAGACACTGGTTCGGCAGATCTCCCAGCATGCTCATTCGGAGATCGTTGGCATGCTTCCGGAGGGCAACTGGATCACTCGGGCGCCCAGCCTGCGCCGCAAGGCGGTGCTGATCGCCAAGGTCCAGGACGAGGGTGGGCACGGCATGTACCTGTACAGCGCCGCGGAGACTCTCGGGGTCTCGCGCGAGCAGATGACCTCGCAGCTGCTGGCGGGAGCGGCGAAGTATTCGAGCATCTTCAACTATCCGACGCCGACCTGGGCCGACGTGGGCGCGATCGGCTGGCTCGTCGATGGCGCGGCAATCATCAATCAAATCCCGCTGTGCCGTTGCTCCTATGGGCCCTACGCGCGGGCCATGGTGCGCATTTGCAAGGAGGAGAGCTTCCATCAGCGCCAGGGCTTCGAGATCATGCTTGCGCTGTGCCGCGGGACGCCCGCGCAGCAGCGCATGGCGCAGCAGGCACTCGCGAGGTGGTGGTGGCCCTCTCTCATGATGTTCGGTCCGGGCGATGCCGAGTCGAAGCACTCCGCGCAGTCGATGCGTTGGAAGATCAAGCGCTTCAGCAACGATGAGCTGCGGCAGCACTTCGTGGACGTGACCGTGCCGCAGGCCGACTATCTTGGCCTCTCGGTGCCCGATCGGGAGCTGCGCTGGGATGCAACCGCCGGCCACTACCGATTCGGGGAGATCGACTGGAGCGAGTTCCAGAATGTGCTGAAAGGCGACGGTCCGTGCAACCGCGAGCGGATGGCGGCGCGACGGCGCGCGCATGAGGAGGGGCAGTGGGTGCGCGACGCCGCCCTTGCGCATGCCGACAAGCAGCGCGCACGCGCCACCGGGCGGGCCGCATGACTTCCCGAGCCGAATGGCCTCTGTACGAGGTATTCATCCGCGCCCGCTCCGGGCTCGAGCACAAGCATGTCGGCAGTGTTCACGCGGCCGATGCGCGCATGGCGATCGAGCACGCGCGCGATGTCTACACACGCCGTCAGGAGGGGGTCAGCATCTGGGTGGTCAGGTCGGTGGACATCGTGGCCTCGGATCCCGCCGAGGCGGATGCCCTGTTCGAGCCTGCCCGGGACAAGGTGTACCGCCACCCGACGTTTTACGCGATTCCCGACGAGGTGAAGAACCTTTGAGCATGCCCGAGAGCACGGCGCGGCTGCGGTGCCTCCTACGCCTTGCCGACACGAGCCTCGTGCTCGCGCAGCGGCTCGGGGAGTGGGTGGGGCACGCCCCTGAGCTCGAGGAGGACCTCGGCGTAGCAAACGTCGCGCTCGACCTGCTCGGTCAGGCACGACTGTTTTTCGCCTACGCAAGCGAGCTCGAGGGTCTCGGCCGCACCGAGGACGACCTCGCGTTCGCGCGCGATACGGGCGAATTCCTGAATCTCGCGCTGGTGGAGCAGCCGAACGGCGACTTCGGCAAGACCATCGTGCGCCAGGTGCTGCTCGATGCCTTTCAGCTCGTGCTCTACGAATGGCTGCAACGCTCGAGCGATGCTCGTCTTGCTGCGATTGCCGCCAAGTCGCTCAAGGAGACGCGCTATCACTGGCGCTACAGCGCCGGCTGGCTGGTGCGGCTCGGGGATGGCACCGAGGAGAGTCACGGGCGCGTGCAAAGTGCGCTCGATGAGCTGTGGCGCTTCACGGGCGAGCTGTTCGCGGCCGACGAGGTGGACCTCGCGCTCGCTGCCTCACAAATCGCGCCCGCTCCGAGCGAGCTGCGGGCGGCGTGGCTGGCTCAGGTCGAGCCGGTGCTGCGGGACGCCACGCTGACACGCCCGCCGGATGTGCCGTATCGCTGGCAGGGCAGGTGCGGCGAGCACTCGGAGCATCTCGGCCATCTGCTCGCGGAGATGCAGTACATGCATCGCGCGTACCCGGGCGCGAGCTGGTGATGGAGACCTCATCGAGGATCTGGGGAGTGCTCTCGCGGGTGAGCGATCCGGAACTACCCGTGCTGTCCATCGTCGATCTGGGCATCGTGCGCTACGTTCGCTGCGATGGTGAGTCGCCGCCGCGGGTGGGGATCACACCCACTTACTCGGGCTGCCCTGCAACCGAGGTCATCCGCGCCGCGGTGCAGACAGCTCTCGTCGGTGCCGGCTACGCGGATGCAGTCGTCGAGGAGGTGCTCTCCCCGCCCTGGACGAGCGAATGGCTGACGCAGGAAGGCCGCCGGAAACTCGAGGCGTTCGGAATCGCGCCCCCCCTGGGGCCGGACCGTGCGGCTTCCCATCCGATCGCTTGCCCAAGATGCGGCAGCCAAAGCACCCGCCTGGTGAGTCATTTCGGCTCGACGCCGTGCAAGGCGCACTATCGCTGCGAGGCTTGCGACGAGCCGTTCGATTACTTCAAATGCTTGTGACAGCGAAGGTTGCGGCACGACGCCCACTGCATCATGCTGTGACGTTCCAGGAGGAGCTCTACGTGGCCGAAATCGTCCCGTCGGTGAATCACGACAATTTCACGGTCTCGCTCGGGATTCGGCATCCAAGCATCGATCCGGTCGAGATCACGCGCGCGCTCGGATTCGAGCCGCAGCACAGCTGGAAGGCAGGGGACAAGCGCCGCACCGCCCAGGGTCGCCCGCTCGATGGGAGCTACCACGAGAGCTACTGGACCGGGGAGTTCCGCGAGCTCGACGCGAGCCTGCGCGGTGTCGTCGAGATGGAAGCGGTGCTTTTGCAGGCGGTGGTACAGCTGCGGCGCTCGCAGGCGTTTCTCTCGCGGCTGCAGTCCGAAGGCGGAACCGTCGAGCTCTGCGTGGAGGTGGCCGGAGGAGGCGACTTCACCTTCATGCTCTCGCCCCAGCTCACCTCCATGATCTCCCGCTCCGGATTCTCCCTCGTGCTCAGAGTTCACGGTGATGCGCAGGCCGCAGAGCGCAGGAAGGTCGGCTGAGAGCGAGTGAGTGATCTGCCTTCCTGAGCCCGATCCAGCCACGCTCGAGCGCAAAGCCCACATTGTCGGTGCGCTGCGGGCGTTCACCTCCGCGGAGGCGGTCATCGACGATGAGCCGCGCCTCGCCGCCTACGAGACCGACGCGCTGACCGCCTATCGACAAAAGCCGCTCGCGGTCGTGCTGCCGGAGAGCACCGAGCAAGTCGCGCGCATCCTGCGCTACGCGCATCGCGAGCGTTTGAAGATCCTCCCGCGGGGCGCGGGTACATCGCTCTCGGGTGGGGCCATCCCCGTCGGGGATGCCATCGTGATCGGGCTTGCCCGACTGAATCGCATTCTGGCGATCGATTACGAGAATCGTTGTGTCGTGGCGCAGTGCGGCGTGCCGAACCTTGCGATCACGCACGCCGTGGCGGATCGCGGCTTCTATTACGCGCCCGATCCCTCGAGCCAGATCGCCTGCACGATCGGGGGGAATGTCGCGGAGAACTCGGGCGGCGTTCATTGCTTGAAGTACGGGCTCACCACGAACAACGTCCTGGGTGTGCAGCTCGCGCTTGCCGACGGCGAGATCGCGCGCCTGGGTGGTGCACACCTCGATGCGGAGCAGTACGACCTCCTTGGGCTCGTGACGGGCTCAGAGGGCCTGCTCGGGCTGGTCACCGAGGTGACGGTGCGGATCCTGCGGCGACCGCCGAGCGCGCGGGCCCTGTTGATTGGATTCCCGAGCGCCGCCTCCGCCGGTGCGTGCGTTGCGGCCGTGATCGCCGCGGGCATCATCCCGGCGGGCATGGAGATGATGGATCGACCGGCGATTCACGCGGCGGAGGCGTTCGTGCACGCAGGCTATCCGCTCGAGGTGGAGGCACTGCTCATCGTCGAGCTCGACGGACCGGCGGTCGAGGTGGATTTGCTCAGCGCGCACGTGAGCGAGCTGGCGCGAGCGCAAGGTGCATCGAGTTGCCGGATCTCGCGCAGCGAGGAGGAGCGGCTCGCGTTCTGGGCAGGACGGAAGGCGGCCTTTCCTGCGGTCGGGCGCCTGAGTCCGGACTATTACTGCATGGACGGGACCATCCCGCGGCGCGAGCTACCGCGGGTGCTGGGCGCGATCGGCACGCTGGAGCAGCGCTACGGGCTGCGCGTCGCGAACGTCTTTCATGCAGGCGACGGCAATCTTCATCCTCTCATTCTCTATGACGCCAATCGTGCCGGGGAGCTCGAGCGTGCGGAGGCATTCGGCGCGGACATCCTCAAGCTGTGTGTGGATGCGGGGGGCGTATTGACCGGGGAACACGGCGTGGGTCTCGAGAAGCGCGATCTGATGCCGTACCAGTTCACGCCCATCGATCTCGCCGTCCAGGAGCGAATCAAACAGGTGTTCGATCCGCACTGGAGGCTCAATCCCGGCAAGATGTTCCCCCTCGTGCGTCGTTGTGCCGAGCAGGGGCGCGAGCACGTGCACTCCGCGACACCGCGGTTCGCCGATCTGCCTCGATTCTGAGCGCCCGAGCTCGTCGCATGCTGCGCCCGCGCGATGAAGCCGATCTGGCGGAGATCATCGTCGGCACTGCCTGTGCGCTCGAGCCGGTCGCAGGAGGATCGCTGCGCAGTATCGGCAAGCCCGTCGATGCTGAGGTGCTCGATCTGTCGGCGCTCGAGGGCATTCTCGCTTACGAGCCCGACGAGCTGGTGCTCTGCGCTCGCGCGGCGACGCCCCTTGCGACAATCGAACAGACTCTGCGCGAGCGCCGGCAGCGGCTTGCCTTCGAGCCGCCGGACTGGGCGCCGCTGCTGGCCTCGACGGCTCGGCCGACGATCGGGGGGGTGCTCGCGGCGAATGCTTCGGGGTCGCGCCGTCTGACCGGTGGTGCAGCGCGTGACCACTTCCTGGGCTTCCGCGCCGTCTCGGGGCGAGGCGAGCGCTTCAAAGGCGGAGGGCGGGTCGTCAAGAATGTCACCGGCTACGATCTTCCGAAGCTGCTGGCCGGTTCCTGGGGCACGCTCGCGGTGCTCACCGAGGTGTTCGTGAGAGTCGTTCCGGCGCCCGAGCACGAGCGCACGCTCCTTCTTCAGTCGGAAGGTCCCGCGACCGCAGTGATCGCCATGACGAGCGCGCTCGACTCGCAGTGCGAGGTCTCCGCGGCGGCGTTCCTGCCGCGCCGTGGGGTCGCCCTGCGACTCGAGGGCTTCGCAGCCTCGGTCGCCGCGCGGGCCGCGGCACTCCTCGAGCGCCTTGGCAGGCCCGATGGGACATGGCTCGAGCAGGCGGAGTCGCGGGCGTTCTGGGTGGCGGTGGGAGCCGTGCAGCCCCTGCATGCACACTCGATCATCTGGCGGATGTCGGTGCCCCCCAGCGATGCGGCGGCCATCATCGAGCAGCTCGCTCCGCTTGATTACCTGCTGGATTGGGGTGGCGGATTGATCTGGATTGCTTGCGAGGAGCCCGATGCGCCGCGCGTGCGAGGTGCGCTGCGCCGGGGGCATGCGACCCTCATCAAGGCCCCACCCGCGGCGCGTGCCGCGACAGCCGTGTTCCAACCGCTCGCCGCCCCGCTCGCAGCGGCTGCTTCCCGCCTGAAAGCAGCATTCGATCCGGCCGGCCGGCTCAATCCGGGGCGCATGGGCTGATGCAAACCCACTTCACCCCCGGACAGCTCCGGGATCCCGACCTGGCCACGAGCGAGCAGATCCTTCGCAACTGCGTGCACTGCGGGTTCTGCACCGCGACCTGTCCCACATACGTGCTGCTCGGCGATGAGCTCGACAGCCCGCGCGGTCGTATCTATCTGATCAAGGATATGCTGGAGGGCTCGCGCCCCGCGAGGCAGCCGGTCGTGCAGCACCTCGACCGCTGTCTGTCGTGTCTCGCCTGCATGACGACCTGCCCCTCCGGTGTGCACTACCAGCATCTGATCGATCACGCTCGAGTGCACGTGGAGCGCACCTACCGCCGGCCCTGGAGGGAGCGGCTGGTGCGAGCGCTGCTTGCTCGCGTGGTTCCGTATCCGGGGCGGCTGCGCGCCGCGCTCGCACTTGCTGCACTCGTGGGACGCACGGTGCGCGCACCGCCGCGCCCCTCCGGTGCAGCACAGGACGAGCTTCTGGCGGCCTGTCGCGCCATGCTCGCGCTCGCAGGCACCCTGCGTGCGAAGCGACGGCCCATTGCGCCCGTTGCGTCCGCATCGACGGCAGCCGGTGGCCACCGCCCGCGCGGTCGCGTTGCGCTGCTCTCAGGCTGCGCGCAGTCGGTGCTCAACCCCGAGGGCCAGGCCGCCGCCGCGCGACTCATCGAAAGATCGGGCTTCGAGGTGGTCAAGATCGATGGCTGTTGCGGAGCGCTGGTTCATCACCTGGGAAGAGCAGGACACGCACACGAGTTTGCGGCGCGGGTGCTGGGGCAGGTTGACGCAGAGCTCAAGCGCGGTGCGCTCGAGGCCGTGGTGGCGATGGCCTCGGGCTGCGGCACGCACCTCAAGGATTACGGGCACCTGTTGCGCAACGATCAACGATACGCAGCAGCGGGAGCGCGCTTGAGCCATCTCACGCGCGACATCACCGAGTGGCTGGAGGCGGTCGGTTGGGACCCGGGCGGCGCGAGCGGGTCGCATCGAGGCTTGATCGTCGCCTATCACTCGGCCTGCTCGATGCAGCACGGGCAGCGGCTCGGTCGCACTCCCCAGCGACTGCTCGAGCGCGCCGGCTTCGTCGTGCGTGAGATTCCCGAAGGGCATCTGTGCTGCGGGTCGGCCGGTACCTACAACGTCCTGCAACCGCAACTGGCTGCGCAGCTTCGGGACCGAAAGCTCCGCAACATCCGCAGCACATCCGCGCAACTGGTCGCCGCGGGCAACGTCGGGTGCATCGTGCAGCTGGCAGGGGCGGGCAACCTCCCCATCGTGCACACGGCAGAGCTCCTCGACTGGGCTCACGGAGGCCCCGAGCCCAGGAGCCTGTCGGACTCTTGAGTAGCGCTACGCTGCCCGCGCGTAGCGAATCGTTCCCCGATCGTCGGCCTGGCGCAGCAGATGTCCCTGACTCCTCAGGTACTCGAGATGCGCAATCGCCTCGCCCATCGCCAGGAACTGATGAAAGCCCGTGAGCTGGCGCCGGAACAGCACACGCAGCATCTCCGCCGCCGTGCGCGGCTCGTGGCAAGCCTCGAGGAGCCGGGCGAGGTGCCTCTGGTGGTGGTCGCGCAGCTCGCGCGCACGTGCCTGAAGGCCGAGGAAAGGGCGTCCGTGGGAGGGCAGCACGAGCGTCGCCGGGTGGAGGCTGCCCAGCCGCTCCAGGGATCTCAGGTAAGAGTCGAGCGGATTGTGGTCCGCGCCCCAGCCGTTGAGGCTCACGTTGGGTGATATGGTAGGCAGAATCTGGTCGCCGGTGATGAGCACGCGGCGCGCAGGCTCATGCAAGCACAAGTGACCTGCCGCATGGCCATCGGTGGCGAGCCAGCGCCAGGTCCCCGTATCCCACGTGACCTCTTCCGAGTCCTCTGGATGGTGCGTGATCTCGGGCAGCCCGCTCACATGAGCACGGTAACGGTCGCCCGCGAGGCTGGGGCCGAGACTGTGCGCATCGGTGAGCCCGTGGGAGCGAAAGAACGCGCGCCGCTCCTCGAGGCGCTCGGGCGTTCCGGGCTCGAGCAGCTGGCGCATCTGCCCTTCGGTTCGGCGCGAGGTCCACACCGGAACGCCATGCCGGGCCTGCAGCCACGCTGCAAGCCCCGCATGGTCGGGGTGCAGGTGCGTGAGGACGATCAGCCGCAGCGGCTTTGCAGCGAGCACGCGCTCCTCGAGCAGGGCCCAGGTGGCACGGCCGCCCTCGTAGGCAAGCCCGGTGTCGATGAGCACGAAGCCGCCCTGATGCTCGAGCAGCCACAGGTTGATATGGTCGAGCTCCATCGGAAGGGGGAAACGCACCCAGAACAGCCCATCCGCCACCGGGGCCAGGGTCCCGGGGTCGGGGGGCGGGGGGCTCGGATAGGTGAGGGTGCTCGAGTGATCCGATGGGGTGTGCACACGAGTATTCTAAGTGACCCCTATGCTTCGGTGATGCGGATGTCTGCAGTTCCATGCATTGCGATCCCAGCCGGCCTGGTGAGCCGATGAGCGGCTTGCCGCAGTCGATGGGCGCAATCGAGATCGGGCAGCCGGGCGCTCCGGAGGTGTTGCGCCTGGTGCAGCGAGCCGTCCCTGCGCCCCTCCCCGGCGAGGTGCTCATCCGGGTGAGCGCCTCGGGCATCAACCGGCCGGATGTCATGCAACGCAAGGGCGCCTATCCGCCGCCCCCCGGCGTGACCGACATTCCGGGCCTCGAGGTCGCCGGTGAGATCGTGGGCGTAGGCGCCGGAGTCGCCCCGAGCAGGGTGGGAGAGCGCGTCTGCGCGCTGATCGCCGGCGGGGGGTACGCCGAATTCGCGGTAGCCCCCGCGGTGCAATGCCTGCCGGTGCCGAGCGGTGTGACGATGGAGCAAGCCGCCGCGCTTCCGGAGACCTTCTTTACCGTGTACCTGAATGTCTTCGAGCGGGCGGCGCTCGTCCCGGGGGAGAGCCTGCTCGTGCACGGCGGAGCGAGCGGCATCGGAACCACCGCGATCCTGCTCGCCAAGGCGCAGGGCTCGCGCGTTTTTGCCACGGCCGGCAGCGCCCGCAAATGCGAGGCCTGTCTGGCACTCGGGGCGGACCGGGCGATCAACTATCGCGAGGAGGACTTCGTCGCCGCGGTGCAGGATGCAACCAACGGACAAGGTGTGCAGGTGATCCTGGACATGGTGGGCGGCTCGTACGTGGGTCGTGACGTGGCGGCCGCGGCCACCGAGGGCCGCATCGCCCTGATCGCGACCCTCGGGGGCGTGCGCAGCGAGATCGACCTGCGCCCGTTTCTCGTCAAGCGCCTGAGGCTCATGGCTGCGACGCTGCGACCTCAGACGATCGAGGCGAAGGGCAGGCTCGCACAGGCGCTGCTCTCGAAGGTGTGGCCCTGGTTCACCCTCGGGCGCCTGCGCCCCCCGCCGATCTATGCGCGCTTTCCGTTGGCCGAGGCATGGCGCGCACACGAGCTCATGGAGTCCGATGAGCACATCGGCAAGATCGTTCTGCAGGTCGGGCCGGAATGACTTCGATTTGGAGGACATTCGCTGTATTCTTCGCGTCCAGATGCGCGCCGGGTGAATCCTGTCAATGAGTATCGACCTGCTCTACGGCCTGGCTCCCCTGCCCTGGTGGGGCTACGTCCTCGTCACGTTCCTGCTCATCGAGCTGTTGTTCCTGGCGATCACGCTGTTTCTGCATCGCGAGCAGGCGCACGACGCTCTCGTATTGCACCCGGCATTGCGCCATGTCTTTCGCTTCTGGCTGTGGCTGGGCTCCGGGACCGTCACCAAGCAGTGGGTGGCGGTCCACCGCAAGCATCACGTGTTTGCGGATCGGGACGGTGATCCCCACAGCCCCGTCCTTAACGGCCTGCGGCACGTGATGCTCCAGGGCTATGAGCTGTACGTCATTGCCGCGCGTGACCCCGTCGTGCAGGACCACTACGGGCGGGGTACCCCGGATGACTGGATCGAGCGGCATCTCTACAGCCGTTTCCCCTCGCTCGGCCTGCTCTTCTTCGTGCTGGGCGAGCTCGTGCTGTTCGGCGTGCCGGGCATCATCATGGTCGCCGCTCACATCGCGGCACAGCCGTTCTGTGCAGCCGGCATCATCAACGGCATGGGTCATGCGGTTGGGTATCGCAGCTTCGAGACCGACTCCGCGGCGACCAACATCGTGCCCTGGGCGCTGCTCATCGGCGGGGAGGAGCTCCACAACAATCACCATGCTTTTCCACGCTCCGCGCGCTTCTCGGTGCAGCGCTGGGAGCTCGATGTCGGCTGGCTCTTCGTACGGATCTTTGTTGCGTTGGGACTCGCCCAGGTGAAGTGGGTTGCCCCGCGGCTCGAGCATGTGGCGGGCCGTCAGATGCTCGATGCAGCGACCGTGCAGGCGCTGTTCGCCAATCGTATGCACGTGCTGCGCGACTATGCGCGCCGCGTCGTGCGTCCGGTGTGCCGTGAGCTTGCGACCTCGCACCTCTCGAGCCTTCTCATTCGCCATCCGAAGCTGCTCGGCGAGGAGGGCCTGCGCCGATTGCACGCCGCGCTGGACCAGCATGAGGTGCTGCGAGCCGTGGTGGAGTTCCGGGATCGTTTGCAGCAGCTCTGGAATGATGGCCAGGTCAACCCACCCCACGCCCTGGTGCAGCTGCGCGAATGGTGCGCACAGGCAGAGGCAAGCCGCATCCGGGCTCTGCAGGAGTTCGCTCGCCGGCTGCGCGGCTACGGCTCGACGGCTACTTGAGTCCGAGCTCGAGGCGCACGCGCCCGCCCGCCGCCCGCGTCGGGGTGCTGTTGAGCACGAACAGCCGCGCGGGTGGAATCTTCCCGTCTCCGAGCAGCGCGCCCTGAATCACGCGGGCGCGACGCCGCCCGAGAGCCTGCAAGTCGTCATCGGAGACGACGATCCGGCCAAGCAGCGCGGACTGCAGCGCGGCGATCGCGGGGTCGAGCGGCGGGCCTTCGGCGGCTTTCTTCTTGCTTTGCGCCTGGACCACCGCTTGGGCCTCCGGCGGTAGGGGGGCGTCTCGTCCGAGCTCGGAGCGGTACTCGGCCACGAGCAGGTGGAAATGCTCCTCGGGAGTTGCAAGCGTTGAGGCGTCGGCCGGCGCAGGTGCAGGACTGCCTCGCTTGTGCGCACCAGCCTCGCGCGAGCGCAGCTCGAGGAGCTTGCTTTGCAGCAACTGCGCCCCCAGAGCGGGCCGGTCGAGCTCGGGTGTGTAGGCACTGGGCACGTCGAGCTCGAGACTCGGGCGCGCCTGGAGTGCCTTCACGACCGAGGCGAGTCGCTGGCGATCGGAGTCATCGAGACTCGAGCTGCCGGCGTCGAAATCGATGAACTTGATCTCGGGGCCCGCGCCGAAGAGCTTGCCCAGCAGCTCGAAAGGCGCGGTGACGGCCTTCTCGAGCACATTGACGACGACCTTCCAAATGAGCGGCCCCAGACGAAACTGCGGATCGCTCAGACTGCCCGTGATCGGAAGACCCAGGTCGATGACACCGTTGCGATCCCTGAGCAGCGCCACGGCCAGCTTCAGAGGCAGCTTGACGGCATCGGGGCTCTCCACCTTGTCACCGAGCTGCAGCTGATCGATCACGATGTGGTGATTGGCCGTCAAACGGCCAGCGTCGATGTGGTAGGTGATGTCCGCCGAGATCTTGCCCTTCTCGATCTTGTAGCCGGCGAAGTGCGCCGAGTAGGGCGTGGCCGTGGTGAGCTCCACCCCCTGAAAGCTCATCTTCAGATCGGTGTAGAGCTGCGCCGCAAGCAGATTGAGCTCTCCGGAGATGGTGATCGGCGCATAACGATCGACTTTGCCCTCGAGCTGAATCCGCGCACGCGAGCCCGGTGCGGAGGACATCCCCGAGATGTCGCCCGAGAGATCCTGGATCGCGAGCGTGAAGTGCGGCTCGATCCAAAGGTCGGTATAGCGCGCCGAGGCATTCGAGATCTGGATCCGGCCGATGGAGACCGGCAGGGTTGACGAGGCGCCCGCCGATGCGGGATGTGCGGCCGCCGTGGCTGGGGGGCTCGAGGAGGTCCGAGATATCGAGTGGGTCTGCGCTTGCCCGGACGAGAGGGCTTCGCGCAGATTGAGACTGCGGTCGGCGGCGACGATGACCCGCGCGTAGGGTTTGACCGCAACGATCCTGCGGATGCGCAGGGCGGCGGGCTGGGATCGATACTGGATACCCTCCATGCTCAGCCGATCCCAGGTCACGAAGTCCTGCCGCGACCGATCGACCGTTCTAAGCCGCGCGACCGAAGTGTCGCCGCTCACGGTGAGCGCTCCAGCGGCGGCACGGTCGATGGCAAGGCTCGCTGCAAGCCGGCCCGAGAGCAGGTCCAGCGCTGAGCGCCGCGCGATGTAGGGCTGCAGCGCCGTGAGGTCGATCTGCGCGACGTGCAACTGGGCATGCGCGACGCCCGACCCCAGGGCGTAGGTGCCAGTCGCCTGGATGCGCCCCGTCCGATTGACCGTCAGTCCGAGCGAGAGGTTGAGCGGAGAGTCGCCGGGCGATTGATAGCCTCGAACCTGCAGCGCAATGTCCCCGAGATCGAGAGTCGGGGCTGGGTCGAATCTGCGATCCTCGGCGTGTAGTTCGAGCCCGCTGAGCGAGATATCCGGAGCCGCGAACGACCACCCCGGGCGGGCAGGGCCCGTGCCCGGCTGAACCCCGGCGGGACTTGCGTGCGCTCTGGGGGGGGGGGCGTTGCGGGGCCAGGCGGCCTCAGCGCGGACAGGCTCGATGTGCCATCCGGATTCATCCAGGCCAGCAGGGTGCCACCTGCGACTCGAACCGCCCCGACCGAGACGGATCGCTGAGCCCAGTCGAAGCGTGTGCTCTCGATGTCGATGAGCTTCAGATGGATATCGTCGGTGGTTGACTTGCGCGGCCTCACCCCGAGGTCGGTGAGTGCCAGATGGCTCACGTCCACTCGCATCTGCTTCGGGGTCCCGACCGCGAGCGCATAGTCCCCTTGCAGCTCGATCAGCCCGGAGGAGATCTCGAATGGCAGCGCATCGCCGAGGAAGCTCGCGATGGTGGGGGCGCGCAGCGCATCGATCTGGAACCGACCGTGCGAGCTCACCGGGTCGAGCCCCACCGTTCCGCCCCAGTGGAAGCGCTCGCCCAGAGGCGTTGCGAAATCGAGCGTGTACTCGTCGGAGCTCGCGCGGATCGTGCTGAAGTTGCGCAGGTCGAAATCGACGCTCACGAGCTCGGCACGCAAGGGTGTTGAGCGCGACCGATCCTCGTAGACGGCGTGCCCCTTGCTCACGGAGAGCCGCTCGATGACGAGCCGTGGCGGGGCGGACTTCCCGGGAGGCGCCGCGCTTGCGCCACTGGCCGGTTTGGCAAGATCCCCGAGGTTGAGTGAGCCGTCGGGACGGATCAGCACGTGAACGAACGGGCGGTCGAGCACGATCTCGCTGAAGCTCGCGGCTCGTCGCCAGAGGCTCGCGAGCCCCAACTGCACGTGCAGGCCGCCGGCGCCCACCATGGGCGTCGAATCCGCATCGGACAGCGAGATGTCGCGCAGATCGAGGCTCAGCGTGAAGGGGTTGAACCGCACCTGCCCGAGTGCGAGCGTGCGATGGTAGTGAGTGTGAACGAAGTCGGTTGCGCTCGAGCGCAGCCAGCGAGGTACGCCCACGAAGCCCGCGAGCGCATATGCGCCGACGAGCAGCACGAGAGCCACGGTCGCAATCAGTGCGCGCCTGAACCAAGGCGGTCCGGATGGAAGCAGCACGGCTGCACGACCCCCCAATGCGCATCAGCCATCAGCCGAGGAATCTTAGCATGCACGAAGGAGCCGACGACCGCGCCGGCCTGACGCGAATGTAATGCTCCACGGGGAACGCCCGGGGCCCGCGCCTCGTCTATTCAATTGAGTCGCGAGGTTATTGTGTTCGTCAGAAGCTGCATCCTGCTACTGCTCTGGGGACTGCTCGTCGCGAGCTGCTCGAGCTGGGTCGCCACCTAAGGCGGTCCGTTTTCCTCGGTGATGCTGCCCGCCGGCAGCACGAGCGTGGGAGAGTCATCCTCCCACTGCGTATACGCCTCCGGGTGCGCCGACCTCTCCGCCGGGGTGCCACCGGACAGGCAATTGAGCGCCTCCTCCGCCTCGACCGGGGCGCAGAAGAAGTTTCCCTGACCGAAGTGGCAGCCCATCTCCGCGAGGGCATCCGCGGTCGCCTGCGATTCGACGACCTCCGCGATCGGGGTGAGTCCCAGGCTCGAGGCGAGCTGCACCATGGCGGAGGCGAGGCTGGCCACTCCGCGCTGCGAATCGCCATCGCTGACCAGCGGCCGGTCGATCTTGACGTAATCGAATGGGAACAGCTGCAGGTAGTTGAGCGAGGAGTACCCGGTACCGAAGTCATCGAGCATCAGCTGCACGCCCGTGCTGCGCAGACGCTCGAGCATCTCGCGCGCACCGGCCACGTTGCTGATGAGCCCCCCCTCGGTGAGCTCGAACTTGAGCATCTCGGGCGGCGTCGCCGTCTCGCGCAGGAGCTCCGCGACATAATCGTCGAGCTCCGGATCGCGCAGCGCCACCGCAGACAGGTTGACGCTCAGGAAGAAGCTCGTCCCCGCCGGCAGGCGCTGGCGCCACTCCCCCGCCAGGCGGCACACACGCCTCACGGTCCAGCGGGTGATCGGAACGATGAGACCCGCGTCCTCGGCGATCGACAGAAAGCGATCCGGACGCAGGACTCCCTCGACCGGATGGCGCCAGCGCAGCAGCGCCTCCGCCCCCACCGCGCCTCCCCCTTGCAGGTCCACGATCGGCTGATAGAGCAGCTTCAGCTCGCGCCGCTCGAGCGCGACATGCAGGTCAGCCTCCAGGCTCACCATATTGGCCACATCGCCACCCATCGCAGGGGTGTATGCGACCCAGTTCGATGCCTCCTGGCGCTTGGCGACCGAAAGTGCGACATCCGCCTCGCGCATCACGTCCTCGGCACGATGCGGCCCGGCATCGATCGTCGTCAGGCCGACGCGCGCCGTGACACTCAAGCGATGGCGCCGCAAGTCGAAGGGCTCTTGCAGTGCCGTCTGCAGTTCCTCCGCGAGTGAACGCACGGTCTCGCCGGCCGAGATTCCCGGCACGAGGAGCGCGAACTGGTCACCGCCCCAGCGGGCAAGTACCGAGCCTTCGGCGGAGGCGACTTTCTGGAAGCGACGGCCCGCCTGCACCATGAGCTCATCGCCCGCCGTGTGACCGAGTGTCTCGTTGATGAGCTCGAAGCGATCGATGTCGATCAGGAAGACGCCCAGGTCGCCGCTGCGACCGCGCGCCAGTCGCAGTCTGCGATCGAGCTGGTCCATGAAGTAGCGCCGGTTTGGCAGCCCAGTGAATGGGTCGTGATAGCGAGCGTGGTCGACGCTTTGCTGCAGCGCCTGACGCTGCTCGATCTCGCGCTGGAGCTGCTGGTGCGCGGACTGCAGCCGCCGGCGCGATCCACCGAGCGCCGCTTGCAGACGCTGCGTGCGTTGGGTGAGGTCGTGGGTGATGAAGGTCAAGAGCCAGGTCACGAGCGCCAGGAGCCCCACATCGGAGGCGAGTGTGCGAGTGGGATACCAGCCCACGCGCGGGCGAACCTGGAACTCGAGCGCACCGTGCGAGGCGAACGGGAATCCGGCCGGCGCACGAATGAGGCGCGTCGCCGGGCTCCCGAGCGGCTGCGTCTGCGAGCTGAGAAAGATCCGCCGGGCGCCCGCGCCGGGGTCGTGCTGCGCCAGCGCGAAGTCGTACGTAGGGCCAAGCAGACGGGCGAGCTGCGCTTGCGCGAACAGGCGATCCAGATCGGTGTAGGCCACCATCCATCGGGCGGCGGCCGGCGCGGCGCCCGCGGCAAGCGGCGCGCGCGCCGCGACGAGCCACTCGCTGCCCTCACGCAGGGGCCCGAGCAGGGCGCCAGGGGTCGCCGAGATCGAGGAGGCCGGGGTGGTGGCTGCCCACTCGCTTGCGATGGCGCGGGCATTGGCCGCATTGCTCGCGCCGCTCGCGGCGAGGTGTCCGTCGGATCCCATCTCAAACCGATCCTGCCCGGTGGGCAGCGGCCGCGCGCTTGCGGCGCGTGCTGCGGCGGTCGTGAGGGCCGCGAGTTGCGATTCGATGGCGTTCGCACAGCGCGCTGCGACGCCCTCGGCGGCTCGCCGCGCCTGGTCGGCGTGCTCCTGCACGCTCAGGAACACCAATCGAGCGCCGCCCGCCGCGACTGTCGCAAGCACCAGGAGCGCGGGCAACCAGCGCGACCGGGGTTGGATGCGTTTGAGGCTCATGTCTACAAGTGGAAGGTGCAGGTGAGGGTCAGCGTGATCCGCTTGACCTCACCGAGCTTCAAGTAGTCGGCGAGGATCCCCCAATCGATGCGGTGAAAGGCTTTGGATAAGCCGAGGTACCCTTCGCGGTAGGTCGGAGCCACGCCGGTTGCGCCCGTCTGGAGGTTGACGATGGGTGGGGAGGCAAAGCCCGTGGCCCCGCCCGCCGTCCAGTTCACCGGGCCGAAGTAGTCGAAACGCAGTGTCGAGAGCTGCGTGCCGAGATTGCCGCTCACCGAATGAGCAAAGGAAACGCTCGTCTCGAAGTGCGGCGTCCAGAAGAACCCGAGCCCGAGCTTCGGTAGATCGCCATGAGCGGTATCGATGTCGTACTGGCGCGTCTCGAGCTGCAGGGTCACCTTTCCGCCAAGCACGGCATTCACGCCGGCAGCCTCCACCTCGTAGTCGAAGCGTCGCAAACCCAGATAGGCCCCGATATCGCCGACTCCCTCATCCGCCTCCGCGTAGAGCGCCCATTTGTCTGCGGGGGTGCCGAGGTTGACGGAGCCCGTGAGGGTGCCGAATTCCCAGTGCGCATTCGCGAGCGTCTGGTACTGGCCGCCCACGCCGAGGGTGCCGCTCGCGAAGTCATGCAGCCAGGTGAGCGAGCCCCCACCTCCACCGCTCGAGGGGTCCTCGAGCTCGGAGCCGTTGCCGCTCAGGATCAACCGGTTCTGCGGGGGAGCCGCCGGCGCTGTCGAGGGCGCCGGAGCTGCGGCGGGTGCCGCAGAATCGTTGGATTGAGCCGCGCCCGCGCCAGTGCTCCCCGGTGAGCTCTGCGCGGCGGCCTGGCTGTCCACGTCGTTCACATCCGCGCGCGCCGAGGCAGACATCACGGTTGCGACCAGTACCGCGGTGAGCACGGCGAGGCAGGAGCACGGCTGCGCTTTCATCGTGACCTCGGGAGCGATGCTTCGGCTGCGGGAAGGCCGAGCTGGGCGATCTCCTGACTCTCGGCGCGGGCGACAGGCAGGAAGGCGACGACGATGATCCGCTCCTCCTCGCCCGGAACGCTGATCGCAGTGCTCGTGACTTGAAAGATGCGCGGCAGGATTCGCAAGTGCATCTTGCGCCGCCCCGTGAGTCCCGGCTCCCACCAGCGCGGCGGAGCTTGCGGCTGCGAGAGCAGCCGTGCCGCATCCGCCCCCACGTGCGCACCGGAGAACAGCGCCAGCGCCGGCTTGTTGAAGGCAAGCACCCGATCCTGCGCATCGATGACAAGGACCGCTTGCTCCGCCGAGTCGAGGGCTGCCCGAGCGGCAAAGCCCTCCAGCGTCTCCTCGATCAGGATCAGGGCGAGGCGCCGTCCCTTGTAGGCAAGATGCTGCACGCGGACGCGCGCCAGGCGAAGCTCGCGGCCCGTTCGCAGGGCGACGTGCTGCGCCATGCCGCCGGCGCCGCTCACGAGCTCCTCGACTATGCCGGGATAGGAGAAGCGGATGACCTCTGCGAGCTTGCGACCCACCGCAGGAGCACCTTCCGTGCACGAGACGGTGGCCAGTGCAGCGCTCTCGGCCACCACTTCCAGCGAGCCTGCATCGACGAGCGCCGCAGGCAGCGGCAGCTCCTCGATCAGCGTCGTCCACAGCTCCTGGGCGCGCTCGACCTCCGCCCGTGAATCCGTGACGTGTGCGTGCAGACGGTCGAAGATGGTGCCGAGATATTCAGCTGCGAAAGCGCACGCGATCATCAGAATCGCGAACACCTCGAGGAGCACGAGAAAGTAGCCCGTGGGGGCGTAAAACCCGGGGAAGGGCGTGGCCGCCTCGGCCGCCGGGCGCCCAAAGATCCCCGTGAGCCATGCGGCGGCTGGATCGAGACCGCTCACGTACCAGCGCAGCTCCGGAGCCTCGCTCAGGGCAACGGCCCCCACGACCAGCATCGCGATCAGCGCGATGAGATAAGGCTGCCAGCGTGACAGAAAGATCGCACCGGTGACGGGCAGCACGAACACCATCAGAAACGCCGGATTCTGCAGCCCCCCCGCGTAGTGCCACACCAGGCCCACGATGGCCACACCCACTGCGTGCAGCAACGTCAGTGTGCCGCGCCGGCCTGCGGGCAAGCTCCTCGCCGGGGCGGCGAGCACCGTGAAGGCCACATGAACGGCGGTGAGAGCGAGCAGCCCGAGCAGCGCCGCCCCGATTTGCATCTCGAACGAGCTTGCAAGCCAGGGCACCCCGGTGGCAAACAGGATCGCGAAGATCGTGAGCAGCCACAGGTCATCGAGCAGATTCACCCGCGGGTCGGTCCAGGTCGGAGCCGGCAGCAGCCGGGTCGCCTCGAGAGAGCTCATGGTGCGCTCACCGGGCTTGCGCCGCGGCCTTGCTCGCTGCGATCGCAATCGCAGGCCCCAGGACGTTGCCGTCGAGGAATGGCGCGGAACGCACCAGCGCACCGCCAGGGGGCTGGAAGTTCTGCACGCGCAGCGCGAAGGCATGGGGCCTGAGCACGCGGTTACGCCGCAGGACCGGCGAGTCCCCGACAACGTCGATGCCGTCATAGCGCGGCTCGATGATCACGTTATCGGTCGCGGTGCTCGGGTTGCTCGGGTCCCCGAGCACGAAGCCCATGCCGTACGCGCAGTTGTAGAGCCGATTGGCGCGCAGCAGCGCACTGCGCGATCCGCGCACCAGGATTCCATAGCCGGCGAGCCCATCGAGCTCGTTGCTCTCGATGACCGCGTTGCTTGCGCCCTCGGCGGTGATCCCCATTCCCGGACCGCCGCTCACTCGATTGCCACGCACGACTGCTCCGGAACCGAGCAGATGGATCGCGGCGTCCTGGGCGTCCGTGAGCTCGTTGTGCTCGATCACGATCGAGATGTTCCCGGCCACGACACCTGCTCGATCCCGGTCGAAGCGGTTGTCGCGCGCGCTGATCGCCGCGCCGTGCCAATCCGGCTCGCTGCGGACGGCCCAGATGCCTGCGTCGCGATCGTTGGAGAAATCGTTTGCGACGATCGCAGTGTCACGACTGGAGGCTGCGAAGCGCACGCCCACACGGTCGTCGGCGAAGCGGCTGCGGGTGATGAGCAGATTGGAGGCGTTTTCCGCCACGTCGACGCCCACGTCGCACGCTTGCACCGTCGCCGATTCGAGTCGAAAGCGCACTGCGCGCACCAGGATCGCCGCACCCGGACAGTTGCGCACGGTGACACCCGCCAGCGACGTGTTGGCGGCCGCGACATCGAGCACCGGCCCGCCGCTCAAGGCGTGAGCGTCGATCTCGCTGCCCCCTTCGCGTGCGACGATGCTGATGCCGTGCGAGTTGACGATCGGCGGCAGCGGGGTCTCGAGCATGATTCGCGGTACCTCGAGCCGGACACGCGCCGCGCTCTGGGCCGTGGCCACGACGAACAGAGCCTCCCGCAGAGTGCCGGGACCGCGGTCGGCGCCGTTCGTCACGCTCACGCTCAAAGTGCTCGACAGCGCCTCGGGCGCCGTCCTGTGTGCCTCGTACCAGCGGCCGACCCCGACCAGCCCGGCGACCAGCGCGAACACGATGACCGCAACGACTGGTCTGCGGGCGAACATGATCAGTCTCCCGCCGCGTGCTGCAGTACGAACACCGCGTGCCACGAGCGCTGGCGGGCAACGCGTCCAAAGCAGGCATCGATCGGTGCCGAGAGCGCCGTGACGGCCGCAAGCGCGGCAAGCGAGAGCGTCCGGGGAAGCCGCGGCAGGTACGGCAGCAACCAGGTCTTGAACGGGGCCGGATCGACGCCCGAGAGGGCTCGCAAGGTGAGGCCGCACTCCTGGAACAGGCGCAGGTAAAAGCCGCGATGGCGCGCGCGAAACACCGCGGTGTTGCAGGCGTTCGCCACCCGGGCCGGCGCCGCCTCGAGCACGACGAGCCGTCCCGACGGCGCCAGATGCCTCGCGATCCGGCCGAGCGCAGCGCGCAGGGCACCCAGATCGAGCATGTGCTGCAGCATGGTCACGCACAGGATCAGATCGAATGACTCACCGACCTCGAGCGCCGAGGAGTCCTGGACCATGAATCGGCAGCGGCCCGCAACTCCGCGTGCCTGCGCCCGGCGCTGCGCCTGGGCAATCATCGTCGGACTCAAGTCGACGCCCGTCACGAGCGCGCCCCGCGCGGCGAGCCGACAGCTCCAGCGCCCGACGCCACAGCCCACATCGAGCACTCTCGTCCCGGCACCCACCTCGAGCCACGGGGCGAGGGCGCGCCGCTGGCACAGGTCGATCAGCCGGTTGTAGAAGCCCGGCATGCCATAAGCGCATACCGCGGCCAGTCCATCGTCCGCGGCAGCGAATCGCCGCGCGCGCTCTTCCCAGTACGCGGCGGGGCGATAGCTCTGCGCTCCAGGTAGCCCTTGCATGATCAACGCAACCTCCGTGCGAATGGCTGCAAGCGAACGGCCAAGCCCGGCGCACTCTCGGGCTCGTAATGGTCCCGATACAGGCGCCGCCCGATGAGTCTCACTGCGATGCAGTTCGCGTAGCCGACCGACATCGGCGCGATGTGCACCAGCGCGTAGAGCAGATACAGCGGTACGATGGGGGCCACATAGGCGCGCTCGGAGCGCGGGATGGCGGCGAACAGCATCACCACGCCGAGCGCCAGATAGCTACCCACCGCGGCCATGAAGTAGGCCGGATTGGCCCAGGTCTCGGCCGGCCTCGAGCCCAGCAGAAAGAGATTGTCGAAGCCGCCGATGAAGCTGGCGAGCAGCAAAGCGGCGCTCAACAGCTTCAGGAGATGCATCGCGATCGTCAGGCCGCCGACGTAGACGATGTAGTGATAGAAGGAGAAGGGGGTGCGCTTGGCGATGCGCCAGATGGCGCCGAAGCGCCCCGCGTACACCTTCAGCAGCCCGTGGTACCAGCCCACGCGCTGCGAGAACCAGCGGTGGAACAACCCCGGTCCCTCGGTCGCCACCACCAGACGCCCGTCGTAGTAGATGCGCTCACCGCGGTCGAGCAGCAGGACTGCGTTCTCGAAGTCCTCCGCGTACACCGAGAGCGAGTGCTCGCCGAGCGCGCGCTCGAGCGCATCGCGCCGGTAGAGCGATGCACCGGAGGTGATGCTGAAGTCGGCGAGACTCTGCCGGCCCATGCGAAATGCGAGGGCATACTCGAATGCCTGGAAGCGCGCGAGAAATCCGTCGGGCTCGATCACGATCCGCGGGCAGGCGGCGGCCGCCCCGGATTGCTGGAAGTCGCGCACGAACTGATCCAGGTCGATCTCGCTGCCGGCGTCGCGGCGCAGGATGCGTATGTCCGGATCGACCACCAGAACGGTCTGAATGTATTCGGGCAGGGTCTGGAGCAGGCGTCGCAGGGCGGCGGGCTTGCGGCGGTTGACACCGTCGTCGAAGCAGCGCCAGCCGGCCTGGCGCAATCTCATCAACGTGTTGTCGGTGGACCCGTCGCTGATCAGCCAGGTGCGGTCACGGTAGGGGGCATAGGCCGCGATGAACTCATCGAGGTACTCCTCGAGATTGAATACCGAGGCGACGATGGCGTAGTGCTCGGCGGGTCCAGGGCGCGCGGTGGCCAGATCGATCGACACTTCGCGCTCCCGCCCGGTGCCGCGCGCGGTGGCGGTGTGGCGTCGCTTCACGTAGAGGCGCAGCGCGAAGTCGAGCGCATCGGTATACACGATGAGGTTGGCGAGCCCGTAGAGCAGCATCGAGAAGCTGGCGGCTTGCACATTGGCCGCCGAGAGCACGATCCAGCCGACGAGCAGCGCGCACACCGCAAGCGGGGCTGCGATGCTGACCACTCGTCGCGCGGTCATGCGGGCTCGAGGGCTGCGCGGCTCCTCGCTCCTTCGGCGCGCGGCAACCGGGCCGCAAGCTCGGTCTGCACCTCGGCCTCATCCGCGATCGAGAGTCCCTGCGCGGCCAGCACCGGCAGGGCGCAGTGAATCCAGATGAGTGAGCGAACGCGCGAGGGAAGGTGCGCCACCTCCCGCTCGAGGCCGGACACTTCACGCTCGAAGCGCTCCTCCATGCGCAGCACGGCGTCGCGCACGACCGGGTCGATGGGCAGTATCTTCGCGGGCTGATCCCACTGCACGTCGGTGCCTGCCACGCAGCGGCGGGCGTGCACCGTGTGAGGTGCGAGCGCCGGGTCGCGTGCGAAGGCTGCCCCGGAGAAGGGCACGACGTACGGGTAGATGCCGATCTCGCATCCGCGTCGCAGCCATCGATAGGCATCCCGCAGAGTCTGCGCAACGTCCTCGAGCGTTGCGTGCGGGGAGCTCAGGATGAGATCGAGGAACGGCGTGATCCCGGCTTCGAGCGCAGCGCTCAGCACGGGCTCGATGTGGCGGTGGATGGGCGCCTTGTTGAACTCCGACAGTACGTTGCGCGAGAAGCTTTCGATCCCGAACCCCAGCACGCGGAACCCGGCGCTGCGCATGGCCTGCAGCCGTTGCGGGGACATGGCATCGATGCGGTTGGTACTGATGAACTGCAGCTCGTGCGGGATCTGGCCACGCTCCTTCGCCTGGACGATTCCCCGGCACAGCGGCAGCAGGCGCCGATCCTGCGTGAAGGTGAAGATGTCATCCTGAAAGATGATCGTCCGCACGCCGGGATGAGCCGCGACGATTCGCTCGATCATCGCGAGGCACTCGTCGGCCTCCAAACGAGCGATGGCAGCGACGCCGCCTTGCGCCTCGTGCAGGAAGTTCGTTGCCGAGCAGAACGTGCAGCCCATCGGACAATAGTTGAGAGTGATCAGGCGCACCGAGCGAACCTCCGCAAGACGCGCCTCGCGCGCAGCCTTGGTCGGCAGCTGTCCCACCCGGTAGGCGCGCTCCAGCCGCTCCCAGTACGATGCGTAGGGCATCCTCTCGTAGGGTGTGCTGAAGATCGCCGCGCGCAGCTCCTCCCGAGTGAGTGCGCGCTGGGGGCGCTTGATGAGTGCGCCTTGCGCGGTGCGCTCGACGGTGCCCGCGATGCCATCGAGGGGTGCGCAACGTCGCAGGCGATCGACGATTTCCTTCAAGGGGCGCTCACCTTCCCCGAGCACGACCCGGTCGAAGGGGCCGAGCTCGTACATGAGCTCCGGGCGAAAGGTCGCTTCCATTCCGCCTGCGAGGATGAGTGCGCTGGGCGCCAGCCGGCGTGCCAGATGCGCAAGCTCCAGGTCGAAGCGCAGCGTCATCCCGGTCGTGGAGATGCCGATCAGGTCCCAGCTCGTATGCAGGATCACGCGCTCGAGCGCGTGCTGCGGGGAGGCCGCACAGCAATTGGGATCGAATACCTCGACGTGGGCGCCTTCGGACTCGAGCACCCCGGCGAGCCGCCATACACCGAGGGGCGGCGCGAGGAAGGTGTACTCCCCGCAATGCGGATCGAACGGTCCTATCAGCAAGACCTTCGGGCTCATCGTGGCCGTCGCTCGAGATTGCTCATCGGATGTGGACGACCTTCAACCCTGTGCGCCCCCCGAGGTGATTTTTTCGCGCGCGCGGCGCCCGCGGCGCCTCAGCAGGAAGGAGCAAGCTGCGTTCCCAGGCAGTGCGCGCGCGGCGAGCACCGCGGCTTCGCGCAACCAGGCCGGTTGCGCTGATGATGGTGTGCGGGGCGCTCTCTACGAGAGGACGGCGGGCGATCTGATCGTGGATTCTGGCCGCCAGCGCCTCGAGTCCCGGCTACATCACGCTCGGATTGGGAGCGTATTTGTCGTTCGCCGCAAGCCTGGCTCTCGCCGCGCGGGGCCTCGTGAGGTTCCGAGCTCCGGCATCGGGTTGCGCAGCGGAATGACGGTCTCGAGCACCACGGAGGTGCTCGAATCGGCAAAGGCCGAG
>Ga0335072_10000642_pt1 | contig 64394 bp, 43 predicted proteins | sample Lox_Sample_21_FD_206725 | JGI IMG/M metagenome (GOLD analysis project Ga0335072, IMG submission 206725) | Soil microbial communities from Loxahatchee National Wildlife Refuge, Florida, United States - Lox_Sample_2.1 | ecosystem: Environmental > Terrestrial > Soil > Wetlands | place: USA...
CACTCCGATGGCGCGGGTCCGGCAGCAAAGATACACAAAGGGCGCTCCACACAATACGCCGGCAGCCTGCACCAGCACCCGCCCGCTCACCTTCCAGCGGACCATCCGGTCCGCCAGCCATCCGCCCACCGCCGTTCCCGCCATCGACCCGCTTTGCGCCATCGCTGTCGCCGTCAGCCCCGACATCGCCAGGTCCATATGAAAGCTGCGGTACAGGTACGACGGCATCCAGACCAGGAGCACGACGGCGACAAAGTTCGCACAGGCGAAGGCCGCCATCAACAGCCAGACGGCTGGGGTCGTCAGGGCGAAGCGCACGAAGCCCGCGATTCCCGGAGCCGCCGAGGCCGCGTCGACGGGCAGCGCGTGGATGTTTTCGCTGCGGTGCTCGCCGCTCCCGCGCCCCGGCTCGATCAGGAACCCGAAGAGCACGATCCCAAACACCGCCCCCGCGGCCCCGAAAAAGACAAAAGGCAGGCGCCAGTTATACTCTTCCGCGATCCAGCCTGCCAGAAAGCCCCCCACGATTGTGCCCGCGTACACGCTGGTCTGGTGCAGCCCCAGCGCGCGCGACCGCGTATCCGGCCCGTGGTAGTCGCTCATCATCGACAGCGACGCGGGAAAATACAGACTCTCGCCCAGCCCCATCCCGCAGCGCAGCAGCGCCAGGCTCACCAGCCGGCCGCTCAGCGCCGTCGCCGCGCAGATCCAGCTCCATACCTCGAGTCCGCCCAAAATCGCCGTCGAACGCCGGATCCGGTCCACGATATAACCCGAAAACGGCGCCGCCAGACCGTACGCCCACGCAAACGACGAGCCCAGCAGCCCCAATTCGGTCAGGGTCAGGTGCAGTCGCGACTGCAGCAGGGGAAATACCGAGAAAATCGCCTGGCGATCGGCGTAGTTCAGAAACCCAACCATCCACAACATGCCCACCAGTTGCCATCGATAGGCCGGTCCAGGCTCCGTTTTGCGCATTCTGAAAGAGATAGCTCCTCCGCCAGGAAACTCCTCCGAGCATCACAGCAGGTGGGTACCACCATTGTCTACGGAATTCTTCAAGATTGTGCAAATTTGCCCCGAATTGTTTCAATTATCGATTTGTGTTTCACTTTTTGTATCGCATTCGGTATACTGACCCCGGTCATGATCCGCCGCCCCTTAGCCCGCCCGCTCCAAGGCATCATCCCCCCGATGGTCACGCCGCTCGACACACCGGAATCCCTTGACCGCCCGGGCCTGGAGCGTCTGATCGAACATCTCATCGGCGGCGGAGTGCACGGCCTGTTCATCCTCGGCACCACCGGCGAAGGCCCCGCCCTCAGCTACCGGCTGCGCCGCGAGCTCATCGACCGCACCTGCGCGCTGGTCGCCGGACGCGTTCCCGTGCTCGTCTGCATCACCGACACCTCCTATGCGGAGAGCTGCGCCCTCGCCGAGTATGCCCGTGTCGCCGGCGCGGACGCCGTCGTCACTGCGCCTCCGTTCTACTTCGCCGTCAGCCAGAACGACCTCTTCCGGCTGGTGCGCCGGCTGGCCGCCGAAGTCGAGCTGCCGCTCTTTCTCTACAACATGCCCAGCCTCACCAAATGTTGTTTCGCTCCGGAGACGGTCGTGCGCGCCGCCGAGCTGCCCAACGTCCGGGGACTCAAGGACAGCTCCGGCGAGCTCGCCTACCTCGGTTCCATCGTGGCCAGGATGCGCGGCCGGCCCGACTTCACTCTCCTGGTCGGGCCCGAGGAACTACTGGTCGACAGCCTGCGCATCGGCGCCCACGGCGGCGTCTGCGGCGGCGCCAATCTCTTCCCCAGGCTCTTCGTCTCCCTGTACCAGGCCGTTCAACAGGGAGACACGCCTGTCGTCGAGGAGCTCCGGCACAAAGTCCGGTCCATCGGCGAGCTCCTCTATGGCATCGGCGAGCCCGAATCCAGTTACCTCCGCGGGCTGAAGCTCGGGCTCGAGTTGATGGGAATCTGCAAAAACACCTTGGCCCTCCCCTATGTCTCCGCGGATTCCAGCCGCCATGAGCAGCTAGGAGAAATATTGAAAGAGATATGCGTAATGTGAAATGCTTGCCTGCAAAGGGTGGACCCCGTTCGAACATGCCCAGGACCAAGCAGCAGAAGTCTCGCTCCGCAGCGCACCAGCATGTCGAGGAGCCGCCGGGCGAAAATCGCTATTTCTCCCGCGCCGTAGGCAAGGCAATTCAGATTCTGGAGCTGTTGTCGAGCACCGGCGCCGCCCTGAGCCTCAACGATCTCTCCAAGCAATCCCAGTTGACCAAGAGCTCGGCCCTGCGCCTGCTCCGCACCCTCGAAACCCTCCGCTACATCCGCCGCGACGCCAGCGGTCACTATCTCTCCTCCGGCCAGATGGGCGCCCCCGTGTCCTCTCAATTCCTCACCGCGCTGCTCGACGCCGCCCGCGACCCCATGCGCCGCCTGAACATGGAGTTCGGCGAGACCGTCAGCCTCTCCGTGCTCATGAACAACCATCTCGAAGTGGTGCACGTGGTCGAGAGCGGCAGCCTCATCCGCATGACCAACATCGTCGGCCGCATCCTTCCCCCCCACGCCAGTTCCATGGGCAAAGTGATCACCGCCTGGCAGGACGCCGAAACCCGCAAGCGTCTCCTGCAGAGCTACGGGCTCGCCCGGTACAACCAAAATACCATCGTGGACGAGCGCACCATCGAGGAAGAGTACGCGCTCATCCGCTCCCGCGGCTACTCCATGGATGCCGAGGAGACCACCTTCGGCGGCTTCTGCTTCGGGGTAGGGATCTTTTCCGGCCCTTCCAAAGTCGAGGCCGCCATCAGCCTCTCCATGCCCACCTCGCGCCTGCCCGACAGCGAAGAGCAGCGCCGCCGCATCGTCCTTGCTCTCACCCAAGCCGCCGCCGAGATCGCGCAAAAGCTCCCCGGGGCCGCGCCCGCGACAAACGTTTCCTGAGCCTCGCCCCCGGCGCGGCCGCGCACTGCACCCTCACGGATCGAAGTGCACCCCATGCGCGGGCGAAGCGAAGATTGCCGTCGGTTGCCTACGGTACACGCGGATACGCGCGGTACGCCACCGGAGTGGAGTTGAAGAATGCGCCCCCCAGGCGCGAGGTGTTCAGAAGCACCTCGAAGTAAGGAAAATTCCGCACCCGCAGCACCTCGCGCAGCTTCTCCATCTTGTCCTCCGAGGTCAGGAACGAGGCAGCCGCGCCGGTCGCCTCAGAATCCGTTCCCCCCAGGATGATGACGCTGCCGCTGTGGCCGAGATTGGGAAGATAGGCGATGGTGGCGTAGCCGGTGATGCTGTTCGGCCCTTGCGGCACCGTGTAGATCGCCTTCTCTCCCGGTTGGGGATGAAGGTTGCGAACAATCCCCACATCGTGCGTGTAATCGAAATCCGTAATAAAGTTCACTTGGTTGTCGAAAAGGTTGTCCCAGGGCACGGATTTCTCGCCGCCTACCAGCACCACGTTGTCGCGGTTGATATCGTCGGCCGTAAAGTACCGCGTGAAGGACAGCCGATGCGGGTAACCGGGCGGAATCTCGCCGGCGACCAGTTGCGCCGCGCTCACCGCTCCGAAGGTGACCAGGTTGTGATTGAAGACCTGGTCGACATCCGCCTTTCGCTCGGCACTCATCGGCGACTCCTGCAACTCGCGCAGGAACGCGCCGTTCTGATAGTCGTCCAGCGAGATGGCCTTGTTGGTGATGTCTTCGATCACGCTGGCAGCGTCATCGGGCAGGACGATGTCGGTCTCTTTACGAGGGCTCAGAAAGCCCGTCCAGAATGCCCTCACCGCCGGCTCGTCCACCCACGGATCGGCCGCCTTTTGCAGGGCGCCAATGCGCAGGTAAAGCAGCACGCAGGCAATGCCCAGCGCCAGCGACAAGACCGGCCAGGCCAGGCGGGTCGCGGTGCGAAGTCGATCCTTCCGGAGCGCAACTGCGCCGGCGGCGGGAACTGCGGGGAGCGGGTCTCCTCCCTGGGCTGAACCCTGTTCACCGGGCAGTGCTTCCAATCGCCTGCGGAATACGAGCTTGTAGCCGCCCCGGGGAATCTCGAAGATCAGCGGCTCGCGCGCGCCCGCGGAGGCAAAGTGAAGTTCGATGCGCTTTCTCAGCTCCGCGGCATTGACGCGGACGATGTTGTCCTGGCTGCGGTCATAGGAGGGGGGACGGCCAAAAACCTTTTCGCCGATCTCCAGCTCGTGAAGGTCGGGGCATCCTTCTTTCAGCGACTGTTTTCCCACGTAGAGCAGAAAATCCCGCAGGCGGGCCGAGCGGCTGAACTGCTCGCTGGCCGCTACTCGCTCCACCAGGGCGCGGCGTTCCTCCACGCTGGGCAGGTCTTCAGAACCCACCGCTGCCGGGCTATTGGAACCAGATGCCATAGGTGCGGGCACGGTGTACTCCAAGTCTACTGCACCGTCTCCTGCGTAGCAACGCACGTAAGGGCCCCTCTGGCGCGCGTGCGGCTGGGCATTTCTGCGGTCCAAAGCTCGCCAAATCTCACTTTATCCCCTTGATTTAAAACAACCTTAACTGTTAAATACAGGGCTAAATACCACTGTATCTTCCGGTAAATTAACTTGCCAGCCTCATCGCGCATTTCAAAGAATGCCCGATTGTGATTTCAGATCGAAAATTATTTCTATCTGTTTCGCTGCAGTGCCCACGTGTCCGGCAGTCTCTCCGAGCCGCTTCCACGCACGCGTGTCACACAATCGGATCGCGTCCACCGATGGCCAACAGCCGGATTCGAGCCGGCGAATCACTCTACGATCTTTCAACCTTTGGGAGGGTTCTCATGACGCAGCATCTCACTCACCGATCGCCGGCGGTGCACCGCAGCCTGGCGGCAACGTGTCTCTTGATTCTTGCCCTTGGTGTCGCCTTCGCTCTGCCCGTCTCCGCGCAGCGCTACCTGGGCGGCATCACCGGGCAGATTACCGATTCGACCGGCGCCAAGGTGGTCGGCGCCAAGGTAACCGCCGTCGAAGGGGCCACGCATTATTCGACTACCGTGACGACCGGCGCCGACGGCACCTACCTGATGCCGGCTCTGCAACCGGGGACCTACAGCGTTACGGTCACGGCCCCAGGCTTCCGGCAGGAGGAGCGGACCAATGTCGTGATCACCGCAGGACAAACGGTGCAGCAAGACATGGCCCTGACTCCGGGGGCTGTCACCGCGACCATTCAGGTGACGGCGGAGACGAACTCGCTGATCGACACCAGCTCCCCCGACCTGGCCACGACCCTGAACACCCAGGCGGTCACCGACCTGCCCAACAACGGGCGCAACCCCTACGTGATGGTGACGCTGGCCCCTGGCGTGATCTCGACCACCGGGAATTACTTCCAGGCCAAGTCAAGCCAATACACCAACCCCTACAGCGGCACGGCCGTGGCGGTCATCACCGACGGCATCAGCGGCCATACCCGCCTTACCCTCGACGGCATTCCCGTCGACGCGGCGGAGCGCTTCTCAGGTGCGAGCTATACCGGCTTCGTGCCGTCGCCTGAAGCGGTCCAGGAAGTGAAGGTCGAAAACGGCATCTTCGATGCGCAGATCGGCCACGGCGACGGTTCCGTGACCAACGCCGTCGTCCGGTCCGGGAAAAACACCCTTCACGGATCGGCTTATTATGTCTTCCAGAACACCTATCTCGACGCCAACACCTACGAGAAGGCTGGCCTGGGACAGGCGCGCAGCAACAACCAGGTCAACCAGACAGGCCTGGTGATCGACGGCCCCGTCTACATCCCCAAGCTTTACGACGGGCGCAACAAGACCTACTTCATGTTCTCGTTTGAGCGCTACGCCACGCATACTCCGCAGCCCTACAGCACGCGCGTGCCGACCGCTGACGAATTGAAGGGCGATTTCTCCGGCCTCTGTTCCAGCTTCAACTCCAGCGGTCTGTGCACCACGGGCGTGCAACTGTACGTGCCCAATTCGCCGGTAGACGCCAATGGCAACAGGACCGAGTACTACGCCTACAACAATATCGCCGCGGCGATGAATGCCACCGGGCAGGCGTTTGCGACGTACCTTCCGGGTCCGAATGTTTCCGGTTCCACCGCGCTCACCAACCCGAACTACATCTCGCAGCAGACCTCGTACCCCGCCACCTATCCGTCTTTCATCGGCCGCTTCGACCAGGTGATCGGGAAGAACGACAAGGTCAGCGTCATCGGCTTCCGCTCCGGCCTCACCCAGAGCTTTCCGCTGGAGGGCTTTCCCAAGGGTATCGGGCCGACCAACAGCAGCACCGGCTACGGCTACAGCGTGTATCGCAACAACCGCGGCGGCAGCATGGATGAGGTGCATCAGTTCTCCTCCACCATGGTGCTCGATTCGCGCCTGGGGCTCGACTATCATCCATTCGGGCTGGTGTATCCAGGCAATACCAACTTCAACCTCAGCGCCCTGGGCATCGCCACCACGGGGCTTCCCTACAACACCTTCCCCGGCGAATACATGAACAGCGATGGCTATGCCGGGCTGGCGCCGGGCGCGGGCGGCCAGGTCAGCACCGACGTCCTGGGTGCGTGGGAAGAGATCCTCTCCAAAGAATGGGGCCGTCACTTCGTCCGTTTCGGATTTGAAGGCAACATGAGCCGTTATAACGTGCAGAACCCGCAGAGCGGATTCGGCATCAACGCCCAGTCCGGCGCGGGGTTTGTCTTCGACCGCCGCTTCACCCAACAAAACGTGAATGCGCCGGTCGGCTCCGAGGCCACCTCGGGCGATCCCATGGCCTCGATGCTGCTGGGATACTTTTCAACGGCAAACTACGACATCACCATTGCCTATGCCATGCAGCAGATCTATACAGCGCCGTTCGTGCAGGACGACTGGCGCGTGAACGACAAGCTGACGCTGAATCTGGGAGCGCGCTGGGACTATGAGTCGCCGATGACCGAGCGCTATAACCGCATGAACACAAACTTCTGCACCACTTGCACTAACCCGTTGCAGAGTTCGGTTTCGGGGCTCACGCTGAACGGCGGACTGCAGTTCGTCAACTCCGGCGACCGCCTCCCTTATCCGCGCGACCTGGGCGCCTGGCAGCCGCGCCTGGGCGCCGAGTATGCCGTCAACTCCAACACGGTGGTCAGGGCGGGCTTCGGCATCATCTACTTCAATACGCTGGAATCCCCGTTCTCCTCCGGCTATAGCCAGGCCACCAGCTATACCAACACATCCGATGGAATCCACCCGATCAACTCGATGACCAATCCTTACCCCAGCGGCGTGACGCTGCCTTCCGGCAACACATTGGGGCTCGCGACGGCCATCGGCCAGAATATCAACTTCAATGATCAGCATCACGTGCAGCCGCGCAGCGCCGAGTACACCGTCAGCGTGCAGCAGCAGTTTGCCGGAAACTTCGCCATGCAGATCGCCTATGTGGGCGCGGATCCTACACACCTCGACGTGAACCATAACATCAACTTCCTTCCGGCCCAGTACTACAACCTGGGCGCGGCCGAGGTCACTTACCTGAACAACAAGGTCGCCAATCCAATGGCGGGGCTGATTCCCAACAACGCCACCTTGAATGGTGCGACCATCCAGCAGTACCTGCTCCTGCAACCCTATCCGGAATTCGGTACGGTCACCGCAAACTACTCCTCGATCGGCAGCTCGCCATATAACTCGCTGCAGATCCAGGTAAGCAAGCCGATGAACCGTCACTTCACGGTCCAGGGTAACTTTACCTGGGACAAGGTGATGAACCACACCCAATACCTGAACCCGTTTGATACGCGCCTCGCTTCCATTCAGGACTCGAACTCTACGATCCTCGCCAATATCTTCGGCACGGTGGAGTTCCCCAAGTTTCAGAATTTGAACTATGCGGAGCGCCTGATCCTGGGCGGCTGGCAGTTCAACAGCGTATTTCGCGCCGCCAATGGTCCCCTGGTCTCTGCGCCGAGCAACGTCAACATCATCGGCCCCGTTGAGCAGGGCCACGCCACCGATGCGCGCTACTTCAACACCTGCTACGAAAACACCAGCGGCCAGTTGGTGATGTCAACTGCGTCGGCTCCGGCCTGCGACAGCCTTTCGTCCGTGCCTGCTTACCAGCAGCGGCTCTCCTACACTTCGCAGTACAACAGCACCGTAATCGGGGTGCGGCAGCGTATTCACCCCCTGGTCGATGCATCGCTCTTCAAGCGGTTCACGCTTGGCGAGGGCAAGAGCTTCGAGATCCGCGGCGAGTTCTTCAACGTGCTCAACACGCCGAACTTCGGCGGGCCCGGCACCAGCATCGGCAGCTCCACCTTCGGCGTGGTCACGCTGACCCAGGCCAACGACCCGCGCCTGGGACAACTTACAGCTCGCCTTAACTTCTGATGTCCGTAGGTTCGCCAGCCGGTGCCCGCAAGCCATCGCGGGCGCCGCCTTTAACCACTTAGCTCTGCTTTTGGCTCCTCCGGTGCATCGATGAAATGCTGCGCGCCATTTGTATGTTTTCTGGTTCTCATCGCCAATTTTTTGCTGCCCACTGCGTCGCCTGCGGCGCAACCCACTCCGCACGCGTCCGCGAATGCACTTCGCGCAGGCTTTCGGCATCCGCCGCAGACCGCTGAGTTGCGCTGCTACTGGTGGTGGCTCAATGGCAACGTCACCGAGCAGAGCATCACCAGCGACCTCGAAGCCATGAAGAGCCATGGCTACGCCGGGGCCATTCTCGTCGATGCCGATGGCTCGGGGCAGGGCGGCAACGAAGAAGTTCCAACGGGTCCCGCCATCGGCAGCCCGCGATGGATCAGGCTGTTCGTTCATGCGCTGGCCGTGGCGCAAAGACTCGGACTCGCGATCAGCCTCAACGTCACCAGCCGCTGGGACGTCGGCATCATTGGCGGGTCGACCGTCACGCCGGCAGACGCCATGAAGCTCCTCACGTATGCACGCACCCTCGTGAATGGCGGCGGCGCAAAGACCGTGCAACTGCCGGCTCCGCCGGTCGAGAACGGCTTCTACCGCCAGATCGCGGTCTTGGCTTACCCGCTGCACCATGGGGCGCCGCTGCCGGGTGAGCAGGGCAGCGGACGGGCCGCCATCGAGGATCTGGCCTTCAAAACAGCATCGAGGGAGACGGGCATGTCCATGACCCGCTCCTCTCTGGTCCTGCGTAATGCGCCTTCCCTCCCCGGCGAAGAGGATGCGGATGTAAGTCAGGTTGTCGATCTCAGTTCGCACGTGACCGCCGACGGCGCCCTGCAATGGACCTTTCCGCCCGGCGCCTGGGAGGTGCTGCGCATCGGCTACACCGACACCTGGAAGCACCTGACCGATGCCGCCGGAACCCCGCTCGGACTGCCTCTGGATGCGATGAATGCGCACGCCTTCGACGACTACTGGCGCCAGTTCGTCACGCCGCTGCTTGACGCGGCCAAACCCTACATCGGCGCCAGCCTGCGCTACCTCGTCACCGACAGTTGGGAGGCTGGAGGCACCAACTGGACCGAAGGCTTTCGCGAACAGTTCGAGCGCCGGCGTGGCTATGATCCGTTGCCCTATCTGCCCATCGTCACCGGCCGCATTCTCACCAGCCGCGCGGTGAGCAACCGCTTCCTCTTCGATCTGCGGCGCACTGTCGCCGACCTCATCGCCGAGAACTACTACGACCGCTTCGCCGAACACGCCGCGCAGCTGGGACTCGGAACCCATCCTGAGGCCGGCGGCCCGCACGGCGCGCCCATCGACGCACTCAGGAACTTCCGCAACACCTCCTTTCCGCAGACCGAGTACTGGGTGATCTCCGGCACCCACCGCGTTACCGACCAGCAGCGCTTCTTTGTGAAAGAAGCCGCCAGCGCCGCCCACATCTACGGCAAGCGGTTCGTGGCCGCCGAAGGGCCTACGAGCATGGATCCGGAGGCCTGGTCGGAGTCGCCGGGCCGCGACGTCCAGCCCACCATCGACCACGCCTTCACCGAGGGGTTGAACCGGCTCTTCTGGCATGAGTTCACCTCGTCCCCGGCCCAATACGGTAAGCCCGGACAGGAGTACTTCGCCGGCACCCACCTCAACCCCAACGTGACCTGGTGGCAGCAGGCCGGGCCCTTCCTTTCAGCTCTCAACCGCGCGCAGTTTCTCATGCAGCAGGGCCGCTCCGTCGACGACCTGTTGTACTTCTACGGAGAGCAGGTGCCGGGTCTCGTCCGCGTCAAAAACGACGACCCCGCGCACGTTCTACCCGGCTACGACTACGACGTAACCGACCAGGATGCGCTGCTCCACCGTATGAAGTTCTCCGGCGCCGACCTGCGCACCCCGGAGGGGCTCCACTACCGAGCATTGGCGCTGCCCGCGTCGCGGCATCTTTCTTATCCGGCGCTTGAGTGGGTGCGGAGCTTTGTTGAGCAGGGTGGAATTGTCATCGGCCTGAAACCGGCCGGTCCGCTCGGCATCATCCCCGCCGGGCCGCAGGCAGAATACACGCAGGTCGCCGATGAGATGTGGCGCGGCTGCGCCGGCGGCGCGGCCGAATCGAACTTCGGCAGGGGGCGCATCTACTGCACTCAGGATGCCCGCGCAGCACTTGAGGCCATCGGCGTGGCTCCCGATTTTTCCTACCAGCTCGATGGCGAGAGTGGCAGCGTTCGAGAAGGCAGTGTCTTCGACTATGTGCACCGCGAAACGGCTGGCGCGGATATCTACTTCGTTCGCAACAGCCTCGACAGCAGCGTGAAAGCGACCCTCTCATTCCGGGCGGGCAACCGCGCGCCGGAGCTATGGACGGCCGACGACGGCAGCGTCGCGCCGGTGCTTGTCTACCGCCAGACGAAGGATCGCACCGAGATCCCTTTCACGTTTCCTGCCCTGGGATCGGTGTTCCTGGTCTTTGACAAGCCTCCCGCCCCGCACCTGATACAGATTCGCCGCGCCGGCGATGAGGTTTATCCTTCCACTCGCCAGGGTGAGGGAACCTTTGCCGCCGGCCCGTCTGGATTCCTGGCCACGACCCCGGGCCTCTATGAGCTCACGGACTCGAATGGCCGCAGCACGCGCGTCATAGTTGCTCCCGAGGACCCGCCGGGACTGTCTTTCGGTCCCTGGACGCTCTCCTTTCCTGCGGGATGGGGCGCGCCCAGTTCCGTTCCCGTCGAGCAATTTCGTTCCTGGACCCAGTGGAGCGATCCCGGCATTCGCTACTTTTCCGGTACGGCCACCTATCACGCGATTCTGCACGTTCCCGCGGAACTCATCCGGCCCGGCCATCAGATCTGGCTGAACCTGGGCAGGGTCCGCGAGATCGCGTCGGTCGCGGTCAACGGCGTCCCGGCAGGCACGCTGTGGAGAGCGCCGTTCCTGGTTCGCATCGATGGCCGCCTTCATCCGGGCAACAACGCCATTGCCATTCAAGTGACAAACCTTTGGCCCAACCGCCTCATCGGCGATCTTCAGCCGTCGGCCAAAGTCCGATACACTCACACCAACGTCCGCGCCTACTCAGCCGACTCCCCGCTACTGCCATCCGGCCTTCTTGAGCCCGTGCAGGTAAACGTCGGCAAAGTGGAGCCGGCCTCAGAGTAGTCAGTTGCATCTCCTCATCCCGGATGAAGTCAGCTCTCTCTGCCCCACCAGACGGATGCTGGCTTTCGATCGGCGAACCGGCCTCGTGCCGAATGCGATCCTGGATCAACTGGCTGTGACTTTTGGTGGTCTCTGTTTGAGTGAGCCTGCGTGTCTGGGTGCTCAAATGCACGTGGCCAAAGGGCAACAACGTTGATTCCCTTCCATAACCGTGTACCCGCGTCGATATCGACCGGTTCGACTCGCACGTTTGTGATGGTTTTTTCGCAATTTGGGCAGTCGCCGGCAAGCTGACGTTTTAGAATGGCCTTCGATCGAAGTTCGGGGCGCAATGCTTAAGGAGAATCCATGCATCGCATCGCAGGGCTTGTGTCGTTGACGTTTTTGGTTGCCGTAAGCGTTCCCGTATCGGCGCAGATGGGCAACCCGGCCAACGGGCCGACCAGGATTCCCGATGCGCAGCTCGATCCCGCGCTCAACCTGCCGTCGTCGCAGTTGGAATCTGCGCTCCACCAACCGCTGCCCGAGCAATATATCTGGACGCACCAGGCAGGGTCGCCGCAACGCCATGAAGGCCTCGCGCCACAGTACTTCCGGCGTACCTTTCAAGTGACGCGCGTCCCCGGCCAAGCCACGCTTTATCTGGCCGGACCGCGGCAGGCGGCCATTTACCTCAACGGCAAAGAAGTCGGACACTATCAGCTCAATCTCGACTTTCCCATGGGAATTCGCGTCTACGAGTTGGGCGTGTCGGGCCTGCTGCGCGCCGGGAAGAATGTGCTCGCTATCGAGGCCGTGCGCGGCCCGGGCGCCGGCAACGAGGCCGGTGACCCGGTAAGCCGCGACCTGAGCCAGGGAGAGGTGCTGGCTGCCATGATCGTTCCGGCAGCGCGCGGCCGGCAGGCCGATCCATTGGTGATGAGCGATGCACAGTGGAAAGCGTCCGCACAGGCTCCGCCGGCAGGCTGGCAGGACGCCGGCTTCGATGACGCCAACTGGCCGGGTGTCGACGACGAGGGAGGCATTGAGAGCTCGATCGACTTATTCCAGGCCAACGCCGATGCGGGCATGTACGCGTGGCCAGGCTACGACGGAATTTCACCCTTTCTCGCCCATTACCCGTTGAATGCCGTCAAGGTCGACCGCGTCTATGGGGGCCTGGGTACGGTTGCGAATGCGCAGGCGCTCACAGGCGATGCCAGCGCCGGCGAGTTGACGGTGACTCTGCCCGAAGAACAGGTCTCCTATCACAATGCGCCCCAGGTTCTGCTCGATTTCGGACGCGAGGTGAACGGGCGCCTGGAACTGCAATCCGACTCGGATGCGCCCGCGGCAGTGACGGTGCAATACGGCGAGTCGGAGGGGGAAGCAATCAGCGAGCCCTATCTCGGAGTCGATCCCGTCTATCTGCCTCCGCATGGCACCGCCTATGGACCCAAGAGTGCGTTCCGCTATGCCATCGTACGGTTCACGGCCGGTCGCGCGGCTGCCTTCCACACCATTCGCCTGGATGGAATCGCCTATCCGGTGACGTATCGGGGTTCGTTTGAATCTTCCGATCCCGAGCTGAATAAGATGTGGACTGTTGGCGCCTACACCGCGCATCTCTGCATGCAGGACGACATCTGGGACGCGCCCAAACGCGATCGCAATCGCTGGATGGGCGACCTCGACGTCAGCGGCCAGACCATCGACGACGTGTTCGGCGATCGTTTTCTGATGGAGGACACCCTGAACCGGTTGTTGGGCCCGCCCCCGGTCGAGCGGCACGTGAACGAAATCCCGGGATACTCCGCGTTCTGGCTCATGGGCGAAAAGGACTACTACCTGCACACCGGCTCAATGAAGCAACTGGAAAGCGTGCACACCCGCCTGGTGCAGCTGCTCGATTACATGAAGAAGGATTTGAACGACCAGGATCTCTTCTCCGACTTGTCCCACGCCTGGCCCTTCGTCGACTGGTCGCCCGGGATGAATAGCGACGACGCTCAGACCCGCATGGCCACACAGTTTGAGTACTACGCGGCCTTCAAGGATGGGGCCTACCTGCTGAACATCCTCCACGATGAGACCAACGCCAGGCGGATGGAAGAGGAGGCCGATGCCCTCAAGACCGCCGCGCAGCGTTCCATGCTTGACTCACAGGGGTCGTTCGGCAATCGCTGGCAGCCCAATGCCTTTGCCGTGATCTCCGGCGTAGCCAATAAGGACCAGTATGCGGCCATCTGGCATAACGCGCTGTCGGATGTGGGGCATGTGGAGTACAACCCCTATATCATCACCCCCTACTATAACTTCTACGTAGTAACTGCGATGGCCGAGATGGGACATCGCGAAGCCGCGCTGAACTGGATTCGCCAGTATTGGGGCGGCATGGTCGATGAGGGAGCGACGAGCTACTGGGAGGGCTACGATCCGAGCTGGTACAAGGGCTCTGGATTCCACCAGTCCTTGCAGGCAGATAATATGTCCGGCTTCGCCGTGAGCCTGGCGCATGGCTGGTCCAGCGGCGTGACGCCGTGGCTGATGACGCAGGTACTGGGAATTCAACCGACCGCCGGAGGGTTTGCAAAGGTGGAGATTCGCCCCGATCTGCTGGGGCTGCAGTGGGCCAAAGGCGGTGAGCCGACCCCGCATGGAATGCTGAAAGTCTCCATTCGTGACCGGAACGGCTACCAGACGACCATCGACCTGCCCGCCGGAGTTCAGGCACAAGTCTCCGTGCCTGTTCCCACTCCCGGCGCCCAGGTGACGGTCAACGGGAAACCGGCGGCAAGCACTCCGGCCGAGGAAGGGAAGCGTGCCGAGGTGACGCTGAGCGAAGAGGGAGAATATGTGATCGCTGCCGATTGAATTGGCAGGGCGTGCAAATCTCGGATCGACTCTGGCCTGCGCTTCCGCCAGAGCTTTGAGAGGCTATAAAAACAATCGCTGGGTGCCCCAGGTCTCGACTTTGGAAAGGGGAGATCGCGAATCTGCGTTCCCAAAGCCCAAGCCCGCAAGCATCGCGCGGCCTGATGCAATCCGGGCAAGGGCACGCGCACTATGCCGCCTCTCGCCCCATCCCGGCTATTCTGCGCTTCTCAATGCCCGCCAGGGCTGCCCGTCTTGCCGGCCGCGGCCGGTGTCAGGCTGATGGAATGCGCACTGATCGGAACGCTCGGTTGATAGGTGCAGTTGTACTCCCGATAGTGCGACGGCGTCTCCGCGGGAACCGGAATCACCAGCGGCGCCAGCGGCTTCTCGTCGAAATCGAACGCATCCGACATATCGCTGGCGCGGTCGTCCCGCGCGGTCAGATGCTCCAGGTGAAAGCGCTCCTCGATGAAGCGCAGAATGGAAGTAAAGTCGCCCGTCTCGCTGGTAACGTAACCCGGCCGGGCATAGGGCGAGATGATCAGCAGCGGTACCCGCGGCCCGTAGCCGAAGGCGTCCACCTCCGGCGGCGGAACGTGATCGTAAAAGCCTCCGTAATCGTCCCAGGTCAAAAACACCACGCTGCTCGACCAGTAAGAGCTCTTCATCAGGGCGTTGATCAGCCGCGTCACACGCCACATCCCCTGGTCAATTGGCTCGGGAGGATGCTCGCTGTCCTGAAAATCCGGAATCAGCCAGCTCACCTCGGGAAGCGTTCCGTCCTTGAGATCGCGGTAATAGTCCTTCTCGTCCACCAGGCGCGCCATGAGCTGGGGATTATCCCGGATGCTCTTGAACCCGGGCAGCGGATTCCACAAGCCGAGCTGCTGCGGCTCAGGATCCTTGACGTGACAGGGATCGGAGACCTTCAGCGGGCTCCCGGTCGTCTCCACGTAATACTTCCATGAAACGCCCTGGCCCGCCAGCCGGTTGACGACGGCCGCAAAGCTGAAGCCGTCGGGATCGTCCATCACCTCTTCCAGTTGTTCCAGCTCGTGATTCTGGGAGCAGACATTCGTCGTCAGGCCTCCCGACTGGGCCGCGACCGTGTAGATGTGGTTGGGCATGCTCGGGCCGTTCAGCGAAGAGAAAAAGCGGTCGGCCAACGTGAAGTGCCGCGCGTAATCCCAGTAGTTGGGAATGTCGCTCCCGTCCAGGTAAGCCATCGTATAGGCGCTTCCCTCCGCCCACACGAAGCCGTCCATGGTTCCGTGATCGTACGCCGCGTGCGCCGTATCCCACGAGTGGTCCAGGTCGCAGGCCGGCATCGGCGGCTTCAGGTGGAATGGCTTCACGCAGCGGGTCGAGCCCGGAAGGACAGGCAAGCACGTATCCGGCGGCAATCCGTCCGCGCCTGGATAGGTGCCAAAATAATTGTCGAAGCTGCGATTCTCCTGGATGATCCAGATGATGTGCTCGATCTTGTTCATCCCCGAGGAAGTCGCGGCGGCAGCCGTCTCCTGCGCCGCGTACGCCCACGTGCCAGTCACCAGGAACGCCAGAGCCAGGTGCTCTGCGGCTCTCAATCGCATGGTCCTCACTCCTGTTGTCTTTGAGTCGGTGCACACCGCTGGTCAGGATGCACTTCGATCACGAGCCACGGTTCTCGATCCCACCCCATCCGCTCCCCTTGATCGCGGCTCGTAGCCGTCAGGATCGCGCGGAGGAGCGCCCGGACCGCGTCTACGCTGGGATGCCTGTTGCCGAATCCGGGACAGCGGCATCCTACAGAACACCCGCGATCCGGGTCAAATCGGATGCCCGTCGATCCGGATACGCAGCCGCCGGTGTTTGAAGCCACTGCCGCTGAAGAGAGCCTGCCGAAATACAGTCTGGCGGCATCGCTCCACGCCGCGCTCAAGTCGAATGCGCCGCCCAGCGCTGAGGCGATTCGGCTGTGCGCTTCTCTGGATATCGCCCGGTCAGCCTTGATGCTGGGGTTTCCCTTCCATGTACCTCGAACCGGAGAGAACGAATCTTTCCATGAACATGGCCCGACGCTCTCTTCCTTGTGGTTCAGATCACGGCCAAATGGAGAAAGGAAATAGGTGCGGATAGGGACGGCTTGGATTATCCTGTGGACATGGGCAGAAGAGGCGCGTTGGTGATGCTGGTGGTGGCCATGATCTGGTCCACGCTCCCGGCGTCCGCGTGTCTGGCGGCCCCGCTTTCGATGGGGAGCCGCGCCTGCTGCCGCGGTATGGCGCAGAATTGCCCGATGCGCGGAATGAGCGCCAGTGGCTTATGCTGCCCGGCCCACAGGGTCAACGCCGTTGCTCCGGAAGTCCTTTCCTCTCCCGAGCATGCTCAGACGGCTGGCTTCCTGCCCTGCCATGCGAGCCTCGCAGCGCACGCCGCGCCGCGCGTCGCAAACCAGGTTGCCCTCGAGGCGCCGCCTCCCGGCTCCTCGCCAGGAAAGAACTCCGTCCTGCGCATTTAGAGTCGCTTCCTTCGCAAATTGAACCTGGGCCTTCGTGCGCCCTGATGCGCCTCTGCGCAGGGCGAACGCCGCCCTCCGGCTCCGTATTCGCGGGAGGAAGCGATGAAATTTCTATTGTCTGTTCTTATTTTGGCGGCGGTTTCCGCAAGCAGTCTGCGAGCGCAAACGCCGGGCAGGAATCCTGGCCTGGCGGACTACGAAGAACTCTTGGCGGCCGAGCCGCAGTCCGTGGCCTCTGGTCCCGAGCTCACGCTGGACGAAGCGGAGCGAATCGCGCTCGCCGCGAATCCTGAAATTGCACTGGCGGCGCGGCGCTTGGCCGCGGCGGAGGCGCACATCCCCGTCGCGGGCGCGCTGGACGATCCCGTGGCCATGTACCGCGGTTGGGGCGTTCCGCTTGCGCAGCCTTGGAACTTCAACGACGCGCAAAACATGTTCAGCGTGAGCCAGGCGCTGCCGGGAGCCGGTAAGCGGGCGCTGCGCACAAGCCTGGCCCGGTCGGACGTGGACGTAGCCCAGGCGCAGTTGGACGAGGTGCGGCTGCAAGTGCGGGTCGCCGTGCGCAAGGCCTTTGACAACCTGCTGCTCGCCGGCCAGGAACTGCGCATTCACGATGAGCACGTCAGAATCGCCCGGCAGGCGATTGAAGCGGCGCGCATCAAGTACGCGGTGGGTAAGGTCTCGCAGCAGGACATCCTGAAGGCGCAAGTGGCCCTGACCGCGCTGGAAGAACACATGATCCGCTTCGATCGGGATGCAGATGTTGCGCGGGCCCGGTTGAACACACTGCTGGGACGCGATGCGGCGGCGCCGCTGACTGCGCGTGGCCGCTTCACGGTGCTGGGCCCGCTGCCCGCGCTACCGGTGCTCGAGCAGGCTGCTCTGGCATCGCGGCCCGACCTGGTTGCCGCACGGGACTCGGCCCAGCGAAGCCATCAGGAACAGGCTCTGGCCAAAAAGGCGTTCACGCCGGACTTTACCGTCGCCGGTGGCTACATGCTCATGCAGCCCACCGCCAGGATGCGCAACGGCTACATGATCGAAGGCTCGATGAGCCTGCCCTGGCTCAACCGCCGCAGGAACGACGCCGCGATTGCAGAGGCCACCGCGCGCTCCACCGAACAGGACGCCGAACTGGCTGAGTTGCGGAACGCGGCGCGGGGCCAGATCGGCGAAGCGCTGGCCGAGGCTCAGGCCGCGCAGCGGTTCGCGCTGCTCTATCACGACAAGCTCCTCCCCCAGGCGGAGGCCACGCTGCAATCCAGCGTGATTGCCTACGAAAACGACAGGACGGATTTTCTCGATCTGCTCGACAGCCAGATGACGGTCATCGATACCGATCTCGCCTGGGCGCAGGCCGTGGAGAACTTCAACGCCCGCCTTGCCGACCTCGAATTGGCGACGGGCGCAACCCTCGACCAGCCGCAGGCAACCGCGCCGGAGGTGAAACCTTGAAGACTCGTACCTGTCAGATTGCTCTTATCGTTTCCGTGTCGGTGTGCATCGCGCTCAGCGCGGCCCTCGCCTGCGTGCTGCTGCGCAACGGTCACGCGGCTCCGGCGGCAGCTCAACTCGACGACCCGGTGATTGCGCGCGGACCAAACGCGCCGGCCCAGGGCCCCGCCGGCAGCGCCGCGCCTGCGGGAACGGCAGCCCCGCTGGCGCCGTTCCAGGTCGCGCCGCAGCGGCTGCAGGAGATTGGCGTGACTACGGCGATCGCGGCCCTCGAGAACGTGAACGACGAGCTCGACGTTCCCGGCAACGTCGACATCGACGAAGAGAAGCTGGCTTACGTGCAGACCCGGTTTCCGGGCTGGATTCAGGACGTGTATGCGAATGCTGAGTATCAGTACGTCCGCAAAGGCCAACCGCTCTTTACGGTCTACAGCCCCGACCTGGTGAGCAGCGAGCAGGAGTACCTGCTGGCGCGGCAGAATCAGAAGGCCTTTGTGTCCGATACCCGCCCGGCCGCAGCATCCAGCAGTCTCCCCGGAGTGGACGGAATGGCGGCAAAAGAAGGCGGCTGGCTGCTCCAGGCCGCCGAGGAGCGGCTGCGCCAGTTCGGCGTGCCCGCGCAGGCGATCGCGGATCTTGAACGAAGCGGGAAGGCCCGGCGCAACCTCGTCATCGACTCCCCGGCTTCTGGATTTATCACCGGGCGCAACGCGCTGCCGAATGCCTACGTGCAGCCTGAAACCAGGCTGTATACCATCGCCGACCTCTCCACCGTCTGGGTCTATGCCAACGTGTTTCAGGACGCCGTGGGACGGCTGCGCCCCGACGATCCGGCGCAGGTGACAGTGGATGCGTATCCGGGCCGCATCTTTTACGGGCGCATCGACCAGATCTTGCCCCAGTTGGACGTGGCCACCCGCACCGCCCGCGTGCGTCTGGTCTTCCGCAATCCCGGCGTGGTCCTCAAGCCGGGTATGTACGTGAACGTGAAGATCGAAGTGCCCTTGGGGCGGCAGCTTACCATCCCCGCCTCCGCCGTGCTCGAAGCCGGCCAGCAGTCGATCGCCTTTGTCGACCACGGACAGGGCTATCTGGAGCCGCGCACCATCCACACCGGACCGCAGGTGAACGGTTCGATCGTGGTGCTGGACGGCTTGAAGGCGGGCGATACCGTGGTCAGTTCCGCGAACTTCCTGGTGGACTCTGAGGCTCAGCTGCAGGCCGCGCTCAACGGGTTTGCGCCTCCGCCTCCGCCGCCCGCGCGCGGCGGCCCGTCGCCCGCCGCGCAAATCCAGATCGATCTGAGCATGCGCCCCGCGACACCCCGCAAGGGCGCAAATACCGTGCGAGTTCAAGTCAGCAGCGCGGATGGCAAGCCGCTGAGCGGAGCCCAGGTGACCGTGACGTTCTTTATGCCGGCCATGCCCGCCATGGGGATGGCCGCCGAACGCGCTACCGTCACGCTTGCCGACAAGGGCAGCGGGCTCTATGAGGGCCCGCTCGATCTTCCCACCGGAGGCGCCTGGCAGGTGACCGTGGCCGTGCAGCGGCACGGGCAAACCCTCGGGACCAGCCAGGTCAGCCTCGACGCAACGGGAGGCATGTGATGATCGCGAAGACCATCGCCTGGTGCGCGCGCAATCCCTTTCTCGTTTTCATGGCGGCAATTCTGCTCGTGGCCGCCGGCGTCTGGTCGCTTGAACACGTGCCCCTCGACGCGCTGCCGGACATCAGCGATGTGCAGGTCATCATTCATACGCAATGGGCCGGCGAGCCCCCCAATGTGATCGAGGACCAGGTGACCTACCCCATCGTCACTGCGCTGCTCTCCGCCCCCCATGTAAAGGGCGTGCGCGCGCAGACCATGTTCGGCGACTCGTACGTCTTTGTCGTCTTCGAGGACGGCACCAACCTCTACTGGGCCCGGTCGCGCGTCGTCGAGTACTTGCAGCAGATCGCTGGAAAGCTGCCCGCGGGCGTCCATCCGGCGATCGGGCCCGATGCCACGGGCGCGGGGTGGGTGTATGAGTACGCAATTGTAGATCGCACCCACACCCGCAGCCTGGCCGATTTGCGCGCTCTGCAGGACTGGTTCTTGCGCTACCGGCTCGAGACCGTGCCCGGCGTTGCCGAGGTCGCGACCATCGGCGGATTCGTACGCCAGTACCAGGTCAATCTCGATCCGAACAAGCTCTTTTCTTATGGCGTCTCGGCCGCCACCGTCATCGACCGCGTGCGCCAGAGCACCAATGAGGTGGGCGGCGATGTCCTGGAGATGAGCGGCGCCGAGTACATGATCCGCGGCCTGGGCTATCTGAAATCGCTCTCCGATCTCGAAAACGTACCGGTTGCGACCGTGAATGGAACGCCGGTGCTGGTGAAGAACCTGGGAACGGTCACCTTCGGCCCCGATGTGCGCCGCGGTGCGGCCGATTGGCAGGGCCAGGGCGAGACCGTCGGAGGCATCGTCGTGATGCGTTACGGCATGAACGCTCTCAACGTGATCGATGCGGTAAAAGCGAAGCTGCGCGCGATTGCGCCATCTCTGCCGCCGGGCGTGGAGATCGTGACCGCCTATGACCGTTCATGGCTTATCGAACAGTCGATCCACACGCTCAAGCGTGACCTGATTCTCGAGGCCATCATCGTCAGCTTCGTCTGCATCGCCTTCCTGTTCCACTTTCGCTCGGCGCTGGTGCCCATCCTGACCGTACCGATTGCAGTGCTGGCAGCCTTCATCCCCATGTATCTTCTGCACGTGAGCTCGAACATCATGTCGCTCGGCGGGCTGGCGCTGGCCATCGGCGTGCTCATCGACGCGGCCATCGTGATTGTCGAGAACGGCTACCGCCATCTGGCCGAACATGCCCAGGTGCCCGGCGCCGCCGAGCACCGCCGCATCCTCGTCGGCGCTGCGCAACAGGTGGGGCCGGCGCTGTTCTTCTCGCTGATCATCATCGTCGTCTCCTTCTTGCCGGTCTTCCTCTTGGAAGCACAGGAAGGCCGCATGTTTCGCCCGCTGGCGTGGACCAAGACGCTGGCGCTCGTCTTCTCGTCGCTGCTCTCGATTACGCTGGTGCCGGCCCTCATGCCGTTCTTCCTGCGCGGCAAACTGCGTCCGGAGTCGCGCAACCCCGCGGCGCGCATCACTCAGGCCATTTATCTGCCCGTGCTGCGCTGGTGCCTCCGCCACTGGAAGGCGGTAATCGCGCTCAATCTCGCCTTCCTGGCAGCAACATTCCCGATCTTCTTCCATCTCGGCAGCCAGTTCATGCCCGCGCTCTACGAAGGCAGTGCGCTCTATATGCCCAGCGCCCTGCCCGGCATCTCGATCACCCAGGCCGTGGCGCTGATGCAGGAGCAGGATCGCATCATTGGCGCGTTTCCTGAGGTGGCCACCGTCTTCGGCACCGTGGGCCGCTCCGATTCGGCCACTGACAATGCTCCGCTCGATATGTTCGACACCACCATCATGCTCAAGCCGCGCAGCCTGTGGCGCCCCGGCATGACCTACGAAAAACTCATTCAGCAAATGGATGAAAAGCTCCAGTTCCCAGGATTGACCAATACCTGGACCATGCCCGTTGAGAACCGTCTCGATATGGAGCTGACCGGAATCAAGACCCCCATCGGCATCAAGATTCAAGGTCCCGATCTCGATCGCATTCAGGAGATTGGGGCCCAGATGCAGACGATTCTCTCCTCAATGCCTCAGACCCGTTCGGTCTTTGCCGAGCGCGCCTCGCAGGGCTTCTATCTCAACGTGGATGTGAATCGCGCTGCGGCCGCCCGCTACGGGCTCACCGTGGCCGACGTGCAGCGCGTGGTGACTGAGGAGATCGGCGGAGCCAACATAGCCGACAACGTGGAGGGCCGCCAGCGGTTCCCCGTCTCCGTGCGCTACCAGCGCGGCTTCCGCGACAATCCCGCGGCCATCTCCCAGGCGCTCATTCCGGCGCCCACGGGTGCCCAAATTCCCATCGGCGAAGTGGCGCGCGTCTTCTTCTCGCGCGGGCCTGCAATGATCCGCGACGAAAACGGCTCCCTGACCGGGTACGTCTACTTGAGCTTGAAGACCCACGATTACAGCGGCTTTGTGAAGAATGCGGAAAACACGCTGCTGCAGAAACTGGCGCTGCCTGCAGGCTACACGTGGCGCTGGGCCGGCGAGTACGAGTTCGAAGTGCGCGCCAGGCAGAGGCTCGCGGTGATTCTGCCCATCGTCTTCTTCGTTATCTTTCTGCTGCTCTACCTTGTCTTCAAGTCCGCGCTTGAGGCGGCGGTATTGATCTTTCCCACGCTCTATGCCATGTCCGGAGGTCTGCTGCTGCAGTGGATGCTCGGCTATAACTTCAGTGTCGCCGTGTGGGTGGGTTACATCGCCCTCTTCGGCATCGCCGTTGAGACCGGCGTCGTCATGGTCGTCTATCTCCACGACGCCTATGAGCGCCGCCTCGCACAGGCCGCTCCCATGACCGAGGCCGCCCTGCACCAGGCCGTGATCGAGGGTGCGGTTCGCCGCCTGCGCCCCAAGCTGATGACGGTGACGGCCGTGATCCTGAGCCTCGCCCCCATCCTCTGGGAGTCGGGCATCGGGTCCGACGTGATGAAGCCGATTGCCGCGCCGATCGTCGGGGGAATGATCACATCCACCATCCACGTCCTGATTCTCGTGCCGGTCTTCTTCCTGCTCATGAAGCGCCGCCTCTTACCCCCGGCCCGGCTCGCCCCGCCCTGTAGCCCGGATGAGCTTGAAGAATGTGTCGCTGGTCCTGATTCTGCTACCAAGGACGTTCCGTCCCGTAAGCGTTAATGCAGTTGATGATGGATAGCGTATAGTCGTGAGTACGCGTCAGGGCCGTCGCCATGGGATGATGCGCGGCGCCGGCGATCGTAGACTGCGCGAGACAGGGTTCAGCGGGATCAAAGGTCTCATCCTCTTGCGGACAATTTCGAGGCGGGCATCGACGTCCGTATGCGGGCTTTTGGGCACAGGGATCCGCAAAATTTGCGTGCGGGCGATAAGCAGGTCCGCACCACTCAGCGTATGAAAGGCACGTTCATCAGTCCTGACGGCAGTTCCGGCTCTCGCCTTGGAGCCAGGATAACCGGCGCCCTGCTGCGCTACATCGCGGCCATTGCCATTGTCGCGGCGGCACTGTGGTTGTCGCTCGCTTTGCAGGCCCCGTTCGGAAATCCCTTCTGGTTTCTCTTTGCCCTTGCCGTCATCTCCAGCACCTGGCTCCTCGGCAAAGGGCCTGGCTGGGCCGCCGTCGCACTCAGCAGCGCCATGGGTCTCTACTTCTTTGTTCCGCCCTATCGCGGCTGGACGATCAACCTGCGCGACCTCCCGTTCTTCGCAACCTTTGTTTCCTGTCAGGTGATAACGAGCTGGCTCATCTCGTGGCGCGGTGATTGGGAGGCGGCGCTGCGGCATGCGCGGGACGAGCTCGAGGTCCGGGTGGAAGAACGCACGGCGGAACTGAAGGCAGCCAACGATGCCTTGCTTTACCGGATCTCCGAACAGAAGCGCGCCGAAGAAGCGCTGCAGGCGGCGCGCGCAGAGCTGGCCCGCGTGGCCCGCATCACCACGGTAGGCGAGTTGACGGCATCGATCGCGCACGAGGTGAATCAGCCGCTCGCTGCCGTGGTGGCCAACGCGGATGCGTGCGTGGCCTGGCTTGCGCTGCCGGCCCCGAACCTCGAAGAGGCGCGGGCCGCGGCCAATCGCGCCGTTGAGGGCGCTACCCGCGCTTCCGGTGTGATCGCCCGCATCCGGTCGCTGATTCACAAGGCGGAACCGCAGCGAGGCCCGGTGCAACTCAATCAGTTGATCGATGAAACCATCGCCATCGTCTCCGGCCAGGCGTCGCGGAGCCAGGTCGCGGTCCACCTGGAACTCGCCCCCGATCTTCCCGAAGTACCCGGCGACAGGATTCAACTGCAGCAAGTCATCTTAAACCTGGCCGTGAATGGCATCGAGGCCATGGCGCCAGTCTCCAGCCGGCCACGGCGCCTGTCGATCCGTTCCTCTTTCGACCGCGACCGGCGCGAGGTTCACGTCCTCGTGCAAGACAATGGCGTTGGAGTCGGCGGCGATGCGATGACGCGCGTCTTCGAACCGTTCTTCACGACGCGGACCCAGGGCATCGGCATGGGCTTGCCCATCAGCCGTTCGATCATCGAGGCGCACGGCGGGCGGCTCTGGGTGCAATCGGAGGTCGATCGTGGCTCCGTCTTTCAGTTCACCCTGCCCGCCGCTGAAGGGAGGACCGCGTGAAGGAGCAGGATCCGACCGTCTTCATCGTCGATGACGACCGCGAAGTCCGGCTGGGGCTGGAGAGCCTGATCCGCTCCGTGGGGCTTCGCGCCGCCATCTTCGCTTCGGCAGACGAGTTCATGGCCGCGCCGCGTCCGGACGCGCCCGCGTGTTTGATCCTCGACGTGCGCATGCCCGGCCAGAGCGGTCTCGACCTGCAGCGCGAACTGCGCGGCGCCGGCATTCACATCCCCATCGTCTTCCTCACCGGCCATGGCGACATTCCCATGACCGTGCGCGCCATGAAGGAAGGCGCCATGGAGTTCCTCACCAAGCCGGTGCGCGGCCAGGATCTCCTCGACGCGGTTCAGAAGGCCATCGCGCGGGATCGCACCGCGCGCCAGAAGAGAGCTGAGTTAAGCGAATTGCGCGCCCGCTTCGACTCCCTCACACCCCGCGAGACGGAGGTTCTCAACCTTGTCGTTGCGGGCTTGCTCAATAAACAGATCGCCGATGAGCTCGGCACCAGCGAGTTGACCATCAAGACCCATCGCGCCCACGTGATGGAAAAGACCAGAGCCGACTCCCTCGCCCACCTGGTTCGCATGACCGAGACGCTCAAGCGATCGACGGCAAGATAAGGACGAGTCTCCTCCTAAAGCAGGATAGTATTGCCTTCCGCGAATTGTTAGCTTCGATTTGGGCGAGATAGAAGTCGACCCCAGATCGGACGACCTGCATTGAAGCCGGTTCGCAACAACGCGCGTGTCGTAGTCATCGTGGACGACGAGGAGCCGTTCCGGGAGGCGCTGGCCAGCGTTCTCAAGGCCGCCGGCCTCGCCGTCACCCTGTTCGCATCCGCGGAGGAGTTCCTCGATCTCTTTGACCTGCGGAGCGCCGCCTGTCTGATCCTCGACGTGCGGCTCCCGGGGATGAGCGGGATTGAATTGCAAAGACGGCTGCACGAAGCCGGCGACGCCGTGCCCATCATCTTTGTGACCGGTCACGGCGACGATCGCGTCCGCGAGCTGGTCCTGAAGGCCGGAGCCGTGGCATTTCTGACCAAGCCGGTGCGAAGCGGTGTCCTTCTGGCGGCAATCCAGGCGGCGATCTCGGGAGTGGCACCGGGCTAACCGGAAATATCAACGACAGCGATCGGTTCGCGATGGCGAATGTAGGTGAGCTGAGCATTCGCACAGGAGACGTATGTCCGTCGATCCCGACGGCAGCGGGAGTTACGAGGAGAACGGTTATGAGCAGCGCGAATTCATTTGGAGACAACCCGAAGCCGGCAATCGCCTGCAGCACCAACCAGCGCTGGCCGGCGGTCATCCGGTTGATCGAAGCCGTTCTGATGGTCGCCGGGATCGCGCTGATCGGCTTCGCGTTGTTTGCCCGGGTCGAAGGGTATCTCGCCTCGCAGGCTGCGCTCCGCACCTTCGAATCCGAAGTCTTCAGCTCCGCTGCGGCGCTCGCCGCGGACTCGAACCAGGCACCCCTGCCCGAGCCGGACTTTACCGGATGGGACCAGGACCGTGTTCTCGCCTACCAACAGCCTGCACCCGAACTGGCAGTTCCCATCGCCGTACTCCAGATTCCCAAGATCCATCTCGTCGTCCCCGTCTTCCGCGGAACCGGCAGCCTCACTCTCAACCATGGCGCGGGCTTGATCGCAGGGACGGCGCAGCCGGGTGAGGACGGAAACATCGGCATCGCCGCGCACCGTGACGGGTTTTTCCGCGGCCTCAAAGACCTCGCGGCCGGCGACACAATCGAGCTCCGCACCCGTCGGGGCAAAGACATTTACAAGATCGATCGCCTTCAGGTCGTGAGTCCGCGCGAGGTAAGCGTCTTGGGGCCGCAGCGCGAACCCTCGCTGACTCTGGTCACTTGCTACCCGTTCCACTACGTCGGGAGCGCGCCCAAAAGATTTGTCGTCACCGCACATCGCACGCAGCACCTGCCGGCCGGGCCGCCGACATCTCAGTCCCGGCTCAACTCATAACCGCAGTTCAACCCAGGAGGAAACATGAACCGTTCTATCAACAAGCCCCGCTTCTTTGCCCTGCACGCAGTGAGTGCAGTCGCCCTGACCCTGGCAGCCGTCGGCGCCTATGCGCAGGACAGCACCACAACCACCGTACGCCACGGCGAGCCTTCGATCGAAACCAGCGTACGCAACGCGGAGATCGTTTACGTCGAAGGCAACGACCTGGTGCTCAAGCTCGAAAATGGCAAGGTCGAGCACGTGGTGGTTCCATCGGACGAGAAGTTCACCATCGACGGCCGGGACCTCACCGTGCGCGCCCTCAAGCCGGGCACCCGCATCACCCAGACCATCACCACCACCACGACTCCACATTACGTCAACACGGTGCGGACCCTCAAAGGCAAGGTGTGGCACGTCAACGCTCCCAGCTCCGTCATCGTAACCCTGCCCGATGGCACGAACCACATCTACAAGGTGCCCTCCCACGCCAGGTTCGCGATCAACGGCCAGCCTAAGACTGTCTTCGATCTCAGGAAAGGCATGAGCTTCGAGGCGACCATCGTCACCGATGAGCCGCAGACGGTTGTGGCCAGCAGCAAATCCACCGTCGGACAGGCGCCGGCTCCGGCAACCCCGCCGCTGCTGGGCGTGCTGCTCATTCAACAGGCTCCCCCGCCGGCCGCGGAAATGGCCTCGAACATCTCGGCCGAACACGGGGATTCCGCAGTGCTGCCCAGCACCGCGAGTCCGCTGCCCTGGATTGGTTTGCTGGGCCTGCTCGGCATCGGCTCCTCGCTGGGGCTGGGCCTGGCGCGGAAGTTCGCAAAGCTCAACGCCTGAGAGACTCGAACTCCCTGTCCGGCTACGGCGCCGGACAGGCGGTCCGGGCTTCGCAATCGCAACTCACTCGAGTGATCCACCAGTCTGAAGATCGCTCGAACCGAAAGGAGAAGAGGATGAAATCGCAGAGAATCAACAAAATCATCGCCCTGTTCGCCGGCGCCGTGCTGGTCATGGGCGCAGGCCGCAGCATGGCAGATGCGGAGCCGAATGATACCGTTCCCGTCACCATGACGGTTACGGCCAGCGTGGCCAACGGCAGGCGCATGCCGCAGATCGGCCGCGACGACGTCGTCGTCCGGCAAGGCAAAAACCGGCTCGAAGTCACCAACTGGGTCCCCGCTCGCGGCGACCGCGCTGGCCTTGAGCTGTTCATCCTGATCGACGATCGGGCGGACGCGAGGATCGGTCTGCAGTACGACGACCTTCGCGAGTTCATCAACGCCCAGCCCGCGTCGACGCTGGTCGGCGTAGGGTACATGCGGAACGCGAGCGTGCAGGTGGCGCAGAACCTGACGGCAGATCATGGCCTCGCCGCCGGCGCGCTGCGCCTGCCTCTTGCCGCTGCGGGAGCGTATGACAGTCCGTACCTCTCGGTGGCGGCCCTCATGAAGAGCTGGCCCTTGGATCAAAACCGCCGCGAGGTGGTGATGATCACCGACGGCGTGGGGCGCGAACGGTTCCATCTCGGCTGGCACCGCGGATACCGGCTCGATCCGGATGTGGACGCGGCGGTGGCAACGGCGCAGAAGACCGGGACCAACATCTTCACCGTCTACGCACCGGGCGCAGCTCGCTATCACCGCGGTTACTGGAACCTGCTCAACGGGCAGACGAATATGGCGCGGCTCTCCGACCGTACCGGCGGCGGGTCGTTCTATCTCGGCTTCCACAGTCCCGTCAGCATTCGTCCCTACCTCGCGCAGCTCCAGACGATCCTGGACAACCAGTATCTTCTGAGCTTCTCCGCGACATCGGGGAAGAGGTCCGGCTTTCAGCCAGTCGGCCTCTGCACTGAGGTTGCCGGCGTCTCTCTTACCTCCCACGACGCCGTATGGGTTGCGGTCCGCAAGTGAAGGTCGCGCTCAAACTCTCCGGCTCTGAATCGGCGGCTCAACCCGCGAGCAAAGGCCGCCGTTTCGGCGCCGGAGATTACAGCAAAACCAGGGTAGTCCCGACCGGCGTTGCCGACCCTCCACGAATGAACCTGCCCCCCGACCCCTGATTCCTGGCCTCTAGTCAGAATCCCCCGCGCGCATCGACGTTTCGGCAATGGGAAGCCGGACCATGGCGCGGGCGCCGGGACCGTCTTCCCGATTCGCGAGGCGGACTTCCCCGCCGTGGGCGCGGGCGATCTGCTGCGCCAGCGCCAGGCCCACGCCGCTGCCCGCGGGCTTGGTGGTATAGAAGGGCACGAAGAGATTATCGGCGTTGGCGATGCCCAGGCCGCGGTCTTCAATGGAGATGGTGAGGCTCGTACCGGCCGCTTGCCAGGTGGCGCGCACCGGGTGGGAGCCGTTGCCAAGCGAGGCATCCACGGCGTTGGCGAGCAGGTTGATGAACATCTGCTCGAGCTGGTCCGGGTCGGCGTCGACGGTGGCCGGAGGGCCCGGATCCAGTTCGATGGGCAGGCGCTGTTCGAGGAGCACGACGCGCTCCAACAACGGGCCGATCGAAACCGAACGCAGCCGCGGCGGGGGCAACTGCGCAAGCTGCCGGTAGGACTGGACAAAGCGATGAAGCGCGTCGGCGCGGCTCTCGACCACGGCCAGTCCGCGGCGGAAGTCGGAGCGGGTGGCTTCTTCGGTGTCGAGCGAATCGACCCGGAGCAGCAGGCTGCCGGCGATGGACTTGATGGGGGCCAGCGAGTTCGAAAGCTCGTGGCCAAGGACGCGGATGAGGCGCTTCCAGGCGGCCTGCTCTTCTTCCTGCAGGGGCACGCTCACGTCGGCCAGGAGAAGCAGGATGTGAGGCGCGCCCTCCTGGCGGAAAGCCGCTTTGCGCAAGAGCCAGCGCGTCGGCCGGCCGCCAAAGGAGCGGATCGATTGATCGGGAGCGTTGAGCAGCTCTTCCAGCCCCAGTTCGCGCGCCGGGCGGCCAAAACAGCGTGCGTATTTGAGTCCCAGCAGCCGCAGGCCGGCGTTGTTCACCAGCTGGAGAAGGTTTTCGCGGTCGAAGGCGAAGAGCGGCGCGTGCATGACCTCGAAGATGCGGGCCAGCAGGGCCGTGGCTTCCAGAGAGCGCACCCGTTGCCTTTGCAAAAGGTCGGCGAGGGCGTTGATCTCGGCGGCGAGCTCGCCGAGGGAGTCGGGCGAGCCGGCGCCGCGGGCGCGGAAGGAGTAGTCGCCCTCGCGAAGGGACGAGACGACGTTGGAGAGCGTCTGGACGGGACGGCTCAGGCCGTCAACGAGCGCCGCGCCGATCAGGGCGAAGTAGAGCACCAGGCAAAGGGTGAGAAGTACCGACGCAGCCACGCCGACGTGCTCTCTGAAGAAGAGAATGGCGGCAAAGAGGAGTCCGGGAAGGCTGAGCAGCAGGCAATAAACCCAGGCCCGGCCGATGGCCGAGCGGGGAGGACGGCGGTGGCGCTTGCTGGCAGCCATACTCACAAGCCATATTTTTCGATGCGCCGGTAGAGGGCGGAGCGGCTGAGTCCCAGGGCCTCGGCGGCCTGGGAGATGTTGCCGTTGCAGCGACGCAGAACCTTGCGCACCAGCAGGGCCTCTACCTCGTCGATGCTCATGTTTTCAAACGACGGCGCAGCGGAGCGGGATGTTGCGATGGCAAGATTCGCGGGCTCGACCTCCGCGCCGCGGCAGAGCAGAACGGCGCGCTCCACCGTGTGTTCGAGCTCGCGGACGTTGCCGGGCCACGGGTACTGCATGAGCTGCTGCATGGCGGCGGGGGAGAAGCCGTTGACCTGCTTGCGGTACCGGCTGCGGTTGCGCTCCAGGAAGTGCATGGCCAGCGGCGCGATGTCCTCGCGGCGGTCGCGCAGGGCCGGCAGATGGATCTCGACGGTGTTGATGCGAAACAGGAGGTCCTCGCGGAAGTTGCCGGCCTTGGCTTCTTCGTGCAGAAGAGCGTTGGTGGCCGATAGAACGCGAACGTCGACGCGGCGGGTCTGCGAAGAGCCGACCCGCTCCAGTTCGCCGGTTTCAAGCACGCGCAGCAGCTTGGCCTGCTGGCGGAGCGGGACGTTGGCGATCTCGTCGAGAAAGAGCGTGCCGCCGTTGGCCAGCTCGAAGCGGCCCACGCGGTCGGTGCGCGCGTCGGTGAAGGCGCCTTTGACGTGGCCGAAGATCTCGCTCTCGAAGGTGCCCTCGGGCAGCCCGCCGGCGTTCACGGCAACCAGGGGCATGCGCGAGCGCGGCGAGGCCGCGTGCAGGAGCCGCGCCACGATCTCCTTGCCGGTGCCGTGCTCGCCGGTGATCAGCACGTTGGCGTCCGACGGGCCGACCTGCGCGATCAGCTCGAGGACGGGCTGCATGGCCGGAGCGCTGGCGATGAACTCGGGCATGCCCTCGGCGCGCAGCAGGCGGTTTTCGAGCTCGAGCTGGCGCGCGCGCCGGAGCGCCTGGTGCAGCTCGGCGTGGACGCGGATGAGCGAGACCAGGCGCTCGTTCTCCCAGGGCTTCTGGATAAAGTCGCGCGCGCCGCGCTTCATGGATTCGACGGCCAGGCCGATGTTGCCCCAGGCCGTCATCACGATGACGGGGACACGGCCGTCGATCTCCTGGATGCGCTGCAGAAGATCGAGCCCCTCCTGGCCGGAGGTGGTGTCGCGCGTGTAGTTCAGGTCGATGAGCAGCACATCGTAATCGGCCTGTCCCATGGCTTCGATGAGAAGCTGCGGAGAGCGGACGCAGTCCACGTCGAAGCCCTGGGGCTTGAGGAGGAGCTCGACGGCTTCGAGGATGTGGGGCTGGTCGTCGGCGACCAGGACGCGGGTCTTTGCCTGCTTACCGATGGCCGGCCGGCCGGCCGGGGTATTCGATACGGGTTGTTCTGTGGCAGTCATGGATGCTTCCAACAATTCTATGGCGCGTGCGAGACGACGCCGGATTTGGCGGCGTCGATGGACACGCCCGTCCGCTCCAGTGTTTCACCGGTGGCCTGGTCGATGGCCACTTTTGCCTCTTCATAGGCCGTCTGCGCCGCCACCAGCGCGGATTCGGTGACGGCCAGGGCGTTATCGGCGGTGAGAACATCGAAGCCGGACTTCGCGCCCAGCAGCTTCTCCTGCTTGGTGATGTCGAAGGTCTTCTGCGCCAGGTCGCGCGCCTGCTGCGCGGCCTGCACGCGCGCCTGCGCCTGTTCGAGGGCGAACTTCGCGTTGCGCACGTCGAAGCGAATGCCCTTCTGCTCCTCCACGGACGTGATCTGGCTCTGGCGGTACTGGAGCACCGCGCGGAACTGGTCTGCTTTATAAATGCGCTGCCGGAGATTGATCTGCAGGGTCATGCCCACCTGATACTCGGGCGAAGAGTAGTTGAACGTGTTCTGGAACATCCCTGCGAAGTCGGTGGGCAGGGTCGTGGTGCACTCGGCCGGACTGAGGTTGCAGTAGGGGTTGTGCGGTCCCGCGATCCCTGCGCCCAGATAATAGCCGTACATGTTCAGTGTGGGCAGCAGCTCGCTGTTGACTGACTTCAGGCTGCTGCGCTGAATCTCGGCCTGCTGTTCGTAGATGCCCACTTCTGGGCGGTTCTTTTCGGCCTCGGCAATCAGGGCGTCGATGGGCTTGTCGGCGTTCGGATCGGGCGGCCCGTTCAGGTCGAGGGGGACGATAGGCACGGTGTCGATGACGGGATCGTCCGTCCGGGTCAGGGCGTTTTTCATCTGCAGTTCGTAGAGACGGAGATTGGCCCGGGCCACCGTGAGATCGCCTTCGGCGGCGGCGACCGCGGACTCGTCCTGCATTACCTGCATGGCGGGAACGGCTTTGAGCTCAAGTTGCTTCTGGTCGTCCGACTGGGTCTGCCTGGCGAGGCTCAGCGAGCGCTCCTTGATCTGCTCATCCTGATAGGCGCCCGCAAGGCTCCAGTAGATGTCCTCGACTTGTGTGACTGTCGCAATCACCTGGGCCTCGAAGGCCAGGTCCGTGATCTTCAAATTGCGCTTGGCGATATGGATATAACGCTCATTGCTGGCCAGACCGAATCCGGAGAGCAGCGGCTGCGTGACCTCGGCGATGAATTGCGCGTAGAGGGTGGGATTGATGACGTTGTAGGGACTGTTGCTTGCGACTCTCTGGCCGCCGTACTGAAAGTACAGGTTGGTTCCCAGGGGAAAAGACTGGCTGAAGCTGCCCGAGCCCTGGATGGTGTTGGTCTTCAGGATCGGGGTGCCGACCTGAAAGATGTTCTCCTCCTGCGTGACCGTGTGGTCGACATATCCCTTGAAGGTGACGTAAGGATCGAAGGAGGGAACCGGCGCGCCCGCGCCGAGGGTCGATGTGACGATGCCCCCCGCGCCCGCGGCCGCCAGACCGGAGCTCGATCCACCGGAGGAGGTCGACGCGCCAAAGCCCCCCTGCGTGCTCTGCACAATGTTGGTGTTGACGCCATTCACCGCCCCGCCGGCCCGGGTGCGGGCAAGATCGGTCTGCGCAATGGGAAAGTTATAGCGGAAGTAGGCGATGTCGAGGTTGTTCTCGATAGCGAGGGCGATGGCGTCGTGCAGCGAGAGGTAGAGCTTGCCGTCGCGGATCAGATCGTAGAGCAGCGGCGAGTTGGTCAGATCCACCGGGGGCGCGGTGCTCGGCATGTAGGCCGCCAGCGGATTATGCGAGTGAGGGAGGGCGATGTGAAAGGGATGTTGAGGCGGAGCCGGCTGCTCATTCTGGCGCATGAGATCGGCGAGCGGAGGCGGCTGGGCCGGCTGGCTGCCCGTCGATGACGATGCCGGCTGGGGAGCGGCGGGAGTCGTCTGCGTATTCGCGGGCGCGGACGAAGCAGGCGCGGGCTGCTGCTGCCCGGGCTGCTGCGCGCTGAGAGCGAGGTTCACCTGGAGGAGAAAAACCGCGGTTAGGGCCTTGATCCAGCTTGCCGGGCTCGATTTCCGATGATTGAACGGGCAGAGATTCACTTGGTTTCCACCTCCATAGTCCTTGGCGCGACCTGCTCGTCGCGCGTGATCCAGCCGTCGCGGAGCTCGACGATGCGCTTGCCGTAGCGGGCGTTTTCGTCCGAGTGCGTGACCTGCACGATGGTGGTGCCCTGGCGGTTCAGCTCGCAGAAGAGCTCCATGATCTCGCGGGCCTGGGTGGAGTGAAGGTTGCCGGTGGGTTCGTCGGCGAGCAGCAGCGACGGAGCGTGGACCACGGCCCGCGCGATGCCCACCAGCTGCTGCTGGCCGCCCGAGAGCTGGTTGGGGAACAGGTCCTTCTTGGCAACGATCTGGAACCGGTCGAGGATGTCGGCGACCATGCCCTGGCGCTCTTTGGCCGGCAGGTTCTTGTAAGAGAGCGGTAGGTCGATGTTCTCGGCCACGGTGAGGTCGTCGAGCAGGTGATAGCTCTGGAACACCATGCCGATGCGCTGCCGGGCCAGGTCGGCCCGCTGCTTGCGATTGAAGGAGTGCGCCGGCGTGTCGCCGAACCAGTACTCGCCCAGCCAGCCGTCGTCGAGCAGCGCGAGCACGTTGAGCAGCGACGATTTTCCCGCGCCCGATGGCCCCATGATTGTAAGGAACTCGCCCTCGCGGATGGTCAGGCCGATGCGGCGCAGCACCCACGTCTCCGTGTGGCCGGTTTTATAACTGCGTTCTACGTTTTTCAGTTCGATCATTTGCTACCTCATCCTCGAATTCAAGGCATCGCCTGCCGTCACTCAATGCGTAAAGCCTTCATGGGTTCGACCGCGGCGGCGCGGCGCGCGGGAAAATAGCACGCCACCAGCGCGGCAAGAAATAAGATGGCGCCGACCGCGCAGAAGGCGGAGGGATCGATGGCGCCGACGCCATAGAGCGTGCTGCGCATGGCGCGGCCCACAAAGTATGCGCCTGCAAGACCGACTCCGAGGCCCACGCACGCCAGCAGGGCGCCTTCGCCCAGGACCATGCGCACCACGCGCTCGCGGCTTGCCCCGAGCGCCATGCGGATGCCGATCTCGTGCGAGCGCTGGCCGATGGCAAACGCCATGACGCCGTAGATTCCCACCGTGGCAAGAGCCAGGGCAAGCACCGCAAACACGACGAAGAGCAGAAGCGAGAAACGGTTGCCGGAGAGATCTTCGTCGCGCACCTGGTCGAGCGTGCGCACGTGGGCAAGCGCGAGCGTGGGATCGACGGAGTGGACGGCGGCGGTGACGGCCCTGGTCATGGTCAGAGGATCGCCCGCCGTGCGCACGCCCATGGCCATCTCGATCCAGGGGCTCTGGTAGAAGGGAACCAGAATCTCCTCGCGCTGATGGTCGAAGTCGCCGCCGCGCACGTTGTGATAGACGCCCACGATCTGCCACGCCTGGTAGGGCCCGAGCTTCTGCTCGCCGGGAACGATCTGTTCCACGTTGAGCACGCGGCCGATGGCACTCTTGCCCGGGAAGAAGTGCCGGGCGAACTCCTCGTTGATCATGGCCACGCGCTGGCTGCCGGCGTTGTCGTCTTCCGTAAAGAACCGGCCCTGCATCAGTCGGATGCCGAAGGTTTTGAAGTAATCGGGCGTGACCATGCCAAAGCCCGCGCTGGGGCGCTGCGAAGGATTGGCGTACGTGGGCCCGCCCGCGATGGTGAAGGGCATGCCGAAGCCCGGCCCCTCCAGCGGCATCCCGGTCGCTCCCGCCGCGCTCTCCACGCCCACCGTGGACTCGATCTTGCGGACGATCTGCTGATAGTAGGCGACGATCTGAGCCGCGTCGTAGTTCATGCCCTTGTTCATGGGCAGCTCGAAGGTGAGCACGTGTTCCGTATTCACGCCAAGATCGACGTGCGCGAGATTCCAGAAGCTGTGCAGGGCCAGGCCGGCGCCGGCCAGCAGAGCGCAGGCGAGGGCGAACTCGCTGACGACCAGCAGCTGGCGCAGACGCGCCCTCATGCGCCCCGATCCCGAGCGGCCGCCCTCCTTGAGAGAGTCCGCGGGATCGACGCGGGAGGCGTACCACGCGGGCGCGCAGCCGAACAGCAGCCCGGCGATCGTGGTGGCGGCCAGTGCCACAAGCAGCACGGGAAGGTTGAGCGTGAGATCGGCTTCGCTGGGCAGGGTGTCGTGCGGCATCACGGCAATGAGGCCGCGCAGCATCGCGTAGCCCAGGCCGACGCCAACCACGCCGCCGATCGCGGCCATGAGCAGGCTTTCGGTGACGAACTGGGCGAAGACCGTGCGGCGCGAGGCGCCCAGCGACGTGCGGATGGCGATCTCCTTCTGCCGCGTGGTGCCCTTCGCCAGCAGCATGTTGGCCACGTTGACGCAGGCGATCAGCAGCACGAATCCGACCGCGCCAAGAAGCAGCCAGAGCGTGAGCTTGACGTTATCGCCGAGGAAGTCGTCCTTGAGCGGTTCCACATAAGCGCCCCACCCCTTGTCGGAGCGCGGGTAGGCCTGGGCAATGTGCTCGGTGACGGCGTCCATGTTGGCCTGGGCCTGCTTCATGGTGACGCCCGGCTTGAGCCGGCCCATCACCAGCAGCCAGTGAAAGTCATGGTTCTTCTGGTCGGGCGTGAAGACCAGCGGCACCACCAACTCCGCGTTCAGACGATCGGCCGCGCCCGCGGCCAGCACGCCGACCACGGTGTAGGGCTTCTGGTCGAGCGTGATCCGTTTGCCGATAATGTGCGGATCAGAGCCGAGGCGCACCCAGAGCCTGTGCATGAGGATCGCCACCTGATCCTTGCCGGCGACGCCTTCCTCGGGCAGAAAATCACGGCCCATCAGGAACCGGTCGCCCATCATGCTGTACATCCCCGGCGTGGTCATCTGCGCCGGCACCATCTCGGGCTCCTGCTTGCCGGCCAGGTTGAAGCTGGTTCCGGTGAAGGCCTTGAGCGCCTGGAAAGAGTCGCTCTGCTGCTGCCAGTCGAGGAAATCGCCGGCTGCGACCACGTTGTGGAAGCCTTGAATTTTGGACCAGACCATGACCAGCTGATCCGGATTGGGATACGGCATGGGTGCGAGGAGGGTGGCATAGACGACGGTGTAGATGGCCGTGGTCGCGCCAATGCCGAGCGCCAGCGTGATGACCACCATCGCCGTCAGGCCGAGGCTCTTGCGCAGCTTCCTGAAGCTGTAACGGACATCGCGAAGTACGTTCTGCATTCTGCTCCTCCTTCCGGATTCGATCGTCTACTCCGTGTGCAGCGCCTCACTCCGTGCGCAGCGCTCGAATGGGTTCCACCGTGGCGGCGCGATGCGCGGGCAAAGCCGCGGCCAGGGCCAGCATGATGGCTGTAAGTCCGACGGCGGCGAGCAGCGCCAGCGGGTCGAAGGTGGAGACGCCATAGAGCTGGCTGCGGAACAATCGCGCCAGCGCCACGACGGCGGGCAATGCGACAACGACGGCGATAACGGCGATCAGCGCCATCTCGCGGACGATGAGGCCAACGACGCCCCAGCGTTGCGCGCCGAGCGCCAGGCGGACGCCGATCTCGCGCGTGCGCTGCTCGGTCGAGTAGGCCAGAACGCCGTATAGGCCGACGGCAGCGAGCAGCATGGCCAGGGCCGAGAAGCCGATAGCGAGATAAGCAAGCGCGAGATTATCGGAGGCGCTGAGGTTGACCTGGGCGTCCATGGTCCGCAGGCCGTCGACGACAAGGGTGGGATCGAGCTGGTGAATGGCCGCGCGGATGCCGGGCTCGACGACGTCTGACGATTGCGCGCTGCGGGCGTAGATCTCAACGCCGCCGGGGTGAGGATTCTGGAGGTAGGGGCGGTAGACAGCGGGACCGATGGCGGTGCGCAGATCCTGATGATGGACGTCGCCCACCACGCCGACGATGGTCGTATCGAATTTGGCGTCCGTGCCGCGATCGCTGGAGATGAGGCGGCCGATGGCGTTGCGCGGCGAGCCGTAGAACTTTTTGGCGAAGGCCATGTTGACGATGGCGACCTTGGGCTGCCCCTTGGCGTCGCCGAGGGTAAACTCGCGGCCTGCGAGAACAGGTTGATGGAGGGCGGCGAAGTAGCCGGGGGTGATCCAGGGCTCCTCGAAGTCCATGTTTTCGCCCTCGGGCTCTTTGTAGCCCTGCACGGTGAAGCCGTTGATTTCGGAGTCGCCGGTGAGTTCGGGATCGGTGGAGGCGGAGGCCTGTGTGACCCCGGGGATGCGGCGGACGGCGTCGACGGCGCTCATGACGAGCTCGGAGGTGCGCTGTTCGGTGTAGCCGGAGGTGGAGGGATCGAGGGAGAACTCGACGAGGTTGGCGGTGTCGAAGCCGACGTTCTGGCTGCGGAGATTGTCAAGGGTGCGGACAAAGAGGCCGGCGCCGCCGAGGAGGATGACGCTGAGACCGATCTGAACACCGACGGCGAGCTTGCGGAAGCGCTGGGAGTCGCGGGAGGCGGTGCCGGAGTTCTGGCGCAGGGCCTGGGCGAGGTTGGGACGCAGGAAGTGGACGGCCGGGGCGATGCTGAAGAGCAGGCTGACGACCAGCGAGATGGCCAGGGTGAAGAGAAGCACGCGGGTGTCGATCGAGGCCGAGTAGGGCTCGCTGCCGGGGTCGGAGCTGGTCATGAGGCGCACCAGGGCTTCAGCGACGGCGGGGGCGAGGATGATCCCGATGGCCGCGCCGGCGGCGCCGAGCAGGCCGCCCTCGACAAACAGCTGCGAGAGGATGCGGGAGCGCTTGGCGCCCAGAGCGTAGCGCATAGACATCTCGCGGACGCGGTTGGAGGCGCGCAGCAGGAGCAGCGTGGCGACGTTGATGGCGCACATGGCTACGAGCAGGCCGGCCATGCTCATGAGGATGATGAGCGGGGTTTTGAGGTCGGCGCGGCCGGGCGAGAAGCCCTGCGCGTCGTCGAGAACCTTGAGGTGGGAGTTATCGAGGAAGCCTTTCTTGAAGCTCTCGCTGTGGTGCGGGTAGAGGGTGAGCTCATAGGCGCGCAGGTTGTGCCAGATGGGCTGCAGGCTGGCTTCGGCCTGCTGGCGGGTGACGCCCGGCTTGAGGCGCGCCACGATGGTGAGCCAGATGGACTGATGGTTGGTGAAGTCGTGACGGGGCGCGGTCCAGGGCATGGCGACATCGGACATGCTGACGGGGATGAAGACGCCGGGCCGGTAGCCGCCGATGGCGGACTCGAAGTTGGGCGGGGCGACGCCGAGGATGGTGAAGGCGTGGCCGTTGATGAGCACGGATTGGCCGATGACGCCGGGCGATGCGGCGAAGCGCGACTTCCAGTAGGCGTAACTGAGGACGAGAACGGGATTGGCGCCCGGGGCGGTGTCGTCGGCGGGGGTGAGCAGGCGGCCGAGCGCGGGCTTGAGGCCGAGGACATCGAAGTAGTTACCGGAGACGATCTCGGCGTCTTTGTCTTCGGCCTGGCCGCGCCAACTGATGCCGACGCCGGTTCGGTCGGCGACGAACATGCCGCTGAAGACCTGGTTCTGGTCGCGCAGGTCCTTGTACATCGGGTAGGAGAAGTAGCTGTCGATGTCGCCGCCGAAGCTGGAGGCGGAGCCCGAGAAGTTGCCGGTGAACTGGAGACGCACCAGCTCGTGGGGCTGGCGGACGGGCAGCAGGCGCAACAGCACTTGATCGAACAAGGTAAAGACAGCCGCGTTGGCTCCGATGCCGAGGGCCAGCGTGAGCACTACCGTCAGCGTGAAGGCCGGGGACTTGCGCAACTGGCGCAGCCCGTAGCGGAGGTCCTGGAAGAGCGGGTTCATAGGTCGGTTTCTCCTTGGGCGCGTCTACTCGATGCGCAGGGCCTTCATGGGGTCAATGGAAGCGGCGCGGCGGGCAGGGATGAAGCCGGCGACGGCGGCGCAGATGGCGAGAACCAGGGTCGCGGCGCCGAGCGAAAGCGGATCGTAGCCCTTGACGCCGTAGAGCTGGCTGGCCATGAGGTGGCCGCTCAGCAGCGCCGCGGGAATGCCCAGCGCGAGCCCGATGACGATCTGCCAGAGCGCGCCCCGCATGACCAGGGTCACCACGCCGGGCCGCGTAGCGCCCAGGGCCATGCGGATACCGATCTCGCTGGTGCGGCGCGCGACAAAGTAGGACATGACGCCGTAAAGTCCAATCGACGCGAGCACCAGCGCAAGGATGCCGAAGAGGCTGGTGAGCCGCGCAATCAGGCGCTCCTGATCGAAGTTGCCGGCTACCTGCGAACCGAAGGAACGGAGATCGGTGACCGTGAGGTTGGGATCGATCTGGGCGAGCGTGTGCCGGACCAGGCCGTCGACGTTCTGCTGGGGCGTGTTGAAGTCGAGGATCATCGAGTCCATATACATGGATTGGGTCTCGGTCGAGATCATCATCGGCTGCGTGTAGGCGGCGAAGCGTTGCGCGAGCGGGCGCAAATACACGGGACGAACCTGGTCGCGGGGATTGTTCATCTTGAAGTCGCGGAAGACGCCCACAATCTCAAAGCTGCTCGAGTACTCGGGGAAGTCGATGCCGAAGTGCTGGCCGATGGGGTCCACGTTGGGAAAGAACCGCTTGACGAAGCTCTGGTTGACAATCGCGACCTGCGGCGAGCCCGCCGTGTCCTGGTCGCTGATGTCGCGTCCTTTGACGATAGGCACGCCGATGGAGTCAAGGAATCCCGGGCTGACGCGGTCCCACGTGGAGCCGCAGTGGGAGTTCGGTGGGGGAGCGCCGTGGCCCTGCAGGATGACGCACTCGCCCCAGTTGTCGCCTTCGAGTGGGCTGTACAAGGCCAGTCCGACATGAACCATGCCGGGCAGCGCGGAGAAGCGGTCTTCGATCTGCCGGTAAAGTGCAGGCAGCCTCTCCATGGTGTAGCCGGCCCCCGCCGGGTCGAAGTGGAGAACGTAGCGGTTGGCGGTGGTGACGCCGAAGTTCTGGTTTTCGAGGTTGGCCAGCGACTTGGTCATGAGAATCGCGCCCACGATCAGCACCACGGAGAGCGCGGCCTGGAAAACGACCAGGGCCTTTTGCGGGAGCGACGAGCGGTCGTGCGTAGAACGGTTGACGCCGCGCAGGGCCTCCGCCGGCTGCGAGTGCGAGGAGAGCCACGCCGGACCCGTTCCGAAGAGAATGCCGGTGGCCAGCGAGACCAGGAAGGCGAATCCGAGCACGGCCCACGAGGGGCTGGCGCTGATGGGCAGATTGGTAGCGTCGGGGAAGGCGAGCTTGAGGATCGTCTGGCAGCCGGCGAAGGCAACGGCGAGACCCACAACGCCGCCGATAATGCCGAGCAGGACGCTTTCGGTGAGGATCTGGCGGACCACGATGCGCCGGCCCGCGCCCAGCGCCATGCGTACCGCGATCTCGGAGCGGCGCGTCGTCGCGCGCGCCAGCATGAGGTTGGCGATGTTGGCGCAGGCGATGAGCAGCACCACGCAGGAGAGGATCATGAGCAGCTTGAGTCCCGAGCCCGTCTCCTCCTGCAGGTTCTGGATCCCGCCGCCGGCGGGTGACAGCACCACGTGCTGTTTGGGAATAACGGTGTTGCCCCCGTCCTTCGTGAAATCGGGCTGCGAATACAGCCACTGCCGCAGTGTCGCCGAGACCCTGGCCTGCAGAGTGGCAATATTGGTGCCGGGACGCACGCGTCCGATCGGATACAGCCAGTTGGAAGTCTGGTGATGCAGGATGGAGCTCAACGCCCCGCGCACGTAGGGCTCCATGTTGATCGTCATCCAGAAGTCGGGGGGATCGTCGGTGACGCGGTCGCCAAAAAAGCCGGGAGGCGTGACGCCGATGACGGCGAATGGCTTGGTATCGATGTAGATCGTCGAGCCCACGATGTGGGGATCGGAGGCGTACTCGCCCTGCCAGGCCCGGTAGCTGAGGACGACGGCCGGCGGCGAGCCGGGCGTGTCGTCGGCCGGCGAAAACACCCGCCCTTCCAAGGGGAGAATGCCCAGGACCGAGAAGAAGTTGCCGCTGACGAACTCGCCGTGGAGCTGCTTGGGCACAGCGTTGCCGCGGCGCACGCTCCAGCCCCCCTGGCCGGCCTGCACCGCTGCCAGCTCTTCGAACTCGGGCGTGTTGCTCTGGAGATAGCGGTAGAGATCGTAGGAAAAGATGGAGTAATCGCCGGTGCTTCCGGCATCCTCCGGAAAGCCGCCATCCACGCAGCACTGGTCCTTGTCGCCGATGCGGTAGAGCTGGGCGGGATTGGCGACGGGCAGCGAGCGCAGCAGGATCTGCTGGACGAGCGTGAAGATGGCGGTGTTGGCGCCGATGCCGAGAGCGAGCGTGAGCACCACCGTGAGCGCGAAACCCGGCGACTTGCGCAACTGGCGGAGCGCGTAGCGAAGATCGAGCAACAGGTTGTTCATCGCGTCATTTCTCCGTGCTTTTCGGCGTTGCGCCGGATTTTTGCTGCCCTATTCGCTGCGCAGCGCCTGCATGGGCTCGATAGCGGCGGCGCGGCGCGCCGGGATGAACGAGGCTGCGATGGCCAGGGCGAAGATGGCGAAGGCAGCGAGAACGATGACCGCCGGGTCGAGCGGGCTGACCTCAAACAGCAGCGAGCGCAGCAGGCGCGTGGCAAAGATGGCGCCGACCGCGCCGATGGCGCAGCCGATGAGCCCGAGCCGCGCGCCGGAGCCGAGGATGAGCTTCATCACCGCGGAGCGCTGCGAGCCGAGGGCAAGCCGGATGGCCACCTCCTGCGTGCGCATGGCCGCGGAGAAGGCGATGACGCTGTAGATGCCGAGCAGCGCGAGCAGCAGCGCGGCGGCGGCGAAGCTCGAAATGAGCGCGGCGTTGAAGCGGCGCGGGGCTTCGGTTGTGCTGATGGCCTGCGTCATCGACTCCACCTGCGTGAGCGGAAGCTGGGGATCGATGGAGCGCACCGTGTCGCGCAGCGCCGCGATCATCTGGTCGGGCGGCATGGCCGTCCGCAGAACAATGGAGCCGCCCTGGGCGTTGAGCGAGTCGGCCGGGGCGAGCGATCCGAAAGAGGCCGTGTTCTGGCTGAAGGGCTGATAGATCTGGTACCGCGTGGGCTGGTCGGGCGAGTTCTGCTTGATATCGCCGATCTCGCCGACCACAGTGACCCAGGGGGTGGGCGTCTCCACCATGCCCCAGCGGACGCGCTTGCCGATGGGGTCCTGTCCGGGCCAGAAGTGCGCGGCCAGGGAGTGGTTGACGACGCAGACCAGCGGCGCCTTGGCGCTGTCGGCCAAGGTGAATGCGCGCCCGCGCAGGAGGGGAATGCCCGCGGCTTTGAAGTAGTCGCCCATCACCTGCGAAGACCACGAGAGATCGAGCTGGGCGCCCGGAGGCGGGGTGTAGCCGTCGGCGACGAAGGCATTGTTGTTGCCGTTGCCTGCGGCGGGCAATATCGATGTGACGCCGGCGGCCTCAACGCCAGGAAGCTGCTGCAGCCGTTCCAGGAGATTGTTATTGAAGGCGTCGATCGAGGCCTGCGTGGAGTATTGCTTTTGCGGCAGGCTGTAGGAGGCGGTCAGCATGTGATCGGTGTGGAATCCCAGGTTGACTTCACGGAGCTTCTCGAAGCTTCTTAGCAGAAGTCCGGAAGCGACGAGCAGCACCAGGGCGACGGCGATCTCGGTGACGACCAGGGCCGAGCGCAGCCGCGCGTGCGCGCCGCCGGCCGAGCCGGTGCGGCCGCCCTCTTTCAGGGTTTCGTTCACGCTGGTGCGCGCGGCGGCCAGCGCTGGAATCAGTCCGCAGAGGAAGCCCGTGAGCACCGCGGCGCCGAGGGCAAAGAGGACCACATGCCAGTCGAGACGAATGGACTGGATGCGCGGCAGCGTCTCCGGCAACAGGCTGACGCCGGCGCGCAGAGCGACCGCCGCCAGCCCCAATCCGGTCAGCCCTCCTGCGATGCTCAGAGCCAGCGTCTCAATCAAACTCTGCCGCACCACCACCGCTCCGCTGGAGCCGAGCGCGAGACGTACGGCGGTCTCGCGGCGGCGGCGGATCACGCGCACCAGCAGCAGCCCGGCGAGGTTGGCGCAGGCGATGAAGAGCACGACCGTAACGGCGAGAAAGAGAGCGCGGACCAGCGGGCGTGCCTCGGCCACGGTCTCGTCAGCCAGGGAGCGGACCACGGCGTCGATGTGCAGGCTGCTCATGAAAGCCGGGAAGCTTTTGTCGATCTGCAGGGCGATGCTCTCGGCGTCCTGCTTGGCCTGCGCGGCCGTGACGCCCGGTTTGAGGCGGCCCACCATGCCGAAGTTCCAGCTCGCCGCCGCGGCGCCGCTCATCTCGTCGGGGGTGAAGCTCATGGGGGTCCAGAGCTCGCTCTGGTTCAATTGGCCCGGGACCAGCGGAAACTCGAAGCCGCGGGGCATGACGCCGATGACCTGATAGGTTTTGCGGTCGAGCTCGATCTTGCGGCCCAGGACGTTGGCATCGCCGCCAAAGCGGCTGCGCCACATGGCATAGCTGATCACCACGACTTGGGCGTGGCCGCTGTCTTCGCCCTCTGTGAAGACGCGGCCCATGAGGGGCGAGACTTCAAGGACGGGGAAGATGCTGGCCGTGACGCGGGCGGCGTTGATCTGCGCTGGGGCGCCGGCGCCTACAAGCTCGTAGCCGGTTTGCTGGTAGCCGCCGAGGGCCGCAAAGCTGCGCGTCTCGCGCTCGTAGACGGGGATCTCCGTCGACGTCACGCCGGCCTCACCGGAGTCGGCGCCAATGTTGGCGTTGTTGAGGATGTCCGAAAGGACGACCAGCCGGTCGGGATGCGGGAAGGGAAGCGGGCGCAGCAGCACGCCTTCGACGATCGAGAAAATCGCCGTCGTCGCCCCGATGCCGAAGGCCAGCGTGAGCACCGCGGTAAGCGTAAAGCCCGGCGACTTGCGCAACTGGCGCAGTGCGAAGCGAATGTCGAGCCAAAGATTGTTCATCGCGTTTGACCTCTCCTTTGCCGTCTCCGGCCGGGTTATTCGGTGCGCAGGGCCTCGACGGGCTCGATCGACGCGGCGCGCGCGGCGGGGATGAGCGCGGCGATCAAGCCGGCGGCGGCGAGCGCAAGCGCCAGCAGGACGAACCAGCCGGCCTCCCTTTGCGTGTTGAAGTAGATCACGATGCCGATGATCTTGCGGGCAAGCACGGTGAGGACAAGGCCCGCGGCCGCTCCTGCGCCGAGCAGCCACGCCACGCGGCCAAGCACCATCGCCAGGATGCGGTCGCGCGTCGCGCCCAGGGCCATGCGCACGCCGATGTCGCGCGTGGCCTGATCGACTTCATGACTCACCAGGCCGTAGAGGCCGACCAGTGCCAGGACCAGCGCGAGGCCCGCGAAGATACCGAAGAGCCAGCTCTCCATGCGCTCGAAGACCAGCGTATCGGTGACGACCTCGGTCATGGTTTCGGGGTCGATAAAGGGAACCGTCGGGTCGATGTTGTGAATCGCGTTGCGCAGGGCCGGCACGATCGACGCGGGGCTGCCGTCGAAGCGCAGGACCACGGCCATGTTCGAGAACACATCGACGCGCTGATTGAGCGGAAGCTCGTTCATCAGCCAGTCGCGCTCGGCCAGCGGAGCTTGATAGATGTCCTGGCGGACGTTGCCGACCACGCCGACGATCTGCGTCCACTTCTTCGGGTCGCTGTTGTCATCGATGCGCTGCGCCGTGGCATTGAGTCCCGCGGGAATGAACCTCTTGACGAAGGCCTCGTTCACCACCACGGTGGGCGCGGCGTTGTTGGGGAGGTCGAGGCCTGGCGACAGCATCCGCCCTTCGCCCAGGGGAATGCCGAAGACCTTGAAGTAGCCCAGTGAGACAAACCGGTTCTCGGCCAGGCGCTCCTCGTTAGGCGGGTAGGGCGGCTGGCCGGCGATGTGCAGCTCGGAGTTGTCGCCCCACTCCTTGATGGGCACCAGGTCGATCGCGCCCACCGCGCGCACGCCCGGAATCTCCGCCACGCGGTCGAAGAGCGGCTGATAGAAATCGGCCAGCGGATCCCGGCCCTGGTACCGTTGCGGCGAGAGATTGATCCGCGTGGTCAGGATCTGGCCGGGATTGAAGCCGAGATCCGAATTGCGATAGCTCGTAACCATGCGGATGAGCAGCGCCGACACCGCGACCAGCACCATGGTGAGCGCCACCTGCGTGACGATGAACCCCGAGCGCAGGCGGTGCTGCGCCCGGCCCGTGCCCGCGCTGCCGCCGCCCTTGAGGGCGCGGTTGGGATCGATGCCCGAAAGATGCAGGGCCGGATAGAGTGAAGACACCAGGCTGGCGGCGGCCGCAACCGCCACGGCCGCTCCCAGCACAATCCAGTTGAGATGAATATCCGCGCCGCGCTGCAACGCATGAACGAGGAAGGCGCGCATGAGGCGCAGCGTAGTCCACGCCACGAGCACGCCGCCCGCCGCGCCCAGAGCCGCCAGCAGCAGGCCTTCGGTGAGCACCTGGCGCAGCAGCCGCGCGCGCCCCGCGCCGATGGCGACCCTCATGCCCATCTCGCGCTCGCGCTTGACGCCCCGTGCCAGCAGCAGTCCGGCCACGTTCACGCAGCCGATAAGCAGAACCGCGAGCACCGCCCCCAGCAAGGTCCATAGCGGCCCACGGCTCTTGCCGGTCACGCTCCTGGCCAGCGCTTCAAGCTGTACCGTGCGGCCGCCGTCTGTGTCCGGATAAGCCTTGCCCAGATTGCCCAGGACGCGCGAAAGATCGGCCTGCGCCTGCGCGATGCTGACTCCGTCCTTGAGCCGCGCCACCGTCCGCAGCCAGTGGTCGCCGCGCAGCTTCAACACAGGCTGCATGGAATCGCTAAAGCGCGGTGTATAAATTGCATCCACCAGGTTCAGCGGAAAGCGAAAACCGGCGGGCATGACGCCAATCACGGTGGTGGCGCGCCCGTCGAGCTCGATCGCGTGGCCGAGAATATTGCGATCGCCGTCAAAGTACTTCTGCCAGGCGTCGTAGCTCAGCACGGCGATGTCGTTCCTGCCGTTCTCCTGCTCGCCGGGAAGGTAAGTCCGGCCCAACAGTGCGTGCACGCCGAAGACGTCGAAGAAGTTGTCGGACGAGTGCACGCAGGGAACCAGCACGGGCCCGGTTGCAGGCGTGGTCAGGGTGATCTTGGAATAACTGCTGTAGCCCGCCAGCGCCGCAAAGCCCTTTGTCTGCGCGCGCTCGTCCATGTAGCTTGGCCACGATGCCGGCTGCTCGTACCCGCTCCGGCTCATCGTCTGGATGGCGACGATGCGCCCCGGGTGCGCGTAGGGCAGCGGGCGCAGGATGGTCGCATCGATGACGCAGAAGACAGCCGTAGCCACGCCCACGCTGAGAGCCAGCGTGAGTGCAAGTGTGAGCGCGAAGCCCGGAGCGCGGCGGAGCTGGCGAACGGCGTATCGGAGGTCCTTGAGAACGCCGGTGACCATCGCTCAGCCCTCCACTTCTTCTTCAAGCTTCTTGAGCTCGTCCTCCGAGACCACCTTGCCGTCGAACAGGTGCACCTCGCGCTCAGCGTGGCGGGCAAAGCGGGGGTCGTGCGTCACCATGCAGATCGTGGATCCCTCGCGGTGCAGGTCGGCGAGCAGGTGCATCACCGCTTCGCCGTTCTTTGAGTCGAGGTTGCCCGTGGGCTCGTCGGCCAGCAGGATCGAGGGCGATCCGGCCAGGGCGCGCGCCACGGCCACGCGCTGCTGCTGGCCGCCCGAGAGCTGCGCGGGATAGTGCCTCATGCGGTGCGCCATGTTCACGCGCTCCAGCGCCTCTTTCACGCGGCGCTTGCGCTCGGGACCAGGCATCCCGGCGCGGTACGTGAGCGGCAGTTCCACGTTCTCTTCCACCGTCAGGTCGCCGATCAGGTTGAAGCTCTGGAAGATGAAGCCGATCTCCTGGTTGCGGATGCGCGAGCGCTCCCCGAAGTTGAGGTTCTCGACCGGGTTGCCGTTGAGCAGGTACCGCCCCCCCGTCGGCGTGTCCAGCAGGCCCAGGATGGAGAGCAGCGTCGACTTGCCGCATCCGGAGGGACCGGACATGGCCACGTACTCGCCGCGCGAAATCGTCAGGTGAATGCCCGAGAGGGCGTGGGTTTCGACTTCGTCGGTATAGAAGACCTTGGTCAGATCCTCGATCTCGATCAGCGTGCTGCCGTTGGTTGCCATGCAATTCCCTCCTGGGATCAGTGGTCAGTGATCAGTAGTCGGTGATCAGTGGACCAGTTGTCAGTTGTCGATGCAGGTCCCACTCATCGATCACTGTTCACTGTTCACTGATCACTGTTCACTGCCCTTAGTTCAGCCGGATGTGGTCCACGTTGTCGTAGCGCGACATGTCGGACAAGATGACCGTGTCGCCTTCCTTGAGCCCTTCGAGCACTTCGATCTCGTTCACCGAAGCGCGGCCCACCTTCACCGGAACGCGCGTCGCACCTTTACCGTCGGGATCGATCTTGAAGAGGCTCAGGGTCGAGTCTTCGTTGCCCAGCGCCGGCCGGCCCACGTAAAGCACGTCGTGCAGATGCGCCAGGTCGATGGTTCCGTCCACGCTCAGTTGCGGCACCGCGCCCGGAGGCAGGGGTCCATCGAGTGTTACGTCAACCGTGCGCGTTCCGTTCAATACCGCCGGGTCGATGCGCGTCACGTGCCCCGGAACGATGCCGTTGTGAGTGTCGATCTCGGCCGGCTGCCCGAGCTGGATGTCGTGCGCCTGGGTTTCGGGAATCTGCAGCGACGCCTTGAGCTTGTCGAGCTGGATGACCTCGGCCACGCTCGTGCCTGCGGTCACGTGCTCGCCCACCGAAACCGGCGTGGGCAGCGGAGCGAGCTCGCCCGTGAGGCCCGCCCGCACTTGCAGCGCGGCCTCCTGCGACTGATAAAGGGCCAACAGCGATTTGGCCTGGTCGATCTTGGTCTGCGCTGAGGCGAGCTGCACCAGGATCGCCTTCTGATTAACGGAGATCTGCTCCCGGCTGAGCTGGTGCTGGATGGTCAGTTGCTCGGCCGTGTCCTTCGACTGCTCGTAGGTGAGGCCCGAGATCACGCCCAGGTCGTAGAGCTGCTTGTTGGTCTGCGCCTGCAGCTCGTCCTCAGTGTAGGCGGAGTCGACCGCTGCCGCCGCCGTCTTCTTGTCCATCAGCGTGCTCTCGAGCGTGGCCTGCAGGCTCTTGTAATCGGCCTCGGCGCCCTTCAGCGCCAGTTGCGCGTTGAGCAGCTCCTGGTCCAGCTGCGGGTCCGCCAGGTCCATCAGGATGGTGTCGGGCGTCACCTTCGTGCCCGGCAGTACGCGGATGCGCACCACCGTGGCGTCCGTCTGCGCCGGGATCAGCTCGATCGAGTCCTCGCGGGGGACCAGCTGACCGGTCGAGGCGCGCACCTGGATGGTGAGGTCGCCGCGCTTGACCGTGTCGGTCCAGATGGTGGAGCGGTCGACGGTGGGCGACGCCGGTTTGAGCCGCATGACTAGAAAGGCAAGTCCGGCCAGCACCACCAATCCCACGCCGGCCCAGAGAACGGTGCGGCGCTGCTTCTTCCGTTTGATGTCAGGGCGTGCGATGTCCATTGCCGATAGTCATTGCACACGCCGTGCCAGAGAGAACTGTCGATGCGGGCATTGCAAGAAAAGGGGTTGCGCGGATTAGGACTCGCAACTCCCCTCGCAGCCCTGCCCGATTCCGGCGCGGGAGTGTTCGATTCCGGACAGTGAATCGGCTTGGAGACGGCTCCATCCCCAGCGGTCGCCTGATCGAATCGCAGTAACCGAACTGCCGTGGCCATCCACGGCGCGCGTCTATGGCAGCTGGCTCAGCAGCGTCCGAGCCGGAACCACGATAGGGCGGCGGGAAGCGAAACAGGTTTCCTTCTCAATAGCCAGGTTCACGGCCGCCGGCAGCCTCCATGATTCCGTCGCCTGCTGCTTTGGGGGCGATGGCGGTTCCACGGGAGAGCGGAACTGCGCTGCAAAATACGCGTTATCGCGGGCGCAGCCCGGCCAGAAAATCATCCGCCCCGCGCGTGTTCAGCACATCCTTCGCCCCCAGCCAGGCGCGCTTGAGCTGCCGGATGCCGTAGTCCATCTTGCCCAGGTTGCGGCTGTCGTGCGAGTCGGAGTTCATGACGATGCGGCAGCCCAGTTCTTTGGCCAGGCGGAGGTCGCGGTCGCACAGGTCCAGCCGCTCCGGAGCGGCGTTGTGCTCGACGGCCACGCCCAGCTCGGCGGCGCGCCGCAGCACCGCGCCCATATCCAGCGCGAAAGGCTCGCGGCGCAGCAGCAGACGGCCCGTGGGGTGGCCGAGGATGCGCACGTTGGGGTTCTCGATGGCGCGCAGCACGCGCGCCGTCATCTCTTCCTGGCTCTGCTCAAAGCGCGTATGCACGCTGGCGATCACGATCTCCATCTGCGCCAGCACCTCGTCGTCGAGGTCGAGGGCCCCGTCGCCGAGGATATCGACCTCGATGCCTGCGAAGACGCGAATGCGGCCCTCCATCTGCCGGTCGACCTCGTGGATGCGCTGGATGTGCTCGAGCGCGCGCTTCTCGTCCAGGCCGTTGGTCATGGCCAGGTTCTTCGAGTGGTCGGTGATGGCGATATATTTGTAGCCGCAGGCCAGGCCGGCGTCGGCCATCTCGCGGATGGAGTTGCGCCCGTCGGTGGCCGTGGTGTGCATGTGCACGTCGCCCTTGATGTCGGACTTTTCGATCAGCCGCGGCAGCTTGCCGTGCGCGGCGGCCTCGATCTCGCCCAGGTTCTCGCGCATCTCCGGCGCCATCCAGTCCATGCCGAGGGCCTTGTAGATCTCCTCTTCGGTGGCGGCGGCAACCACCGACTCGTCGTCCAGCCGGGCCAGTGCCCACTCGCTCAGCGTGTAGCCCATCTTCAGCGCACGCTGGCGCAGGGTAACGTTGTGCGCCTTGGAGCCTGTGAAATACTGAAGCGCCGCGCCGAACGACTCCGAAGGCAGCAGGCGCACATCCACCTGCAGGCCATCGCCAAGCAGGAAGCTGACTTTGTTCTCGCCCTTGGCGAGGACCGAGCGAACTCCGGGATAGGCGGCCACGTGCTCGACGGCCCCCGCCGTGTGGCCCGGGGCGCAGCCGGGGCCGGTCGCCAGCAGGTCCAGATCCCCGACCGTCTCGCGGCCGCGGCGCAGCGAGCCGGCCGGCGTGACGCGCTCGATTCCCTTGAACTGCAGCAGGTAAGCGCTGAGCGCCTGCGCGGCCTCTTCGGCCACGTCGATGCGGAAGCGGCCCGCGCTGCGCCGGTACTCCTCGATGCCCTTGCGGAGCTTTTCGATCTGCTTGGCGCCCATGCGCGGCAGCCCCGCCAGCCGCCCGGCCTCGATGGCTTCGGCAAGCTGATCCACCGTGCCGATCTTGCCCGCATCCCAGAGCAGCGCGATGGTCTTGGGGCCCATCCCGGGCAGTTTGAGCAGTTCGAGAATGCCGCTGCCATAGGTGGCGAGCAGCTCGTCGCGCTGCGGCAGGGAACCGGTCTCCGCAATGGCCTGGAGCTTGGCGGCCATGCTCTTGCCGATGCCCTCGATCTCCATGAGGCGGGCGGGATCGTCCGCGGCCGCCGCCAGGTCCACCGTGGTCTGCTCGGCTGCCTCGGCGGCGCGGCGATAGCTGCGCACACGAAAACTGTCGCTCCCGGCGATCTCCATCAGATCGGCCGTCTCGGCCAGCAGGCGCGCCATCGTGCGGTTGTCCATGGATCTCACTCCCCGTCGGCAGTCAACGATAAGCCTAACCCATGCAAGCTTAACGATTCTGCGCGGAGGAGAGAACCAAGGTCAACGCACCGCCGCAAGAAAGCCTTCGCAGACCTCGCCGGGCGCAAAACAATGCAGACCGATGGAGGGAAACCAGATGCAACCGGGCTTGCCCGCCTGTGACAATCTCCACATCCACAGGCACAGGTATACGAAACACCAACTGCTGCAAGGCAGTCGTAAAGTTACGCCCGGCTGTCCGCGCTTCTAGGCTGCGCTATGGGCGCTGTCTCTGAAGCGGACCACCGCATCCGCTTGGGGGCCTTTCTGGCCTTCGACGATGTCGAACTCGACCTCGTCGCCCTCCTTGAGCGTTTTGTATCCGTCCAACTGGATTGCCGAGTAATGAACGAACACATCCGGCCCGTCTTCACGTCCGATGAATCCGTAGCCCTTGGCGTTATTAAACCACTTGACCTTTCCTTTGTACTGAGCCACAGGCTCCTGCCTTCCTTGTTTGATGTGAGGGGGTCTTTGTGAGTTCAGAGAGAGTACTCACTTTGACGTTCTGTAAAAGTATGACGATGATTATTTAAGAAAGGTTTTTCCATTGTTGAACGAAAAATTCCACAGGGTGATACAGCCCCCCTCCCTTCGGCCGGGGAACGGGAAGATTTCTCTTTTAAAATCAGCAGGCTTTATCTCGTCAGATTATTTCTTGCGCCCCAGCGATTTTGCATAGCGCGCATACCATAGCACGCCGCACAGAGTTTTCCCGTCGAGGATGGCGCCCTTGCCGATCATCTTCAGGACGTCGGAGAGCCGCACCAGCCGAAGCTCGATCTTCTCGTCTTCCTCGGGAGTGGCGGCGCCGGCCACCAGCCCTTCGGCAAGATAGATGGTCATCGATTCGCCCAGAAAGCCCGGGCTCGCGAAGTAAGTGATCATGGATCGCCACTTCCGGGCGCGGTACCCGGTCTCTTCGGCCAGCTCGCGCTGCGCGCCTTCCATCGCATCCTCGCCGGGCTCGATCTTGCCCGCTGGCAGCTCCCACAGGAACCGTCGCGCCGCATGGCGGTACTGGCGCTCCATCACGATCCAGGGATCTTTGCGGCTCTTGGAGTTGTCCACGGCCAGGATGACGGCACTGCCGTTGTGGCGGACGATCTCGCGCTGGTTTTCATGGCCGCCCGGCTCCAGGATCCGGTCGCGGACCACGCGAAATAGCGGGCCCTGGTAGACCACCTCCGAGCTCAGAATGTCCGCGGTTTCAAGATCGTCCGGGCCCCCCGGCGCGTGGACGGGCTTCTTCGCCTTGAGGGGCTTGCCAGCTTTGGACTTCGATTTGAGGGTGTCCTTCTGTTTTGCGATCTTGCCGTCTTTGGCCATCGGGCTCTCCTCGTTGTTCTGGGCGCGACTGCATCTTTGCCCTGTCGGATCCGCAAAGGCTGCTGAGCCGCGAACATCAATCCATAGACGAGTATAAGCACTGCGCCGGCCGCCGCCGGAGTTGTTGTGCATCGATCCCGGGCGGCGTGGCATCCTTAACACAGCGCTTTGCCCGCTCCCGCATCTCCGCTCCGCAAGACAGGCAACACGTGACGCAGGAATTGACAGCAGACTGTACTACCCTTTCGGCGGTGCCGGGAACGAGCCGGCTCTTTCAGGACTATTGCGCCGGCGCGGGTTCGGCGCGCGGCTTCTACGCTTCGGGGCCCCCGGACGCGGACCCGCTGGCGCGGCCGCAGCTTCCCTCGCACTGGGCCGAGCTCGTGCCGCTGGTCGCGGCGCAGAACTCCGCTCCTGCCGCCGGAAAGGCTATCGAGGCGCTGGCGGCGGGAGCCGGCGTCGCCGTCACCGGCCAGCAGGTAGGGCTCTTTGGCGGGCCGCTGTTTACGCCCTTCAAGGCCGCCACCGCGCTGGCTCTCGCGCGCAGGGCTTCGGCCGCCGGCCGGCCCCATGTCGCCGTCTTCTGGTTGGCCGGCGAGGACCACGACTTCGCTGAGATCGGCCAAGTCACGCTTCCTTCCGGCAAAGAGCTGCGCAAGCTCGTCTACAAACCTGGGCCGGAGATCTCACCGGGCCAACCCGTCGGCGGCATCCTCCTGGACGACTCGATCCAGGCGCTCGTGGATCAGGCCTGGGACATCGTCGGGCCCTCCGACGCGACAGACGCGCTGGCCGAAGCCTACAAACCCGGCCGCACCTTCGCGGAGGCTTTTGCAGATTTCTACCAGAAGGTGTTTGCAGCGCAGGGCCTGCTCATCCTCGATGCCGGCAGCGGCGACTTCCATCGCCTCGGCGCCCCCGTCCTGCGCGCAGCTCTGGACCGGGCCGACGAGCTGCACGCGGCCCTCCTCGAGCGCAATCGGGCGCTCGAAGCCGCCGGCTACCATGCCCAGGTGGCCGTGACGCCGCAGTCGAGCCTGCTCTTCCTCATCGACCAGCGCACCGGCGCGCGGCTCGCCCTCAAGCGTACCCCGCCCAGCCCGCAGGAGCCGAAGGGTCTGTGGCAGGCCGGACGGCAGAGTTATTCCACGGCCGATCTCACCGCGATTCTGGATGCGCAGCCGGAGCGCATCTCGCCCTCGGCCCTCCTGCGCCCCGTCTTTCAGGACTATCTGCTCGGCTCTTCGGCCATCATTGGCGGCCCGGCGGAGATCGCCTACTTCGCCCAGTCGGCGGTGCTGTACGAAAGGATTCTGGGCCGGCAGACTCCGGCCTTTTCCCGGTTTTCCGCCACCCTTGTGGAGCCGGATGTCGCCGAACTGCTGCGCCGCCACGGCCTGCCGGTCGAAAGCATCTTCGGCCTGGATGCGCAGGGATTGGCGCAGAAGCTGGCAGCCCGCGTGATGCCGGTCGAGGGCAAACGCAAGCTGGCCGCCGCCGGCAACGCCCTCGACGCCGAGCTCACGCCGCTGCTCGAGTGGATGCGCACCCTGGACGCCGGCCTGGGCCGCTCCGCCGAGACCGCGGCCAGCAAGATGCGCTACCAGATGAACCGCCTCCGCCGCCTCGCCGCCAACTTTCAGCTCCAGCGCGAAACCTCGCTGGCGCGTCACGCCGAGGCGATTTGCCAGGCGATTTACCCGGAAGGCGCATTGCAGGAGCGGGTGCACGGGGCGGCGTACTACTTTGCCCGCTATGGGCTGGAACTGGCCGAGACGCTGACGGGGCAGGCGGCGCAGGAGTGTCCTGGGCATGTGGCCGTTTGGCTCTGAGCCTCAACGGCGCGAGGCGCGGAGCTCAGAATCGCTTCGAATTTATTGGCACTCCAATTTGTAGTCGGCGGACGTCACGGGCTGGACTTTCCCCGAAATCCTCTGGGCCTGCCCGTCGAGGCCGACCCGATAGCGAAAATCGAACTGCTGAGCTGGGTACTCGCTCGTATGCCCGCAAAGCTGAACCAGCGTGGTGTGGTCATCGAGCCACCGGAGGGCGCGAAAATAGCGGTGCTCATTGCGATATCGCCTGGTTGAAGGATCGGAACGGAAGATCGCATCGTCGATGCTGATCATGCGGAGCGAATCGGCAAGGAAGAATGCCGCGTCGGTCCGGTCGCTGGCGCTGTGGTTGTTGACGAAAAAGGCCGCGCTCGACGGCGACCAGGCGGCTTGGCCCTCGTAGCCATTCGCGTTCCCGTCCTCGTATTTCTCGAAGGGAACCCGCCTGCGGTTTCGGTCTGACACGCTTTCCAGAAACAGGCTTACTCCCCATTCGTTGCCCGATTTCGCCGCCGTCAATTCCTCGGCGGTCGGCTTGGTGATTTTCGCCGTGAGCGGACAGGCGCTCAGGATGAATTTCGCCTCGAGTACCCACCGGCCATTGGGCGAAACCACGCTCGCCGACTGGCAGTTCGAAAATTCGATCTTCTCTGTTTGTCCGCTTTGCCCGCTGCCAATGCAGGGAGCTGCACCCGCTGCCGCCAGCGCAAGGCAAACCGCCAAGCGTTTCATGCCAGAATCCTTTCTTGAAAGCAATGCCTACTGGTACGGTGAACCCGGCCTCCGACGCTGAGTTTCGCTATAATCCTCGCGAATCCTTGCGAGGTCCCTCATGAAGCCCTTATTTGCCCTCCTCGCCGCCGGCCTGATGGCGGCTGCGCTGGCCCACGCGGAAGCTCCGTCCTGCGCAACCCCGGGCACCGACAACGCTTTCCTCGGCATCAAGACCATCCCGCTGTGGCCGGGGACGCCGCCGGACGCCAAGGGCGACGGCTGCTACGACATTCCCGCGCTGACCATCTTCGACCTCCAGCCGGGTACGGGGAACGGCTCGGCGGTAATCATTTTTCCCGGCGGCTCCTACACCCATCTCGCCGGCAACCTTGAGGGCCGGCAGTTTGCCGACTGGTTTACCGCGCGCGGCTTTACCGCCTTCATCCTGAGCTACCGGCTGCCTTCGCACGGCTACCTGCTGCCGGTTCCGCTGCTGGACGCGCGGCGGGCGGTCCAGACCGTGCGCGCCGATGCGGCGGAGTACCACATTGCCCCGGACCGGATCGTCGTGATCGGATTTTCCGCCGGCGGGCACCTGGCGGCGCTGGCCGGGACCAAGTTTGTTCCTGGCGACCCCGGCGCCACGGATCCGGTGGAGCGGGTCTCGAGCCGGCCGGATTACCTGGTGCTGGGCTACCCCTGGATCGGCGCCGTCAGCACCGACTACTCCGACCTGAACTACTGCAGGGAATTCAATCTGGTCGACCAGTGCGCAGCGCTCACCGCCCAGTTCAACCCCGTCCTCTTCGTCACCAAAGACACCCCGGAGACCTTCATCTATCACACCTTCGACGACCACACCGTTCCCATCCAGCAGAGCCTGGACTTCTTTCAGGCTCTGGTAAAGGCCGGCGTGCAGACCGAATACCACGTCTTTGCCCACGGCGGCCACGGCAGCGGGCTGGGCAAGGGCGATCCCGCCTTGGACGCGTGGCCCAGTCTGCTGGAAAACTGGCTCCGCGCCAGGGGTTTGTTGTCCCGGGATGAAGCCCTGATGGGCGTGGGCCATTGATTGGGGGGCTGAAGGGCGTCGCACCGGGGCGCCTTGAAAAAGCCCCCAAAATTAGAGGCGGGCAGGCGGCGATGGGAGTGGAAGGATTTCCCAAAGCCGACTGCCCGCTGGACCCTGGACCGGGTCTAGGTGGTAGCTTTAGTTTAGGCCTGTTCCCGGCGAAATCAAGGTTTTTTTTAAATAAATATTTTGCGGAGTGACAGCAGTCACAGGACGCGGTATGAAACCCTCCGGACGCGTTGACTTGCTCGATTTCCCCTGATACAAAAAGATGTTCCGCCCGAGAACCGAATCAGCCTCATGAAAGACCAGCAAGATCGGAGTAACGCGGCAAAGCCATGCAAGAGATCGTTCAACAGCTCGCAGCCCTGTTAGTGGGCGCGATCCCGACGGCTCTGCTGTTCATCATTCTGGTAATCGCCTACCAGATCCTGGTGCAGGGGCCGCTCTCGGCCACGCTCAAAGAGCGCTATGCGCGCACGGGCGGCGCCGTGGAAGAGGCTAATCGCGCCATTGCCCTCGCCGAGGCCAAAGCCGCCGAGTACGCCGAAAAGCTGCGCCTCGCGAAGGCGGAAGTCTACAAGATGCGCGAGCAGCGCATCCGCCAGTGGAACGCCGAGCGCGACGCCGCCCTCGACTCCGCGCGAAAAGCCGCCGGCGCCCGCGTAGCCGAGGCCCGGACAGCCCTGGACGCCGACGCCGACGCGGCGCGGCAAACCATTCAGTCCTCGGTAGTGGATCTGGCCGCGCAGGTGGTGCGCGCCGTGCTGCCGGCGGCCGCAGGAGGGGCGCGTTGAGAACTCTCCCCCTTGCCTCGCGGTCTTCCTTGAATAAGGTCTTCGGTTTGCTCCTCCTGGCGGTGCTGGCCGCCGGCCTGGGCCTTACGCCGCGGCCTGCGGTTGCGCAGTCGGCCGCGCCCGCCTCGTCTGCGGACACTGCTTCCTCCACTCCGGCCCAATCCGGCAGCCCGTCCGGCGAGTCGCACGAGCAGGAAGAGATGAAGGGCTTTCTCGAGTCCTCTACCGTACGCTCCATCGCCAGGGTGCTCCATCTCAACCTGACGGTGACCAAGTTTATATTTCTCGCCATCAACTTTGCCGTGCTCTTCTTTGCCCTGGCGATTCCGCTGGGCCGCATGTTGCCCAAGATGCTGCGCAAGCGCTCCGACGCCCTCCAGCACGGGATCGAGTCGGCGCGCAAGCTGACCCAGGACGCCAACGCGCGCCTGGCCGCCGTCGAAGCCCAGATGGCCAAACTCGGCGACGAGATCGAGAAGTTCCGCGGCCAGATGGAGGAAGAGCTCAAGGCCGACGAGGCGCGCATCAAGAGCGCGATCGAGGAAGAGAGTGCGCGCATTGTGGCCGCGGCCGAGCAGGAGATCGGAGCCGCCGCCGTCCAGGCCCGCCGCGGGCTGCGCAGGTTCGCCGCCGAACTGGCCATCGACCACGCCGCGCACCAGTTGGTGCTCACGCCCGAAACCGACCGCGCTCTCATCGCCGAGTTCGCCGAGGGCGTTACGCAGAACCACGCGGGCCTCAAAGGAGGGCAGAACTAGATGCCGGCCTTCGTCTCTCGCTACGCAACCGCCTTTCTCGAAGTGGTCACCGCCGCCAAGCTCGACACGGCCGCCATCGACCGTCAGTTCGCCGACTTTCTCGCCACCTGGGGCGGCAGCGCCGAATTGCGCGCGTTTTTCGCCAATCCGGCCGTCCCCGCCGCGCAAAAGGTTGCTTTTCTCGATACGCTGAATGGAAAGCTCGGCCTGCGCAAGGAGCTGCGCAACCTGCTCGCGGTCCTCATCGACAACGGCCGCATCGGTCACGTGAGCGAAGTAGCGCAGGCATACAAGCGTCTTCTGCAGGCGCAGTTGGGCATCCATCCCGCCGAGATCGTCACCGCCCGCGAGCTGAGCGCCGAAGAGCGCAATGCGCTGGCGGCGCAGGTGGCCAAACTGGCCGGCGGCCAAATCGACGCCAGCTTCAAACTCGACAAATCGATCCTCGGCGGCACAATCGTCCGCATCGGATCGACAGTTTACGACGGCTCCGTGCGCGGCAGGCTGGCGCGGCTGAAGGAGGAACTTGCAAGTGATCAGTGATCAGTGGACAGTGATCAGTGGTCAGCTAGTGGCGTTGGAGTAGAAGGCAAGATGGAAAGTAGTGTTGCGGCAAAATCATTTCGAGATTTGTTGGTTTGGCAGCGGTCGGTCGAGTTGGCTGCAATGATTTACCGTGTCACCTGCGGATTTCCCAGGGAAGAAATGTATGGCTTGAGCAGTCAGATTCGGCGCTCTGCGGTTTCGGTTCCCAGCAACATCGCAGAAGGGCAGGGAAGGCTAACCACAGGCGAGTTCCGCCAGTTTCTTGGCATGGCGCGCGGATCGAACTTCGAACTGCAAACGCAGCTCGAAATAGCGCGCGCGCTGAAGTTCGGCGATGCGAAGTTGGTTGACCAGGCAGAAGGACTATCGCACGAAGTGGGTAAGATGATTCACGCAATACTGGAGAAGACCAGGGACTAGGCGCTATCTTCTGATCACTGACCACTGACCACTGACCACTGACCACTGACCACTGACCACTGACCACTTAAAGGAACGCAATGGCTCAGATCAAAGCAGACGAAATCACCCAGCTACTCCGCGAGCAGATCGCGAACTACGACTCCAAGGTGCAGGTGGACGAGGTCGGCACCATCACCTCCCTCGGCGACGGCATCGCCCGCCTCCACGGCCTCGACAAGGTCATGGCCGGCGAGCTGCTCAGCTTCCCGCACGACGTCGCCGGACTGGCGCTCTCGCTCGAAGAGGACCAGGTGGGCGCCGTCATCCTCGGCGACTACACCGAGCTCAAAGAGGGCGAAGAGGTCAAGCGCACCGGCAAAATTCTGTCCGTGCCCGTCGGCGAGGCGCTCATCGGCCGCGTGGTCAACGCGCTCGGCATGCCCATCGACGACAAGGGCCCCATCGCCACCGCGCAAACCCTGCCCGTCGAGCGCCTCGCCCCCGGCATCATTGACCGCCAGCCCGTGCGCGAACCCATGGCCACCGGCCTCAAGGCCATCGACGCCATGATCCCCATCGGCCGCGGCCAGCGCGAGCTCGTCATCGGCGACCGCCAGACCGGCAAGACCGCCGTCCTCCTCGACACCATCATCAATAACGCCAGGAACGACCTTATCTGCATCTACTGCGCCATCGGCCAGAAGCGCTCCTCCATCGCGCAGGTCGTGCAGACCCTCACCGAGATGGGCGCCATGGGCCACACCATCATCGTGGCCGCCTCCGCCTCCGAGCCCGCGCCCATGCTCTACCTCGCGCCCTACGCCGCCTGCGCCATGGGCGAGTACTTCCGCGACAACGGCAAGCACGCGCTGGTCATGTACGACGACCTCTCCAAGCACGCCATGGCCTACCGCGAGATCTCGCTCCTGCTGCGCCGCCCCCCGGGCCGCGAAGCCTACCCCGGCGACGTCTTCTATCTCCACTCGCGCCTGCTCGAGCGCGCCTCCAAGCTCAGCAACGAAAGAGGCAGCGGCTCCCTCACCGCGCTGCCCGTCATCGAAACCCAGGCCGGCGACGTCTCGGCCTACATCCCCACCAACGTCATCTCCATCACCGACGGCCAGATCTTTCTCGAAACCGACCTCTTCAACTCCGGCGTCCGGCCGGCCGTCAACGTCGGTCTCTCCGTCTCGCGCGTCGGATTCTCGGCGGCCATCAAGGCGGTCAAGCAGGTGGGCTCCACGCTCAAGCTCGACCTCGCTCAGTACCGCGAGCTCGCGGCCTTCGCCCAGTTCGGCTCCGACCTCGACCCGCTCACGCAAAAGCAGCTCAACCGCGGCCAGCGCCTCACTGAATTGCTCAAGCAGCCGCAGTTCCAGCCCCTCACCTGGCAGCAGCAGGCGGTGGTGCTCTTCGCCGGCACGCAAGGCTATCTCGACGACCTCAAGGTCGCCGACATCCGCGCCTTCGAGGACGGCCTGCACAAGTATTTCGGGGCCTCGCAGCAGGCGCTGCTCGCCGACCTCACCCAGAAGAAGGCGCTCGACGACGACCTCCGCAACCGCCTCCACGCCGCCATGAAGGAGTATAAGGAAACGTTTGTGGCCGAATTGGCGGCGGCAACAGCGTAAGAACGAGTGGACAGTGAACAGTGGACAGTGAACGGAAAGACGCCCGAGAAAGCACGACTACCGACTGTCCACTGACCACTGACCACTGACCACTGACCACTGAGCACTGAAATGGCGAACGTACTCGACCTCCGACGCCGCATCCGCAGCGTGAAAAACACGCGCCAGATCACCAAGGCCATGAAGATGGTCTCGGCCGCCAAGCTGCGCCGCGCCCAGGAGCGCGCCCTGGCCGCGCGCCCTTATGCCGAGATGATCCAGAGCGTGCTGGAGTCGCTCATCCGCCGCGTCGATCTCTACGACGAGATCACCGGCAACCTCTGCCACCCGCTCTTCATCACGCGGCCCGAGAAGCGCGTGCTGCTCCTCATCGTCACCGGCGACAAAGGCTTTGCCGGCGCCTTCAACGCCAACATCCTCAAGACCGCCTTCCAGTTCATCTCCGGCAATCCCGGCAAGGAGTTCGACATCGAGGCCGTCGGCCGCAAAGGCCGCGACCACATGCGCCGGCTCTATCCCTCGGCGGTGTACGCCGAACAGACCGGCGCCGACGGCGAGAGCCGCAAGGTCCGCGACCGCAAGTCCCGCATCGAGCTCACCGGCGACCACCCCGGAATGCTCGAGAAGCTCGAGACCTCCCGCGTCTTCGGCCTCGCTCAAGGCATCATCGCCCGCTACGTCCGCGAAGAGATCGACGCCGCCTACATCGTCTACAACGAATTCAAGTCGGTCATCCAGCAGCGCCTCGTCGTCGAGCGCCTGCTGCCGCTCATCGAGCTCGGCAAGCGCGACATCGCCGGGGCCGTGGAGCCGACCCAGGAAGAACGCGAGCGCGCCGCCGAGGCCGCCCGGAGCGCCGGCATCGAGCTCGAGCCGGCCGACACCCAGGAGGCTGACGAGGAGGCCAGGAAGTTCGGCACTGCCAACGTGGACTACATCTACGAGGAGCCGGCCGAGGAGCTCTTCCGCGGCCTGCTGCCGCAATATGTGGCCTCCATGCTGTACCACGCCATGACGGAGTCCGTGGCCGCCGAGCACGCCGCCCGCATGACCGCCATGGACTCGGCCACCAACAACGCCTCCGACATGATCGACTCGCTCACGCTGCACATGAACCGCGTGCGCCAGGCCGCCATCACCAAGGAGATCATCGAGATTGTTTCCGGAGCGGCAGCGCTTTAGCATCGTGTGCGGCCGCCGCTCTAAGGCTGATTGCAGGACGGAACTCCTATGGCGACTGAATTCGAAAAATGGCAGCAGACCATCGACGCCGCGTTGAAAGACCCGGCGTGGGATGGATATGACTGCGACATTCAGCGAATTGTCAACGAGTTCAACACGTTTTTGGCGCGGACCCACGGGTTCGCCCTGCTGGACTGGAAGTTGATCAAGGCAATGGTCTGGACAGAGTCCGGCGGTCCATCGACTCCCGCGTGGAATACCCGCCCGATCCAGATTGGCAACCCCGGCGACCCCGGCCTGCGGGCGTTATTGAGCGGCCAGGAGGGCGGCGAGCTGATTCTCCCCGCGCCGTACGCGAAAAGCCTCACCATTGCCAGCGCCGTGGCCACGCCCCAGATGAACATCGTCGCCGGGGTGGCTTATCTGCTCATGCGTTGCGCGCGCTACGGTAACGAGACCGTGACAAGCGGACCGGTCACCCCATACACCGTGCTTCCCGGAGACAGTTTCGACAAGATCGCGCGCCTGAACGGATCGACGGTCGATGCGCTGCAGAAGCTCAACCCCGGAGTGCGCCTCCTGCACCCGAAACAGGTGTTGAAGTTTCAAAAGGCCGTTCATCGCAAGCAGATTACCGGATGGGAGAGAATAACAACCGCCCTCATCGCAGCTAAGTACAATACCGGCGATCCGCGCTACGTGGATAAGTTGAATTACTGCCTGGCTGTGATTCAAAAGGTCAGCGGGAGGACCAAATGCTGATGCGCAGTCTGGCGCTGCTGGCGTCCGCCGTTCTGGTTACACAAGCTTGCGGCGCACACCGGGCCTTCACCGGATCGTTTGAAGGCACCGGGCGAGCCTGTTCCGGCACGTTGACCGTTGAAGCCAGGAGCCTCTCGTGGCTCACGCCCTTCAGCAAGTGCCGGAAGGTGCCCTACGAGACCATCGACCAGAGCGTCAGCGGCCATCAGCAGCAGTATGCGTTTCAGTTGAAGCAGCACGCGCACGATTGCCTGTACACGGTCCTCTACCTCGCGCACCAGAATGATGCCAACATGGATATCCATTGGAACGTGATCGGTTATGCGACCATGCGGGACTATGAGGCCGACAAGCAGCAGGGCTACAAGGCGGCATCCCCGAGCGATCTCTCCTGCTATCTGGTGACCCGCTAAGGGAAGCGGCGGAGCCGGCGTGGACGAAAGGTTCTTGCAGTATCGAAGTGGAGGGCGTGCGGCGCGGGCCGTACCGCCGGGTTGAATGAAAATCTTGTGGAGACCACGGTCTCTGAGGCAAATATATGGCAGAAAACATCGGCAAAGTGATTCAGGTCTCCGGCCCCGCCGTGGACGTGCAGTTTGAAGAGGCGACCATGCCGCCCATCTACCAGGCCCTGCGCGTCGTCAGCGACGGCTTCGACGTGCCCGCGCCCATCAACGTCATCCTCGAGGTCCAGCAGCACCTGGGCGAGGGCCGCGTGCGCACCGTGGCCATGGAAGCCACCGACGGCATGGTCCGCGGCATGAAGGCCATCGACCTCGGCGGGCCCATCCGCGTGCCCGTGGGCAAGGAGACGCTGGGCCGCGTCATCAACGTCATCGGCGAGCCTGTGGACGAACTCGGCCCCATCGGCGAAAAGTCGCGGAACCCCATCCACCGGCCAGCGCCGCTCTTCGACGAGCAGTCCACCCACGAGGAGATGTTCGAGACCGGCATCAAGGTCATCGATCTCATCCAGCCCTTCCTCAAAGGCGGCAAGATCGGCCTCTTCGGCGGCGCCGGCGTGGGCAAGACCGTCGTCATCATGGAGCTCATCAACAATGTCGCCAAGAACCACGGCGGCTACTCGGTCTTCGCCGGCGTGGGCGAGCGCACCCGCGAGGGCAACGACCTCTGGCTCGAGATGACCGAGTCCGGCGTCATCAAGCCCGGCCATTGGCAGGACTCGAAGTGCGCCCTGGTCTACGGCCAGATGACCGAGCCCCCCGGCGCCCGCCTGCGCGTGGCCCTCACCGGCCTCACCGTCGCCGAGTACTTCCGCGACGTCGAAGGCTCCGATACGCTGCTCTTCATCGACAACATCTTCCGCTTCACCCAGGCCGGCTCCGAGGTCTCCACCCTCCTCGGCCGCATGCCCTCCGCCGTCGGCTACCAGCCCAACCTCGCCACCGAGATGGGCGAGCTCCAGGAGCGCATCACCTCCACCAGCAAGGGTTCGGTCACCTCCGTGCAGGCCGTCTACGTCCCCGCCGACGACCTCACCGATCCCGCCCCGGCCACCACCTTCGCCCACCTCGACGCCACCACCGTGCTCAGCCGGCCGCTCTCGGAGCTCGGCATCTACCCCGCCGTCGACCCGCTCGCATCCACCTCGCGCATCCTCGCCGCGCGCGTCGTCGGCGACGAGCACTACGACGTGGCCCAGGGCGTCAAGCGCATCCTGCAGCGCTACAAGGACCTCCAGGACATCATCGCCATCCTCGGCATCGACGAGCTCTCCGAAGACGACAAGCTCACCGTGGCCCGCGCCCGCAAGGTGCAGAAGTTCCTCTCCCAGCCCTTCCACGTGGCCGAGCAGTTCACGGGCATCGAGGGCCGCTACGTAAAAATCGCGGACACGGTGCGCAGCTTCAAGGAGATCATCGAAGGCAAGCACGACGACGTGCCCGAGCAGGCGTTTTACATGAAGGGCGGCATCGAGGAAGTGCTGGAGACGGCCGAGAAACTGAAGGCGACGGTGTAAGGAGAGTGATCACTGACCACTGACCACTGACCACTACCGTCCGGTTAAAAGTCGAACAGGGTCAGTTGGTTGGGATCAGGGATGATTGCGGATGTGTAATCGGGCTGCTGAAGGGCCTGTGAAATGGGCATTTTCTCGAACAAGGTGACCGAGAGCAC